>Ga0160464_100887_pt1 | contig 15303 bp, 12 predicted proteins | sample HID1971I_E11MG_FD_108275 | JGI IMG/M metagenome (GOLD analysis project Ga0160464, IMG submission 108275) | Enriched millipede-associated microbial communities from UW Madison campus, WI, USA - HID1971I_E11 MG | ecosystem: Host-associated > Arthropoda: Insects > Digestive system > Unclassified ... | reverse complement strand
CGCGCAGGCAGACGTGGGCGTGGCGATGAACACCGGCACCTCGGCTGCGAAAGAGGCCGGCAACATGGTCGACCTCGACTCCGACCCGACCAAGCTGATCGACATCGTGCGCATCGGCAAGCAGCTGCTCATCACCCGCGGAGCCCTCACCACGTTCTCGCTCGCGAACGACATCGCCAAGTACTTCGCGATCATCCCCGCGATGTTCATGGGTGTCTTCCCCGGGCTGGCCGCACTCAACATCATGCAGCTGCACTCGCCGGCATCCGCCGTCACCAGCGCGATCATCTTCAACGCGATCGTGATCGTCTTCCTGATCCCGCTGGCCCTGCGCGGCGTGAAGTACCGTCCGGCGAGCGCCTCGCAGATCCTGCAGCGCAACCTGCTCATCTACGGGCTCGGCGGCGTGATCGCCCCGTTCATCGGCATCAAGCTCATCGACCTCGTGATCAGTCTCATCCCGGGCTTCTGACCCGGCTCCGAAAAGGAATCCAGACATGTCCTCCACACGCACCGCGGCCCGCACCACGGGTGTCGCCGTCCGAGCGATGCTCGTCCTCACCCTCGTGCTCGGCGTCGGCTACACCCTCCTGGTCACCGGTATCGGACAGCTGCTGCTCCCCTGGCAGGCGAACGGGTCGCCCCTTCCCGACGAGCGGGGCAGCTCGCTGATCGGCCAGTCCTTCACCGACGCCGACGGCGAGGCGCTGCCGCAGTACTTCCAGTCGCGCCCCTCAGCGGCCGGCGACGGCTACGACGGCGCGGGCTCCAGCGGCAGCAACCTCGGTCCCGAGAACGCCGACCTGGTGGCCTCGATCGAGGAGCGCAAGGCCGCGATCGCGGAGCGCGAAGGCGTCGACCCCTCCGAGGTCCCGGCCGATGCGGTCACCGCTTCGGGCTCGGGCCTCGACCCGCACATCAGCGTGGCCTACGCCCTGCTGCAGGTGCCACGCGTCGCCGAGGCCCGCGGACTCTCGGAGCAGGAGGTGCGCGACCTCGTGGAGTCTAGGATTCAAGGGCGGGATCTGGGATTCCTCGGCGCGGAGCGCATCAACGTCGCCGAACTCAACCTCGCGCTCGATGACCGGGAGGGCGAATGACCGCAGCGCCGCTTCGTCGATCTCACGGCCACTCCCGCCGGGGGCGGCTCCGGGTACTCCTCGGAGCCGCCCCCGGCGTCGGCAAGACCTACGAGATGCTCGCCGAGGGGCGACGCATGCTCGACGAGGGCCACGACGTCGTGATCGCGATCGTCGAGACGCATGAGCGCGCCGCGACGCAGGCGCAGACCACCGGGCTCCCCGAGGTGCCGCGTCGGGTCGACCTGCACCGCGGGATCGCCCTCACCGAGCTCGACGTCGACGCCGTGCTCGATCGGGCGCCGGAGATCGCCCTCGTGGACGAACTGGCCCACACCAATGCCCCCGGCTCCCGCAACGCGAAGCGCTGGCAGGACGTCGACGAGCTGCTGAACGCGGGCATCGACGTGGTCACCACCGTCAACGTGCAGCACATCGAGTCGCTGAACGCCGTGGTCGAGAAGATCACCGGCATCGCGCAGCAGGAGACGATCCCCGACGCCGTGGTCCGTGCCGCCGACGAGATCGAGGTCGTCGACCTCGCCCCGCAGACCCTGCGCGATCGGCTCTCCGCGGGACTCGTGTACCCGGCCGAACGGATCGACGCCGCCCTGTCGAACTACTTCCGCCTCGGCAACCTCACCGCGCTGCGCGAGCTCGCCCTGCTCTGGCTCGCCGACGAGGTCGACAGCGCCCTGCGCAGCTACCGCGCCGAGCAGGGCATCGAGGGCACCTGGCAGGCCAGGGAGCGGGTCGTCGTCGCCCTGACCGGAGGGCCCGAGGGCGAGACCCTGCTCCGTCGCGGCGCCAGGATCGCCGCCCGCTCGGCCGGCGGGGAGCTGCTCGCCGTGCACATCTCGGCGCAGGACGGCCTGCGCGACGAGACACCGGGCGCCCTCGCCGCGCAGCGCACGCTCGTGGAATCGCTCGGCGGCACGTATCACCAGGTCGTGGGCGACGACATCCCGGCCACCCTGGTCGAGTTCGCGCAGGGCGCCGACGCCACCCAGCTCGTGATCGGCGTCAGCAGACGCAGCCGCCTCACCGCCGCGCTGACCGGTCCCGGCATCGGCTCGGAGGTCATCCGCCGCTCGGGCGACATCGACGTGCACATCGTCACGCACGCCGCAGCTGGCGGACGGATGGTCCTGCCCCGCATCACCGGCGGAGCACTGGGCTGGCGTCGGCAGCTCCTCGGCTTCGGCGTCGCCCTCGTCTTCGGACCGATCCTGTCGTGGATCATGTTCACGTTCCGCAGCCCCGAGTCGATCACCGCCGAGGTACTCGCGTATCAACTGCTCGTCGTCGTCGTGGCGTTGATCGGCGGCATCCGCCCGGCTGTCTTCGCGGCGGTGCTCTCGGGCGTCACGCTCGACTTCCTCTTCGTCGCTCCGCTGTTCACGATCACGATCGCGCATCCGCTGCACGTGCTCGCGCTCGCGCTCTACGTCCTGATCGCGATCCTGGTCAGCATCATCGTCGACCAGGCCGCCCGACGTGCCCGCACCGCCCAGCGCGCAGCCGCCGAAGCCGAGCTGCTCGCTGCGGTCGCGGGCAACGTGCTGCGCGGCGACAACGCGGTGCTCGCCCTGGTCAGCCGCACGCGCGAGGCGTTCGGTCTCAGCGGCGTGCGCCTGCTCGCCCCCGACGGCGAGGTGCTCGCGAGCGACGGCGAGCCCGTGGCAGACGGACGCGCCACGACCATCCCGGTCGGCGTCGTCCCCGGCGGCGGGCCCCGTGCGGTTCTGGAGCTGAACGGCGAACCGCTCGCAGGCCCCGAACGCCGCCTGCTCGACGCCATCGTCGCCCAGCTGTCGGCCGCGATCGAGCACACCGACCTGCGTGCCACGGCGAGCGAGGCCGAGGCGCTGGCCGAGACCGATCAGGTGCGCAGCGCCCTGCTGTCGGCCGTCAGCCACGACCTGCGGCGCCCGCTCGCCTCGGCGGTCGCGGCCATCGGCGGCCTGCGCGGCGCGCACGCGCTGTCGGCATCAGACCGCGACGAACTGCTCGCCACCGCCGACGAGAGCCTCGCGACGCTGTCGACGCTCGTCACCGATCTGCTCGACGTCAGCCGGGTGGAGGCGGGCGTGCTCGCCGTCTCGTCCTCTCGGATGGATGCCGCCGGCAGTGTGCTCGCCGCCGTCGACGAGCTGGGACTCGGGCCGTCGGATGTCGAACTGGCACTCGACCCCGACCTGCCCCCGCTGCATGCCGACCCCGTGCTGCTCCTGCGCGTGCTGGTCAACGTGATCGCCAACGCGCACCGGCACTCCCCCGACGACACCCGTGTCATCGTCTCCACGAGCGCCCTCGGCGATCGCGCCGAGATCCGCATCATCGACCGCGGCGAAGGCGTCTCGCCCGAGCGGCGCGACCGCATCTTCCAGCCGTTCCAACGCTTCGGCGACACCGACAACACGACGGGACTCGGACTCGGACTCGCCCTGTCGCGCGGTTTCACCGAGGGCATGGGCGGTACCCTGACACCCGAGGACACGCCTGGCGGAGGCCTCACCATGGTCATCTCCCTGCCGCTGGCCGCAGGACTTGCCGACACGGAGGGCACGGAGTGAAGCTCCTCATCGCCGACGACGACCCGCAGATGGTGCGGGCGCTGCGGATCACCCTCGCCGCGCACGGATACGAGGTCGTGGTGGCCGCAGACGGTGCAGCCGCCATCGCCGCAGCCGCGCAGACGCACCCCGACCTCATCATGCTCGACCTGGGCATGCCCCGACTCGACGGCATCGAGGTGATCCAGGCGCTGCGCGGATGGACGAACGTCCCGATCATCGTGGTGTCCGGTCGCACCGGATCCGCCGACAAGGTCGAGGCGCTCGACGCCGGCGCCGACGACTTCGTGACCAAGCCCTTCCAGGTGGACGAACTGCTGGCGCGTCTGCGGGCCCTCTCGCGTCGATCGATCCCGGCGAGCGGCGAGTCGACCGTGGCCTTCGGCGATGTGGTGGTCGACCTCTCGACCAAGACCGTGACACGGGGCGGCGCGCGCGTGCACCTGACCCCGACCGAGTGGCGGATGCTGGAGCACCTCTCCCGGCATCCGGGAGCCCTCGTCACCCGCCAGGATCTGTTGAAGGAGATCTGGGGCAGCGAACAGGTCTCCGACTCGGGCTACCTGCGCCTGTACATGTCGCAGTTGCGCAAGAAGCTCGAGCAGGAACCCGGCGCTCCCGTGCACCTGCTCACCGAATCGGGGATGGGCTACCGGCTCGTGCTCTGAGCCGCGGCGCCCACGGCGCGCGACCGGCGAGACACCGCCACGATGCCGGTGATGACGAGCAGCACGGCCACGATGATCGCGGCGATGGCGATCGGAGTGCTCTGGGGTTCTCCGGTGAGTCGTCCGACGGCGAGCCAGGCCAGCCCCCAGGCCGTCGCGAGGGCGGGGGCGATCCGTCCGGTGACCCACGCCGCGACCGCCCCGATCACGAGGACGACGGCGAGCACCGCGATGGCCCAGGCATCCGCCGCCTGCGCCCAGCTCTCGGGAGCGATCTGCGTCAGCCACGCGGCGGTGTTCGCGACGGTGGCGATCGTGACCCAGCCGAAGTGCAGGCCGTTCGCGCCGTCTGTGAGGATGCGGTCGGCGAGGGTGCGCGCCGGAAAGCGGCCGAGCACCACGATCACCCGAGCCAGCACGGCCAACAGCAGCGCGATCACGACGACGGTGAGCCACAGCGTCAGGAACTGCGCGGTCACCAGCCAGAGGCCGTTCAGCACCATCGATGCGGCGATCCATCCGCCCACGGCCTGCTGACGGGGATCCTGCCGCTGCGCCGGCAACGCCTGCCACACCGTGTACGCGATCAGGCCGAGGTAGATGAGCGACCAGATCGAGAACGCCGGCCCTGCGGGCGCGAGATACGAGCCCTGGGCGGAGAGAGCGCCGTCCTGCAGGTCGTCGACGGATGTCCCGCCGAAGGCTCCTGCACCGATGGCGGCCGCGATCAACATGAATGTCGCCGACGCGATGACCAGCGACTGACGACCGATGCCCTTCGTGCGTGATTCCATGCCTCGCACGCTACGGGTACCTGCGGGCACGCGCATCGGGGTTGACACCCGGTTCCGGTTTCGCTAACCAGGTGAGGTAAATCCGACCTCCGGATCAGGCGCGGGCGAAAGCTGCGTCGATCAGGACCTCAGCAGCACCGCGAGCCTGGACGGCGACGGCCGGGTCGGCCGAGATCGCGGCCGTGCTCTGTGCGCCTTCGGCGAGGATCGACAGCTGTGCAGCCAGTGCGGCCGGCGCTCCCGTCTCGGCGACGAGGGCCGCCATGTACTCCTGGAAGGAGGCCTTGTGCGCGCGCACGATCTCCGCGACCTCGGGGTTCGTGCCGCCGAGCTCGCCGAACGCGTTGATGAACGCACAGCCGCGGAAGTCGTCGGCGCAGAACCAGTTCTCGAGGTACCCGTACACGGCGAGGAGACGTGCACGAGGGTCGACGCCCGCATCCGCCACGGCCCCCGACAGCCCCGACTCCCACTCGGCGTGCTTGCGCGCGAGCACGGCCGCGACGATGTCGGTCTTGGCGGGGAAGAGCGAGTAGAGCCGGCGCAGAGACACTCCGGCGACCTGGCGGAGCTCGTCCATGCCGACGGCTGCGTACCCCTTGCGGTAGTAGAGCTCTTCGGCGGCGGTGAGGATGCGCTCGCGAGCCTCGTCTTCGGTCATGTCCAGAAGTCTACTTGACACGAGAACGAACGTTCTCTAGATTGAACACATCGAGCGAGAACGATCGTTCTCACCGGAACTGGAAGGATCAGGATCATGGGTTACATCACCGTCGGCACCGAGAACAGCACCCCGATCGAGCTCTACTACGAAGACCAGGGAGCCGGGCAGCCCGTCGTCCTGATCCACGGCTATCCGCTCGACGGCCACAGCTGGGAGCGTCAGACCCGCGAGCTCCTGGCCCAGGGCTACCGCGTGATCACCTACGACCGTCGCGGATTCGGCCAGTCCTCCAAGGTGAACACGGGGTACGACTACGACACCTTCGCCGCCGACCTCGACACCGTGCTCGAGACCCTCGACCTGCGCGACGTCGTGCTCGTCGGCTTCTCGATGGGCACCGGAGAGCTCGCCCGCTACGTCGCCCGCTACGGGCACGACCGCGTCGCCAAGCTCGCCTTCCTCGCCTCGCTCGAGCCGTTCCTCGTGCAGCGCGACGACAACCCCGAGGGCGTGCCGCAGGAGGTCTTCGACGGCATCGAAGCCGCGGCGAAGGGCGACCGCTTCGCGTGGTTCACCGACTTCTACAAGAACTTCTACAACCTCGACGAGAACCTCGGATCGCGCATCAGCGAGCAGGCCGTGACCGGCAGCTGGAACGTGGCGATCGGCAGCGCCCCCGTTGCGGCCTACGCGGTCGTGCCGGCGTGGATCGAGGACTTCCGCGGCGACGTCGAAGCCGTCCGCGCCGCCGGCAAGCCCACGCTCATCCTGCACGGGACGAAGGACAACATCCTGCCGATCGACGCGACCGCCCGCCGGTTCCACCAGGCGGTGCCCGACGCCGACTACGTCGAGGTCGAGGGCGCTCCGCACGGCCTGCTCTGGACCCACGCCGACGAGGTCAACGCCGCACTGAAGACCTTCCTCGCGAAGTAGTCCCGCGCCGCAGCATCCGCTCCCGCCCGCACCGGCATCCGCCCCGACTTGCGCGCTCCGGTCGCAGTTGCTGTCGCCTCGATCGCGAACATGGCGACAGCAACTGCGACCGGAACGTACGGCGAGGTCGGGCCGGAGCCCAGGACCGCGGGGATCGACGACCGGTGCTCAGCCGCGCATGGCGACGCCGCGGCGCCAGTAGCCCATGAAGGCCACCTGCCCGCGGTCGATGCCGAGGTCCTTGACCAGGTGCCGACGCAGCGTGGTGACCACGCCGCTCTCCCCCGCGATCCAGAAGTAGCGTTCGGCCGGGGCATCCACCGTGGCGATGTCCTCACCGAGGCCGGAGTAGTCCGGCGTCTCCCACAGCAGGTCCTCGCCGTCGATGTCCTTCACCCGGATCTCATCCGCGGCGTCGGCGTCGCCGAGGTAGCCGAGCACGGCGGGGATCAGGCGCAGTCCGTGCGGCTCACCGGCATCGCGCGGCAGCCAGTGCACCTCGACACCCGACGGCACATCGATGCGCAGGATGTCGGCGGGAGACGGCACCTCGATGAAGGCGACACCCCGCAGGTCTCGAGGTGCGTCCTCCAGGATGCGGGCGATCGCCGGAGCAGCCGTCTCGTCACCCGCGAGCACGACCGAAGCGGCGGTGCCAGGGGCGAACTCGGCTCCTCCGTGCGCGTCGACCTCCACTCCGCGGCGGGGTCCGACCAGGTAGAGCTCCTGCCCGACCGCGGCCTGGCTCGCCCACAGGGAGGCCGGCCCGGTCAAACCCGGCTCGAGGTGCAGCACGAAGTCGACGTCCACCTCAGTGCCGGTCTCGGGATCGACCCGCAGCTCGCGCACGGAGTAGGTGCGCATGGATCCGCGCTCCTCCTCCGGCACTGCGAGGAAAGCCTGCCACCAGTTGTCCGATGCCCGGTCGAGGTCGGGCAGCACCCCGGATGCGGGCGGGAACACGAGCTTGATCCGGCTGTCGAACACCTCGCCGGGCGTGCCGAACTCGAACAGGTCGTCTCCGCCGAAGGTCACCCGCACGAACGAGGGCGAGACCCGGACGACGGCCCGCACCTCGGCGCGGGTGAGGATGTAGGTCGGCCGCTCGGTCGTGGTCGTCTCAGCGGACATGGTGCCTCCCGATGGGTGTGACCATCGGCTTGCCGGAGACCGGATCGATGGTGATCTGATTGGCGAGGCCGAAGACCTCTTCGACGAGTTCGGCGGTGACGATGTCCTGCGGCGCACCGGTCGCGTGCACCCGCCCGTCCTTCATCGCCACCAGCTCGTCGGCGTAGCGGGCCGCGAGGTTGAGGTCGTGCAGCACCATCACGATCGTGGTGCCGCGCGAGACGCTCAGGTCGGTGAGCAGGTCGAGCACTTCGACCTGGTGGGCGACGTCGAGGAACGTGGTGGGCTCGTCCAGCAGCAGGATGTCGGTCTCCTGCGCGAGCGCCATCGCGATCCACACCCGCTGGCGCTGACCGCCCGAGAGCTCGTCGACGCTGCGGTCGGCGAGGTCGGAGATGCCGGTCGCGTCGAGGGCATCCGCCACCACCTCGTAATCGTGCGTGCTCCATCGGGCGAGCATCTTCTGATGCGGATGCCGTCCGCGGCCGACCAGGTCGGCGACCGCGATGCCCTCGGGTGCGACGGGCGACTGCGGCAGCAGACCGAGGATGCGCGCGACCTCTTTGGTGGGGCGGGCGTGCACCGACTTGCCGTCGAGCACGATCTGGCCGTCGCTCGGAGACAGCAGGCGGGCGAGCGAGCGCAGCAGCGTCGACTTGCCGCATCCGTTCGCCCCCACGATGGTCGTGATGCGGCCGGGCGCGATCTGCAGGTCGAGGCCGTCGATGATGGTGCGGTCGCCGTAGGCGAGGGTGACGCCTTCGGCCGACAGGCTGTGCGAGACGGTCATAGCGAACCCCCGGAGCGGTTGGTGCGGATGAGCAGGTAGATCAGATACGGCGCGCCGACCACGCCGGTGATGACCCCGACGGGGTAGCGGGTGCCGAACGCGAACTGGCCGATGAGGTCGCCGCCGAGCACGAGCACGGCGCCGACGAATGCCGACGGCAGGAGCAGATTCGCCCCCGGCCCCGTGATGCGCGCGGCGATGGGTCCGGCCATGAACGCGACGAACGCGATGGGGCCGGTGGCCGCTGTCGCGAACGCGAGCAGCGCGACCGCGCCGAGGATGAGGAGCAGGCGGGTGGCGTTGACCCGGATGCCGAGGCCGGCCGCCGAGTCGTCGCCGAGCTGGAGCGCCCCGAGCGCGCGCCCCTGCGACAGCATCAGCGGCACGATGATGAGCGCGGCGATGGCCATCGGCAGCACCCGCTCCCACGACGCGTTGTTGAGGCTTCCGGTCAGCCACTGCATCGCGGTCTGGATGTCCCAGTTCGCCGCGCGCGACAGCATGTACGAGATGATGCTCTGCAGCATCGCCGCGACACCGATCCCGATCAGGATGAGTCGGGTGCCGGCGAAGCCGCCCTTGATCGACAGCAGATAGATCACGAAGGCGGTGACGACCGCGCCGGCCAGGGCGAGCAGCGACACGACGGGGCCGTTGACCGACAGCACGATAATGCCGAACACGGCCGCCGCACCGGCACCGTTCGAGATGCCGATGATGTCGGGGGAGGCGAGCGGATTACGCAGCATCGTCTGGAAGCACACGCCCGCCATGCCGAACGCGATCCCGGTGAGCACGGCGAGCACCGCCCGCGGCAGTCGCAGGTCGCCGACGGTGAACGAGGCTCCGGGAACGGTCTCGCCGAGGATCACGCGGATCACCTCATCCGGCGTGTAGAACGTGTTGCCCACCATGAGGGCCACCGCGAAGAGGGCGAAGACCAGGATGCCGAGGATGATCGTGGCGACCGCGTGCCGGCGGTGGCGCGAGCGACGACCCGCGACGATGCGCGCGATCCGGGCGGATGCCGGCTCATCGACCCGATCGAGGGTGTGCTCGGTGTGCTCGGTCGTGCTCACAGCTCACGCACCTTCTGCCGGCGGACGATCCAGATGAAGAACGGGGCTCCGATGATGGCGGTGATGATGCCGACCTGGATCTCCTCCGACGACGGCGCGATCACCCGGCCCACGATGTCGCTCGCGGTCAGCAGCGCGGCACCGGCGATCGCCGAGAACGGAAGCAGCCAGCGGTGATCGGTGCCCACGAGCATGCGGCACACGTGCGGGATGATCAGACCGACGAAGCCGATCGGGCCTGCGATCGCAGTCGCGGCTCCCGCCAGGATCACCGCGCCCAGCGCCGAGATCATGCGCGTGCGGAACACGTTCTCACCGAGGCCCTTGGCCATCTCATCACCGAGCGCGAGGGAGTTCATGCCCCGGGAGCAGAGGAAGCAGATGAGGGCACCGACCGCGAGGACCGGCGCGGTGAGGGCGATGCGTGGCCACTCCGCGCCGCCGACGCCGCCGATCTGCCACGACTGGAACGTCTGCAGCAGGTCGACGCGGGGCAGCATGACGGCGCTGATGAGCGAGGCGAAGGCAGCGGAGGTGGCGGCACCCGCGAGCGCGAGCTTGAGGGGTGTCGCTCCCCCGCGCCCGAGCGAGCCGACCGTGTAGACGAAGACCGCCGCCAGCCCTGCTCCCGCGATCGCGAAGGCCATCTGCCCGTAGGGATCGGCGAGACCGAAGAAGGCGATCCCGCACACGACGGCCAGCGAGGCGCCGTTCGAGACGCCGAGGATGCCGGGGTCGGCGATGGGGTTCCGCGTCACCGCCTGCATGGTCGCTCCGGAGAGGGCGAGCGCCGCACCGACGAGGAGCGCGAGGACCGTGCGCGGGATGCGTTTGACGATCGCCGCCTCGGCGATCGTGTCGGTGTGACCGGTGAGGGCCGCGACGATGTCGTCGAACGAGACCGCCCGCACGCCGAACGAGATCGACAGGATGCTGAGGACGACGAGCACCACGAGCCCGACCAGGAGCCAGATGGTTCGCACCAGCACCGGGCGCCGCAGGTCTGCGGCACCCGGTGCAGGCGCGATGGCGGTTGCTGAGGTCACTGAGTATTCACTCCGCTGCGGGCGGATCGAACGACTACGGAGCGAGCGGTGCAGCCAGGAGTGCGAGGTAGTCGCTGAGTCCCCACGGGATCGACAGCGGCGACGGGTTCGCGGATGCCGCGATCGGGGTGGCGTCCGGAAGGACCGCGATGCGGCCCTCGGCGATGGCTGGGATCTTCGACAGCAGCGGGTCGGCCTGCAGGAGCGGGATGATCGACTCGTCGCCGTAGGTGATGAACAGATCGACGTCGTCGAACCTCTGCGCCTCTTCGGCGCTGACCGTCAGGTAGAACTGGTCGCTGTCCTTGTTCTCCTCGACGATCGAGGGGAACGGCAGACCGAGGTCGTGGAGGTAGCCGGGGCGGGTGTCGATCGCCGTGTAGTACCCGATCTGGCTGAGGTCGGTCGGGTCGATGTAGGAGAAGAGGACCTTCTTGTCCTTCAGCACACTGTTCGCCTCGAGCGCCTTCTCGGCGTCGGCGTGCAGCTGCTCGATCAGGGCCTCGCCCTCCTTCTCCAGGCCGAGGGCCTTGGAGTCCATCTCGATCATGTCGTCGACCGAGGTGCCCCAGGCGACCTCGGGGTAGGCGATGACCGGCGCGATCTTGGAGAGCGTGTCGTATTCCTCCTGCGTGAGGCCGGAGTACGCGGCGAGGATCACGTCGGGCTCGGTGTCGGCGACCGCCTCGTAGTCGATGCCGTCGGTCTCGTCGAACAGCACCGGCGTCTCGGCGCCCATCTCGTCGAGCTTCTCCTCGACCCAGGGCAGCACGCCGTTGTCGTCGTCGTCACCCCACGATGCCTTGCTCATGCCGACCGGAACGATGCCCAGAGCCAGCGGCACCTCGTGGTTCGCCCACGCCACGGTCGCGACGCGCTCGGGCTTCTCAGTGATCGTGGTCTCGCCGTAGACGTGCTCGACGGTGACGGGGAAGGCGTCGTCGGATGCGGGGTTGCCACCGGCCGTCGAAGTCGAGTCCGGGGCGGAGGATGCACAGGCGGAGAGGCCGACGGCGAGCGCGGCGGCCGCGCCGATGGCGAGGATTCGAGAGGTGCGCACAGGCGTTCCCTTCGGGTTCGGGGTGAGGGGGCGGCGCGAGAGGTGCGCCCAGCCTTTGGTAAGCCTGGCCTAATCTAACACGGAGGTTAGGGGATCCTCACCCCGGGTCCCCTGTCCCCCGCGATGCCCGGGCACGAAAAAACCGGCCGGATCCGTGAGGATCCGACCGGTTTCAGGAAGTCAGCGCGCGCTCAGAGAGCGCGGATGTTCGCCGCCTGCATGCCCTTGGGGCCACGCTCAGCGTCGAATTCGACCTTCTGGTTCTCGCGGAGCTCCTTGAAACCGGAGCCGGCGATAGCCGAGTAGTGGGCGAAGAGGTCGTCCGAGCCGTCATCGGGAGCGATGAAGCCGAAGCCCTTTTCCGCGTTGAACCATTTCACAGTGCCAGTGGCCATGTGTTTCTACTTTCTGTTGACTTAGCCGTTTACACGGCCTACGCCGAATCGGAACATCCGAGACGCGCGCACAGTCACGCTACCACGACAGGCTGGGCAGGAGCACGGAACTGTGGATTCTTCTGCAGAAGTGCCGCTTCGGTGCGCGTGCTCACTCCGAGTTTCCGCAGCACAGCGGAGACATGCACGCTCACGGTCTTCACGCTGATGAAGAGCCGCTCGCCGATCTGCCGGTTGCTCAACCCCTCGGCGATGAGGTCGAGCACCTGCCGCTCGCGAGCCGTGAGCAGGTCGTCGCCTGACGGGGCATCGGCAGGCGCCCGCAGCCCGGCATCGGCCGCGAAACGGGAGACCGAAGCCCGCAGCTGTGCGTTCCCGAGGGTCTCCGCGAGGTCAGCAGCCTCGGCGAGCACGGCCCCCGCCGCGACGCGGTCGCCGTCCCGCACCAGCAGGCGCGCGCGTTCGAGCCGAAGCAGAGAGCGGAAGATGACCGGCACGTCTTCCCCGTCCGCACAGCGCAGAGCGGCGTCCAGGCTGTCGGGGTGCGGAGCGAGCAGGGCATCGAGGATGGTCGACCACGCGTCGTCCTGCAACTGCGCGGGCTGCGCGAGCCAGGCGGTGCGGATGGCATCGGAATCCGCCGTGACGCCGGCCCCCTCGGCACGCAGCTCTGCGATGATCGCGCCGCCCTCCAGCAGCAGTCGGCGCTGGTGCAGGAGCGCCGGCTGCTCGTCACGCAGCATCTCGAGGATGCTGTCGAGCGCCCCGCGGAGGTTCCCCTCGCTCTCGGCCACCGCGACGGTCATCATGACCCGGTCGTACCAGATCTGCCGCTCCGAGACGCCGGTCTCCTCGAAGGCGGGCAGCCAGGCTTGCAACAGCTCCGCCGCCTCGACCGACCGGCCGCGCCAGGCCAGTACCCGCACGCGGGTCATGCTCATGTACATGCGGAACACACGCAGGGTTCCCTGCACGAAGTCGCGCGACAGCATCTCTTCGACCCGCTCGATCTCGCCGAGTTCGAGCAGGGGTACGACCATGTTCTGCGCCATGATCGACCCCGAGGTGCGCTCGACGCGGAGCTCGCGAGCGCGGCGCAGACCCTCTTCCGCGACCTCGACGGCCTCCCGGTAGCGGCCCAGCAGCGTGAGCAGGTCGGAGTAGTTCACGCGGTAGCGCATCTCGGCGTTCGATCCCGTCGCGAGCTCACGCGCACGTTCGTACTCGCGCACGCCCTCGTCGACGCGACCGAGGTGGGCGAGAGAACCGCCGCGCACGTTCGCGGCGATCGACAGCTGGTCCGTGGAATCGGCCCCCGCCGCCCCGCGCTCGGCCTCGTCGGCGAGACGGATCGCCTCCTCGCGGTCGCCCGCGATCATGCGCCGGCTCGCGAGCTGGTTGAGGAGCTCTGCGCGGAACACCTCGTCGCCGACCCGCTCGTCAGCAATGGCCAGAGCCTGCTGCAGGAGAGGGATCGCTCCGAGGCGCCCGAGGTTGACGAGGTACAGAGCCTTGTTGCGAAGGAGGCGTGCGTGCAGTCGAGGGTCGACGATCTGCGGGTCGACCTCGCCGAGCGCGACGTTCGCGACGGCGAGCGCCCGTTCACCGTCGCCCGCGTTGCGCAGGATCGACCCCAGGACCAGGAGCAGGTCGAGGCGCTCCACGCGCGCGGCGTCGGCCGCGTCGGGCACGAGGGGCCACAGTTCCAGCGCCAGTTCCCCGAAGCGGGCCGCGCTCGCGAACGCATACTGCGCTTTCGCGTGGCGCATGGCGTCGGCGGCGGCGACGAGTGCCTTCCGATCGTCTTGGGCGAGCTGCCAGTGATACGCGAGGGCGGCGGCGTCGCTGGAGTCCGACCCTGCGCACTGCGCCTCGAGCGCCTCGGCGTAGGCACGGTGCAGGCGCGCCCGCTCGCCGGGAAGCAGATCGTCGTGCACGGCCTCGCGCAGCAGTGCGTGCCGGAAGCGGTAGTCGTCGTCGCCCACGACGAGGATGCCGCTGCGGGTCGCCTCGCGGATCGCCTCGTCGAGTCGCTGCTCGGGCAGTTCGACGAGGCTCGTGATCAGGGGATGAGAGAGCGGACGCTCGGCGCCGGAGACGACCTGTACGACGTGCCGCGCGTCGTCGCCGAGCCGGTCGAAACGGGCGAGCAGCAGATCGCGGAGACCATCGGGGAGCGGACCGTTCGCGCACCCGGCGATCTCCTCGATGAAGAAGGGGACGCCCTCGGCCCGCTCCTGCATGCGGTCGAGCGCGCTCTCGGTGAGCGCACGGCCGATGATCTGCTCGGCCAGCTCGCGCACGGCGGCCTCGTCGAGCCTGCCCAGGGTGAGCCGTTCGAGCAGACGCGCGCGCGTCGCCTCGCCGATGAAGCGGCTCACCGCGTCGCCACGGCGAACGTCGTCGGTGCGGCAGGTGAGGAGCAGCAGGATGCGCCCGCGGCTGAGCGCCCGCAGCAGGAAGGAGAGGATCGCGAGCGTCGACTCGTCGGCCCAGTGCAGGTCTTCGACCACGAGCACCTGGGGAGCGCGTTCGGCCGCCGCCTCGATGAGGGAGGCGATCGCATCGCGCAGACGCTCGGGGCTGGTGCGGTCGCGGTCGGTCGGGGAGTCGACGAGTTCGGGAAGCAGCATGCCGAGCGCTTCGGCCCCCACTCCCACCGACTCGCGCACCCGGTCGACGCCCATTCGCGTGACGATCGAGCGGAGGATGCCGGTGAGCGGACCGTAGGGTGTGCGGGAAGCGCCGAGGTCGAGGCACCACCCCACGTGCACGTCGGCGGTCTGTCCGATCTCGGCGGCGAACTCCCGCAGCAGTCGTGACTTGCCGATGCCGGCCTCGCCCTCGACGAGCAGGGCCGCGGGCACTCCGTCGCGCACCCCGGAGAACGACCGGCGCACCTCGGCGAGCTCGGCCTCACGGCCGACCATCGCAGCGCTCGACGCGGAAGGGGGCATGGACTCATCGTCCCACCCCCGACCGACATTCGGGACGGTCTGCGGTTCGCCCCGCGCGATGACGGCACTCACCGCGCGGTGGCGGTTTCGCAACCGGTTGCGTTGCGCGCGGTCGCTGCGCTGCGGCT
>Ga0160464_100884_pt1 | contig 15405 bp, 13 predicted proteins | sample HID1971I_E11MG_FD_108275 | JGI IMG/M metagenome (GOLD analysis project Ga0160464, IMG submission 108275) | Enriched millipede-associated microbial communities from UW Madison campus, WI, USA - HID1971I_E11 MG | ecosystem: Host-associated > Arthropoda: Insects > Digestive system > Unclassified ... | reverse complement strand
CCCCCGGCAAATGCCAGGGCATGCTGTTGTCGACGCCGATCACGCGGTTTTCACCGAGGGCTGCGATCAGGCTTAAAGGGAGAGTTTTTTTCATGGCGACGAGAATACCAGAGGCGCGAGCCAGCGGTTATGCTCCAACCTCACTGAAACAACAGGATGGCGCGTGACTGCACTGAACCCCCTGCACACACTCTGGCTGACAGAAACCGTGCGCCTGCGTGAAGAACACGCTGGCCCCCTGGAAGATTTGGAAGCCAACCGCCTGGCTCGCACAGCCGGGGGCGACCTGTCGACGCGGATTACCCAGCGTGCCTTGCACCTGGCCGAACGCGATGGCCTGACCGGCGCCCTCACGCGCTGGCTGCAAGGCGCACGCCTGGCGCTGGTGTTGCTGGCAGTGGTGGCCGTGATCAGCGGCGCCGGCTTGGCGTTTGCCGCACTGGGTAACGGTTTGACCTCAGTAAACGTGTTCTGGGCCTTGGGCAGCGTGCTCGGTTTGAACCTGATCTTGCTGATCAGCTGGGCCCTGGGCCTGCTGTTTGCCGGCGAGCACAGCGCCAGCCTCGGGCGACTATGGTTGTGGCTCAGCGAAAAGCTCGCCCGCGATGCCAAGAGCGCGCAATTGGCACCGGCGTTGTTGCTGTTGCTGCAACGGCAAAAACTCAATCGCTGGGCGGTGGGTGTGCTGGTCAACGGCCTGTGGCTGCTGGCATTGCTCAGCGCCCTGGTGATTTTGTTGATCCTGTTGGCCACACGGCGCTACGGCTTTGTATGGGAAACCACCATTCTCGGTGCCGACACCTTTGTCGCCGTAACCCAAGCCCTCGGCACCCTGCCCGCGCTGCTGGGCTTCAACGTGCCGAGCGTCGACATGATTCGCGCCAGCGGCGATTCCGCGCTGAATATCGAAAGCGCCCGCCAAGCCTGGGCCGCCTGGCTGGTGGGCGTGTTACTGGTCTACGGCCTGCTGCCCCGGCTGATCCTCGCGCTGCTCTGCCTGTGGCGCTGGAAGGTCGGGCGTGCCGCATTGCGCCTGGACCTCAACCTGCCCGGCTACAGCCAGTTGCGCGAACGCCTGATGCCCAGCAGCGAACGCCTGGGGGTCAACGATGTGGCGCCCGAGCAACTGCACCACGTCAGCGGTGGCGTCAGCGATCTGGACAGCGACGGCGCTTTGCTGGTCGCCATCGAGCTGGACGATCAACACCCTTGGCCACCCAAGCTGCCGGCCAGCGTAAAGAACGCAGGCATTCTCGACAGCCGCGAATCGCGGAACAAACTGCTGGAGCAACTCAGCCGGTTCCCGCCCGCGCGCCTGGCCATCGCCTGCGACCCGCGCCGCTCGCCCGACCGAGGCAGCCTGGCGTTGATCGCCGAACTGGCACGCAGCGCCACCGCTACCCGCGTATGGCTGCTGCAAGCGCCGCCGGGCCAGGCCCTGGACGCCGAGCGCCTGGGTGATTGGCACTCCGCGCTGCAACAGCTTGATCTTAAGTTTGCCGATTGCGCGCCGCTGAACTGGCTGGAGACCGGTCATGACTAAACCGCTGAAACTCGCCGTGGTCGGCCACACCAACGTCGGCAAGACCTCCCTGCTGCGCACCCTCACCCGTGACGTGGGCTTCGGTGAAGTCTCCCATCGGCCCAGCACCACGCGGCATGTCGAAGGCGCACGCTTGTCGGTAGATGGTGAAGCCTTGCTGGAACTGTACGACACGCCCGGACTGGAAGACGCCATCGCCCTGCTCGACTACCTGGAGCGCTTGGATCGCCCCGGCGAACGCCTGGACGGCCCGGCCCGCCTTGCGCGCTTCCTGGAAGGCAGCGAAGCCCGCCAGCGTTTCGAACAGGAAGCCAAGGTGTTGCGCCAACTGCTGGCCTCGGACGCCGGCCTGTATGTAATCGACGCCCGCGAACCGGTGCTGGCCAAGTACCGTGATGAGCTGCAGGTGCTGGCCAGTTGCGGCAAGCCGTTGCTGCCGGTGCTCAACTTCGTCAGCAGCAGCGAGCATCGCGAGCCGGACTGGCGCGAAGCCCTGGCCCGCCTCGGCCTGCATGCGCTGGTGCGTTTCGACAGCGTGGCGCCGCCGGAAGACGGCGAGCGCCGCCTGTATGAAAGCCTGGCCCTGCTGCTGGAAACCTCACGGCCGCAGTTGCAGCGCCTGATCCTCGATCAAGAAGCTCAGCGCCAGGCCCGCCAGCAAAGCGCTGCGCGGTTGATCGCCGAGCTGCTGATCGACTGCGCCGCCTGCCGTCGCAGCGTGGTGACCGAAGATGAACAGCAAGCCATCGGTGATCTGCGCAAAGCCGTGCGCCAACGCGAACAGAAGTGCGTCGAAGCCTTGCTCAAATTGTTCGGCTTCCGCCCCCAGGATGCCGCCGCCAGTGACCTGCCGCTGCTCGATGGGCGCTGGGGCGATGACTTGTTCAACCCGGAGACCCTCAAACACCTTGGTGTGCGGGTCGGTGGTGGAATTGCCGCCGGCGCTGCGGCTGGCGCGGGCGTGGACCTCTTGGTCGGCGGCCTGACGCTTGGCGCCGCAGCCCTGGCCGGCGCTATCGCCGGGGGCGCCCTGCAAACCGCACGCAGCTACGGCAGCCGCCTGCTCGGCAAAATCAAGGGCCAACGCGAGCTGACCGTCGACGACAGCGTGCTGCGCCTGCTCGCCCTGCGTCAGCGCCAGTTGCTCAAGGCCCTCAACCTGCGCGGCCATGCAGCGGTGCACAGCATCAAGGTCGACACGCCCCAGGACAAAACCTGGCGTGAGGGCAAGCTGCCCGACGCCTTGGGCAAGGCCCGTGCCCACCCGCAATGGTCGAGCCTCAACCCCCACACCAAGCTGAGCCAGGCTGAGCGCCAGGAGCAGATCCTGGCCCTGGCGCAGCAACTCACTGCGAATTGACCACTAGTGCCAGTTGAACTTGAGGAACAGTTGGCTCAAGGCGTGAATGGTTTGATGGTCCAAGGTATCGAACAGCTCGAAAGAAGCATCCTGACCGGAAGGCTCCAAACTGCCATTGCCGTCCTGATCACAGGCAGTGGTGCTATACATCAGCTTGTCCCTGCCCCCGGTGCTGCTGCGCTGGTAGAAGTCGGATCGAACTTCCACTACCTGGCCGCTTTTATCGTAACGACTCACATACAAGTCAACTGAGCGCCCCGCAGTCTCACCGGCATTGAACCAACTCAGTTTCAACGCTTGGTTGGCGAACGCTTGTAGCAGCCGACGGTCATGGAGCGACGATGCCCCGCTGAAATCAACATCCCCGGTTTTCTGATAGTCCACCGCGCCATCGGCAGTGGCATCGAACGCCAAGGCTTCATGCACCAACTCATCGGGCAGCCCCGGGTCTCTCTGAAAAAAGTACAGCTTCGCCGTGTCTGCCAGTTCGTTGTCACTGCGATCTTGCACGATCACCTTCAAGTAACGCATTGGTATTGCCTCAGTAAAGAACCAGGCGCCAACATAGTTTCGCCTCAGGTTCATGCCTAGGTAACATCGGCGCCACGACCAGTCAGAAACCACGACGCTCGTGTATTCGCGCTTCACTCTTCCAGGCGAGGCTTCTCATACCACTTGAAGGCGAGAAAGCTATTGCACAGATGACGAACCAGTTCCTGATCACTCTGGTTGACCACGCCATTTCGGTCGACGTCGATACGGGAAAAGGCCTCCACCACACCATTGCCGTCGACATCGTAACCGGCAGCCTGATAAATCAGCGAGGGTTTGCGCAGAGGGCTACGTCGATTCAGGAAGTTCAGCTGCACACGATTGGGCGGGCCCTGGGGGTAGTCGTATAACCCCACCATTACGAGAGTGCGCTGCCAACTCTCGCCCGGGTTAAACCAATTCAACTTCAGAAAGGTATTGGCAAATGCCTTGAGCAATAAGCTATCGACGGTATCGCAGGTACCGTCATGGTTGATATCACCGGCGAACTTGAAGTCTACCTTTCTATCGGCATCGATATCCACGGCGACGGTCTCATGGATCAACTCGTCGATGCCTTCGGAACAGCGTTGATAGAAATGCAGAATGACCGTATCGGCCTGCCCGTTGCCGCTGCGATCCTGGGCGGTAACTTTTAAATAGCGCATGGAATGTCTCACATAAAGAACAGCTCCATACGCTAGTTCATACCTGCTTTACCCACTAGAGTCTGGCGTCCGCCATGGCCGTAGGAAACAGCAACTTGGCGACGCATCAATCAATGCGCCGGAACATCAACGACCTTGACGTCGCAAGCTTCGGGCGCATGCCAATTGAACTTCAAGTAAAGTTCAGCCAGTTGCTGGACCAGATGCTTGTCCACCTCATCGATAACACCATCCCGATTGATATCGGAATGAATGTTCCACTCAAGCTCACCGTTGTTATCAAAATCATAGGCGGCACTCCATGACACCTGCGTATCCGGGCTTAGGAACCCTGGCCCTTTATGCAAATGCAGGCGCACGGTGTCGGGTGTGCCGTCTTTATAGAAATCTTCGGAAAAAATCTTCATATAGCGCTTTGTACCAGCCCCGCGATTAACCCAATTGATTTTCAGATAGATATTGGCAAACCTGTCCAGCAGCACCCTGTCCAAGCTGTTTTCCTGACCGTTATTTGTAACGTCGCCCCGGCTGTAGTCCACTTTCCCATCTGAGGTGAAATCATAGGCAACGACCTCATTGACCAAGCGGTTCTGATCGCATTGCGTACGTTGGTAGAATTGGAGTCGCACCGTATTTGCCCGGCCATCCCCAGTCTGATCCTGTGCAATAACCTTTAAATAACGCACTTTTTTACTCCTTGTGTGCATACCACTTGAACTCGAGAAAGAACTTGCATAACACTCTGATCAACGCCTTATCCAGCTCATCCACTTTGCCACTTCGATTGACATCGGTGTTGGTAAACGAGTCCATCACGGCATCCCCATCACCGTCATAAGCGCTGGCTTTATAAACAAGGGTTTCCTGCTCTCCCGAGCGCTCAATAAAATTCAATTCAATCGCATTGGGCTTGCCGTTGGCACTGTAGTGTTTCACATGCATGGTTAAACAATGTGAATGACCAGCGCAAAAATCAAACCAACCGAGCAACATGAATACATTCACGAACGAATTGAAGATACGTTGATCAAGGAAGTCCTCCTTGCCATCTCCGTTAATATCCCCACTGAGATGCAAATCATAAAGACCATGTTCATATTCCCCCTCGCGATCCAAGTTGAAGGCAATCTCTTCGTGCATCAACTGATCAGCACCGCAGTTATCCCTCTGATAAAACCTGGCAACAATTTTATCTGTGTGGTCGCGCCCTCCACGCCCCTGAGCAAAAACTTTCAAATAACGCATCAATTAAATCCTATGATGAATGATCGATTACGCTATCAGTCTCTTCAAACTTCAAACTAGTCGACATGGCAGCTTTGGCCGCGAGAGGCAACTTCAGGCTACGTAGGAAGAACCCGCCAACAGCACGATAGTCGGCCATGCCATGTTGCTCGTACAGCCAAACACCTAGGCAATCGCCGGCTCCGGTTTCATCGCGCCTCTCCCCACACCGTGCTGATATTTCGCTCAGCCAGCGCCGGGCCCACACTCATGCCCACGCCGGTGTGCATCAATGCGGCGCTGACACCGGGTGCCGCCTGCACAAACGAAAACGGCCCCGGCCCGCGAGCACCGTAGACACCTTGCCAGCGCTCGACCACCTGGATCTTGCCCCCAAGGGTCTGCTCGGCCAGCTCGATCATCCAGTCGTCCACCTGTTCGGCGTTGAAGGGTGACGGATCGCTGTCGTAGTGGTGGGAGTCACCGATGATCAATTCGCCATGGGGTGTGGGGCTAATCAGCAAGTGGATACCGTGCTCATGCAGGTGCGGCGTTTCGCGCAGGATCTGCGCCTGCACCGCGCAGGCTTCCGGCAGGTCGGCGAAGGCGCCGTAGTGCACGCAGCTCAGGCCGGTGAGCAGGGCGTGTTGCAGCTCCAGGTTAAACATCGGTCGGGCGCGCAGCATTTGCAGGCGACAGGTTTGCGGGTTGAGCTGGGCGATGGATTCGGCCAACAGGGTCTGATAGTCATGGCCGGAGCAGACAATGATCTGCTCGCCGCGAAAGCTGCCTGCGGTGCTGTGCAACTGGCCGGGCTCAACGTCGCGCACCAGGGTGGAGAAATGAAACTCCACGTTTAGCGCCTGGCTGAGGTACTGGACCAGCGCCGGGATCGCTTCACGGGAATACAGTTGCTGGTCGTCCTTGCCGTGCAGCGCAGCGCGATGATGGCGGAACTGGCCGGAGTAGAGACCCTTCATCGCAGCGCCTTGCAGCAGCTCCACGTTATAGCCGTGCTCCCGGGCACGCCCGGCGCAAAAGGCTTCGAGCAACTGTTCTTCGGCCTCGGTGCGGGCGAACAGGTAGGAGCCATTGCGCTTGAGTGCAAGGCCCGCTGTTTGTGCCCATTGGCCCCAGATTTCGCGGCTTTCCCGCGCCAGGTCGAGCATCGGCCCCGGTGGCTGGCCGGTGACCAGCGCTTGGCCGAAGTTGCGTACCGAGGCGCCCAGAGGCGTGGCGCTGCGCTCGAACACCTTGACCTTGAGGCCGCGTTTGGCGGCGGCATAGGCGTGTGAGAGGCCAAGGATGCCGGCGCCGACAATCAGTAAATCTGCCATGGAATATGCAGCCCTCTGTAGGAGCGAGCTTGCTCGCGAAAATCGCCAACGATGACGCAATGCGTCTGATGACCCGCGTCGTCTGTCCGTTTTTCGCGAGCAAGCTCGCTCCTACAGGTTGAAGTAAAAGTTATTGTTTTTCCGACTTGCCGTCATAGCGCTTGCGCCATTCGGCCAAAATGCTGTCACGGTTCTTCGACGCCCAGGCAAAATCGTTCTTGATCAGGCGCTGCTCGTAATCGGCCGGCAACTCGGTCTGCGGCTTGGCGATACCTGGTTGGGCAAGGATGGCGAAGTTGGCCTTGTACAACTCCATCGCCGCTGGGCTGGCGGAGAAGTCAGCGAGTTTTTTCGCGGCGTCGCCGTGGGCGCTGCCTTTGATCACAGCGGTAGCTTCAATCTCCCAGCCCAGCCCCTCTTTCGGCAGGATGATGTCCAACGGGGCACCCTGGCGTTTGAGTTGAATCGCCGGGTACTCGAAGGAAATCCCAATCGGGAACTCACCGGACGCCGCCAGCTTGCATGGCTTGGAGCCGGAGTGAACGTACTGGCCGATGTTCTGGTGCAGGTCGTCCATGTATTGCCAGCCTTGCTTCTCGCCGAAGGTCTGCAACCAGGCGCTGACGTCCAGGAAGCCGGTGCCGGAGGACGCCGGGTTAGGCATCACGATTTTGCCCTTGTACTCAGGCTTGGTCAGGTCCTGCCAGCTCACCGGTTTGGCCAGGCCCTGCTTTTGGGCTTCGATGGTGTTGAAGCAGATGGTCGCGGCCCACACATCCATGCCGACCCAGGATGGCGGGTTGGCAGCGTCGCGGTAGTTTTTGCCGATTTTGTCCAGATCTTTGGGCGCGTAGTTGTCGAGCATGCCTTGCTGGTCGAGGATCGCCAGGCTGGAGGCAGCCAGGCCCCATACCACGTCAGCCTGCGGGCGGTCTTTCTCGGCCAGAAGCTTAGCGGTGATGATGCCGGTGGAGTCGCGTACCCACTTGATCTCGATGTCGGGGTTGGCCTGCTCGAAGGCTTTTTTGTAGGTCTTCAATTGCTCGGCTTCGAGGGCCGTGTACACGGTCAGCTCGGTCTTGGCCAAAGCATTCAGGCTGAATGCCGTGAGGACCGCAGCGACCAGCGCCAGGGGCTTGAACATGGAGCACCTCCTTCAGTTTGTTATTGGCCAGGCGCGGTCTGGCGCCAGGCTTGAGAGCGACGCAGCGCGCCACGTGAGGCCCACGCCAGCAGCAGCGAGACGCCGGCCGAAGTGAACAGGATCAAGGTCGACATGGCCGCGGCGCCGCCCACATTGCCGGCGTCGTCCATGTTCAACACGGCGACGGCGGCGAGGATGGTGTCGGGGCTGTAGAGGAAAATGGCGGCGGACACGGTGGTCATCGCCGACACAAACAGGTAGCGCAGGATATCCAGCAGCGCCGGCAGGCAAATCGGCACCGTGACACGCAGGTAGTGACGATACAGCGGCGCCTTGAGTGACAACGCCGCGGCTTCGAACTCGGCGTCCAACTGGCGCAGGGCGGTGGTGGCGGTCATCTGCGCAGTGGTCAGGTAATGCGCAATAGTGCACACCACCAGCAATGCCATGCTGCCGTAGAACACATGCAGCGGGTTGCCGTTGAGGTTGAAAAAGAACACGTAGCCCAGGCCCAGCACCAGACCTGGTACGGCCATCGGCACGAAGCTGAGCATGCGCAGCGCCAGGTTCAGGCCCTTCTGGCCCTTGGTCTTTTCCATCAGGTAGGCGCCAGTGAAGATCAGTACGCTGCCGATCAACGCCGTGCACAGCGCCATGGTCAGGCTGTTGCGATAGGCCAGCCAGCCGCCGCCGGCGGTGTCTTCGAACTGGTAGTGGTTGAGCGATAGCGACAGGTTGTACGGCCAGAACTTCACCAGCGAGGAGTACACCGCCATACCGAACACCAACAGCAACAGCGCACAAATCAGCAGCACGATGGCCAGGTAGCAGCCATCGCGCAGCCGCGACGGCGCAGGCAGGAACACCTGGGCGCGACCACTCATGGCCTCGCCATGCCGACGGCGCAACCAGGCATCCACGCCGAAGCTGAACAGTGCCGGCAGCAGCAACACCATGCCGATCAACGCGCCGCGCCCGAACTGTTGCTGACCGACCACCGCCTTGTAGGCTTCCAGCGCCAACACCTGGTAATCACCGCCCACCACCACCGGCACACCGAAGTCGGTGATGGTCAGGGTAAACACCAGGCAGAACGCGGCGAACACCGCCTGGCGCGTGGCTGGCCAGGTAATGCTGCGGAACGCCCGCGCCGGGCTCGCGCCCATGCTCGAAGCGGCGTCGAACAAACGCGCGTCTGCCAGGGACAAGGCCGACAGCAGGATCATCAATGCATGGGGAAAGGTGTAGATCACTTCGCCGAGCACAATGCCCCAGAAGCCGTAGATATTCTCCGAGAGCAAGCCACGCAACAGGCCCTGGTTGCCGAACAGGTAGACCAGCGCAATACCCGGCAGCATCGATGGCGCCATCAACGGCAGCAACGACAAGCCACGCCAGACAGATTTGCAGGGAATCAACGTGCGTTGCAGGGCGTAGGCAAACAGATAGGCCAGCGGTACGACGATGGCTGCCACGCTGAGGGACACTTTCAGGCTATTGCCCAGCAACCAGTGGAAGTTGGCGCTGGTCAGCAGTTCGCCCGCGGCCACCAGACCACCGCCCTGCCCGGATTCGCTGCTGAAGCCGCGCCAGAAGATAGCCAATAGTGGCAGCAACACCGCCACCACCAAAAGGCCCAGCCAGAGCCATTTGCCGCCGACCACGAAGATACGGTCGCCCCACTCGGCGCGGGACACCTGACGCGCTACCGGCAGTGTCATGACAGCAGCCATCTCAGGCAAACACCTGCAGGCTGCGCGGCGGCAAGGCCACCCAGATATCCTGGGCGCCCAGGCGCGGCATGGCTTCGGGCGCCAGCTCGGCCAGCAACGGATGGCCCGGCAACTGCTCCAGTTCAAAGCTCATGCGGCAGCGGTTGCCGAGGAAAGTGATCTCGCGGACCTTGGCCGGGAACAGGTTTTCCTCATGCACCGGCGGGTTGACGCTAATGGCTTCCGGGCGGCAGAACAGACGGCCGGACTTGGCCACGCCGGCATCGTCGGCCAGGCGCATCTTCATGCCGCCAACCTGGGCATGGCTGGCGCTGTTGCGGCTGAACGGCAGCCAATTGCCCTGCCCCACAAACTCGGCCACGAACGGCGTGGCCGGACGGTCGTAGATTTCCTGCGGCGTGGCGTACTGCTCGACCTTGCCGTTGTTCATCACGGCAATGCGGTCGGCCATCAACATGGCTTCATCCTGGTTGTGGGTCACCATCAAGGTGGTGATGCCCAGGCGCCGTTGCAGTTGGCGCAGCTCAGTGCACAGATGCTCGCGCACACGGGCATCGAGGGCTGACATCGGTTCATCCAGCAGCAATAGCGACGGGGCCGGCGCCAGTGCACGGGCCAGGGCCACCCGCTGTTGTTGGCCGCCGGAGAGTTGACCGGGGTATTTCTTTTCGCTGCCGAGCAGGCCGACCAGCTCGAGCATCTGCCCGACGCGCTTGCGTACTTCATCACGGCCGCTGCCGGTGAGGCCATAGCCGATGTTCGCTTCCACGCTGAGATTGGGGAACAGCGCATAGGACTGAAACAGGATGCCGTAGTCCCGCGCCTGCGGTGGCAGCAGGGAAACGTCACGCTCGCCCAGGTAAAGCTCGCCGCTGTCCTGGCGTTCCAGGCCGGCGATGCAGCGCAGCAGCGTGGTCTTGCCGCAGCCGGAGGGGCCTAGCAGGCACACCAGCTCGCCGGCGGCGACGTCCAGGGACACGTTGTCCAGCGCGGTGAAGGCGCCAAAGCGTTTCTGGATCCCGCGCACCTTCATGGGCGCGCCGGGTTGGGTCAGGGCTGTGTTCATTAGGGGCACCTCATCAACTGGTGAAGGCCATGCTAGGTGGGCAATGCGTAGTTGGTGTGGCAGAAAGGCAAAAGGAGGTGATAGTGGTATTGATGGATTTGTGTAGGACTCATGGAGATGAGTTGCCTGTCCTACCACTATCGGGAGCAAGCCCCCTCCCACAGTTGACCGGGTTCCAACATGAGAATGCGGTCAAAATGTGGGAGGGGGCTTGCTCCCGATTGGCCCTCAAGCCAGCCACAGAACTTAAATTGGTGACATTTCCTGAGCCAACCCCAGAAACGCCGCAGGCAGCCGCGCACCTTTGCGCGCCTTGAGGCAATACAGATACTCCGGAATCTGCGGCGCATTCTCGATGGTCAGCACCCGCAACTGCGGGTCATGGGGCACTTCCTGGCGGGCAATGATGCTGATGCCGATATTGCGCAGCACCGCCTCACGGATCGACTCACGGCTGCCAATCTCCAGCAAAGGCCCATAACCCACGCCGGAGCCCTGCAACATCTCTTCGGTCAGCCGACGGGTGGTGGAGCCTGCCTCGCGCATCAGCAGCGTATGCCCAGCCAGCGCGCTCAACGGCACATGATCGAGCTTGGCCAGCGGGTGATTGCGATGCACCGCCAGCACCAGCGGGTCAGTGCCCAGCACGCGGCGGATCAGGCGCGGGTCTTCCAGCAATTGCGAAGACGCGGCGACATCGACGCGGTAATCATCCAACGCTTCAAGCACTTGCTGGGAGTTGCCGATTTCTACCGACACGTCCACTTGGGGCAGGCGCTCGCGGAAGGCTTTGACCAGATCGAGGATGTAATACGGCGCCGTCGCGGCAATCCGCAGCGCGCCCTGGACCTGGCCGTTGTTGCGCAGGAAAAACTCGATATCCGCTTCCTGCTGCAACAGCGTCTTGACCATTGGCAGCAGCCGCGCACCTTCGTCACTGACGGTGAGGCGACGGCCCCCGCGATAGAACAGCTCAACGCCATACTGGCTTTCCAGGTTGCGAATCTGGGTAGTTACCGTGGGCTGGCTCAGGCCGAGTTTTTTCGCCGCCTGGGTGATGCTGCCCAGGCGGGCGACCATGAAAAACGCCTTTAACTCAGCACTCAGCACACCACCCTCTCATCCTCTATTTGCGCAACAGGCGCAGGCCGTTGAATACCACCAGCAGGCTTACGCCCATATCGGCGAAGACCGCCATCCACATGGTCGCCATGCCCATGAATGTGACCGCCAGGAAGATCGCCTTGATAACCAGCGCAAGGGCGATGTTCTGCTTGAGGATACTCGACGTTTGCCGCGACAATCGAATGAAAGCCGGAATCTTGCGCAAATCGTCGTCCATCAGCGCTACGTCAGCGGTCTCGATGGCCGTGTCAGTGCCTGCCGCGGCCATGGCAAAGCCGATCTCGGCGCGCGCCAGGGCCGGGGCGTCGTTGATACCATCGCCGACCATGCCCACCCGATGGCCTTGACCGTAAAGGGTTTCGATAGCTTGCAGCTTGTCGGTGGGCAGCAAGTCGCCCTGGGCCTGGTCGATGCCGACCTGACTGGCAATCGCCTGAGCGGTGTGAGTGTTGTCCCCGGTGAGCATCAGGGTCTTGATGCCCAGGTCGTGCAATTGCTCAATAGCTTCGCGGCTGCTGTCCTTGACGGTGTCGGCCACGGCAAACAGCGCCAGCGGGCCGGATTTGTCCAGCAGCAGCACCACGGACTTGCCTTGTTTTTCCAGGGCGAAGAGCTTTTCTTCCAGCGCCGGGGAGCACAGGCCGAGGTCTTCCACCAGACGGTGGTTACCCAGGTGATAGGTCTGGCCGTTGATATCTCCGCGCACGCCGCGCCCGGCCAGGGCTTCGAAGTTATCCACAACATGAATCGTCAGGTTTTTATCCACCGCCGCATTGGCAATCGCCAGTGACACCGGGTGGTCGGAGCGCCCGGCCAAGCTTGCGGCCAGGGCCGGGGCGCTGCCTTCGAGATTGGGGAACAGCGGCAGGTAATCGGTTTGCACCGGTTTGCCGTGGGTGATGGTGCCGGTCTTGTCGAGGGCCAGGTAGTCGAGCTTGTAACCCCCCTCCAGGTACACACCGCCCTTGATCAGGATGCCTTTACGCGCCGCTGCGGCCAGGCCACTGACGATGGTCACCGGGGTGGAAATCACCAAGGCGCAGGGGCAAGCCACCACCAGCAGCACCAGGGCGCGATAAATCCAGTCGAACCACACGCCAGCCATGAACAACGGCGGAATCACCGCCACGCCCAGGGCAAACAGGAAGACTGCCGGGGTGTAGACCTTCGAGAAACTATCAACAAACCGCTGGGTTGGCGCCCGTGCGCCTTGGGCCTGCTCCACGGCGTGGATGATCCGCGCCAGGGTCGAGTTGTTGGCCGCCGCAGTGACTTTGTATTCCAGGGACCCGGCCTGGTTGATGGTGCCCGCGAAGACTTTATCGCCGATGGTCTTTTCAATCGGCAGGCTTTCCCCGGTGATCGGTGCCTGATCGATGGTGGATTGACCGGCAGTGACCTCACCGTCCAAGCCGATACGCTCGCCGGGCTTTACCCGAACGATCGCACCAAGCTCAATACTTTTAACCTCTTGTTCCATCCACGAGCCGTCGGCCTGTTTTACCGTGGCCTGTTCCGGCGTCATCTGCATCAGGCCGCTGATGGCATTGCGCGCCCGGTCCAGGGACTTGGCCTCAATCAACTCGGCCACGGTGAACAGGAACATCACCATCGCCGCTTCCGGCCACTGGCCAATCAGGATGGCGCCGGTCACCGCGATGCTCATCAGCGCGTTGATGTTCAGGTTGAGGTTTTTCAGGGCAATCCAGCCCTTTTTGTAGGTGGTGAGGCCGCCGCTGAGGATCGACACCAGCGCTACCAGCGCGATCACCCAGGTCGGTGCCACGCCGGTAAAATGCAGCACTTCCGCGCCCAGGGCACCCACGCCAGATACCGCCAATGGCCACCAATGTTTCTTGGCGGGCGGTGCGGCGGCAGGGCTGCCTTCTTCGATAGGGTCGGCCTGCATGCCGATGGACTTGATCGCATCGATGATCGGCGCTGTGCTCGGCAGGTCATGGGTGACGCCGAGGATGCGGTTGATCAGGTTGAATTCCAGCTGCTGCACACCGGCGAGCTTGCCCAGTTTGTTCTGGATCAGCGTCTGCTCGGTGGGGCAGTCCATGGCTTCGATGCGGAAGGTGCTCAGCCGCGAGCCGGCGGTGGGCGCTTCGCTCAGGGTCACCACGGCAGGCCCGGCAGCGCCGGAGCAGCATGAGCCCGCGTGGCCGTGGTTATCCACAGGCGTCAGCTTTGCGGGGCCATGATCATGGTTGTGATCGTGACCGTGGTCGTGCTTATGGTCATGAGCATGGTCGTGATCGTGATCGTGCTTGTGCGGGGTGTGAATGGAGTGGCTCATCAGGTTGCGTCCGTAAAGGTGCCTGTTGCCAAGTAAAGACCCTGTAGCCACTATAGGGTCAAGCACCCATGTGGAGATTGCTGCGATGAAGATCGGCGAACTGGCCAAACTCACCGACTGCCCGGTGGAAACCATCCGTTATTACGAGAAGGAAAACCTGCTGCCGCCACCAGCGCGCACCGATGGCAACTACCGGGTGTATACACAGGCGCATACCGAACGGCTGACCTTTATCCGCAATTGCCGCAGCCTCGACATGACCCTCGAGGAAATCCGCAGCCTGCTGGGGCTGCGCGACAGCCCCCAGGACCAGTGCGAGAGCGTGAATGCGCTGATCGACGAGCATATCCACCACGTGAAAGCGCGGATCGATGGGTTGCTGGCCTTGCAGGAGCAATTGCTGGACCTGCGCCAACGTTGCGGCGGTGGGGAACAGTGCGGGATTTTGCAGCGATTGGAAGTCAGCGGAGGGATTGCGGCCAGCGAGGCCGAGCCTTCGCACGTGGGCAGAAGCCACGGCCATTGAACCTAAGTGAACACGATTAAAATGTGGGAGTGGGCTTGCTCCCGATAGCAGTGGATCAGTCATAACCTCTGTAACTGATACACCGCCATCGGGAGCAAGCCCCCTCCCACAGTTCTGACCGAGGCAGGCTTTAAATAGCCACGTCTGCCTTGATGCTTGGGTCCGCGTCATAGCCCACGATCTCGAAGTCTTCGAACTTGTAGTCGTAGATCGAGGCAGGTTTACGCTTGATCACCAGTTCCGGCAGTTTTTTCGGCGTGCGTGCCAACTGGGTGCGGATCTGTTCCATGTGGTTGCTGTAGGCGTGGGTGTCGCCGGTGGTGACGATGATCTCGTGGGGGATCAGGTCGCACTGCTGGGCCAGCATGTGGGTCAGCAACGCCAGCGCGGCGGTGTTGTACGGCAGGCCCAGGAACACGTCGGAGCTGCGGATATACAGCTGCATCGACAGATGACCGTCATGCACGAACGCCTGGTACAGCAGGTGGCACGGCGGCAGGGCTTGCTTGCCGTTGCGCGCGTTTTCCTGGGGGCTCTTGGTTTCGTCGGGCAGGTATTCGACGTTCCAGCCGGGGAACAGGATGCGGCGGCTGTTGGGGTGGGGCTTGAGCGTGTGCACCATGTAGTCGATCTGGTTGATCGTGCCGCCATCCTTGGTCGGCCACGCGGTCCACTGCTCGCCATACACCGGGCCCAAATCACCGTCTTCGGTGGCCCACTCGTCCCAGATTTTCACACCGTTTTCGTTGAGCCACTTGATGTTGGTGTTGCCGCTCAACATCCAGATCAGTTCATTGGCGATGCTTTTGAAGTGCAGCTTCTTGGTGGTCAGCAGCGGGAAGCCGT
>Ga0160464_100883_pt1 | contig 15407 bp, 11 predicted proteins | sample HID1971I_E11MG_FD_108275 | JGI IMG/M metagenome (GOLD analysis project Ga0160464, IMG submission 108275) | Enriched millipede-associated microbial communities from UW Madison campus, WI, USA - HID1971I_E11 MG | ecosystem: Host-associated > Arthropoda: Insects > Digestive system > Unclassified ... | reverse complement strand
TCACCGGTCGCCGAATCTCGCCGCCGCTGTTCGAGTCGATGGAGTTGCTGGGCAAGGACGAATCGCTGCGTCGTCTGCGTTCCCTGTCGGCGTTCCTCGCGAGCTGAGCCGCGACGCGCCCGGGCGGCGGCACACGGCACCGGTTTTGGTGTTCCGCCGCCGCTCGGGTAGGCTTGATTCTCGGTGCGAGGCTCCGGTTTCGCCCTTGGGGTATGGTGTAATTGGCAACACGACGGTTTCTGGTTCCGTTATTCTTGGTTCGAGTCCAGGTACCCCAGCAAGATGAAAACCCCCGCTCAGGCGGGGGTTTCTTCGTTTCCGGAGAGAAGAGGGCCTGGAAACTCGCAACGATGGGTGACACCGTGGGGAGATGCGAGAGACCGACACGGATACGGCACCCCGATGGGTCGCTCTGATCGTCATCAGCGCTTTCGGACTCACCTGCGCGATCCTGGTCCTGACCGGTATGGCGGGACCGGGAGTGTGGTTCACCGTCGTCGCGATGGTGCTCCTGGCGATCTCGCAGGCGCTCTTTCTCCTCCGCGTGCGCCGACGCCGACGCGAACGACGCCGCTGAACGTGAACGACGCGGCTGAACAGACGACGCCGTTGAACAGATGACGCCGCTGAAACGCGTCGACGCGGCCCCCTCCCTCCGACCGTCCGAGGACGAGACCGGATGCAGGGGGCCGCTGTCGCGGTCAGGCTGAGCGGCGGCGCAGGTGGAGCAGCCAGGCGCCGGCGGTCAGCAGTGTGGCGCCCAAGCCCGCCCAGACCCAGCCGATCGCCCCGTCCGCACCGGTCGTCGCGAGAGGGTCGGAGTCGCTGTCGGCTCCCGGCGTCGTGCCGGTGCCGGTACCGTTCCCGGGGCCGCCGTTGCCGTTACCGGTCCCGCCGCTACCGTTGCCGCCTTCGCCGGGCGTTCCCGCGTCGACTGCAGCGAATTCCACCGAAGCGAGCACTCTGCTCCGGACGCCGGTGAGCACCAGCTCCGAGCCTTCGATCGCGAAGCTGTCGGCGCCGCTGACCGTGACCGTAGAGCCCTCGATGCCGAAGCCGGCAGCCGGGGCGAGAGTCAGACGCACCTGTCCGCCACGATCGGCGACGCCCTCTGCGGGCGACACGGCGCCTCCGCGCGCCTCGGCGCGATAGCTGAAGCGCACGGCCTGCGCCTCCACGGCATCGACGGCGGCCTTCAGCGCATCGAAGCTCGTGCGCAGCTGCTCCTTCGACGGTGCCGTGGCGGCGCGGGCGACGAGCGCGGACGGAGACCCCGCCAGCAGGGCGGCGCTGTTCGCCGTCGCCGTGGCGAGCGCCCCACCGAGTGCCTGATCGAACACGCGGCCGTTGGCGGCCTCGACCTCGTTCGCGTTCATCAGCTCGGTCGCGTACTCGACGGCCCGGGTGAGTGCTGCGTTCTCTGCAGAGGAGTCGTCTGCTGCGAACAGGCTGGCGATCTCGGTGCCGGTCAACGCCGTGTCCCACATCCGCAGGTCGTCCATGTCCAGGCCGATGCCGTAGCTCTTGCTCCCGTCGACACCGACGAGCATGTTCAGGCCGCTGGTCATGCTGCCGATTCCCGCGATGCTCGTCTCCTTGGCCAGCACGCCGTCCATGTAGGTGCTCGCTACGTTCCGTGTGCGGTCCACCGTGATGGTCATGTGGTGCCACGACCCGCGGTACTCCCCGACGTCACCGGTCGCGTAGACGCCGTCGGTACCGTCGCCGAGCGTGAACTCGAGCTTGCCGGTGTTGGTTCCCTCCGGTGCGAGGTTGATGCCGGAGCGGTACCAGTTCGCCCAGTTCTTGTTGCTGATGATCGCGCCATAACCGCTGACGCCGGTCACCTTCGTCCAGAAGCCGATCGTGAGGTCCTTGTCGGTGCCGAGGTCGAATTCGGGGCGGGAACCCAGGTCGACGTAGCTGCTCGCGCCCCCGCCGATGCGTACGGCTGTTCCCGACGCTCCGGGGCGGTCGGAAGTGACGTAGGAGACGGAGCCCACCGGCTTCGCCGCGGGGGCCGTGCCCGCGTGGGTGCCGGTATCACCCAGGTCACCCTCGAACGCGAGGTGCAGGAATTCGCCGTCCGGGGCGGGGGCCGACGTATCGGGGAAGACGGGGAAGACGAGCTCGCCGGCCGTGCGCACCGTGCCGGTGAGGGGCTCGGACGCGTTCTGGAAGTCGTCGAACGCGGTCACCGTGACCGTGTAGTTCTTGGCCGCCTTCAGACCGCGGATGTCGAAGCCCATCGTGTTCGGCGTCATGTAGAACCGGGAATAGGCCTTGAACGACCCGGTGACGGACTTCGCCGGGTTGTTCCCGAAGTCGGGTAGCTGGTTCGCGGTGAACGACACCGGGTTGCCGGCCTGGTCCCGGATCTCGACCTCGTAGTAGTTCACGAGCTCGTCGTCCTTGGCGTGGTCGAAGCGGAGGGTGAGGGATTCCTCCGCGACATCGGTCGCGGTGACGGCGGCGGAGCCCCACCAGGGGGCGATCGTGCTGCGCTGGTCCGCCGTGTAGGCGAATCCGCTCTTCCCCTTGGCCGTATCGATGACCCACGGCATGCCGATCCACCGCTGGTGGGTCACGTCGAAGCGCCGGATGACGGTGCTGCCGTCGGCGAGCACGGAGACGAAGTTCGCGCTCTTCTGCGGCACCCCGGCGGCGGCGTCGCCCTGATTGCCACCGAAGTACCCGCCTCCGATGAAGTCGCCGGGGACATCCTGGTAGATGTAGTTCATCGATGCGTTCTCGTAGACCGTGAAGTCCTTCTGGAAGATGCTCGTCTCCGGGTTCGACGAGAAGTGCGTGTGCGCGGAGCCCAGCATCACCTGGGGGTAGTCCGCGAGGATGCGCTGCAGATCGGGACCGGCCATGTCGTAGTCACCGTGGAAGGGTCCGCCGAGGGATGTGCCGGCGTATCCGCTGTGGATCGAGACGAAGATCGGCTTCGCGGGGTCGTAGTCTGGCTTCGCGGCGATGTCCTGCAGCGTACTCGTCAGGAAGGCCTGGTAACCCGAGCGCTGCCCGCTGTATCCGAAGGTGCTCGTGCCGTTGTAGTCGAGACCGATGAAGTCGATGCCCTCGACGGTCGTGTGGAAGTTGCTCACGTATCCGGTGTCGGCATTCGGATAGAACCACTCGGGCGCACCGGCGGGCGCGGTCGATCGCGCGGCCTCGAAAGTCGTGCCCATCAGGTCGGCGATGTCGTGGTTGCCCTGGGTGAGCAGCACCTGCGACTCGGGGAAGCTCTCGCGCATGACGCGCTCGACGGCTCGATACCAGCCGGCGACCTTCTCGCTGTCGCCGGCGAGGTGCGCGGAGTACTCGGGATCGTTCGCCCCGACGACGTCACCGTTGTCGACGACGACGCTCGGATCGAAACCCTTGGCATCGGCCCAGGAGCGGATCGCCTGGAAGTGCGGCTTCGCTCCCTCGTACGCGACCTGCTCGGAGGTCTTGTCCGCCGTGGCGGCGCCGCCGAGCTCGGTGTCGGACATCGTGATGAATTCGAGCGTCGCGTCTGCATCGTTGTAGGCATCGTTCGCGGCGTCGATGCGCTGCTGCGTCATCGGTTCCGCGGCCGGGGCGACGGCTGCTGCCGGAAAAGCGGGGATGAGCAGGGTGAGCGCCGTGGTGGCGGCGATCACGCCGCCGCCCAAGGCGCGGCGCAGTGCCGCCTCGGGACGGGGGCGCGTCTTCGTCGGATGGTCAGAGGTCAGCATGGCGATTCCTTGCAGGGGTGGGATGGGTGGGGACAGCAGGGGAGAAGCACGGGCCGTTCAGGGGAGAGCGGGTTCGAGGGTCATCAGGGAAGCGATCCACGGCACGGTCACGGCGCGGAGGTCGGGGATGCACGCCGTCGCGCCGCTCTCGCTCTGCAGCTCGGCTCGGACCTGCACGACGCGGCACCCGACCCTGGCGGCGGCACGGACGCCGACCGCGGAGTCCTCGAACACCAGGCAGGAACCGGGGTCGACATCGAGCAGGTCGATCGCCCGGAGATAGGGCTCCGGGTGCGGTTTCGTCTGCTGCACGTCGTCAGCGGTGACGACGACGTCGAAGGGGCCGAGGCGGACGCTCTGTGCCACGGCATCGACCCAGCGACGCGTCGAACTCGTCACCAGGGCGAGGCGGATCCCTTCCCGGCGCAGGTATCCCAGTGCCTCTTCAGCGCCGGGAATCCAGGGCAGGCGCCCGCCGAAGGCGTCGATCGTCAAGTCCTCGAGTTCTGCGGCGAGCTCGGTCACGCCATCCGACCGTGTGCCATCCGACTGTGCGCCACCCTCGATGAGAGCGCGGGCAGCATCGATGCTGGAGAGTCCCTCGAGGGCGGCCAGCTGTGACGACGACACCGGGGAGCCCATGACGGCGAGCCGGGTGCGGATCACATCGAGCCACACCCGCTCACTGTCGACGAGCGTGCCGTCGAGGTCGAAGAGCACGGCGGAGGGTCGCATGGAGGATTGGTGATCGGGGGAGGGCATCGAGAGGGTCACGGGACGATTACCCCGCCTCGCGGTGTGCGGCGGTCGGCGCGCAGATGAACGACCGCTGAACGATGCGCGCTCCGGGGGCCGACACGCGGGACAACTGTGAACTCCTGTCCGCTTCGCGTGATCGTGGCCCCCGTGGCTCCCCTAGTCTGAGACGGTGCCACCGGCGACCCCGCGTCCCCATCGCGAGATCATGAGCGACCTGCTGACGAGGATCATCGATGGAGAGTTCGCCGCGGGATCACGTCTGTCGTCCGAGACGAAACTGGCGCAGCACTACGGCTCGACCCGTGGCACGGTGCGCCGGGCATTGGCGGGACTCCAGGACCGAGGACTCGTCTCGCCGGTCCAGGGTTCGGGATGGATCGTGCGTTCGGGCCGGCAGAGCCAGTCGTTCGAAGAGCTGCGCTCGTTCGCCCAGTGGGCGCGTTCCCAGGGAATGACGCCTGGAGGGCTGGTGCGCCACAAGGAGTTCGGCGAGGCGACCGCGGCCGAAGCGCGCCGCTTGTGGGTGAGCCCGAAGACGCGGGTGCTGCGCGTGACCAGGACACGCAGCATCGACGGGCGCGATGTGATGCTGGAGCGCACCAGCTACCCCCACTGGATCGCCGATCGGGTCACCGCGATCGCCGATGACGAAGCATCCGTCGTCGAAGCGCTCGATCGCGACTTCGGGGTCGTGACCGCGTTCGCCGAGCATGCCATCGACGCCGTCCCGGTCTCGAGCGCCGACGCCGAGCTGCTCGGAGCTCGACGGGCCAGCCCGCTGTTGCGGGTGCGGCGGGTGAGCTATGCCTCTGCCGGGGAGCCGATCGAATACGGCGAGGACCGCTACCTGCCGGATACGGTGACGTTCCTGGTCACAGCATCGCGCGAGAGCACGCCGCTCACGCGGACGGAGTTCTCCCGGTAGGCGTTCGGCGACGGGCTGCGCCTGCGGACCGCGTCGCGTCCGAGGATGCCGGGGGCGCCGAGTAATGTGAATACGTGACAGGAACACGAGCTGAAGCGGCATTCTCCCGCGCTGTCACCGCATTCAGTACCCCGACTCTCGATCTGCTCCACGGACGTTTCGCGCCCTTCGTCGTCGCGTCGCTCTCGCTCCTGTTCACCGCCGATCGGGCATCCATCCCGATCGCCGACGCCCAGGCCGAGCTCACCGAGATCCTCGACGAGCTGCGGGGCGCGGGCTATGACGAAGACGACCGGCGGGTTCCGGCCGGGACGGGGCGAGACGTCGCGAGGAACTGGGTCCGCCTGGGCTGGCTGGTGCAGCAGATCGATGAGGATGTCGAGGTGTACCGGCTGTCCGCGCACGCCGTGGAGGCCCTGGAGATCGCGGGGCGCACGGGCGGCGGTCGCACGCGCGTCTCCAACTCGCGGGTGCGCACGCTTCTCGAAGCCGTGGAGCACCTGGCAGACAGCGCAGAGGCCGATCCCCTCCGCCGACTCGCCCGTCTTCGGGAAGAGCGCGCCGCACTCGACGCCGAGATCGACCGGATCGAGGAATCGGGGCGGGCCGATCCGCTGGACGACGAAGAGCTCTTCGAGGAAGCCGAGAACGTGTTGCATCTGGCACGCGAGCTCCCGGCCGACTTCACCCGGGTCGCCGAATCCCTCAAGCTCATGCAGCGCGACGTCGTCGCCCATCTGCGGCGTGACGAGCGGCCGACCGGCGAGGTGCTCCGCGAGTATCTGCAGCGCGCGCAGGACGTCATGAATTCGACTCCGGAAGGGCGCGCGTTCTCCGGCGCCCTGCGTCTGATCGGTGATCCGGATCGCATCGACGCCCTCACCGAACAGCTGCACGGCCTGCTCCGGCAGCCGTTCGCCCGCATGCTCGACAGCACGCAGCGTGCCGAACTCGACGCCATCGGTCGCCGGGTGGAACTCGGGGTCGAAGAGGTCCTGGCCGCGCAGCGACGGGCGTCGCACGTCATCACCGGCCAGGTGAAGACCCATGATCCGCTGCGGGACCGTCAGATCGACGATCTGCTGCGCGACGTCATCGCGGCCCTCCACGTCTGGGACGGCACGGGGGCGAGTGCGTCACCGGTGCGCAGCCTCCCTCTGGCTGATCTGGGACACCTCAGACAGACGGTCAGCAGCATCCGCCCGCCGGCCGTCCCCGCGCCTCTCGCAGATGCCGGCGACGTCGAGTTCGCCGCTGTCGACTCCCGCGCATGGGGCGGTCCGAGATACGCGGAGCTCGAGGAGTACGTCTCGCGTCTCGGCCCGGAGTTCGACCTCGCCGACGCGTTCGCGCAAGGCGCGGACGACACCCGTCGTCCCGTCGACCTCGTCGGACTGCTCGAGATCGCCCACCGAAACGGCATGACCGAGAGCGATGCGGTGTCGGTGGTCGAAGCGCTGCGCCCGGACGGCTCGACGCGACGTTTCGCGTTCGGCGCCGTCACGGCACGCAACCCGAAGGAAGAAGCACATGCCTGAAGAGAGCCTCGTGACGGAAGCGCAGGTCGATGATCCCTTCATCGCCCCGGTCCCGATGGAAGACGACATCGAGGAGCACTTCGCCGGTGACCGCGGCACGCTCGACCCCGAGATCCGGCGTCTGTTGGCGCACATCCTCCAGCGTCGTTTCATCGCTGCGGAGCGCAACCGTCGAGAATGGACCCTCCTCCTCGACCATCAGCAGGTGATCGAGTCGCGCCTGAACGACCTGTACCTGCGCCTGGTGGTCGACCACGGTCGAGGGTTCGCGTACAAGCAGCAGCTGCGCTCCGACGAGATCGACATGCCGGTGCTGCTCAAGGACGCGCCCTACACGCGTGCCGAGACTCTGGTGCTCGTGCATCTGCGCACGGTGTATCAGCGTGAGTCCGCCGCCGGCGAAGCTTCCGTGCGCATCGACATCGAAGACCTCGAGCAGACCGTGCTGAGCTACTTCACGGACGTCGACGGCGGCACGGCTCGACAGCAGAAAGCCATTCGGAACGCGATGGATCGCCTCGATCGAGAGGGCATCGTCCAGGAGGAGACGAGCGGACGCTACCGGATCAGCGCGCTCGTCGAGATCGTCCTGAGCGCCGAGACCCTGAAAGAACTCCGCGATTGGCTGCGGTCGCAGGAAGTGGTGGAACGATGACCATGGTCGACACGCTCTTCGGACTCATCCCGGCAGGTTCGCGGGGACAGCAGTGGGTGGCGGAGGAACTGCAGCTCATCAACTGGGGCGGCTACGACGGTGGTCCTCACCGCGTGCGCTTCTCACCCGACGCGACTCTGCTCTGCGGCGGGTCGGGTTCCGGCAAGTCCACCCTCATGGATGCGTACATCGCCTTGATGATGCCCCACACGACGCCCTTCAACGGTGCGTCGAACGGTGGGGTGACGGGCCGACCGCGTGGCGAGGAGCAGCGGAACATCCTCTCCTACGGGCGGGGGAAGATCGACGAGTCCCGCACCGAGGACGGCACGAAGCTGCGGGTGCTCCGCGGCGACGGCGAAGACACCTGGAGTGCGATCGCGACCACTTGGCTCGACCATGACGGGGCGCGGTTCACCGCTGTGCGCGCCTGGTACATCCCGGCGGATGCCCGCGTCCTGGAAGACACGACCCGGGTGCGGGCGACCGTGAACGGGGCATTCGACCTGGCGCTGCTCGAGAAGGCCGCGACGCAGCGACTCTCCGATGCATCGGTGCGTGCCACCGGCCTTGAGACCCTCGCGACGGACCGGGAGTTCTCGGCGCGGCTGCAGGCTGTTCTGGGCATCGGGGCTGCCGGTTCCGGTGCCAAGGCCATCAGTCTTCTGGCCCGGATCCAGGCGGGGCAGCAGATCACGACGGTCGACGATCTGTACAAGAAGCTCGTGCTGGAAGAACCCGAGACGATGGCCACCGCAGACGCCGTCGTGGCGCACTTCGACGAGCTCGAGAGCACTCGCACGAGGATGCTCACCGCGAAGCAGCAGGTGAGTGCGCTCGAGCCGATCCGGGGCATCAAGGACCGCATCGCCGCGGCCGCCGAGCGGGTGCGGGTGATCGACGAGGTCGGGGTGTTCACCGATCCCTCCTCGCTTGCCGCCCTCTGGAACGCCCAGCGTCGTCTGGATCTGCTGCGCGACGTCGAGGTCGAGCTGGGAGATCGCTCCCGTGCGCTGAGCCTCGCCGTCCGCGAGAAGCGCGCGCTGGTCGATGCCGCCGATGTCGAACGGGAAGGGCTTCTCGACGTGCTGCGGCAGTCCGGTGGCGACCGCCTCGAAACCGCGCAGCGAGAGCTCCGGGTCGCGGAGCGTCGTGTGGAGGACGTCCGTCGGGAACGGGCGAAGTTCGACGTGATCGTCCAGGAGCTCGGGGCAGAGGTCGGGACCGCCGCGCAGTTCGAGTCGTTCGTGTCCGGCGCTCGGGGCACGTCGCCGAAGTCCGGCATCCGTGACGCACGTGCGACCTTCGCCGATGCCGAGACGGCGCGGAGGACGGCCGAGGCCGACATCCGCCGGCTGCGCGACGAACGCGAGCGGACGGGTCGGGTGCGCGGCAGCATCCCGGCACATCTGGACGAATCACGCGCACTGCTCGCAGAAGCGGTCGGGCTCTCTCCGTCGGATCTTCCGTTCGTCGGCGAGCTCATCGAGCTGCGGACGGAGTTCGAGCCCTGGCGCGACGCCTTCAACCTCGCGCTCGGCGGCTTCGCCAGGACGCTCCTGATCGATGCCGAGCAGCTCTCGTCGTTCCGCACCGCCATCAACTCCGTGCGCACACCGGAACGGCTGAACTACGAAGGCGTCCGCACCGGGCTCCCCGATGTCCGCGACGCGGATCCGAAGACTCTCCCCGGACGGCTCGACTACCTGCCGACGCCCTTCACCGCCTGGCTTCAGCAGCGCCTCCAGGATCGTTTCGGCTACGTCTGCGTCGACACGTCGTCGCAGTTGAGCGAGCATCAGAAGGCCCTCACGATCAGCGGTCAGGTGTCGCAGGGAAGCCGGGGCGCCCACGGCGGTCAGGGCCGCGCCAACGTGCTGGGATTCACCAACGACCGTCGTCTGCGCGAGATCGACGAGCAGCTGACGCAGCTGACGGCCCGCTACGACGAGTGCGCGGCCTCCGCCCAGGCCGCTGAGGCCGCCCTCGACCGCATCGAGGCGCGCTCGACCGCCTTCGCGAAGATCGAGGACCTGACCTGGGAGCAGATCGACGTCGCCGCGGTGGAGGCGGAGCGGGAGCGCTGGCTCGCCGTCGAAGCGGAGGTCACCACGGCCAGCCCCGAGATCGCGCAGCTCAAGCGCCAGGCCGAGGAGCTGCGATCTCGCGCCGGACGACTGCGCGACGAGGAGGCTCGTCTCAGCAACGAACTCGCCCAGACCCAGGAGCAATGGGGCCGGGTCACCGACGACGTCGACACGTGTCAGACGGTCATCGATTCCGCGGCGGCATCCGGAGTCGTGCTCGGGGAAGGACATGCGTCGTTCCTCGACGGCCGATTCCTGCACTCCGAGACGGGGGACACCCCGACCGCAGCTCAGCGGCTGACGCACCTGGACACCGCGCTCCGGACCGCGGCCCAGCGTCTTCTCGAAGACCGTCGCGAGGCGGCCGAGGCGCACGAGCAGCAGCGCGAGAGCATGCGCCGACTCATGACGGGATTCCTCGAGCGGTGGGACAACCTCACGATCCTCCCCGATCCGGACGCGTCGGTCGGGGAGTTCGAGAGCATTCTGGAGGCGCTTCAGACCAACGGACTCCACGAACTGGAGATCGAATGGCGCGACAGCCTCCTCAAACTGTCGGGCAACGACCTGACGAGCCTCGATTCGACCCTCAGCCGCTCTCTGCGCGAGATCAAGGACCGTATCGATCCCATCAACAGGATCATGGAGGAGCTGCCGTTCTACGATGACGATCATCGTCTGCAGATCACCCCGCGCGAGAACCAGAGCGAAGCCCGCAAACGCTTCCGCCGCGAGCTCCGCGAGGTCCGCGGACTGATCGACGCGGCATCGACAGATGCGGAACGAGAGACCGTGTACCGCAAGATGAGCCGTCTCATCGGACGGATGCGGCGGACGGCCCCCGACTTCGCCGAACTCATCGACGTGCGCAACCACGTGCGGGTGAGCGCGGAGCGGGTCACCGCCGCCACGCGTGAGCACGTCGCGCTCTACGACCACATCGGCGAGAAGTCCGGAGGCGAGTCGCAGGAGCTGGTCGCGTTCATCGTCGGGGCGGCCCTGCGCTATCAGCTCGGAGACGCGGGTGCGGCGCGGCCTCGCTACGCGCCGGTGTTCATGGACGAGGCCCTGATCAAGGCCGACGCCCACTTCACCAAGCGCGCGATCGGCGCCTGGAGAGGCCTCGGCTTCCAGCTCGTCATCGGTGCGCCGAACGACAAGTACAGCGCTATCGAGCCGCATGTCGACGTGGAGTACGACATCCTCAAGGACACGCGCGGGCGCTCGTGGGCGAAGGCGAAGGTGGGTCTGCCGGAGACGGCGGTCTGAGCAGAGGGCCCCGGGGAATCCGCAAGCTCTTCCGCGCCGCTACTCGCACTCCCCGAGGAAACCGAGATAGCAGACGGCCTCGTGCGTGACGGCCGCTTCGTAGTCGTTGTTCGAGACCTGCCGCGTCGCGGTCTCCGGCGTGCGGGTGAGGTGGCCGAAGTCGCCGAGCGAGGCCACGACCGAGCCTTCCGAGTCCGCTGCACGCATGCGGTCGATCTCGGCGCGATGCTGGGCACAGATCGTCGCTGCGGCGGGGACCAGTTCGACGCCGGCGCAGGCCCCCGCGTACTGGGCCTCCATCGCAGTGATGCAGTCGGTCCAGTCCTGATCGACGGCGCACGGACTCACTCCGTCGTCCGACACGAGATAGAGGCCGGTCTCGTACTCCTCGCTGTGGAAGGTCTCGGGCTTCTCCGGCGAATCGACCTTCGTCCAATGGCGAGCGGTGGTGAAGGCGACCACCACGACGATGATCGCGATCAGCAGCAGCGCTCCGACGATCGACAGGGTCACCCAGAGCCCGACGCGGCTCTTCTTCTGCGGCTCGCCGGGGTGCGGGGCTCCGACAGAGGGGGCGCCGGGTGCGGCGGCGTACGGTGCGGTTCCCGGTGGCGTACCGCCGAAGGCCGGGGGAGCGGCTGCGAAGGCGGCCGTCTGGGCGAAGTCGTGTCCGCCGAGCGGCACCGTCTCGGCGGGCGAAGAGGCGGTTGCCGGCAACGCCGGAGCAGCGGGCGCCATCTGCGGGTTCATGGACTGCCAGTACTCATACCAGCTCTGGGCGGCCTGCGGGTCGGCGGCGACCAGCTGCGCGTCGGCATCCGTGAGCGGGAGGCCCAGTGCCTGCCGGGAGCCGGAGTCCCGCAGGGAGGAACGGAATTCTTCGAGTGACAGCGCCATGCTCGTGATGATGGCAGAAACGCGGGTCCTCCGACAATCCGCTCTCGAACCGCGATGTCCCCGACATCCGGAAGAATGTCGAGGTGATCGGTATGAGGAGCTTCTGGAACGCCCTGCCCACGGAAGGGCGCTGGTTGCTGTCGACGGTCGCGATCCAGACGCTCGGACGCGGCATGACCCTGCCGTTCACGATCATCTACTTCCACGAGGTGCGCGGTTTCGACCTCGGCATCTCGGGTGCGCTGATGAGCCTCATCGCGATCACCGGCCTCGTCGTCACGGGCCCGGGCGGAACACTCATCGATCGCTTCGGCGCCCGGCGGGTGCTGATCGTCGGGCTGCTGTCGATGATCGCCGGATGCGCTCTTCTGGCATACGCCACCCACCCCGCGTTCGCCGCCGTCGCCGTCATGCTCATCGGCGTGAACTTCGGTGTCTCCTGGCCAGGGTTCAATGCGCTCATCGCCACCGTGGTCGAGGGCGAGGTTCGTCAGCAGTACTTCGGCGTCAACTTCGCTCTGGTCAACCTGGGCATCGGCGTCGGTGGGGTGATCGGCGGTTTCTTCGTGGACGTCACCGACCCGGCCACCTTCACGACGATCTTCCTGATCGATGCTGCGAGCAGCCTGATCCCGCTCGCTCTGCTCCTGGGGCCGCTCCGACGCGTGCACACGCAGCACGAGGCGGAGGCGGACGCACCTCCGGTCGGCGGATACCGCGAGATCCTCCGTCGCCCCGCCGTGCTGTGGCTGACGCTCCTCACCTTCCTCTCCGTGTTCATCGGATACGGGCAGATGGAGGCCGGCTTCCCGGCGTTCGCCCGGCAGGTGTCCGAGGTCTCGACGCAGGTCGTCGGCATCTCGTTCGCCGTCAACACCGCGGTGATCGTGCTGCTGCAGTTCGCCGTCCTCCGGCTCATCTCCGGCAAGCGGCGGACGAGAGTCATGCAGGTGATGGCTCTCATCTGGGCGCTGTCGTGGGTCCTGCTCGGGGCGACGGGATTCCTGCCGGGCACTCTGGCCGCAGCCATCGGCGTGATCGCCTACATGGGAGTCTTCGCCTTCGGAGAGACGATGCTGCAGCCCACCGTCCCCGCGATCTACAACGACCTGGCCTCCGACCGCACGCGCGGCCGTTATAACGCGATCAACTCCGCCGCCTTCCAGGGCGGGGCGATCATGGGGCCGCTCGTGGCGGGAGTGATGCTCGGCGGGGGGCTCGAAGGCTGGTTCATCGGCGTCATGATCGCGGGGAGTCTGGCCGTCGGTCTGCTGGCCCTGGTCCTGGAGCGCGCGGTGTCTCCGGCCGTCAACGGCGTCGCCGACATCCATCGAACGGACGAGTCGGACGAGGCCCGAACGCAATAGGCTCCGAGCATGGCTCTGGAGTCCCTCTTCCTCCGAATGGATCGGATCGCCGGTGGGCGGCAGGCGGGCGTCGCCATCAGCGAGTCCGACCGCACTCACCCCAAGACCGTGCGCGCGTTCACGTGGATCATGTGGCTCCTCGTCGTCGAACTGATCATCGGTGTCGGTGCGGTCGTCGTCGCCCTGGTCCTGGCGATCGATGGCGAGTCGGTCTCCTTCGCCGTCTGGATGCGCACGCTCGTCGTGCTCGCGATGACGGCGACGCTGTTCTACTTCGCCTGGCGTGCGCAGCGCGGGTGGCGCTGGGCATACCAGCGTCTGCGTCTGTTCGCGCAGATCTTCCCCGTCATCACGCTCGTCATGGCGGCGATTCCCGGTCTCTATCCGCTCTGGATGGTGTCGGAGCAGATCGTCTTCAGCCTGATCATGATCGGCATCGCCGATTTCCTGACGAGCGACCATATGCGCAGCACCTTCGCCGTACCCCGTGCCGAACCCGAGGGGGACTAGCACGGCGGCACCCCGCGACGCCACTCCCTTCCGATGATCTCGGCGAAGCGGCATCCTCGATCGCAGGCAGTCGAGGAGGGAACACGATGGCAAGACTCATCCGGGTCGTCCCGGGGCAGGACCCGGGGTATCGGCGCGTGCGTGCGGGGTCGGGGTTCCGGTACGTCGACGCGGCGGGGGACACTGCGCCCGAGGCCGATCGGGAACGGATCCACGACCTCGTGATCCCTCCCGCATGGCAAGACGTCTGGATCGCGGCGGACCCCCTCGCGCACATCCAGGCCGTGGGGGTGGACGGTGCGGGACGCAAGCAGTACCTCTACCATCCGTTGTGGCGCGTGAGCCGGGATCGCCGCAAGTTCGTGCGTGCGCTCGATCTCGCCGCCGCACTTCCCCGTGCCAGGGCCCAGGTCACCCGGGCACTCGCGCAGGACGGTCAGACGAAGGAGCGTGCGCTGGCCATCGCCTTCCGTCTCCTCGACGACGCCGCGCTCCGCATCGGGTCGGAGCGGTATCTGGTTCGCCACGGCAGCCGCGGTCTCACCACGCTGCGCAGGCGTGATGTGCGTGTAGCGGGCAGCGACGTCGCGCTGTCGTTCCCCGCCAAGAGCGGTCGCACGGCATCGATCGAGATCACGGACGAGTCGCTCGCGGAAGCGCTCACGGACTTCGCGGCGGGGAAGTCGGGGGCCTTCCTCCTCGCGTACCGCCGGGGGCGCCGTCGCGTGCGCATCACACCCGCCGAGGTCAACGCCTATCTGCGAGAGGTCACGGGGGAGTCCTTCACGGCGAAGGACTTCCGCACGCTGCACGGCACGATCATCGCCGCGGACGCCCTCGCTCGGATCGGCGAGCTCGACAGCCGAAACCACCGGAGCCAGGCCGAGCGCCTGGCGGTGCAGGCCGCGGCGACGGCACTCGGCAACACGACCGCCGTCGCGCGCGGCAGCTACATCGATCCGCGCGTCTTCAGCCAATACGCCCGTGGACGGACGCTCGACCTCTCCGTGACACCCGAGACCGCCATCCGCCGTCTTCTCGGCGGCCCGGAGATCTCGCGGAAGGTCACCCGGCGATCTGGATCCAGACGACGGCGATGAGCATCGGGACGAGTGGCGTGGCCACGGCGGCGAGAACCGGCCACCACCGTACCCGCGTGTCGACCCGGCGTGCCCGATCGGCCAGAGTGTCGCCGTCGCGGCGGTACGCCTCCGGATCGACAGGCTCGGCGGCCTCGTCGCGATACAGCAGGGTACGACGCCCGAATCGGTCGTGCAGTGCCGCGATCACGGTGAGGAACCTGCGCAGCTCAGCCTCGTCGGTCAGATCGACGGGAGGGAAGTAGACGTGCAGCGTCCTGTCCACGATCTCCAGATCGAGATCGGCGCTCTCGTCGAGGAGCACGACCATCAGATCGGGTGTGAGCACATAGAGCGCGTCTGTCTCGTAGCCCGTCGGCACCGAAACCTCGAACACATCGCTGAAGTCGCCCTCGAGTCGAATCCGGGATCCGCCGGTGGAACGTCGCGGGAGCGTACTGAGTGCTCCGCCGCCGCGCCGGGACCGGAGCGCGATCCGCGGAGCCTCGGACGGCAGAGGGATCCGCACGGCCCGCACCGTGTGCATGGTCGCCCCTTCTCGGTCGCCGACGACGAAGGTGCGCTCGATGCTGTCG
>Ga0160464_100873_pt1 | contig 15591 bp, 15 predicted proteins | sample HID1971I_E11MG_FD_108275 | JGI IMG/M metagenome (GOLD analysis project Ga0160464, IMG submission 108275) | Enriched millipede-associated microbial communities from UW Madison campus, WI, USA - HID1971I_E11 MG | ecosystem: Host-associated > Arthropoda: Insects > Digestive system > Unclassified ... | reverse complement strand
TTCAAGCCGAAGGTTGTCGAGAAAGTTGACCTTAATTTCCATGCGGGCACACCAGAATAACGAGCTAAACAAATTGGCCGCCATTATGAAGATTTTCGCCGGGAAGTCTCAGGGTTTTGCGTGTGGGCTGCCGATCGGTGTCGCTATGCCAGCAGCCTTTAGGCCCCTGGCATAGCATTGCGCCAGGCTAAGGTTGGCTTGAGCTCAGGCGTCGCGCCAGGCTCGTGCGGTTGATAGTCAGCTCACTGCTGACGTCCGGCCCGTGATAGACCATGGACGTTTCGTGGTGCACGTAATCGCCCGAACGTGCGGCGCTCAACCAATTGAACGAGCCGACGCAGAGTAACTCCTCATCGGCCATCACCAGCTTGCTGTGCACCTTGTTGACCACGCGCACCTGCACGGCATGCTGTTTGAGCGCCGCAATCGCCTCCTTGAATTCAGCGATTTTGCCCGGGTTGCCTTCGGACCGGCCGGGGTTGATGTCGGTATTGAAGCGCAAGTCGGTGTAGACCGTCACCGGCACGCCCCGCTGCACCGTGCCGACCATTGCATCCAAGGCGCCGCTTTCGCGCATGCCGCGCAACTTGACCCAGGGCGTCACAATCTGCACTTGCTGGCGTGCCGTTTCCAGGGTGCGTAACAGGAACTGGTCATGCTCGGCAAATTCATGCAGGTGACTCAAGCCAGTGCGCGCGGTAAGCAAATCCACCCGAGGTTGGAAGTCGAACGCCAGTGCGTTCTCCGGGCTGTGCAACAGGTACTGGGCCAGGCGCCCACGAGGCTTACTGGCGGGTATCTGGCTGAACAGGTCCATGTCGCCGAACACCAGGAAACTGTCTTTGGCGCGAGACACGGCCACGTTCAACATGCTGTCCCGACGGTCGATGAACGCGCCGTCGGCGTGCTTGGAGTACACCGCCGAGAAAATCACCACGGGCCGCTCGGCGCCCTGGAAAGAGTGCACCGTGCCGACGGTCATTTCACCGTCAAGTTTGCCAGTGCGAATGCCCAATGCGCTGCAGGCCTCGATGATCGCCCGGGTCTGGGCGCCAAAGGGGGTTATCACCCCAAGAATCTCCCAGAGCTCTTTGTCGTAGCGTTCAACGAGCTGCTGTTCGTTGGCCTTGATCCAGGCCGCAATGGTCTGTGCCTCAAGCAGGTTATGACGGCTGCCACCCTGTTTCTGCTGGCACATCCCGTCGATGTGCAGGTAGCCCAGCCCCGGCAAGCCACCTTGCGGCTTGGCGCCCCGGCGCGGTTGCAGCTTGCCCTTGTAGCAGAGGGCGTTGCAGTAATCGATGATCGAGTCATAGCAACGGCGGTGTTCGTAGAGGTAAAGGCCGCGCGCCAGTTCAGGGTCGTAGTGATAGCGGCTGGTCGACTGCGCAATCGCCATGACACTGCCATTGGCGGCGCTGCGCCCGCTGTCACAGAACGCCTCGTAATCGTCGTCCACGCTGCTGCGTGACAACAGGCCGGCGCTGAGCAAATTGCCGATATCCACGGCCGCCGGTATCGACCAGATGGGTTCAATCTGCTGAGTGTCGCCGATCACCAGAGCTTGCCTGGCCAGGGCGAAAGACGGCGCCGCCACCTCAGGAAGCACTTGGCCTGCTTCGTCGACGATCAGCAGGTCGATGAAGTTCAGCGCATAGTCTTTGACATAACCATCGCCATCACGACGGCTGCACGACAGCTCGCCCGGTAATCGGTGAAACGTCGCGACCACACAAGGCGTGAGTTTCATCCAGCGCCGCCAGTTTTTTTCCAGGGTCTTGCGGCCATTTTTTTTACGGCTTTTGAGGATCAGCGGCAACTCCTCGGCGACTTCCATCAACCAACGCCCCTCCCAATAATGGGTGGTCAGCAGGAAGGTCTCGAAGCGCAACGAAGTGTCCGCCCAGGCATCACAGTCCTCCAGCGTCACCTGTGCGGCAGGCTTGCCGGTCGCGCGGGGTAATACGCCAATCACCGCCTGCCAGTTCAACAGCTCGCGCTGCTCGCCGCGCAGCAACTCGTCCACCCGCTCCCGCTGAGCTTGGAGTGTTCTCAGGCTTTGCGCGGCGTGGCTCACGGCGGCGGTCAGGCGGCGCTCCATGTCATGCACATCGACGGCGCTTTGCAGCTCAGTGTCTGCCTCATCGACGTGAAGCTTGGCCAGGCGCAGGCGCTTGGCGGCAATCGGGCCGAACCAGCCAAACAGCGTGTAGATCAACGATTCATGGGCCAGGTAGTGCTTGAAGTCTTTCAAGCGTGCCTGGGTGCTCGCCAGCTGTTCAGTCTGCAGCCGCAGCTGGGTTTCAAGGCGACTGATGGCCGCCCGTGGGTCATCGCCGAGCAGATCCTGGATAGCTTTGCGGGCAGCCACCAGCCGTGGCCAAGTTTGCTCGATCGCGGCGAGTTGCTGCTGGCGCAGGCGAATTTCGGCCTGGAGCTTGTCCACGGTATTTTTCAGCGTGGGTTGCGGGTCGCCAGCAAAGGCCATCGCCGCGCGGCCCAGGTAAGCCTGCTGGGCCCTGTCGAGATAGGCCTGCGACTCAAGCTCAAGGAAAAAGCTCTTGGTCTGGTAAGTGCGCGCCATCTCCGCTTCGGCCGAGGCCTTGGGAAAGTAAGCGCCGAAGCTATTGATGTCGGGCAACCAGCGCCCGGCGAAGGGCCCGGTGCCCGCGGCGAAGTCTTTACCGAACGCCTTGATGATATTGGTGACCGCTTGATTGTTCGTCGAGCTGGCGACAATCACCGGCGGTTCGCCGCCTTCTGCGGCAGCCTTGGCCCAGAGCGAGGCCACCACAGAGAGGACCAAGGTGGTTTTCCCGGTGCCCGGGGGCCCGTTGACCGCCAGGATATCCCCGGTATTCCCGGCCAACAGGTGCGCCAGGCTATCGCGCTGGGCAGGCGCCAGCGCGTATTCGTCACCGGCATGCCCGCGTCGGCTGGCGAACAGGCTGTTGGCCGCAAGGCACGGCTCATCGGCGGTGGGGCCACGCTGTGCAAATCGCTCGAACAATGGCGCATCGGGCTTGCTGGCACGCAGGTGATCGTAGAGCGCAACGATGTTGATGCTGAAACCGTCAGCCTTCTGCTCCTTGAACAGGTAACAGTAGTTGACCGGGTCAAAGCCGTCTTCCACGCCGTCCCAAGCGTTGCACACCGCGTGGAACATGTTCTTGCAGTAGCGCAGGTAGCTGATCCACTTTTCGCGATACTGCTCCGGGTCCACGTCGGTACCGGAGGGCGGCGGTTCGAACCGGGGCGCCTCTTGGGCGGCCAGAAAACGGTCCAGGTCGTACTGTGCACCGAGGGTGAAATTGTCATAATCCAACGGCTCGAGGATGTCACGGGGCACCAACGCCGGCCCGGTCGCGTAGATGCGCCCGTCGCGGGTGACCGACACACGGCAAAGAATCGGTGTGATGAACGCCGGCAACCCATTGCGCGCCTTGCGGTGTTCCGGGCGCGAGGCATAGACAAACGGTCGTAAGGTCACGTCGACGTGCAGTAACTGCGCAGGTTCGCCGGCAAATAGCAGCTCCACCTGCTCAGCCGGCAAACAGCCCGCGGCCAAGGCGGCCATGGGCAAGACCGTATAGGTTTTGACATGGCTGTTGAATAAAGCGCCATTGCCGTTTTCGGCATCGGCCAGGGAGTTTCGCCAGTAGTTCGCGAGCTTCAGAGAGTAATCGTTCATCGTCCTGATTCATGTAGACCGTGACTCACTGTCACAGCCGGTGGTTGGGGAATTGAGAACGAGGGTAGCGTTTCAGCAGCCAGAAGGCCAATCCAGAGCCGTTCGCTGATTGCCTGGCGCTCAGCAAGCGCCGAGGGTCAGGGCGATCTTCTGTGGGAGGGGGCTTGCTCCCGATAGCGGTGGATCAGTGACAAATAAGCTCACTGACACACCGCTATCGGGAGCAAGCCCCCTCCCACATTTAGATTGCGCCAGGCCAGTTGAATAACGGTCAAGCGTCAAACTGCCATTGGCCCATCATATTTTCGAACAGGCCACTGTATAAGCCCCGCATCGGCTGATATGTTTCGCGCCTCACCCGCAAAAGGACAGGCCATGGAACCGTTAGCGACGAACGCTGCACTGGTGATCGTCGGGGTCATCACCAACAACTCCGTGGAGGCCACTGTGCGCTCAGGCGGCAACCTGGGGCTTGATGTGATCGTGGCGGCGGATGCCTGTTTTACCTTCAATCAAGCCGACCTGTCGGGACGCCTGTGGCCGGCTGAAGATGTGCATGCGTTGTCGCTCAGTAACCTGGCGATGGACTATGCCAGGGTATTCCAGACCAGCGAGATCCTGGCGAGTCATTAACAAGGAAGCGGATATGCATCAAGGCATGCGCATTGTAGTGATTGGCGCCGGTATCGTGGGGGCTTCACTGGCCTATCACCTGGCCGGCAAGGGCGCGAATGTGACGGTGGTCGAGGCCGGCGAAGTCGCGTCCGGGGTCACGGCCACCTCATTTGCCTGGCTCAACACGACCCACGACGCACCCGACCCCATTGCCACTTTGCGCAGTGCAGCGATTGACGCGTATCACCGCCTGGAGCATGAGCTGCCCGCCGTGAAGATACGCTGGACGGGCGCCCTGTGTTACGGCGCAGACATTCAGCCTGGGGCGGATTCACGGATCACTCGCCAGCGTATCCAGGCACTTGAGCCGCGTTTGAGAAACCCGCCTGAGCAGGCCCAATTCAAAGCCGAAGAAGGCGCACTCGACGCGGTACACACCACCCATGCCTTAATGGAAGGTGCCCAGGCCCACGGTGCCACGCTGCTGACCCACACCCAGGTGTTGGGTTTCAGGATGCAGGGCTCACAGGTCACCGGCGTTGAAACCAGCCTGGGCGTCATCGATGCCGACGTGGTGGTGCTCGCAGCCGGCACCGGAATCCCCGCGCTGACGAAGCTGTTGGGTGTGCCCTTGCCGATTGATGCCTCCCCCGCGATCTTTATCCGCTACAACGGCCCACCCGGCATCGTGCGCACGCTTATTTCCAACCCTGCAATGGAGGTGCGCGAAAGTGCTGAGGGGACTTGGCTGGCAGCCGAAGACTATCTGGACGACGCCCCGGAAAACCAGGCGGCCGCCATCGCCCGGCGCACCGCCCAGGCTATTGCGGATGAACTCGAAGGGGTCACGTTCATCGAACCACAATTGGCCTGCGTCGGGCTGCGGCCCATCCCGGCCGATGGCATTCCGATCATTGGCCAATTGCCAGGCATCAGCGGTGTGTACGTCTGCGCGATGCATCCTGGCGTGACGCTGGCAGCCATCGTGGGGAGTCTTGCCAGCGAAGAGATCATGGAGGATAGGGTCTGCCCTGCCCTGGCGCCTTGCCGGCCCGAGCGGTTCTTCCAACCTGAAAACGGTTAGAAGGCGCCGACGTCCTCGAGCATTTCCACCAGCCCCTGCGGCCACACCGTGTCCGTCGTAGTGCGCAGCTCCTCTGCCGACCACCAACGATGATCCGCCATCACCTGGGTCTCCTCAGCCGTCCACTCGGCCCTGGACAGCGCCTCGCTGGGCGCCTGCACCACGAAATAGCGCTCGATCGCCAACACGGTTTCGCCGCTGGGCAGCATCAATGGGAAACTGCGTTCTGCCACGGATTCGCCAACGCTGCTGACAGTGATGCCAGTCTCTTCGCGCAGTTCACGGATTGCGGCGCTGTGATAGGTTTCCCCGGCTTCGACGCCACCGCCCGGCGTGGCCCAGTAATTCCTGCCGGCCAATGCGCCGTCTTTATGCACGAAGCGGAACAGCAGCACCTGCTTTGCAGGGCTTATCACCAATAGTCGTGCGGCTTTGCGTTCACGCATTTGATTGATTCCTTTCCCTGAGCGCCGAAACCATCCAACTCAAAAACGCCCGTAGCCGCGTGGAAAACACCTCGCACTCAGCGCTGGGGTTACGCGCTTCAAACAGGAAGTACGCGATTTGCACGCGCATCGAGGGGTACTGTTGAACAAACAGCGCGACGTACTCTTCCAGGGTATGCGGCCACATGTGCGCATCGTCTGCGCGCAAGGTGTGAGTGGCCCGGATCAAGGCTCGCGATGCTTCACGCTGCAGGCGATGACGTGCGTGTTCAGTACCGGCCTGTTCGATACGCACGAGATACGCCGTGAGCGCTTGCTCGAAGTCACCATTGACCGCCATGGCGATGGCGCGGGACGGGCGAAACGGGACGAAGTGCCGTGCAAGGTCTTCGCCCCATACACAGCGGCAATGATGCTTGAGCCAGAAGCCCCAACTGTTGCGGTTTTCCGGCGCCAACACTTGAGCGTGATGACCGATATCGAAGTCGATCTTGGTCACTTGCGGATGCCGTTGTTCCAAGGCAATTCGGGTCGTTTCAATTTGCTCGAGCACCGCAGCATCCGGGGGATCGTTGAGTATCAACGAGAGGTCGAGATCAGCAACCCCGACCTCGGCCTGGCCTCGTGCGACGCTGCCATACAGATAAATCCCATGCAGCCCGAACGCCGCCTGGGACAGGGTTGCGCAGACATCCGCCAGCACGGGCTGGAACTCGATTTGTACGGGAACATCGGCGACGGTGAGGATAAACCCGTTGGCATCGACGCCCGTGGTTTGCAGGAGGGTCACGGGCGATGCACCTCAATCACCAGGCCTTCCTCTTCACTCGGCACACTAAAGTGGCGAGTGATGAGGTCAAATTCGGCGTCAGTCGCAGCAAAGTCATGCTCGCCCTGGGCGTTGCGCGCATGCAGGCGGGCACGGCAGGTCGCATCGTCCAGTTCCAGATAATGCAGGCGGTGGGGCACCTTGGCCGCCTGGGCCAGGCCGAGCAACCACTCACGGTTGGCCAGGGTGTTGGCCGGGAAATCCAGGACCACATTCACGCCGGATTCCAACAGATTGACCACCAGCGGCCCGAGTACACCGCGCACCCGCTGGGCACAGCGCAGGTAGTCGGCGATGGCCTGGATCTCACCGGGGTAAAGACTGGCCAGCCAGTGGTCTTCGCTGAGCACAATAGCTCGGTGCTCGGCGGCCAGGGTCTTGGCGAGCGTGGACTTGCCGGAGGCGATCTTGCCGCACAGCAGATGCAGGGTTGGCATAAGGCGTTTCCTCTTTTCGGCCCGGCAGGATGAATCATGCAGCCGCGGCCGTAAACACATCCAGTTGAATCCTGGTTTGCAAGCGAGGTCACCTATAAAGAGACGACAACGCAACGGGAGACCTTTATGAACCTTGCAATGACACTCTTCAGCCTGTTTGCCGGTTGGATGGCAATTGTAATGTCGATGCTGTGGGGCGTGCTGCGGGTACTGCACCGGCATCATGCTTAGCACTCCAGACGGCCGTTACTTTGTGGTCAAGGGGCAACTGTGGCGCTGTACCAATCCGGCCTTGGATGAGGCAACCCGGCAACATTGGGTTAATGCACTGATGGATGCACGCCGGGCGGTCAAGGCGGCCAAGGGCGCCGCTGACGCCCAGGCATTGAAAGCCGCCCGGCAGCAGGTGCAGCATGCCAAGGTCGCATTGGGCGAGCGTGGGCCGGCGTGGTGGCACGATGGCGCTCCGGATTACAACCGCTGCAAAGTCAGCAATACCCCCTACGCGGCATGGTTCGAAAAACATCTCGACACGACCTCCCAGTGAACTTTCTTATAAATGCCATGCTCCTTTCCTATGCGAAGTCAGCGCGCCCTGAGCCCAGGGTGCAGAACGATAAGGAGCCGCCCCCCCATGACCACCCTCCCCACTTACCCCGTCGTCAGACCTGGCCCATTGCATGGGACCTTGCTGGCAGGCACCGTGCCGCTGTTTCTCGGGGCCCTGCTCAGTGATATCGCCTACGGCCAGACCTACCAGATCCAATGGGCCAACTTCGCCTCATGGCTGATCGCCGGGGCGCTGGTGTTCTGCGGTTTTGCCCTGCTGTTTGCGCTGGTCAACCTGGTGCGCGCCGAACATAAGGGCGGGCGACCTATGGCTTATTTCCTGCTGTTGCTGGGAACCTGGGTGCTTGGGTTGGTCAACGCCTTCCAGCATGCCAAGGACGCCTACGCCATGATGCCTACAGGCTTGGTGCTATCGGCAATTGTCACCGTGCTGGCGATCGTCGCGACCTGGATCGGCCTGACCAACCTGCGCTCAGGAGTTGCCCGATGAAAACCCTCAACACATTGACCCTGCTCAGCGCAGCCCTGCTGCTCAGTGCCTGTGGTGGCGAAGGCGACAAGACCCAGGCTCGCGGCCCTGACCCTAAACTGCCTGAACAACAAAGCAGCCTGTTGCCGAGCATGAAGATTGCGCAGCCCACCCCGTGGGGCGAGCAAAAGCCCAACGTGCCCGAAGGCTACAGCGTGACCGCCATCGCCACCGACCTGGCGATCCCGCGCCAGACCCTGGTGCTGCCCAACGGTGACATCCTGGTGGCCGAAGGCCGTGGCGGCAGTGCGGCCAAGCTCAAGCCCAAGGACGTGATCGCCAGCGTGATCAAGGCCCAGGGCAATACCAAGGTCAAGGGCGGCAACCGCATTACCCTGCTGCGCGACGCCGACGGTGACGGCACCTATGAGCTCAAGACGGTGTTCGCCGACAACCTCAACGCGCCCTATGGCCTGGCGTTCGCCGACGGCAAACTCTATGTAGCCAACCAGGACGCACTGGTGCGCTTCGACTACGCCGACGGCCAGACCAAGGCCAGTGCGCCGCCGGTCAAAGTCACCGACCTGCCGGCGCAGATCAACCACCACTGGACCAAGTCACTGGCCGTGAGTGACGACGGACGTCAGCTGTATGTAGGCATCGGCTCCAACAGCAACATCACCGAACGCGGCATGGAAGTGGAGATTGACCGCGCCATGGTCTGGCAGATCGACGCGACTACCGGGGCTCACAGGCCCTACGCAACCGGCTTGCGCAACCCCACGGCGCTGACCATTCAACCGGATACCGGGCAACTGTGGACGGTGGTCAACGAACGCGATGAACTCGGCCCCGACCTGGTGCCGGACTACCTGACGTCGGTGCGAGAAGGCGCCTTCTACGGCTGGCCGTACAGCTATTGGGGCCAGAACGTCGACCCACGGGCACAACCACAGAACCCGGCCAAGGTGGCGGCGGCGATCAAGCCCGATTACAGCCTGGGCTCCCACGTGGCTGCATTGGGCGTGGATTTTTCCATTCCGGCCATGGGTGAAAAATTTGCCGATGGCGTGTTTGTCGGCGAACACGGCAGCTGGAACCGCGACAATCCGGTGGGCTACAAGGTGATCTTCGTGCCGTTCAGCAATGGCAAGCCTGCTGGCGAACCCATCGACTTCGCCACCGGATTTCGCGGTGACGATGGCAAGACCCGTGGGCGCCCGGTGGGCGTGACGGTGGACCCCAAAGGTGCGCTGATCATTGCCGATGACCTGGCCAATACTGTTTGGCGAGTCACCCGTAACCGTTAACCGGATATGACAGGGGTGGCGACGCCCCTGTCAGCCATCACTGTGCAATTGCGCCTGCAGCCACGCCAGCAGCGCTTCGACCTCGTCCCGACTGCCCGCCCCTTGCTGCTTGTAGACCGAAATTGCCTCAGGCAGAAATACGCTTTCAGCGCAGGGCCGGACTAATGCCCCACTCTCAATCAGCCGGCTTGCGGTACGCCGCCAGCCCATGGCGACACCGTGCCCCTCCACCGCGGCCTGCAACATCAGCGGGTAGCTGTCGAAAGTGGCACTGCGCGCATCCCTGGCCAACACCCGACCGAACACCTGCAGCCACTCATTCCACTCCATCAAATGCGGAGGCTCGGAGCTGTGGTGCAAAAACGTGCAGGGCTGTAACTCAGCCAGCGATAACGGTTGTTGCGGGCAAAGGTAGGCCGGGCTGCACACCGGGAATACCTCGTCGGAGGCGGTGAACATCAGCCTATGGGCGCCACTGGCGCGCCGGGTACTTTGCAGGGCCACATCGAAATGGCTATCGAAATGGGTGATAGGCCGCGTGCAGCTCACCACCTGGATTTCAATCTGCGGGTATTGCTGGTGAAACGTCGACAAGCGCGGCATCAGCCAATAGAACGCCTCGCACAACTGGCACAGCAACACCACCCGGTTGCGTTGCGGGGAGGCGCGCAGGTTAGCCGCGCCATCGCTGATGCTTTGCAACGCAAGGCTGACCACCCGCCCCAATTCACGCCCCTCTTGCGTGAGGAACACCGCACGGTTGCGCCGGATGAACAGCTTCACCCCCAGGTTGTCTTCCAGCCCACGAATCTGCCGGCTGACAGCCGCCTGTGTGATGTGCAGCTCATCGGCCGCCCTGGAGAAACTCTCCAGGCGCGCGGCCGCTTCAAACGGCAGCAAACTGGCGAGGGGCGGTAGGGTTTTGCCGAGTAGATTCATAATTTGAGGTTATGCATTCAAGGCCGAGAACTCGTTTGTAGCACACCCACGCGGCTGGGCACCATGGATGCATTACTTCATGGATCAACCTGATGAGCACTTCCCCCACCTCAGTTTCTATCGGCGTGATATTCGCGGTGGTCGCCACCCTCGGCTGGGCGCTGAATTTTATTGCGCCCTACGTCACCGGGGCTTACAGCCTCTACGACCTGATGGCCGTGCGCTTCTTGATAGCCGGTGCGCTCGGTGTCGTCTGGATGGTCCTGTGCCGGGCGCAACTGCCTGTGCTAAGCCCAGGCCAGCGGCTGTTCGCGGCGGTACTGGGCGCATTGGGGTGCCTGGGCTATGGCGTCTGTATTGCCGCCGGCGTGATATTCGGCGGCCCGGTATTGACGCCAGCCTGCGTCGGCATGGTCCCGGTGTTACTGGCGCTGGTAGGCAACGCCAGCCATAAGACCCTGCGTTGGCGCCAGTTGGTGATGCCGCTGTCTTGCCTCACGGTGGGGCTGTTGCTGGCCAACATCAGCAGCCTGCACCAGCCCTCGCTGGGTGCTGGTTCCTGGCTGGCCGGGCTGTGCTTCTCGTTGGGTGCGGTGGCCCTATGGCTGGGGTTCAGCGTGATCAACCAAAAGCAGCTGGCGCGCCTGCCGGCCTGCGCGACCGGCCTGTGGACCGCCCTGATGCTGGTGGGTGCAGGCGTCGCGGCGCTGTGCCTGCTGCCCTGGATATACGCGCTAGGCTTATTGCAGTTGCCAACCCTTGGCGCTGGCTGGAGCCAGGCATGGCCGCTGTATGCCTGGAGCCTGGTGATCGCGGTGATGTCCACCGTCGTCGGCGCGTGGGCTTGGAACGCAGCGACGCGGCGCCTGCCCATGGTGCTGAGCGGTCAATTGATTGCCCTTGAATCCTTGTTCGCCACCCTGCTCGGCCTTTGGTTTCATCAGCGCTGGCCGACGCCCATGGAGGTCGCAGGCCTGGCCGCCGTGCTGATTGGCGTGGTGATGGCGGTGCGTATCATTCTGGCGCAGGCAAAACCTGCGGCAACCCACCCAACCTTGGGGGAGCTCCAACATGACTGACTCAAGTGACGCCCTGGCACTGCCCGAAGCCTTTGATTTCCGTGGCCAAGCCGTGCGCTGGGGCCAACTCGGCACACAGGGGCCGGCCCTGGTGATGGTGCACGGCACACCCTTCTCTGCCCACGTATGGCGCCGCATCGCGCCATTGTTCGCCCGGCACTGTCGAGTCTTCTATTACGACCTGCTGGGCTACGGCCAGTCGCAAAAAGCGCCGGGGCAGGACGTCTCCCTCGGCGTGCAAAACATCCTGCTCGCCGCGCTGCTCCAACACTGGCGACTGGAGCAGCCCCATGTACTCGCCCATGACTTTGGCGGTGCCACGGCACTACGGGCACATCTGTTGGATGGCTGCGACTACGCCAGCCTGACCTTGATCGATCCCGTCGCCATTGCGCCCTGGGGTTCGCCGCTGGTGCAGCATGTGCGCGGCCACGAACGGGCATTCAGCGACGCGCCGGCTTATATCCATGAAGCGATTGTGCGTGCCTATCTCCAGGGCGCCGCATTCAAGCCGCTGCCTGCCGAGGTGCTACAAGCCTATGTCACGCCATGGACCGGCGAGAGTGGCCAGGCAGCCTTTTATCGTCAGATTGCACAAATGGATCAGCGTTATACCGACGCCATTGAAGTACAACTTGCCAGCATCCGCTGCCCGGTGCAGTTGCTCTGGGGTGAGGAGGATCAGTGGATCTCGGTGGCGCAAGGCGATGCACTGGCTGGCAGATTGGCCGGGGCACGCTACCTGCGCGTCCCCCATGCCGGGCATCTGGTGCAAGAAGATGCTCCAGAGTCCATAGTTGCCGCGCTGATGGCGTTTCTACACTTGCCTGCTGCGACCACTAGAGATCAGTGATTTCCTTGTGGCGCGGCACCAATGCCTTCATCACGCTCCAGGCCACCAGATAGGCCAGGGCGCAGATGGCAAACATGATCATGTAGCCGGTGTGGATGTCGTTGATCGACTTGTAGTAGTCGAACACCCAGCCGCCGATCTTGGTCATGACCACGCCGCCCAGGCCACCGGCCATGCCACCGATGCCGACCACCGAGGCAACGGTTTTCTGCGGGAACATGTCGGACACAGTGGTGAAGATATTGCACGACCACGCCTGGTGCGCCGAGGCGCCCACACCGATGAGCAGCACCGGCACCCAGAAGCTCAGGTAACCCAACGGCTGCGCCAGCAACACCACCAGCGGGAACAGCGCAATCACCAGCATGGCTTTCATGCGCCCGTCATAGGGTGCATCGCCACGCGCCATGAAATAGCTGGGGAACCAGCCGCCACCGATGCTGCCGACCATGGTCATGCTGTACAGCACCGCCAGCGGCATGACGATATCGGCGCCTTTCATGCCGTACTGTGCCGACAGGTAGGTGGGCAGCCAGAACAGAAAGAACCACCACACGCCATCGGTCATGAACTTGCCAAAGGCGAACGCCCAGGTCTGGCGGTAAGTCAGCAGCTTGAACCAGGAGATTTTCTTTGCGGTGGTGCCTGTAGGCACTGGGGTGAAAGGTTGTACGGTCTGGTCGCTGCGGATATAGGCCAGTTCTTCGGCCGACAGGCGTTTTTGCTGTTCCGGTTTTTCGTACACCGCAGCCCAGACCGCGACCCACAAGAACCCCAGCATGCCGATGACCATGAAGGCCGCTTCCCAGCCCCACAGGCCGGCAATCAGTGGCACGCAGATCGGCGCCAGGATCGCACCGACGTTGGCACCGGAGTTGAAAATGCCGGTGGCCAGTGAGCGTTCTTTCTTGGGGAAATATTCGGCAGTCGCCTTGATCGCAATAGGGAAGTTGCCTGCTTCGCCAATCGCCAATACAGCGCGGGACAGCATGAAACCGGCAATCGACACTGGGATCACTGCCAGGCCGATTGCCCCGCTGATCGCAGCGATGCCCTCGCCCATCGGCACCGAAAACGCATGCATGATCGCCCCGGTGGACCAGATCCCAATCGCCACCACGTAAGCGGCCTTGGTGCCGATCTTGTCGACAAACCGCCCGGCAAACAGCATGGAGATGGCATAGACAAACTGGAACACCGCCGCGATGTTGGCGTAATCGGTGTTGCTCCAGCCAAATTGCGTCGAGAGTTGCGGTGCCAACAGGCTGAGCACCTGGCGGTCGAGGTAGTTGACCGTGGTGGCGAAAAACAGCATCGCGCAGATCGTCCAGCGATAGCTGCCGACTGCCTGGCCGACACGATGGGCACTGATGGGCTCGTTCAGATTCATGGCATCACTTTTTATTTTTGTTAGATAGAACATATGTAACGTCATATGTCGTCGTACAACTGCGACTTTTATATCGGGACGCCTACGCAGTGTCAATCGGAAAGAGTGCCGCTTATCGAGGAGTTAGACCGGTATGAAAAAGGTCAGCTTTTTGCAGTTGTAGGATGACAAACCCGCATCACCAAGCTAGGTGCCTGGCCTGGCACGTCGTCCAACAGGCCGACAGGTTGCATGCCGATCTTTTCCAGCACACGGATCGACGCGACATGGTCGGGTCGTACCAGGCCGAAGACTTCTGGCAGACCGAGGGTTTCAAACGCCAGCACCAACGCATCACGCCCCACCTCGGTGGCGTAGCCCTGCCCCCAGGCTTCGACGGCAAAGCGATAGCCGAGGTTGACGCGTCGTTGTGTCAGATAGTTGAGCTGCGCAATGCCGCCAAACCCGATGATATGTCCGGGCGCTTCTTTGCGGGCGATCGCCCACCAGCCGTAGCCGTGACTGGCCCATTGTTCCATCCAATGGGCCAGCAAGCGCTGGGCCGCCGCGAGATCCGGCATGGGCCCGGCCGGGTTGAACAAATTGGTCTGCGGGTCGCCGAAGATCGCGAGCAATCGCTGAACATCAGCGGGCTGCGGTTGGCGGTAGCTGAGGCGTGAATGGCAGTTTGGCATACAAATGGCGTTCCTGTTTGCGGCATAGGCCTGCGAGCCGAGTTTAGCCAATATCGCCATCGTCGCCGCAGTCAGTTAAGCGAACGAAATGCTCAAAACAGCGACGACCCAATGTGGGAGGGGGCTTGCCCTCGATAGCGGCGTGCCAGACGCCTATTTGTTAACTGACCCACCGCCATCGGGGGCAAGCCCCCTCCCACATTTAAATTTGGTTAAGGCGTGGATTCGCACGCCGGCGCGAGGGCACTGATAACGATATTTTCGCAAACGCGAGAAAAAGTACCCGACGGGGTGAATTATTTCGTGTCCTCTTGTATCTGAACTGACAGAGTGGTGCCATCGTAGCGATGGCACCTCCCCTGTTCAGCTTTAAGAGTGGCCCGCATGAAATTACGGAAAAAACGCGTCAAACCCATCGGATTGAAAGACATCACCATTGTCGACGACAGCAAGATGCGCAAAGCAATCACTGCTGCCGCACTTGGCAATGCCATGGAATGGTTCGACTTTGGTGTGTATGGCTTTGTCGCCTACGTGCTGGGCAAGGTGTTCTTCCCCGACGCGTCTCCCAGCGTGCAAATGATTGCTGCATTGGGCACCTTCTCCGTGCCCTTCCTGATTCGCCCACTGGGCGGCCTGTTCTTTGGCGCTCTGGGCGATAAATATGGGCGGCAAAAAGTCCTCGCCGCCACCATCGTGATCATGTCCCTGAGCACCTTCGCCATTGGCTTGATTCCCGGCTATGCCTCCATCGGCATCTGGGCGCCGATTTTGCTGCTGTTGTGCAAAATGGCCCAAGGCTTCTCGGTGGGTGGCGAGTACACGGGCGCATCGATCTTCGTCGCTGAGTACGCTCCGGACCGCAAGCGCGGCTTCCTCGGCAGTTGGCTGGACTTCGGTTCGATTGCCGGTTTCGTGCTTGGCGCAGGTGTGGTGGTATTGATCTCCACCGTGCTCGGCGAAGCGGAATTCGAATCCTGGGGCTGGCGCCTGCCGTTCTTCCTCGCCCTGCCCCTGGGCATGATCGGCCTGTACCTGCGCCATGCGCTGGAAGAGACCCCGGCGTTCCAGCAACACGTCGACAAGCTCGAACAGGGCGACCGCGAAGGCCTGACCCACGGCCCTCGAGTGTCGTTCAAGGAAATCGCCACCAAGCACTGGCGCAGCCTGTTGACCTGCATCGGTATCGTCGCGGCCACCAACGT
>Ga0160464_100870_pt1 | contig 15641 bp, 19 predicted proteins | sample HID1971I_E11MG_FD_108275 | JGI IMG/M metagenome (GOLD analysis project Ga0160464, IMG submission 108275) | Enriched millipede-associated microbial communities from UW Madison campus, WI, USA - HID1971I_E11 MG | ecosystem: Host-associated > Arthropoda: Insects > Digestive system > Unclassified ... | reverse complement strand
CATCGACAACCAGATGGCCATCCGATGGACGACGCAATCCGCCGCAGCGTAGAACGACAATTCCCCGAACTCACCGGCGGTTACCACCTGCCACGCTTTGCCCGCGTTGTCGCCGTGGCCGACGCCCCGGCGGGCGCCGGTATCTGTGACGATTTCCGGCCGCGCTATGCGGTCGACATCGAGGTCATGGGGCCGGACGGCGAGCCAGACACCAAGTTGCCGATCCTGGCTGGCGTGCCCTTGCCGCTGCCAACCGGTGGCGAAGAGATGGGCATCTATGCGTTCCCGGAGGAGGGCACTCAGGTTGTGGTGTGCTTTGCCTACGGCCTGCCGCACAAGCCTTATATCCAGACCATCCTGCCCCATGGGCTGAGTATGCCCAGCGTGCCGAAGGGTGATCAGGTATGGCAGCACAGCGAAGCCTGTCAACAGCGTGTCGATGCCGACGGCAACTGGCTGCGCCTAACGGACGGCAAGATCCGGGACAAGGCGATCGAGCGGGAAGTGGAGGCGATGGGTAATAAGGAGACGTTCCAGAACCACACCAGGACGGTGGCCGACCATTCAACTGAATCGGTAGGGGGCATCAAGACGCTAGAAGCCCTGGGCGCACTCAAACTGCTGTCGGGCGGATCTGCAAGCCTGGCGGCGGTGGATGATTTGCACCAGGCGACCGGACGTGACTTGAACCTGGTGGTAGGGCAGAAGCATAACTCCACGGTGGGTGGTGATATGGAGGAAAGGATTCAGGGGCTGCGTAAGAGTGTCGCGGGGGTCAGTCAGCGGCTCGTTGCGCCCAAGACCTGGTTGGGGTCTGAGGGATTAAACGTACTACAGGTGCTGTGCGATCTACTCGACTTAGTGCAGCAAATGAACGCCCAGCTCGCGAGCCATACTCATGGGCCGACACCAGCGCCCAGCAATGCTTCGGAGTTTATACGATTCGCAAATATCTCTGGTCTGCTAAATGCTGAATTGAAAGCCATTACCTCGTGAAATAATGGCTTCGCATGATGACGGTCTTCGACCCTTCCGGCCAGTTATGGTGTGATTGAGCTGCTGATATAGCGCTTATCCATGTTGGTTATTGACTGATTTTTTTCTTGAAGCCCAATTCTAACGTCATCCCAATTAAGAAGAAGCATTATTGGTTTCTTGCCGTCTCTATGCTCGGCAGCACTGTAGGCACCAACAGCGAAAGATCTGCCATCGTTTTCGTTTGCGTACTTTTCTAAATGAAATTCAATTAATGATCGGGCTTCGTGCACTGAGTCTTTTATGATTTTTCTGACTTCTTCCTGAATAGTGCTAATAGCTCCGATATATGATCTGGCGGCTTTTTTGAGATCGACTTTGTCTTGTATTTCATTGAGTACGGCTGGCTTGAACTTTGAGTTTTCCGCAAGCCGATCTTTAAGTGCGTAAATGCTCAAGTTGAATACCAGGTGGGTAGCCTCCTTGTTTTCGTCAGTTAGCCACCTGTCTGGGTTGTTAACCAAGTGTACTGCATCGCCGTAGTGGGTGAGATGGTTTCTAAGCGCTTCCATAAAACGATAATCTGAGCTTTTTTCATACTGTTCATTAGTTAGCTTTTCTACTGCCTCCTTAACCTCTGTTGTATTTTTTACACATTTAGATGCTTTGCTGGATATTAATTCAGTATAGTTTTTTGCCGAAAGTACAAAATTTATTATTCTCCGATCTAATGATGAGGTAACCGTATATGCTCTATCATAATCAAATCTATGATCCACAATTTTTTCAACAGTCAGCATGAGCAGCTCTTTCTCGAGATCTAAAAAATTCCCTATAACTAGATCGTACTTTTCTTCGATGTTCAGAGCGGCAGTTAGCGTTCGTCTAGCTTCAGTTATGCCGCAATAATCATCTTCGCTTATTTCAATTTCTGGGTGTTTACCAATCGCTGCCACTTTCAGAAAGAAGTCATGCCGAAATTCCATGGGTGGATCACTCCAAATGCGTTGGTATTTAAATTTGAACAGCTCCTTGCATTGAAGCAGAAAAAAATGGCTGAGAGGATTTTTTATCCCTGTCTGCACCACCAGGACTGCGCGTAGGCACATCCATCAATGTATTCAATACCGGTCAACACAAAACCTGTGGAAGCCATCCCTGAGAGCGCCGCGTCCAATAGCTGAGGCAGAGGGCTGGGCTCAAGCGGCATTCCTTTATGCAGTATGGCAATATTGGAGCTGCGCCCTAATTCGTCGGATATCGCCGCGTTTACGCGCACGTCTCCCGCTATGGCCGGGTAACGGCGCCTTTCTTGAGGTGTCAGCGGCACTCCCTTGCACCGCATCGGTGTGACCAGCATATGCATAGACACCTCTCGCTCAAACGTTGCCTGACTCTTCAAGACGTGTTTCCACTGCATAAGCCAATGCACTGTCGGCTAGCTCAAGCAGGTCGCATAGCTCGTCTCGCTCGATCAATTGCGCTCTATACAGTTCGTGCGCCTGCAGCAAGAGGATCCTGTGGTGGGCGCCTGGATGTTGGAGCAGTGCTGACTGATCCCACAGAAATAGCATCCATGTCTCAACGGTCCATGCTTTGGATAGATTGGCAGCGCTCATAGGTACACCAAAAAAAGTACTGTATATGTAGCCAGTATATGGTGTCGTTTGTTTGCGAACCTGTGGATCCGACGAAACGCAGTGTGAGGGCGCAGGAATTTAGACGGTAAAGAAAAAAACGGAGGAAAAAGCACTTATCCCCCTCCCGCCGACGGGGTTTGTGTCCTTTTTTCGTGCAAACCCAGATGTAGTGCAAACGCGCTGGCAGCCCAGGCGGGCTGGGGCACTCTAGGGGCGGGCGGCAGTTTCACAGATTGCAAAATTTTGAAGAGAAGTGCAGCGCGGTTGCAGGGCGGTGCCGCAGAGGGCCACGGACGGGGCAGGGCTGGAGGCCCCGGTTTCATTGAGGGACGGAGAGAAAAATATAGGAATACGGGTATTTTCCAAAACGAGATAGATCTTTTTTCTCGTCGTCCGTCACCGCATTTGATGAGCTCGAAAGCTGTCGTAAGCCACGAAACGTGTGGGTTTCGTCGATATTGGGGTATTTCACAATTCGTCTCGACTCCTTAACCGGCTCCTGACTTTCTCAGGCGGGCCAAACCTTGCTTGATATGCCCCGCGTTCTCACCGATTGCTTCTAAGGCGCCACGCACGTTTTCACCGACTTCTACTGAGCCTTGTTGTTCCAGGCGCAGCGTGAGTTCCATCACAGCTGCTTCCAGTGCCAACTGATTTTCATACATCTTTTCAAGCAAGTCTGAGAGCGAATATTCATGCGCCATGTGAAGGCTCCTATCGTGAACGTTCAGACTAGCCCAAGCTGCAGGGCTCGCCACACAGATGGCTATTTTGGAACCAGAGCTGGGAAAAAGGTAATTTTGGTTAGGGCCGGTATGAAACCCTCTACAGACCGCGTGTTTCGTGGGTTTGACGCATTACCCTAAGGGGTAATATTTGGTAATGGCAAAGGTAATATTTGCCCAAGAGCCCGGTTTTACTGGGGATTGAGCCCGTCAGGAATTACCCGATGAAAAGGTAATGACCTAACCTATAAATTACCAAATTATTACCTTTCTGAATATCTATCAAGCTGTTGAAATTAAAGGGTTTTATCTCATTTAATCGAGAGTATTACCAATATTACCTTTTTCCCATGCCTCAACATAAATCGGGCGGAACGCTGTTTTTCACCCCCTTCCGACAGTCGCGCACTAACTTGGTGCAAAACCCATGGGACCGCCATGGGACTGAGAATGGCGATTTTTCGGATACCCAGCATCGCTGCAGCCCGCGTAATCCGAGCACTTGCATAATGAAAGTCGCTTTGCGGGTAGTTTCGAATCTCTCCTTCACCGCCAAATTTGAAACGACAAAACCCCTGAAAACATTAAAGTTTTCAGGGGTTTTGTGTTTTCAGAGGGTCAAAAAAGGCTCTTATCGGAACATCCATGGGAACACGGGCATTTGTTGAATGCTTAGGATGCGCTGCCGCATGCCGATGACGTCCAGGCTGTCACGCTGTAGAGCGCTGGTGATTACCACTCTTCAGAGCGCTCCATGCGCTGATGCAGGATGCGCAGAATCTGTATTATTCCGTGAGCAAGACGATAGGGGGCGATGAAAGGAAATCCGGACAGGATCAGTTCTCTGACATCTGGAATTTGGGAGGGCCTGCCCAAACCTGTAAATGTTTCCAGCTGCTCAAGCGCCTCAATGATTTGAGCCACGACCCCTTCGGCGGCTTCTGCCCCCAAGCGTGACTCATAGTATTCGTAGATCGACTCTAGATCACTGTTCGCCTTTTCCGTCAACGCGATTTTTGGCACGGTTTACCCACTTAGCCTTTACGGCGTCCATATCTATGAGGTTGCCTGCCTCTGCGTCTGCGATACCTTCAGCGATCGCGTTGATATGCCATGACTCGGCCTCAACGTAACGAGCCAAGGCGCGCTTGAGGTGATATTGGCGGTCGCGATCCGTTGCCAATGACAACTGATCAAGCTGTTCAACCAATTCCTCTTCCACGCGAAATGACAGCACGGGTGATGCCATAAAAGACTCCTCAATCTCACTCGTATACATCGTATACAGATGTTGGGAATGTATACTTTTACACGCATGCCTAACAGTGATTTTTATAAAAAATAGACGAGTGAATCGTTAATCTCGACCCCACCAAATTTGAATCAAACGAACCCTCTGGCTCGGAAGAAGCTAGAGGGCTTGTGGTTTTTGAGTTTGAAAACTTAGTTTTTTCAGGTCATATGCTCGGCGCATCCATCCGTCGTCCAATAACATCGAGCAAATCGCACCCGTCCCGCAGAGGAATTGAGCAGAGCAGCGCAAAATCACTGAGCACCACCGCATCACTACTGATTTCACTACGTAGAGCAAGGTTTTCAAGGACCTGTGTAACGGCACGAAGTCGATAGGTCGCGGCGTCGAGGAGTATTTCCAGCGGCACGGTGGTATCGACAAAAAGGGCAGGGGTGGCGCTGTCGTTGCTGGTGAGGGCTATGTATTGGTTCATGCGTAATTCCACAAGACAAATATAAAAACAACGAAGGCTTTTCACGCTAAGCCGTCAAAGATGGCAGCCGCATGAAAATAACGCCGTCTACGTTCCGTCTTGTTTTCGAGTCGCCAAACTCGGCCGCCGTATGGGCGACCGGGTGACTATAGACATTGCGATTTTGAAACGGGAGCCCCACATTTCTGCTTGGCCTGTAGGACGTTGCTCGTATGAACGGCTCTTGTTGCGGCTTCTTGTCTAGTCGTCTCAGGGTGCCGAAGGAATCGTAGAGTCTTGGCGTATGGGATTAAAAAGTGAGGTTGTGCTAGAGAAAATATTTCTCTAGCATCTTCCGTCATGGCTACCCTTCACACTGAACGAAACTGGAAAATAAAAATCTATCCCGACGACCACGCGCCGCCGCATTTCCACGTGCAGACGCCGGATGGTGAGTCGCTGGTTCAGATAGAAGGGCTTGTTGTGCTCGGTACAGGCGCCGAGAAGAAAGCCTTGAAAGCTGCCCTGCTTTGGGCAAAAGCTCATATCGCTGATCTTAAACGGGTATGGGATGAACAAAACCGGAAGGACTGACATATGACCAGCAAGCTTCGCATTTCTGCTGTGCAACCAGTTGCCGGCAAGCATGCCTTAGAAATCGAATGGAACAACGGTAAGCGCCACACTGTTGACCTCACCGATCATATAAATACTTTTCCTGTCCTCACACCACTCTTGGATTTGGCGTTATTCAGCAAAGTGGTAGTGGGTGAGTGGGGCTTTGATGTGACATGGGGTAATGACCTGGAACTGTCCGCTGTCACGTTGCACCGCCTGGCGTTGGAGCAATCTGGTGAAGTCATGCTGACCCAGGATTTCAGAAAGTGGATGCTCAGTAACAATTTATCCCTTTCCGCAGCTGCTGTTGAACTGGGCTTTTCTCGTAGGACTATCACCGCGTACAGCAGTGGTGCAGCGCTGATTCCCAAGCATGTCGGGTTGGCATGCAGGGGGTGGGAGTATGAGCATAAAGGCTACACGGGCCACCACGCTTAAACGGGCCTGCTCTCCACCAGGGCGGCCAATAGAGCCGCCCTGATACATCCGCTCAATGCCTATGCCGATGATGCACATCCGGAAAATGCGCATGGCTATGCCTCATCACACCATGAACATGCACATGACTATGGGCCTCCTTCGGATCCCACTCAAACCCATGCTCATGCTGATGATGCTCATCATGCACATGCTGATGCCCATGTTCCGTGGCTTCATGCAGATGCTCATGGGCATGCCGTTCCGTCAGGTGCAGCCACATACCCACGGCCATCAGCGCCGAGGCAATCCAGAACGCCACGGTCACCGACTCGCCAAATACCAGCAGCGCCACTGCGGCACCGAGGAAGGGTGCCGTGGAGAAATAAGCCCCGGTGCGCGCACTGCCCAGCCCGCGTAGCGCCAGCACGAACATCACCAGGCTGATGCCATAGCCGAGGAACCCCACCACCAGGATCGGCGCCAATTGCGCCACCCCCGGAATCTGCGCCCCGAGGTAAAACGCCAAACCGCAATTCACCAGCCCCGCAATCAAGCCTTTGGCACCGGCGATAAAGAGCGCGTCAGACGCCGACACCTTGCGCGTCAGGTTGTTATCTATCCCCCAGCACAAACACGCCAGCGCAATGGCGAGCGGCCCGGTCCAGTCCTGGCTGCCGCCGCCGGCGCCCGTCCATGACAACACCACGCCGCCCAGCACAATGGCGACCATGCCGAGCACGATGTGCCGATCTGCGTTTTCTCTGAATACGATCCAGGCGATCACGGCGGTGAGCACTGATTCGAGGTTGAGCATCAAGGAGGCGGTGGCGCCGGCGGTGCGAATCAGGCCGAACATGAGGGCGACGGGGCCGAGGATGCCGCCGAAGGCGATGGCGCCGAGCAGCCAGGGCCATTGCGATGGGGTCAATCCGGTGGGTTTCCAGCCGCGATCACGGATCAGACGTACGCCGGCAAGGCCAATGCCGCTGCCCAGGTAAAGCAGGCCGGCCAGCAATATAGGCGAGAGGCCCAGGCCGAGGCTTTTGGCGAGCGGAGTGCTGGCGCCGAACAGGGCGGCGGCTACGAGGGCGTAAATGATGCTGAGGTTCATGGGCCATCCTCGAAGGTCAGGCCCATGATACGTCGCTTGCCGGGCTCGGCGCCCTGGCTATTTCGTGCTTTATTGCGCGGTTTTCAGCTTGATCACATCACCAGAAATCTTGGTGGTGTAGCCGTTCAGTACCCAGGCCCAGAACCACTTTTCCTGCACTTGGGTGTTGATCAGCGCGTCGCCGCCCTTGGCCTTGATGGCGGCATTCTGAGCGCGTACGAAACGGTTGTTCTGGCCGATTGGGATAACGCCCAGCAGCATGATACCGGTGGCGCTGGCTTCGCTGTGGCCGAGGACGGTGTATTGGCTGGCGTCGTATTGCGGGGTTTTCATGGCGGTGCCGGTGCAACCTGCCAGGGTGAAACCGAGAACGGCTGCTGCAACTACTTTACTGACGTATTTCACTTGTAACTCCATGGACTCAATCTCGAGACTCAATTCTCGAGAGGCGACACTCTAAGCGCTGAGCAGGCAGATTGAAATCAATCGGCCAAGGTTTCATGTGTAGGTGGCGGCTGTCAGGCCGCCATCGGGAGCAAGCTCCCTCCAACATTTGCCCGCATTGGGTCAGAGATGCAGCGATGCCAGGCTGCCCAGCACCACAGCCACTGCGCCTGCCGTGTACGACATGCGTTTGAGCCACTCCTTACGCGTGAGCAAGGTAATCGCCGCCAACGAAATCGCGATCTGAATTGCTGTCATTGCCTGGGCCCAGCGATGGTGCTGGTGCAGTGCCTGCTCGGATTTCTGATCCCATTCCCGTGACGTGGCCTCCAGCTTCTCGGCTTGCCTGCGCACGTCTTCCTTCTGGTGTTTGTAGCGCTCTATCTCATCCGTGTAGTGCGCCGCATCTACGCCGGGAATATGGGTGGCTAGTTCTGCCAGGTTCTGGCGGCTGGATTTGGCCTGGTAGTAATTCCATTGGTTGGCAGCTTCGGTCTTGATGATGGCGGCGTTGTTCTTGTCCATCGCAGCTGTGCTTTCGCTGGAGCCGGCCTGGTAGCTGAGCATGGCGCCGACGGTAGCCATGATGGCGGTCATCACGGCAATGCGGCTGGCGAAGGTGTCGCCGCGACCGTGGGCATGTTCGGTAGTGTGTTCGAGGTGTTTTTCGTGAGGGCTGGGAACTTCGAAGGCTTCGGACATGGCGGCGTCTGCGAACGGATTGAGGAGGGCTGATTCTTCACCAGCGCAGCTGTCTCAAGCCTGTACGTAACGCCGGATAACCCGCCCGTACACCGCCAGGTTAACCAACACCACCACGGCTCCCAGCGCCAGCTGAATATTCGCGGTCAGGCCGGCGGGGTAGATCAGCGTCAGGATGTAGTGCTCGATAAACCCGTCGCCATAACCGTCCTGCCCGGCCAGGTGGCGCAACAGGTTTTCCCAACGGGTGAGCGGGCAGGGCAGGTGCAGCACCTCCACAGCCATGCCCCAGGCAACGGCGGGCAAATGCAGGCACATCACTCGGGGCCATTTCAGGGTGAGCAGGCCGCCGAACAGCACGAACAGGATAAAGGTCAGGTGAAACAGCACGAGGCCGTCGGCGGCTAAACGATAGAGCATGCTTGAGCTCGATTTGAGGTTAAAAGGCGCGCGAATCTTGCAGGATCACGTTTATATCTCCAGTTGACTGGCATTGATACCGAACGCCTTGGCAATTTTTTCCCGCGTGGTCCGTCGAGGTTTATTGACCGCCTCTTGCTGGGCAAAGGCAGGTTGTGAAATACCCAGGCGCCTGGCGACTTCTTCCTGGGTCAGGTTCAGATGTTCGCGCCAAGCCCGGATAGGTGTCGCGCCATCCACCAGGCGGCTGACTACCGCGTGGGGGATCAGGTTTTGATCGTTTTGCTGCGCTACATAGTGTTCATAGGGAATCACCACGAAGGCGGGCTTGCCCTGCGTATTGTGGATGATCTGTACGGCAGTAGGTTCGCTCGTCACGTTTTTTAACCTCTTGGATGCTGACCACCTGGATGCTGCCATCCCAGTCGAAGAGGACGCGGTAATTACCTACCCGCAACCTATAGCTGTGAGGATGGTTTACCAGCGCCTTGACGTTGACTGCATCGGGCATTCGCTCAAGAGCGGACACGGCATCGCGGACCTGTTGCTGATGGTACGAATGTAGCCGAAGCAATTGTTTGACGGATTTTCGCGTCCAGTGGATTGAATTCATCGGAGATTAATAAGTCTTTTATAAGGTTTGCAAGGTGTATTTTCCTGCGCGAGTCAATGGTTGATCGCTCTGCCTTGATAAACCCTAGACAGCCGCTGTGGGTGTCGGCTGGTGAAACTGTTGCGTGGTATGAATTGGTCATCGTGGGCAACGAAGGTTGCTTGCAGGCAACGAGGGCCGCTATTGTGCTGAATCCTTTTAGTCATACTCAGGGTTGTGTTGTGATGAGTGCACCGCGTACCGCTGTCCCGATCAAGGCCGTAATTTTCGATATGGACGGGTTGTTGCTGGATACCGAAGGCATCTATACCGAAGTCACGCAGATCATTGCCGAACGCTACGGCCGTACCTATGACTGGGGGATCAAGCAGCACATCATTGGGCGGGGCGCCCAAGACCTGGCCGATTACGTGGTCAAGGCGCTGGACTTGCCGATCACACCCGCCGAGTTCCTGGAGATCCGCGAGCCGCTGATGAGCGAGCGTTTTCCCAAGGCGCTGGGCATGCCGGGCGCCGAGGCGTTGGTGCGGCATTTGAAGGCGCACAATATTCCGATTGCGGTGGGCACCAGTTCATCGCGCAACTCGTTTGGCCACAAGACCACCCTGCACCGCGAATGGTTTGGCCTCTTCGACACTATCGTTACGGCGGACGACCCGGAGGTCGGCGCTGCCAAGCCTGCGCCGGATATCTTCCTGACCGCCGCGCGCCGTCTGGGTGTGGCGCCGGAGGATTGCCTGGTGTTCGAAGACTCGCCGTTCGGCGTGACCGCGGCGAAGGCTGCGCACATGACTGCCATTGCAGTGCCCGATGAGGCGATGGCGGACAGCAAGTACCAGCATGCTGACCAGATCATCCGCAAGCTCGCGGATTTCGATTTGGCGGCCTATGGCTTGCCACCCATGGCCTGATTCAACATAGGGCAAAATGTGGGAGGAGGCTTGCCCTAATGCCAGTCAGTTAAGCGTACATTGCCCTCTGTAGGAGCGAGCTTGCTCGCGAAAAACGTCAACGATAAAGCGGGCTTCCTGAATGAACGCGGTGCCTGTGAGTTTTTCGCGAGCAAGCTCGCTCCTACAAAGCCTTAACTGACTGGCATTAGGACTTGCCCCCTCCCACATTAGGTTATGCGCTGAAACCACCATCGATGGTCAGGCTGGCGCCCGTGATATACCCGGCTTCCGGCCCGGCCAGATACGCCACAAAGCTGGCAATCTCCTCCACGTGCCCATACCTGCCCACCGCCATCAACCCGATCAAGCTTTCGGCAAACTCACTGTTCGCCGGGTTCATATCGGTATCCACCGGCCCGGGCTGCACGTTGTTGATGGTGATACCCCGTGGCCCCAGATCCCGCGCCAAACCCTTGGTCAACCCTACCAGCGCAGCCTTGCTCATGGCATAAGGCCCGCCACCGCCAAATGGCATACGCTCGGCGTTGGTGCTGCCGATATTGATCACCCGACCCCCTTCGCCCATATGCCTGGCGGCTTCCTGGGTGGCAATAAATACGCTACGCACGTTGATTGCCAGGGTCTGGTCGAAGTCTTCCAGCTTGAAATCTTCCAGTGGGGCGATGGCAAGCACGCCGGCGTTATTCACCAGGATATCCAGGCGCCCGAACGCTTCGACAGTGGCATTGACCGCATTGCGAATTGCCGTGGCATCAGCGCTGTCGGCTTGAATCGCCAGGGCTTTGCCGCCATCGCTGATCACGTCGTTCTGCAACGCTTCGGCCTTGGAGGCCGAGCTGACGTAGGTAAAGGCAACCGCTGCACCCTGCGCGGCGAGGCGCTTGACGATGGCGGCGCCGATGCCGCGGGAACCGCCTTGAATCAAGGCGACTTTGCCGATCAGATTTTGTGTGGTCATGTCGATCTCCGAGTAGTTGATGGACCGAGTATCGACCTCACCCACCCAAGCCGGTAGACCGCGATTGCTATAGTCTGTGTAAACCAAAAGTTTAGAGTGGGGCGATATGGAGAGCTTTGGCAGTATCGAATGCTTTGTGCGCAGCGCCGAGGGTGGCAGTTTTGCCGAGGCCGCCCGGCACCTGAGCCTGACCCCGGCAGCAGTGGGTAAAAGCGTTGCCAAACTGGAAGCGCGCCTGGGTGTGCGGCTGTTCCAACGCAGTACCCGACGTCTCGCCCTGACCGAAGCCGGCAAGCTGTTCCTTGACGAGGTCAGCTCCAGCCTCATCACCATCCAGAATGCCGTAGCCAACCTGGCCAGTGCCGAAGGGCGGCCGGTGGGCACGCTCAAGGTCAGCATGGGCACAGTGGTCGGCTGTTTGTATATCGTGCCGCTGCTGGGTGAATTCCTGAAACGTTATCCCGATATCATTCCAGACTGGCATTTCGACAATCGCCAGGTCGACCTGATTGGCCAGGGCTTCGACGCGGCCATTGGCGGCGGCTTCGAGCTGCCCCAGGGCGTAGTGGCACGCAAGCTGGCGCCGGCTCATCGGGTGTTGGTGGCATCCCCTGACTACCTGGCGGCACGCCCGGCGCTGTTACAGCCCGAGGATCTGGAGCGTTGCGACGGCATTCTGATTCGCTCACCGCAAACCGGGCGCGTGCGTTCCTGGCAACTGACTCATCGCAATGGCGAGCACGGTCCGCTGAACCTCAAGCCGCGCATGACCATGAGCGACTCCCAAGCCGCCTGCATCGCTGCCGACCAGGGGCTGGGCATCGCGCTGGTGAGCATGCCGTTTGCTGTGCCCTGGCTGGCGAGCGGCAAGTTGTTGCGGGTATTGCCGGATTGGTATGTGAACGACGGCAATATTTGCATCTACTACGCCGAACATAAACTGCTGCCAGGCAAGAGTCGGGCGTTCGTGGATTTCATCATCGAGCAGTTTGCCGAGCAGCAGTTAGGCCAAAGATTCAGTGCCATCTAACACCTTGTAGTGATCAAAATGTGGGAGGGGGCTTGCTCCCGATTGTGGTGGGTCAGCTATAGATAAGCTGGCTGATACACCGCTATCGGGAGCAAGCCCCCTCCCACATTTGATCTTCAGTGGCCGAACTTGCCGGGCCAACCAATGATCTTCTTGGGTCTTGGCTGCGCATACGTCCTGACTTTGGACGTCGACAACCCCAACCTCACCAACGACTCGGCAACCATCACCGCCGCCGTCACCCCGTCCACCACCGGCACTCCGGTGCGTTTGCGAATCTGCTCATCCAGTCCGGCCATGCCCCCACATCCCAGGCAGATCACCTCGGCCTTATCGTCGCGAATCGCCAGTTCCGCCTGGTGCACAATGGCCTCCATGGCAGCCAGCGGGTCCTCTTCCAGCTCCAGCACCGCCATGCCGCTGGCGCGCACCGACGCACAACGCTGGTACAGGCCGGCGAGTTTCAGCCGGTCTTCAATCAGTGGCACAGTACGGTCCAGGGTGGTCACTACCGAGTAGGCATGGCCCAGGAACATCGCGGTGCTAGCGGCCGCTTCGGTAATATCCACCACCGGCACATTCAACAATTCCTGCAAACCTTCCCGACCATGTTCGCCATAGCCGGCCTGGATCACCGCATCGAACGGCTGATCGTAGGCCATCACCCGGTCCATCACGGCGATGGCCGCCAGGTAGCTCTCAAAATTACCCTCCACCGATTCGGCGCCGAAGTAGGGGGTGAGCCCGACAATCTCGGTGCCCGGTGACGCCACGGCACGTGCTTGCTGGGCAATGGTCTCGGTGATGGATTCGGTGGTGTTGACGTTGACCACGAGGATACGCATGGAAAGTCCTTGTTTAATGACTGACGTTATCGACGGCAATGCTTTCGCCGCTGACATCGGCGTAGAACGGCTGACGCTTGGCGATCAGCAGGTACAGCAACCCGGCGATGCCTGCGCCAAACAACCAGGAAAACGGTGAGACACTGGCAAACCCCGGCAATAGCGCCAGCAGGATGGCGATCACCGCAGCAGGAATGAACGCAGCCACCGCACGCATATTTATCCCACGGCTGTAGTAATAAATGCCTTGGGGGTCTTCGCTGTACAGCTGCGGCACATCCACCTGGCTTTTACGGATCAACCAGTAATCGACCATGATCACCCCGTACAACGGCCCCAGCAGTGCGCCCAGGCCAGAGAGGAAGTACACAATCACCAACGGGCTGTTGTAGAGGTTCCACGGCAGGATCAGCACGGCAACGAAGGCACTGATCAACCCGGCGCGACGGAAATTCAGGTACTTGGGCGCCAGGTTGCTCAGCACAAAGGCCGGGGCGACGAAGTTGGCCATGATGTTCACCGCCACGGTGACGATCAGGAAGGCCAGGCAACCGAGTACCAGAAAGAAGGTGTTGGGGATCGCCGCGATGATCTCGGTGGGGCTTTCGATTACCCGTCCATTGAGTTGAAACTGCCCGCCGCACAGCAGCACGGTAATGGCGGCAAACACCAGGATATTCACCGGCAGCCCCCAGAAGTTGCCGACCTTGATGGTCTTTCGGCACGGAGAAGAGCGGGCGAAATCGCAGAAGTTGAGGATCAAGGTGCCATAGATCGCCAGCCACAAGGCGCCGCCAGCAAAGATATTGCGCCACATCTCGCCGCCGCTCAGTGGTTCGCGGATCGACCAGGCAATCACGCCGCCCGCCTGGAAGTACATCCAGCCGGCCAACGCAGCCACGGTCAGCAGAATCACCGGCCCGGCAAACCCTTCATAACGGCGCACCATCTCCATGCCATAGGCGAGGATCACCAACTGCACCAGCCATATCGCCACAAAGCACGCCCAGCCCAGGGTCGACAAGCCGAGGATCGAGTTGTGGTCATAATCGGCAAAACCCGGATGAATCGCCGTCAGTAACACGCGGAAAACCACCGATGCCAGGTAGGTCTGGATGCCGAACCAGGCGATCGCAATGACTGCGCGGATCAAGGCCGGAATCTGCGCGCCGTGGATACCGAAACTGATGCGGCTGATCACCGGAAACGGCACGCCGGTTTTCTGCCCCATGTACCCAGACAAGTTCATGAAAAAGTAAACCAGTGCCGCGCCGATCCCCAGGGACAGCAATATCTGCCAGCCGCCCAAGCCCAACGCATATAAGCCGATGGCAAATGAATAGTTGGCGATGTTGTGCACGTCATTGGTCCACAACGCAAAGATGCTGTAGCGCCCCCAGCGGCGGCCTTCAACCTTGGTGGGGGCCAGGTCCTTGTTGTGCAGGCGTGGGCTGAGTACCAGCGGGCCGGGGCTTGCAGCTGCGGGATTCAAGGTGGAGGAGGGCAGATCCAGTGCGATGTTGCTCGAGAGACTTGTACGCATTCCGGCAGGCTCCAGCACATCTGCAGCATAGCGGCGGATGGCAAAGTGTATGTAGGTTTTGTATTGATTGTATACAAAGCGTGCATTTCACTAAGCCACATGCGTGCCAGTTTTCGTTATATGAAAAACGTGGGTAATTTCGTTTTAATAGTACTCTTCAATAAACTACTGAATTAAAAGCAATATAAATTGACCGTTTGAACAGGTATTTATTTTTTATTGGGAATGAGGTGATTTGGGTGCGTGGGAACTAGCAGAGATGGATGTTACGTTTTGGTGCGCCAGAATATGAGTTGCACACAAAAATGGCACCGATGGTTACAAGGTTGTGTACATTTTATGCTGCGCACAAAACAAAATGTGGGAGAGAGCAAGCCCCCTCCCACATTTTTACCACACCAGTTTGCCAGGCTCATGCCTTGGTGATGATATTCCCCGCATGCAGCCCGCATTCTTTCTGTGTGGCTTCTTCCCACCACCAGCGGCCTTCGCGCTCATGCTGGTTGGGCAATACTGGCCGGGTGCAGGGCTCGCAGCCGATGCTGATAAACCCGCGCTCATGCAGGCTGTTGTAAGGCAGTTCCAGCATGCGGATATAACCCCAGACCTCTTCACTGGTCATCTGCGCCAGCGGGTTGAACTTGTACAAGGTACGTTCCGGGGTAGAGAACGCCGTATCGATTTCCAGCGCCGCCACCTGGCTACGGGTGCCGGGGCTCTGGTCGCGGCGCTGGCCGGTGGCCCAGGCACTTACACCTGCAAGCTTGCGGCGCAGCGGTTCGATCTTGCGGATGCCACAGCATTCGCCATGGCCGTCCTTATAGAAACTGAACAAGCCCTTTTCCTTGACGAAGGGTTCCAGTTTGCTCTGGTCCGGCGAGATCAGTTCGATGTCGATCTTGTAGAACTCACGCACCTGCTCGATAAACCGGTAGGTCTCCGGGTGCAGGCGGCCGGTGTCGAGGCTGAACACCTTG
>Ga0160464_100868_pt1 | contig 15698 bp, 14 predicted proteins | sample HID1971I_E11MG_FD_108275 | JGI IMG/M metagenome (GOLD analysis project Ga0160464, IMG submission 108275) | Enriched millipede-associated microbial communities from UW Madison campus, WI, USA - HID1971I_E11 MG | ecosystem: Host-associated > Arthropoda: Insects > Digestive system > Unclassified ... | reverse complement strand
GCATGCGTCAGCCGCACCTGATTCATATAGTCGGCGATCGATACGCCCTCATGCTGCTTGAACAGCTTGCCGAGATGACCGGGGCTCATCCGCAGCTCGGCAGCCAGCGCCTGCAGGCTCAGATTGGGGTCGGCGTACTGCCGCTCGACCGACTCGCGCAGCGCCGCCGCCAGGGTGCCGCCCCTCGAGTCGGTCTGCGCATCGCGGGCTTCCGCCAGCTGTTGGAACAGCTCCATGTATAGCAAGAAGATGGCATCGAGCGCCTGCTGCTCCGGTACGATCCGGGCGAACTGGGCCAGCGCCTCCCGAGAGGCTTCGTTGCGCTCCGGGTTCGCCTCCTTGATCGTCTTGATCGTGACCGCCGTCAGATAGTGGACGCTCTGATGCATGTGGTCCCATCGCATGCCGGACAGCTGCCGGAACACCTCGACCAGCGCGCCTTCGATCGCCTTGAGCTTGCCGCCGCGCACGCTGTCGAGCCACTTGCGCTCGAGCGTCTCGTCAAGCGCCGCCTGTTCGTTGGCTTCGTTGGCCGCCACCAGCTCAGGCGTAATCGTCGCCGAGGGTCCGAGCAGCATCGCGTACTCCGCCTGCTGTCGTGCCTGGCGCCAGGCCTGATGCAATAAGCGGTAGCCAGACACGGACTCGCTGACCGAGACGCACAGCTCGATGGCGTAGTAGTCGGTCAGCGCTTCCCGCAGCCGGGCGATCCGCTCCGGCCAGAGCTGTCGCTGCCGCTCCAGCGCCTCGCTATCGCTCGCGGAGCCGATCAGGGCGGTCATCTCCTCGTCGATCGCCAGCGTCTCGCGACCGCCCGCATCGGCGAACAGCTCGCGCGCGATATTGCCGATCGCGAATTGCAGGAGCCTGCGCTCTGCCCGGCTGCGCGCCAGCTCGTCGCGGGAGACGCGCAGCAGCAGCACGCGATATACGTCGCCTGGCTGGCCGAGGGCCGCGCCATGCTCCTGTACGAGCTGGACGTAGTGCGCCTCCGCCATCGGCTCAGGCTCCAGCAGCAGGCGTCGCACGAATATATCCTTCGCCTGCGAAGCATTGGCGCGCCAAGCCGGCTCCAGCCGGGCCAGCCGCTCCTGCATCGACTCGTTGTAGCGACTGATCGAGGACAGCTCGTCTCCCTCTGGCGCCATATCGTCCGGACGATACGGCGAGCGCCGGATCGCTGCGACCATACTGCTGATCGGCTTGTACAGACGCAGCGAGATCCAGCTCGACATGAGGATGGCGAGCGCGATGAAGCCTGCCAGCAGCAGTAGCGAGTACGTAGCGATGCGGGTCAGCCCGCCGAACACCTCCCGATAGTCCTGCACGCCGATCAGACGCCAGCCCGTTGCCTTCGACGTCGTGTACATGAGCAGCTTTTTATCCGCTCCGTCGCCGATCGTCAGATACCCCTCCGGCCCCTGCGCGCTGCGCACCGCTTCGAGCCATTCCGCTCGGACGCCGGCGGGGGCGCTGCCGAACTGATTGAGCGGCACGACCCGCTGCTGCTCGTCGACGATGACGATCTCGCCCAAGGCATGATCGGCCAGTCCGTTGATCGCATGGATATTGTCGAACAGCCATTCCGGCTTGACGTTGAGCATGATGACGCTGTTGCGCTCCCGCTTGATGATGGACAGCAGATGACGATTCGCCTCCTCCGCTTCGAAGGCGATCAGCTTCAGCTCCGGCACCTCGGGCTGCGTCGACAGCAGCTGCTCCAGCTCATTGGCCGGACTGCCCGGCTCGCACTGCACCGGCGAGCTCTTGGGCGAGACATAATAACAGCCGTTATTGCCGTTGTACAGGATGAGCGAGTGGACGAACAGATTGGTGCTGCTGTAGTAATCCAGCTTATTCAGTCGGTTGTACAGCTCAAAAACGTCCAGCTCGGCTGTATGCAGCAATGCCTCGATATCCCGATCCGACAAGGCCGAGACTGTAAGATGGGCGACCGTGTCATAGAGGTTGTCGATATTGTAGTTGACCTGCCGCAGCACCTTGCCCGTCATTTCCTGCTGCAGCGTCATCGTATTGTCTCTTGTAAACGCATACAATAGACTGCCAAAAATAGACAACAGCAAGATGACGAGCAGCGTGAACGATGCGAGCAGCCGGACGAAATATTTGCGCGTGCGATAGTAGGCCAGCAGCTTCATGGTGTCCCCCCTTGGTTTGCGCCCTTTGGGCGTGTCTGCGTACGCTCAGGGTAGCAGATGGCGCTAGCGGAAAGGCAGCGTAAGATGCCCTGGAGCCGATGTGCAGACACGACCTAAATGCCTGATCGCGATTCTTTATCTTCACATAGTAGAGCATTTATTTTGCCGCTGGCAAGTAAAAAGTCTTCGCTCCCCCTGCTCTCTACAAAAAGACACTTCCTCGCATCTGAAGGAATCGAGCTCTTCCGGGCGCGCCTCTGCTTTAGCCAATCATGCTTACATCGGCTTCTTGCCGCAGTTGCTATATCCCGCTTCCTCTCATTAGCGCTTGCTCAGCCATCGCCTTCAACCGACACACATCCTCGAACACATCGTAATGGTCGTCCTGCAAATACTCGATGGACACCGGACCGGTGTAGTCCCGCTGCCGCAACGCGTGGAATAGCCACTCAAAATCAACCGCACCCTGCCCGAGACGGGTCTGCATATGGCCGTAGGCGGCATCGCGCAAATGAACATGGATGCTCCGATCCAGCAGCCACTCGGTCTCGCGGATCGGCACGCCCTGCATGACGAGATGACTCGGGTCGTAGACGACCTGGAGCTCCGGCAGGAGCTCGATGAGCGCTCTCGCCTGATCGAGCATCTCTACCGGACTGAAGATATGCAGCTCCAGCGCCAGCGCGACTCCGCCCTGGTCCGCGATCGCGCGCAGCTCCCGCCAGGTGGCGGCGCAGTCCCGCAGCACCTCCGCTTGCGGCCGCATCGCATCGCGCCCCCGAGGCTGCAGGACGGCGACCGGGATCGCGAGCCGCTGCATCAGTCCGACCATCGCGCTCATCTCGCGGCGCCGGTCGGCGATCGCCTCGGCGGAGCGGTCGTGTAGATCGCTGCGGGTGCCGATGTTAAGCGCAGTAGCCGAGAGCTGATACCGATCGAGCATCTCCGCGATACGCGTCTCTCCCGTCTCCCCCTGATCGGCCAGATCGCCCGGATCGATATGCGCCCATCTGTCGATAGCGAGCAAGTCCACGCTTGTGAATCCATGTTCCCGGATGCTTCGCAAAGCCGTCGGCAAATCCTGCTTGTACCCTGCCGTCGTAGAGCATGCGATGTGCATACGTTGTGCCTCCTTTGTGCCCCTTGCGGGTTACTTTACGAATCTGGATTCCACAAGATTGCGTTCCAGCAGGGCGCCCAGCCGCTGAGCCATAATCGATGGAGAAAACGGTCGTTCGTGCTTGAACCACCATTCTACAACCCCGACGATCGCCGCTCCCAAAAACTGATCGTCGACCTCCTTGGCTGCATCAATCCCCGCCCTGCCCTTATCCGGCCCGCCGTCGCGCGGCCGTCTGAGCTCCTCGAGAAAAAACGCCAGGAACCTTGTGCGGAAAAACGGGCTGCCTTTACTCGCCAGCATGGCGGAGAAGAACAAGTGATGGCGCTCGAAATAAGCGAACCATACCTCGCCCATCGTCTCATAATCCGCGTCCCCGTCCGCCTGCTCGCATACCGCCCGCATCTCGTCGATCTGCTCTTCGATCAGCTTGTCCAGCAGATCATATTTGTCCAGGTAATGTAGATAAATCGTTCTTCGGCTGACATCGGCCCGATCCGATATATCCTGGATCGTCACTTGATCAAAATGCTTCTTGTGCATCAGCTCAATGACCGCCTGCTTGATAGCCGCTTGGGATTTACGTACTCTTCGATCCAGTGTCGCCACCCGATAACACCTGCTTTCCTTACCGTAACTGCACAATTAGAGAAAACGTGTGAAGTAATGCACGGAACGGCATGATTTAAGAATTGTCACGTTTTGATTTCTGATTACAATTATACATAATCGTTATTTAATATACGAGTGTGTAATAATGGATCACAATCAAAGGGGGCCTCGTGATGAAAATCGCAGTTATCGGAGCAACAGGCGGCACAGGAAAGAAAGTCATCGAGCGGGCTCTTGAAGCGGGGCATGACGTAATCGCGGTCGCTCGCCGACCTGAGGCAGTTAAAGGAGCAGATCGGGTCGTCATACGAAGGGGAGATGTATATGATGGGGCGAGTATGGTCGACGCTCTCTCCGGCGCCGAGGCAGTCATCAGTTGCATCGGTCCTCCGAGCAGCATCACTGCGGGCTCTGCCGCCAAGCAAGGCTTGCTCGACAATCTGAAGGCGGGCATGCAGGTGATGGCAGCCAACTTCTCGCCTGGCACGGTCATGTCGGAGGGCATGTCGAATATCGTGGCCGCCTGCCAACGTACAGGCGTGAGCCGACTGGTCATGCAGAGCGGCATCAATCTGACCGACGGCAAGGAGCTTTCATGGGGCAATCGGCTTGCTGTAGGCACGATGCGGCGTATCTTTTGGCGAGCGATCCGGGATAAAGCGATCGCCGAGCGCTCCGTCATGGGGAGCGGGCTCGAGTGGGTTATTGTACGGGCCTCGGTCCTCCAATTTGCCGATGGCACGCTAGACTATACGGCAGGACCGGCGGCTCGCATCTCGCCGCTTCGGGCGTTGGCTTTTGCAGACTGTGCCGACTGTCTGGTGCGCGCGGCGACGAGCGAGCCGACATGGGTCCGCACGATCGTCAATGTAGGGCGGCGATGAGGGGACGTTCCGAGCGTTGGAGCTCCGAGCGAATCCGGCTGTATGCTGAGTACTGTAGCTCCATCGCACATCATTCGCAGTCTTATGATTCACCCTCTGCTCCCACACCGATGGACCCCAGTCTCTCCACGAAGGGGATATCTGCCGGGGCAAATCCATAGTCGGACAGCTCCTGCAGAGTCACCCACTGATACGCGTCATGATCGACGAGCACAATGTCGCCGCTCGTATAGCTCGCCCTGTAGGCGAGCAGGCGAATCGTCACTGTGGCGTAGGCGTGCTCGTTCGTGCCGAAGTACGCATAGGGCTCGATCTCGATCCCCATTTCCTCCAGCAGCTCCCGACGCAGGCACGCCTCGGGCGATTCGCCTGGCTCCAGCTTACCGCCGGGGAACTCCCACAGCCCCGCCTGGGACTTGCCCGGCGCGCGCCGCGCGATCAGCACCCGTCCGGCCTCATCCTCGATGATCGCTGCCGCTACCTCCAGCATCGTCCTTCCCCTCCTATACGATTACTTTGTTGGCTGCCCCTCAATGCCCCTGCCCGATCCTGTCCAACACCGCAGCACAAGCGATCCCAACCGTATAACGCACCAGATCGACGACGAGGAAGCCCCGACCCAGGATGAGACCGCCAAGCGTCGTGGAGCGAATGTCGTTGATCCATTCGGCTTGGTAGAGCTGACTGAGCTCGATGGCGAAGCAGAACAACAGGCTGAGCGCCGCAACGAGCCTCAGGCTGGACTGCGGTCGCAGGAGGCGAAAGCCGAAGTAGATCATCGCCGCCCACAACGCATCGCCAAAATGCACGCCAACAAAGGGCGGCAAATACTCGGCATACTGCCGCGAGCCCAATCCGAGCAGCATAACGATCACAATGACGAGCAGATACAGCAAGCGGCGTCTCACATCATTTTTTCGCAGTTGAAGCATGCAGCTCCCCCTAAACGTTCAACTCAAGTGGTGCTGAAACGAAATGAGATTTTCTCTCCATACGTCGGGTGATGTCCCATCTCCTCGGTATAATGGCCATGGGTGCAAGCCTCTAGCGTCTTGCGCCAAAATCGTTGCGCGCGCTCGTTCCGTGCGGTAGGGTTCGTCTGCACCTCCCAGCGACCGGGCAATTGCTCCAATAGCTGACGCACCGCCTGCTCGCCAACCCCTTTGCCGCGATAGAGCCGCAACAGGAAAAACTCGTTCAAATAATAATCGATCTCTGGCGGACACGGAATATACGGCGCGGTCGCCACGAAGACAAGTCCCGCCGGGAGATCGTCGACCTTGATCAGATAGGGAAACAGCACGCCAGGCTTTTCCCACCATATATCGAACACCCGATTTTGCTCCGATAAGGTCCGTGTCTCGTCCTCTTCAAAAATACCATAACGATTCGTTTTGAATTCCCAAATCTCCGAAAGATCATGCAAGTAAAGCGGATAGATATTATTGATCCTATACTTTTCTTCGCGACTGCACAACTCCAGTTCGACTTTCATTGCTGTTCATCCCCTTGGGTTCATATTTAAGCTGTCTTCAAAAGGTGGAACTAGCTCCGAAAGCCTACAGCGCTCCCGGATTGAAATCCGGGGCCAAGAGCGCTCGGTAGATCGCTTCCGTGACCGTAGGTTCTCTTTTGAAGACTGCCTGCATCCCAAAGTTTACCGACAATTTCCGAGTATTTATAGGCAAAGCTTATTTATAATTGTTTGCAGAATCAACCTCACTTGACCGCCGGCTCAACGGGACTTATTACCGGAAGCTCGCTGCGAGCGACAGCGTATCCACAGACGGGAATACGGTTACATCGGCATTTCCCCGCTTGTACGAGCATAACCTGACGATCTCGATTGTGTTATAATAAGGCAGAAACAGCGTTACAACCCATACTAAACGAGGTGCTGACGATGTTATTTCAATCCATATTAGTCGCGTATGACGGCTCCAAAGCAAGCAACAAGGCACTCGAGAAGGCCATCGCCCTTGCCAAGGCGTCCCCAGGCGCCAAGCTGGAGGTCTTGCATGCCTTTGATTTCCCTCGGCTGTATCTTGCCGACGGCTTTGCCCAGGTTCCGGCCTCCTTTAATCAGGAGCTGTATAATCTGGCAGAGCAGACGGTCAACGAAGCTCGCAGCATTGTTGCCGAAGCCGGCGTCGAAGGAACGGTCGAGCTCGTGCAGGGCCAAGCCGCCGAAGTCATCCTCAAGCATGCCAGCACACATGACAATGATGTCATTGTCCTTGGCAGCCGCGGTATGGGCGGTATTCGCGAATTCGTCCTCGGCAGCGTCAGCCATAATGTCGCGCAGCATGCCAAGATTCCTGTACTTATTTTGAAATAGGGCCCTCGCAGGTCGCGGGCGACACCAAACTACACAAGGCGGCGGTAGGATGCATCGATGCATCCTGCCGCCGCCTTGTTGTGGCTATCTTTTATATGTTATAAAGCTATCCGCTCATAAGGAATTCTTATGATTTACAGCGCCGAATTTTGTGCTATAATCCGTGGATACATGGCCATGGCAGTGCAGCAATATCAACCTTCAAGCAAAGTGAGTGGTGAGACCCATGCTTTCCTTCGTGAAGCGATTATTGATCGGGCGACCTCTGAAATCGACTGAAATCGGCGAACAAAAGCTGAGCAAAACCAAAGCGCTAGCCATCCTGTCCTCCGACGCCCTGTCCTCCGTGGCGTACGGACCCGAGCAGATGCTGATCGTACTCATCACGATCGGCGTCGCCGCCTTCTGGTACTCCATCCCGATCGGCCTCGCTGTACTGGTGCTGCTGACCGCGCTCGTCCTATCCTACCGACAGATTATCTTCGCCTACCCGCACGGCGGCGGAGCCTACGTCGTCTCCAAAGAAAATCTCGGCACCTATCCAGGGCTCATCGCCGGCGGCTCGCTGCTCGTCGATTATATCCTCACCGTCGCCGTCAGCGTATCCGCAGGCGCGGATGCGATTACGTCGGCGTTTCCCAGCTTGTACGAGCATAACCTGATGATCTCGATCGTGTTTATCGCGATCATCACGATTCTGAATCTGCGCGGCGTGACCGAGTCGGCCTCGGTATTGGCCTATCCGGTCTATTTGTTCGTGCTGTCACTCGTCGTCATGATCATCGCAGGCCTGTACAATGTCCTGGCGGGCCATGTCCCGGCCGAATGGCATACACCTGTCGGCACCCCGATCGCCGGCATCAGCCTGTTCCTGCTGCTGCGGGCCTTCGCTTCGGGGAGCTCGGCGCTGACCGGCGTCGAGGCCATCTCCAACGCGATCCCCAACTTCAAAAAGCCCGCCGCCGTCAACGCAGCCAAAACGTTGACGATCATGGGCTTCATTTTGGCCTTTTTGTTCTCTGGCGTCGTCGTACTCGCTTACTACTACGGGGTGATGCCAAAGTCCGACGCCACGGTCGTCTCGCAGATTGCCGAGCATATTTTCGGGCGCAACGGCGTGTATTATTTCATCCAGGGCACGACCGCGCTCATCCTGATCCTGGCTGCCAATACCGGCTACTCGGCCTTCCCGCTGCTGGCGGTCAATCTGGCCAAGGACAAGTTTATCCCGCGCATGTTCACGATGCGAGGCGACCGGCTCGGTTATTCCAACGGCATCATCATCCTGGCCGTCCTCTCCATCCTGCTGCTGATCATCTTCGACGGCAAGACGGATCGCCTGATCCCGCTGTATGCAGTCGGGGTATTCATCCCCTTCACGCTGTCCCAGACGGGGATGATGGTCCGCTGGATCCGTCAGCGACCGGCCGGATGGCGACCCAAGCTGCTCATCAACACGATCGGGGCGATCATCAGCTTTACGGTTACGCTGGTGTTCTTCTTCACGAAGTTCTCCGAGGTGTGGCCGGTGTTCATCTTCCTGCCGCTGCTGCTGCTCGTATTTCACCGGATCCGCAAGCATTACGAGGCAGTCGCCGATCAACTGCGCGTGACGGCAAGCGTCGAGGCGGTGCCTATCGAGGGTAATGTGATCATCGTCCCGGTCGCCGGTATCACCCATGTCGTGATGAATTCGCTCAACTACGCGAAGTCGCTGTCCGCCCAACAGATCATCGCGGTGTATGTGCCGTTCGACCGGGAAGAGGAGGCGTTGTTCGAGGAGAAATGGAACAAGTGGCAGCCCGACGTCCGCCTGGTGACGCTGTATACGCCGTATCGCAGCATCATCCAGCCGCTCAACAAGTTCATCGAGACAGTGCAGCGCAAAGCCGAGGCGTCCAATCATAAGGTGACCGTCGTCATCCCGCAGTTCATCCCCAAGAAAGGCTGGCACAACATCCTGCACAACCAGTCGAGCTTGCTGATCCGCGCGCATCTGCTATTCCATAGCGATGTTATCGTGACGACGGTGCCTTATCATCTGAAGAAGTAGCGCCGCCCGGCAGTCTGACTACTAGTCACGCAGTACCGTCTCCCGGGTGATCATGGTCTAGCGAATCGGCCATACCGCTTGCGAACTCCAAGCCCCCTTCTTGAACGCATTCAGCCGTTTAAGAAGGGGGCTTCTAAAGTTAAGAGTAAATTCCTGATAAATGCGCATACTCCAAATTAAACCTGTTTTGTACTGGAGGCTCCTGCGCTTTGAATAATTCCCGGCCCATTCATATGATATCCCTCTTCTTCATTATCCTGCTTAGTCTGGGCATGATGAATCATGTCATGGTCATCCCCATGCTCCTCGGAGCCTCAGAGCGGGATGCCTGGATTGTGCCGATTCTCTTCTTTCCGATTCTGGCGATATGGCTCGCTCTTGTTTATTTCATCCTCAAGCGAATCTCTCCCCTCTCCCTTAACGTATGGCTGGACAGATCCGTTGGCAGACCGCTGTCCTGGACGATTCGTATTCTGTTATCTATCGTCACCCTATTCATGGGTATAACTACGCTGTTTGATACGGTGAACTGGACGAACACGACTTATCTGCAAGCGACGCCGATGATCGTCATCGCGGCGATGTGTCTTCTTGTTAGCGGCGCCGTCTCTGTGCTGGGCATCGGGACATTGGCCATTACCTCTGGCGTGCTGCTGCCTATGGTTAGCCTGCTCGGCTACTTTGTCTCCTTCTCCAATCAGAAGTACAAAGAGTACACCTATCTGTTCCCCATCCTGGAGTATGGCATATCTCCGGTCTGGCATGGGATGCTCCATGTCGCAGGGGGGCTGCTCGAGCTATGGATCATCCTCGTTATTCATCACCGGGTGAAAGGTCAGATCCGCTACTGGCAGCTCCTGCTACTGGGCTTCCTGCTCACGGGGCTGATCATCGGTCCAACGATAGGCGCCATTACCGAATTCGGTCCAATCGAAGCCGCCCTTCAACGAGATCCGGCCTATGAACAGTGGCGACTCTTGAAGGTCGGTCGATTCATCGAGCATGTTGATTTCCTCAGCATTTTCCAATGGTTAAGCGGCGCTTATGTCCGGATCGCTCTTTCGATCTATCTCTGTCTGGAGCTCTGGAACCTGCAAATGTTGAAGCCCAGGCTGATCGCCACGTTACTGATCGGCACCTTTTTGCTGATCATCACTGCCTTCGGTGCAACTCGGGCCGCAATAGAGATTATGGTGCAGCAGTTGCAATTCCCCTTTGTCCTTGGCGTGTCCTTATCGTTCACCTTGCTGCTCGGAGTAATCATCATCTTCCGTCACAGAAAGGATAGATCCTTATGAGTACTGCAACTTATCCGGTCAATGAGGCGATGCTGCGCGAATGGTTCGCCGACTGCGGGGATGTCAAGCTCATGACTCACCAAGTCGGCAAAGAGGAAGTGCGAAGCGAAGTCTTGCTGATCTACTCCGACGGCATGGTCGACAAGGTCAAAATTACACAACTGGTGTTGCCGCCATTGCAGGCAACGACGCTTCGGATCGATGAAGCGATCCCTCTGCTGCCAATTGAGCTCATACCGCTTCTGCCCGAGCAGCACGATGAAGCTTCGATCAGCACGCTTGTCTTTTCCGGCAATCTCCTTCTCTATTTCGAGGCCATCGGAAAAATGTATTTATTTGATATCGCCAACATCCCGGGTAGATATCCTGAGGAGTCCAATATAGAAGTATCCATAAGAGGCCCCAAGGATGGGTTTACGGAAAATATCGAACAGAATCTGGCTTTAATTCGCCGACGGATTCCTTCGACGACCCTTGCTTGCGAGTTCTGGGAGCTCGGGACCCGATCCCGGACCAAGACCGCGCTGCTATTTCTGAAAGACGTTACGCAAGACGAGGTGATTGAGGACATACGAAGCCGCCTGAATGCCATTTCACTCGAATCGGTTCTCACCCTGGCTCATCTCGAGGATGTGCTTAATACTTCCTACATCGGGCTATTTCCGTTGCTCGCCCATTCCGGTCGCCCGGATTTTGTTTCGCAATGTCTGATTGATGGCCGATTCGTTATCATGCTGGATGGCAATCCTACGGCTTCGATCGCTCCCGCTACGCTCCCATTGCTGTTGAAAAGCCCGGAGGACGCTCATTTCCCTTACCTTTCTGTCGCCTTTGGGAGATTATTGCGCCTGCTCGGTTTTTTTATTTCGATCTTCCTGCCGGGCTTTTTCATTTCGCTCAATAATTTTCACCAAGACCAACTGCCGTTCCCGCTGCTGGCCACCATTACAAACTCGAGATTGGGATTGCCTTTCTCGGCAACTCAGGAGATGCTGTTCATCCTTATTCTGATGGAGATTTTCCGCGAAGCCGGTGCGCGCTTGCCCTCGTCCATCGGCCAAACCTTAACCGTCGTTGGCGGCTTGATCATCGGCGATGCAGCGATTCGCGCAGGCTTAATCTCCCCAACGATGGTCGTTGTCACGGCCATTACGATCGTCGCTTCCTCCACGATTGGCAATCAAACCTTGGGAGGCATACTTGCCACGCTAAGATTCACAGTGTTTTTTATCTCCGCCTCGATCGGGTTATTTGGCTTTTTCATGAGCTTTCTGCTCCTGCTCGTCTATCTGGCCAGCATGCACTCCTTTGGTCTGCCCTATCTGTCCCCCATCTCACCGCTCAATCTGCGCGACTTGCCCAAGGCCATCCTCAAGCTGCCAAGAAACGCATACAAACGACGCCCTGAGGCATTGCAGACCAAAGAACCCGACAAAGGAGAGAGCGAATCGTGAGCCAGCATAATCGGCGTATCGTCTCATGGCTGCAAGCTCTTGGCAAAGCAGCGCTGCTGCTGCTGGCTCTCCTCCCCCTGGCCGGATGCTGGGATGTAAAAGAGGTGCAATATATCAATTATATTACAGCCTGCGGCATAGATTATATCGACGGAGAATATGTGGTTTATGCACAAACGCTTGACTTCTCTGCCATCGCGAGCTCCGATGCAGCAGGCGTGAAGAGCGGCGAGCCTGGAGTTTGGGTTGGCAAGGGGTCAGGAAAAACATTGAATGTGGCCTTCAGCTCCTTTTTCAATTCCTCCCAGCAAACGGTCTCCTGGGGTCACACGACCGCGTTTATTTTATCCGATCGGGTACTGAAAAACCGGGACATGCAGATATTCGAGACGATTAACCGATATCACGATTCACGCAGTCAGGTGTGGTATTACGGAACCAAAGAAAATCTCGAGGATCTGTTGCTGGCGACCCCTTTCTTCAAGCAAACGCCGCTCGTTTCGATCCTGCATGAGCCGGAGGGCTCGTATATTCAGCATTCGATCCTGCCGCCCCAGACCTTGCTCCGCTTTATGTCCGAGACACGCGAACCTGGCATGACCACTTATATGCCGACACTGACTCTGGATGATACCCGGTGGAAAGAAAACGGCAAGCCGCATGCACTGCTCGTCGTAGACGGCGCTTTCTTCCTGACAGGGGAACAATGGGACGGTTGGCTTTCGCTGGATCAACTGTACGGATACCAATGGCTGAACAAGCATACGGTTACCGCCCCCATGCTGTTGGCCAATCAGTATGCCAACGCATCCGTGCAATTAAACAAGCCCAGGTTCAACATTCAGCCCTTCATCCAGGACGACAGGATGAAGTTCCGCATCAAGGTGAGCCTTACCGGAACCTTGCTCGAGCTGGATAGGCCGTTGCATACATCGGAAGTAGAGCAGTTGGCTAACAAAATTGTCAAGGACAGCATCCTTCGTACATATCGACATGGTCTGGCCATCCATGCCGATGTATTTAGATTAGGCCATACGCTATACCGCCAGCAGCCCGCAGCATGGCGCAAGCTAACCTCGAACGGACAACGCTTCGTACTGAAGGAGGATTCCATCGAGAGCCTCGAGGTCGACGTCAATATCCGTTCGGCGGGACGCTACAAGCTGCCGGACCTGCAGCCCCGTGCAAGCTAAAGCTTTGCCCCGCTGCAAGCAACGTTCCAGCGTAGCGCAGCACGAGCAGCCTGCCATAGACGGGCGAGATGGAGCAGGATGGCTACGGTTATCTGACCTCCTCGATAGACTCGCCGCAGCAGCCGCCCTACGTCTGCCCGGTCAGCCTCTCCCGCGTGTCGGGCTCGCTCCCGGCCAGGCGCTTGTGGAAGGTCAGCCGCCAATTGTCGGGTAACTCGGGAACGGCGAGGATGCGGCGGATGCTCTGAAGGTTGTTCTTCTCCTATGTCCTTCAGCCAGACGCCCGTTTCATCGCAGGCCAGCCGCATAGCAGCGCCTCAAAGCTTGGGAATCGTTTTTCCGAAATACACACATAATCATTCTGGAACCCGGAGGGGTCTTCTTCGTTCATACTTCTAAGCTCACCAGTCCAGGGCTGAATTTTGTAGATTCGGTATCCTTCGAGCAACGGCATCAGTTCATGAAGAGACAGCCTCGAGTCATCATGGAGTTCAAGGGCGACGATCGGTTGCGAATGCCGAATGATGTCACGCGCCCCGAGCAGTACCTGTCTTTCGTTTCCTTGGGTGTCGATCTTCATAACGCTGACACGGGATTTTTGCTCATCCGACAGCATGCTGTCGAGCGTCGCTTGCTCCACTTCAATAACCCGGTAGGCGTGACCCAAATTCGTGTAATGCGCTATGGCCGACATGCCGCGATTATAACAGTCTTCCGTCTGCATATAAAATGACGTGCGGCCGTTGGCATCGCCTATGGCCACTTCGCGAATGGCAAATTTTTGGCCGAAATCATTCAACCTTGCATTGCGTTCAAGCTGCCGGAAAATATCCGGATGCGGCTCGAAAGCCAGGCAAGTCAGATCGGGAAACATGCTTGCCAGATACAAGGCGTGATAACCGATATTGGCCCCGATATCCAGAAACAGGCTCCCATTATCGGTAAAATGACTAAGAAACTGCGCCAACTGCGGCTCCCAACCGCCTTCCCTTTCGATCGTTTCTTCTATAAAACCAGGCAGCTTAAGCTCCATAGAAAACGTCCCGCCGCGCGCATTAAGAAGAGGAATTTCACGCTCCTTTGCAGCAGCACTGGCGTCAATCAGCGGTTCAAGCAACGTTTTATTATTTCTCGCATACTCATTGTTCGGATTCATCTCAAGAGCTTTCTCATTGTGGCGGTAAGCAGCGTCATAATGACCTAGACGGTATTGACAGATGCATAACTGCACTTGAGGAAGCCACGTCCAGCAAGCCTCATAGGCTCGCCAATCGTAGTGATCCGGCTTGGGAAGGCGACTGGCAAGCTCGTACCAAAACACCGCATCTTCAAGCTCATTGCGCTGAAGATGCTGATAGCCGAGCCGGCAGCATATTTCGGCGCGCGGGTTATCGTAGGCAAACGATTTCGTCGCATAGGCCCTCTCTCGAACGAAGTCCTCCATCCGATAGCAGCTGTCGGCAGCTTTCTCGCAAGCCAAGGCTTTTGCTTCGCATGTAACATCAGAGGAACCCAGTATCTTTTCACACACGTTAATGGCCTCTTCATAACGGCCTGCCTGCACGCACGATTCGACAACTCGCCGCCAATTGCCTGTATGGCCTGCCTTGCCATCAGTCACCCGTGAGGCTGTCGCTGGCATGGGGGCTGTTGGCCGGGAGGCCCATAGCTCGCTATACAGATCTATATACCGGCTCACCATCAGATCCGCCGAGAAATGCTCGCGCACATAGTCGCGCAGCTCTCGTGGCGCAGGGTAGCGGGCGTGGGCCGCTTGGGCGCACATATCCTCGACCGAATCACATACGAGATGGGGGTAACGATCCAGCACCTCCCTAACAGCGCCGTTGCCAAGCGCAAGAACAGGCGTTCCGCATGCCATAGCCTCGATCATGACAAGCCCGAACGGCTCCTCCCACGATGTAGGAAATAGCAGGCACTCCGCATGCTTCAATAAATCCAGCCGTTGCTCTCCTCCAACCTCTCCGACATACTCGATAGTAGCGTTGTCTCTGATACGAGGCTCGATCTCTTGCTTGAAATAATCCTGATTAAAGACCGGGCCTGCGATGACGAGCTTTTTGCCTGTCGCAACCGCGACATCGATAGCGTGGTTAATCCCCTTATGCCAGTTCAATACGCCTAAAAACAACAGATACGGCTCTTTGGCTTCCTGAAAGGGATAGGCCTCCACATCGATGCCGTTATATACGTAGCTACCGACGCCTCTCCCGATCTGTTCAAGCGATCTGCGGCTCAGGTATACAGGGTTAGCGACCGGGTTGTTAAGATTATCGTGGATCGAGCAAACTGTGGGGATGCCAAGCGTCTTCCTGCCGATAACCGACTGATGCGTATGGTCGTGGATGATGTCCGTGTCGGCAGGAAGCGTCCGCTCGACAAACTCGGCGATGGCCTGAGGATTCGAGCCTTCATGCTCGTAGGCCATTAACCTGGCACGGGTCTGACTGCCTGGACGTGCATACAGGATGACCTCATAGCCTTGCGACACCAGCGCTTCCGTCAGTTCATGCACCATTCGCTCGATTCCTCCGTACAATCGGGGAGGGACCGGATAGAAATCGGG
>Ga0160464_100867_pt1 | contig 15721 bp, 17 predicted proteins | sample HID1971I_E11MG_FD_108275 | JGI IMG/M metagenome (GOLD analysis project Ga0160464, IMG submission 108275) | Enriched millipede-associated microbial communities from UW Madison campus, WI, USA - HID1971I_E11 MG | ecosystem: Host-associated > Arthropoda: Insects > Digestive system > Unclassified ... | reverse complement strand
GCCGACGAAATCATGCTGGGCATCATCTGCAAACTGATGGGCACCCTGCCCGGTAAAAAGCCATGAACACCCTGCTGCTCGAAGCCCATAGCGGCGTGCTGCATATCACCCTCAACCGGCCGGAGTGCCGCAATGCGATGAGCCTGGCAATGGTCAAGGAACTGCGTGCGGTATTGGCACAGTTGGACAGCCAGGTGCGCGCCGTGGTGATCAGTGGTGCGGGCGGGCACTTCTGCGCGGGGGCCGATGTGAAGGACTTGGTTGGCGCAGGCGCTCAGTTGCAAGCGTTGAACCGGGCATTTGGCACCTTGCTGCAAGAGGTAGAAGCCGTACCGCAGGTGGTGATTGTGTTGCTGCAAGGCGCGGTGCTGGGCGGCGGCTTTGGCTTGGCGTGCGTGAGTGATATTGCGATCGCCGACCAACAGGCCCAGTTCGGCTTGCCCGAGACCCGCCTGGGGTTGCTGCCGGCGCAGATTGCCCCCTTTGTGGTCAAGCGTATTGGGCTGACCCAGGCACGCCGACTGGCGCTGACGGCGGCGCGGTTCGATGGGGTTGAAGCCGAGCGGCTGGGGGTGGTGCATTTTGTCGAGCACGATGCCCAGGCACTGGCCCAGCGCCTGGACGAAGTGCTGGGGCAGGTGTTGCAGTGCGCGCCGGGGGCGAATGCGCGAACCAAGGCGTTGTTGTTGGCCAGCATGGATGAGCCGCTTGATGCAGTGCTGGACCGCGGGGCGCAGTGGTTTGCCGAGGCAGTCGCGAGCGAGGAAGGGATTGAGGGCACACAGGCGTTTGTGCACAAGCGCAAGCCACGGTGGTGCGAATGACGCCTTCGCGAGCAAGCCCGCTCCCACAGGTTGGAATGCATTTCAAATGTGGGAGGGGGCTTGCTCCCGATGAGGCCAGAACAGCCAATCCATCCTTCAAGGAATAGACCAATGCCCGCCTTCAGCAAAATCCTGATCGCCAACCGCGGCGAAATCGCCTGCCGCATCCAACGCACCGCCCAGGCATTGGGTTACCGCACCGTCGCTGTGTACAGCGACGCCGACAGCCACGCCCTGCACGTGCAGATGGCCGACGAAGCCGTGAACATCGGCCCCGCCCCCGTCCATCAGTCATACCTGAACATAGCCGCCATCCTCGACGCCGCCCAACGCACCGGCGCCGACGCCATCCACCCCGGCTACGGCTTCCTCTCCGAAAACCCCGACTTCGCCCGTGCCTGCCAGAACGCCAATATCACCTTCATCGGCCCCAGCGTCGAAGCCATCGAACTGATGGGCAGCAAGCGCCTGTCCAAGCTCGCCATGCTCGATGCCGGCGTACCTTGTATCGCCGGCTACCACGGCAGCGCCCAGGACGATGCCACGCTGCAACAAGAAGCCCAGCGCATCGGCTTCCCGCTGATGATCAAGGCCAGCGCCGGTGGCGGTGGGCGTGGCATGCGCCTGGTGCACCAACCCGAACAGTTGCTGGAGCAACTACGCACCGCACGCTCGGAAGCCATGAACGCCTTCGGCAACGACGAACTGATCCTCGAACAGGCGCTGGTCGACCCGCGCCACGTTGAAGTGCAACTGTTCGGCGACAGCCATGGCAACCTGATCTACCTCGGCGAGCGCGATTGTTCGATCCAGCGCCGCCATCAGAAAATCATCGAAGAAGCTCCTTGCCCGGTGATGACCGCCGAGTTGCGCCAGGCCATGGGCGAAGCCGCGCTCAAGGCTGGACGGGCGGTGAATTACGTCGGCGCCGGCACCGTGGAGTTTCTGCTCGACCGCAACGGCCGGTTCTATTTCCTGGAAATGAATACACGCCTGCAAGTCGAACACCCGGTGACCGAACTGATCACCGGCCTCGACCTGGTGGCCTGGCAACTGCACATCGCCGCCGGCCAGCCCCTTCCGTTGGCACAGGCCGATGTAGCCCTCAATGGCCATGCCATGGAGGTGCGCCTGTACGCCGAAGACCCGGCCCAGGGTTTCCTGCCGCAAACCGGTGAAGTGTTGCGTTGGGAGCCCGCCCCTGGTGTGCGTATTGACCATGGTTTGTGTGAAGGTGACCAAGTCAGCCCGTTCTATGACCCGATGCTGGGCAAGATCATCGTCCATGGCGCCAACCGTGAAGAGGCCCGACGTAAGTTGCTGCGGGCGGTGGAAGACACGGTGTTACTCGGCGTCACCACGAATCAGCAGCTATTGGCTGATTTGCTCAAGCATCCGGGTTTTATCGCCGGCGATTTCAGCACCGCCTTTATCGCAGAACACTTCGGCGAAATACCGCCCCAGGTGCTCTCAAACGAACAGCTCAGCTTGGCAGCAGCGCTGTTTTATAGACACAGCGCCGACCAGCACCCCCAAGGTCTGGCAGGATGGCGCAACAATGCCAATGCTTCGTGCACCTATCGCCTCGAGGCCAATGGCGAAATCCACACCGTGAGTGCCGACGCCCTGCAACTCACCACCGACGGGCGTTGGGCCACACAGGTACTCAATGGCATCCGCCGGCGTATCGCCTACCACCTCGACGACACCCAGTTGTGGCTGCCCGGCATGACGGTGATCAACCGCACCCAGCAAGCCGCCAGCCGCCAAGTCGACGCCAGCAGCGGCACGGTCAAGGCCCCCATGGACGGCGCCATCGTCGACATACGCGTCAGCGTCGGCGAGCGGGTCAGCAAAGGCCAACTGCTGCTGGTGCTCGAAGCGATGAAAATGGAGCACCCGCTGAAGGCTGGCATCGATGGCATCATCAAGGGCGTGCAGGTCTTGACGGGTGATCAGGTGCGCAATCGCCAGGTTTTGCTGGAGATCGAATAACGGCCCTGGGCGGAACTACAAGGCCGAGCTACGCTCTATCCCCAACAGGAAGGGACGAGTACGGGAACCTGCACCATGCCTCATTGGCTGATTATTGACCTTGAAGCCACAACGGATGACGGCGGTTGGCCCGTGACGGAGATGGAAGTCATCGAGATTGGCGCCAGCCTGGTCAACCGCCAGGGCCGAGAACTGGATCACTTCCAGCGCTTTGTGCGGCCACTGCGACGGCCATTGCTGACGCCCTTTTGCCGCAAACTGACCCACATCACCCAGGCCAATATCGACGCAGCCGCACCGATCACCGAGGTGTGGCCGCTGTTCGAGCGCTGGCTGGGCCAGCATCAGGCGCGCCTGGAAGGCTGGGCCAGCTGGGGTGATTACGATCGCGTGCAGCTTGAGCTGGAATGGCAACGCCATGACCTGGCCAGCGCCCTGGGCCAAACACCCCATGTGAACCTCAAGCAGCGCTTTGCCAAGGCCCGGCGCCTGGACAAGCCGCTGGGGCTCAACGGCGCCCTGCAATTGGCGGGGATGCAGTTCCATGGCCAGCAGCATCGCGCGTTGGAAGATGCACGCAACACCGCACGCCTGTTGCCGTTGATTTTGCCGGTCTAGGCAGCTCTCGTAGGGTTGGGCATACTGGCCGGCCTTTCCAGACCCTTTTCCGAGGATTCACCCATGTTCAAAGTCAACGAGTACTTCGACGGCACCGTCAAGTCGATCGCTTTCGGCACCGCAGAAGGGCCGGCGACCATCGGTGTGATGGCCCCGGGTGAATACGAATTCGGCACCGCCCAGCGTGAAATCATGCACGTGGTTTCCGGCGCCCTGACCGTCAAGCTGCCCGACAGCAGCGAGTGGGAAACCTTTGCCGCCGGCAGCCAGTTCAACGTGCCGGCCAACAGCAAGTTCCAATTGAAGGTCGCCGTGGACACCGCTTACCTGTGTGAATACCGCGGCTAAGCATCACCGGCAAACAAAAATGCCCGTCTCCAGCGAGACGGGCATTTTTTATTCCAGCACCGTCACCGGCATGCCGACTTCCAGGTGCCCGATGCCGTCGTTGACCAGGTTCTGGCCAAACATCGCGCCCTTCTCGGTCTTGCGATAGGTCTCCAGCGTGGCGAAAGGCTCACGGTCAGGACTGCGCTCGCCGGTCTGCGGGTCAATGGTGGTGAGGATGCAGCGCGAGCACGGCTTGACCACCCGAAACTCCACGTCGCCGATGCGCAAGCGTTTCCAGCCATCTTCGGCGAAGGCCTCGGCGCCCTCGATCACCAGGTTGGGCCGAAAGCGCAGCATTTCCATCGGCCGGCCGATATGCGCGCACAGGTCGTCCAGGGAAGCCTGCCCGATCAACAGCAAGGGGTAACCGTCGGCGAACCCCACCTGATCGTGATCCTGGCCATAACCGGAGTCGGTAGAACGCGCACGCTCCAAGGGCATATGCACCAGGCGTGTGGGTTTGCCGATGAACGCGCTGACCCAGGCCGCCGCTGCATCGCCCGCATCCGGTACGCGCAAGGTGTCGCGCCAGATGGTGACACCGCGTAAGTCCTCGTTGCCGGGCAAAGCCACCTCCAGCGGCGCATGACCGGGCGAACTGAGGGTCAGGCCGCCCATGCTGTTCCACAGCGCCGACAGTTGGCTCATCTTCGCCACCGCCCGCTGCGTCAGGAACCGCCCGCTGGCTTCGTCCACCAGCATCCAGCGTCGATCCCCCTGCAACCCGAGTTTATCCAGGCCGATCTGCTGCAAAAGTTCGCCCTTGCCGGATTTCAACGGGTAACGGTACAACGCACTGAGACGAAGCATGGGCCTGCATTCCTAGGACACAAAGTGTCATCCTAACCTCAGGCAGGCACTTCGTCCAACATCAGTCGTTGGCGCACCACATCTACCAGCTTGTCCGGCTGGAATTTGGAGAGGAAATTGTCGCAGCCGACCTTCTTCACCATCGACTCGTTGAAGCTGCCCGACAATGAGGTGTGCAGCACCACGTAGAGCCCACGCAGGCGCGGATCGTTGCGGATTTCGGTGGTGAGGCGGTAGCCGTCCATCTCGGGCATTTCGGCATCGGTGAAGATCATCAGCAGCTTGTCGGTCATCACCTGGCCCGTGTCAGCCCAGGCCTTGAGCATGTTCAGGGCCTTGAGGCCGTCACTGGCGATGTGCATCTTCACGCCCAACTGGCCGAGGGTGTCACGCAACTGCGACAGGGCCACGTTGGAGTCGTCCACCAGCAGCACTTCGCGGCCACGGGCACGCTCCAGGATCGGGTCTTCAAGTTTTTCCCGGGAGACCTTGGCGTTGTAGGGCACGATCTCGGCGAGGACTTTTTCCACGTCGATGATCTCCACCAACTGGTCATCGACCTTGCTGATGGCGGTGAGGTAATGCTGGCGCCCGGCGCTGGTCGGCGGCGGCAGGATGGCTTCCCAGTTCATGTTGACGATGCGGTCGACCCCGCCTACCAGGAACGCCTGCACCGAACGGTTGTATTCGGTGACGATAATGGTGCTGTTGGGCCCTGGCACCAGAGGGCGCATGCCGATGGCCTGGGACAGGTCGATCACCGGCAAGGTCTGGCCACGCAGATTGACCACCCCGCACACGAAGGGGTGGCGCTGGGGCATCAGGGTCAGCTTGGGCAGCTGCAGCACTTCCTGCACCTTGAACACGTTGATGGCAAACAATTGCCGCCCGGCCAGGCGGAACATGAGAATTTCCAGGCGATTCTCACCCACCAATTGCGTGCGTTGATCTACCGTGTCGAGAATGCCGGCCATTGAAAGCTCCTGGTGTGCTGAGGGAATGTGCCACTGATGCGAGCGTGGCGCGCTCTCGAGGTTGTCGCGAGCCAACTCGCGCCTGTAGTGGGTTATCGGCGGCAAACGCCAGACCTTGACCTGAGTAAAATGCCATGTAAATTCATTGATGTCACACTGACATCATGCTTTACTGCAACGGCTCCTGCATAGGCAGAGACCATGACCTTGCGCGACATCCAAATCGACGCGAGGTTCCGCTATATAAGGGATTCCCCTAGGCACAATCGGGCCTAACCTGATATTCGCGATATCTAATAGCCATTAATGTGACGCCATTCTCATTGCATGAATGGAGTCAGGCTTTTGTTTGCCATCCCAAGCCCTCGGCCCACCGGCCTTTCAGGCACTTACATGTCGGCTACTAAAGGTGTGCAAGCAGTCCGGATAATGAGGACGAAGCACGGCCTTTGTCGGCATTTCAATAAACGTCCTACTGCAACATCAGAAGCGACCTACAGATTCCCGTCAAATTTCAGCGCTAGTTTTAAGCTATTCGCCCGGTGCGACATCTCATCACCCGACCTAAAGTTGTGGAGACTTGCATGATGAATAGCGCAAACGAATGGCAAACAGCACTTCCCGATTTTCTGCTGGAAGCGGAAATGCTGCTGGCCAAGTCTGAAGAATGCCTGAACCACCTGCATTTGATCCGCAACGACAGCGATGCCATCGACTGCATGAAGGCAAGCCTGGCTAAACTGGCTGAAAAAGCCGACGGCCTGGCCTTGCAGGCGATCAGCGAGTTCTCACGACATATCCAGTACCTGATCGCCAATGCCGTGAGCCCCGTGCAACTGCATGACCAGGCACTGGATGCGCTGCATGACTGCCTGACGCTACTGGCTTGGCAGTTGGAGCTGATCGACATGCGTACCGGTGAGTTGAGTCTGGACGACAGTGAACAGACATCGCTGATTGCAACGGTGACCTCGCAGATCCCGCAAAAAGATTATGCACCTGACCTGCAGTCTCGCTTGCAGCAGGGATCTTGAACCGCAAAGGTCGTATTTAATACCTGGCTATCTGAAAACGACCGCTTTTGCTCAAAAGATGAAACCCACTTAGCCTGTCATTCAATAGTTGTACAAACTACTCTAATTAATACAACTGGCTATCTTTGAACTCTGGGACTATTGCTCAGAGCGCTGACGTGGCCAACACATCCAACAGGGAAAGTGCCAGGCGACCAACGGTAATAGTGGTGGTACTATGCCCCGCTCGAAGTGACTCAACTTCATCATGGATAACCACGATTCGGCACCGCATTCCCAACAGAGCCCAGTCAACCGCCGTGACCGGTCTTCCCGCAGCGAACCCTCATTGGCTCCATCCGCTATGTACGCCAGTCTCAAGTCACTCATCGCAAGGTCCGTGTCCCGCAGTCATGCACCTCGCATAGTCCTTGCCCTGTGCCTGTGCGCAACGCTGGCCAGTCTATGGGCCTACCTGCATGGCGCGTCGCTGCCGTTATTGATCCTGCTGCTCAACTTCGCCACGCTGGTGGTGGTGGGCCTGTACCAGTGGTGCTCGCGCAAAGCCATCAAGTTCCAGCCCCAGGAACTGGCCGACCGCCTGCTGCAAGTCCAGGAAAACGAACGCCACCGTCTCAGCCGCGAACTGCACGACGACATTGGCCAACTGCTGACCGCCGCCAAACTGCAAGGCGAATGGCTGCAACGTCGCCTGCCCCAAGACCTGCAAAACCATTGTTCAGTGCTGTGCAACACGCTCAACGAAACCCTGGCTAAGGTGCGCGACGTGTCCGCGATCCTCAACCCTCGCCAGCTGGCAAGCCTGGGCCTGGAAGCCAGCCTGCGCGCGCACCTGCTCAAGACCTTGGAGAACACCCAGGTATGCTGGAGCCTGGAGTGCCAGCAACGACTGACCGGCATCCCCGAGGAAATGGCCGTGGCGGCCTTTCGCATCACCCAGGAAGCCGTCACCAACATGCTTCGCCATGCCCAGGCGCACAATCTGCTGGTGCGCCTGCAACGCCTGCCCGAAGGCCTGTCGCTGATGATCTGCGATGACGGCCTGGGTTTCTCGCCCGCCACCGACCCCGGCCGGGAAGGCCAGCGGGGCATGGCTGGCATGAGCGAACGGATAGATCAGTTGGGAGGCACGTTGTCCGTCAGCAGCCAGCCAGGCAAAGGCACACGCATCGACGCACTTTTCCCCTGGGCGCCCCGCGCCCTCAAACGGGCCAGCTCCCCTAAGGTTCTCGAGTGACCTGCACCTTACTCCTGGTCGATGACCACGCACTGATTCGCGCCGGCGTACGGGCGCTGATCCTGGATATCCCCGGCTACAGCGTGATCGGTGAGGCCAGCGATGGTGCGCAGTTGCTGGAGCAATTCAGTGCCCTGCAGCCGGACATCGTGCTGCTCGACCTGTCGATGAAACACACCGGCGGCCTGGATGCCTTGCAGCAACTCAAAAGCGCCTACCCCACGTGCAAGGTGCTGATCCTGTCGATGCACACCGACCCCGAGCTGATCATGCGTGCGCTGGAGGCGGGCGCCCACGGCTACCTGCTCAAGGACACCACCGCCAACGAGCTGGAACACGCGCTGCTGGCCCTGCGTAACAACGAACGCTACCTGAGCCCCGCAATCGCCCACACGGTGATCAACCAAGCGCTGATCCGCAGCCAGGGCCCGAACGCACCCGTCGCCAACGGCCATAACCTGACAGCGCGACAACTGGAAATCCTGCGCCTGATCGTGCGCGGCAAGTCCACCCGTGAAATCGCCCACGGCCTGGGCCTGAGCATCAAGACCGTGGAAGCCCACCGCTCGCAGATCATGAAGCGCTTGCAGATTTTCGACGTGGCGGGCCTCGTGCTATTTGCCGTGCGTGAGCAGATCATCAGCCTGGACGACTAGCGGCGACCCCAGCGGCAGGTGCACGCGCAGGGCCTTTGGCAATGCTTCGAAATGCAGATCATCGCCTTCCAGCGGCTCACCATCGAGGTTGATATACAAGCCTTGGGCGACCTTGATATTGACCCATGGCAGGCGTGCGCGAACGAACATGGTGTCCAGGCCCCAGCCGTTGTTCATCAACTCACGTAACGTACCGACCACCTCCTGGGGGGCCGGCAGGATGCTGACGTCGAGCAATCCATCATCGGCCAATGCGCCAGGGCACAGGACATGCCCGCCACCGGCCTGACGCCCGTTGCCGATACCCAGTGCGAGCAGCTCGCCTTTCCAGTGGAAATCCGGGCCTTCCAGCTCCCCGTAGGCGGCCTTCAATTCACTGAAGCGCGATAAACCGGTGAACAGGTAGGCGGCGCCGCCGAGGACCTTCTTCAGGTCTTCGGAGGTGTTGGCCGTGACCTGGCTGCCGAAACCTCCGGTAGCCATGTTCAGGAAGATCTGACCGCCCACCTGGCCAAGGTCGATAGCCCTGGGTTGAACGTCCAGCAACGCCAGGGCGCCAGCCGGTTCCAAGGGCACACCGGCGGCCTTGGCGAAGTCATTGGCGGTGCCCAGGGGCATCAGTACCAGGCTGGCATCGGTCTTGGCCAACGCCATGGCCTCGGCCACATCGCGCAGGGTGCCGTCGCCGCCACCGGCGATGATATGGGTATAGCCGTTATCCAGTGCCTCGTTGACCAGACGCTGGGCATCGCCGCCCTCCCAGGTCACCCGCACCGCCAACTCCCAACCCTGCTTGCGCCTGGCCTGCACGGCGCTGCGCACGTCCTCGTTGAGGGCTTGCTTGCCGTGGAGGATTAACAGGGCCTTGGGGGTTGTCATGGGGGAATCTCCTGGTTCAAAGGTGCTTGAAGGATGTTGACCCTGAAACAGCAGGAAAAAGTCACTGGGGATTGGAAATTAGTGACGAACTTACTCTGGGCTCAAAGATTTCGTACACGGCCCCAGGACATTGCACCTTCGTACCGTGGCCGCACTCCCTCAACCTCATCGTGCACGCACCTCTCCAGACTTCAACCAAAACGAGCGGCGAACATGATGAAGATAGAACCCCAACATACAGATCACTCGACACCCCTCGAACTGATCCCCATTGCCAACTTGATCAACTCAGCGCATGAGGACGACTCAACACTCAGCCCTTTGCAGCACATCGCACGCTGGTCCAGTGAATACCTGTGCAAGCCCAGCGCGGACATCGGACGCCCCGGCGTAGTCTGCCCCTGGACGCCCAACGCGATGAAACGAGAAACGTTCTGGCTGACCGAACTGGCGACGCGCGACCGTTGCGACCAGGCCGTATGCGAAGACATGCTGTCGTTAATTGGCCACTTCAACCGGGCAGCGCCGACAGAAGGTGATAAAACCCAATTCAAGACTATTGTCGCCGTCTTTCCTGATATTCATCCGGAACATAAAGTCGACGAATTCCACGCCATGTTGAAGCCCGCCTTTCTTGACGCGGGTCTAATGCTTGGCGAGTTCTATTCCACCTGCAAAAAACCTGGCCTCAGGAATCCGGAGTTCCGGCCACTGACCTCGCCCATACCGCTACTGGTGGTCAGGGAGATGGTGGATTTCGACATTGTATTTCTTGCAGATTCGCAGGCCTACGTTAACGCCTACTTGAAACGCCACGGCGCTGCGGGGTTGGACACACTCGAACGGACGCTCAAACACCGCGAACGTTTTGGCCTGGATCCGGACCAGGTTGTCATCCTTGAACGCACCCTGGCTGAACACCGCACCACCGACTCGAGGGTGAGCTAGCGACAGGACTGGCATTGGCGGGCGAGGCGCAATGGGTGCGCGTGTGCTGCCTGGCCGGTGCCTGTCGGACAAACAGGCTCAGCTCTTGTGCAACTTGCTCATCAACTGCGCCTCGGCCTGGGTCAACCCGCAAGACTGCGTCAACTCATCCACGGTCGCGCCCATGCCCACCAGCTTGGCGGCCTGGGCAAACGACAGGTTCGAAGGATCGCGCTGCTCCAACTGCACCAACTTGTCCGGCAACGGCGCAAGTATCGCGCGCAGTTCATGCACTTCATCCCCGACCCGCACGGCACTTTGCTGGAAGTGGTCGACACGCTTGACCAGTTCCAGGATGCGCCGGTCGCGCACCGCATCGCGTTCGGCCTGTTGCAGGGCCAACTCCCGTTGCTGGCGTACATAGCGCAGCACAAACGCCAAGGTCCCGGCCCATAACAGGGCCAGGACAATCACCGCTGCCTCAAGGAACAATCAGATGCTCTCCAGTTCCGACCATTCTTCTTCGCTCATCATTTTGTCCAGCTCAACCAGAATCAACAGCTCGTTGTTCTTGTTGCACACGCCCTGGATGAACTTGGCCGATTCTTCGTTACCGACGTTCGGCGCGGTTTCCACTTCCGATTGGCGCAGGTAGACCACTTCGGCCACGCTGTCGACCATGATCCCGACCACCTGCTTGTCGGCTTCGATGATCACGATGCGCGTGTTGTCGCTGACTTCGACCGTGTCCAGGCCGAAGCGCTGGCGGGTGTCGATCACGGTTACCACGTTGCCGCGCAGGTTGATGATGCCCAGCACGTAGCTTGGCGCACCCGGCACTGGCGCGATTTCGGTATAGCGCAGCACTTCCTGCACACGCATGACGTTGATGCCGTAGGTTTCGTTGTCCAGTTTGAAGGTAACCCATTGCAGGATCGGATCATCCAAACCTTGTGCGGACGCTGACTTGTTCATCTCTCTGACCCCTTCAAGTGCCGTTCGACACGGCGTATAGGCTGCTCTGACCGCACTCGCGCACGGACCTTATTGTTCAATCAACTGCGTTTGTTCTGCGGCATCGCCTTGACCGCCCCGCTGGCGATCAACTCGGCCAGTTCGGCGACATCCAGCAAGGCGCACATGTGTTCGATCACGGTGCCCGCCAACCATGGCCGCTGGCCACGATGGCTGCGCCATTTGATTTCATTCGGGTCCAGGCGCAACGAGCGGCTGACTTGATGCACTGCCAGCCCCCACTCGTAGCCCTGCACCGAGATCACGTATTGCAAACCCTGGCGGAAGTCGTCGCGGTAGCGGTCGGGCATCACCCAGCGCGCGGTATCCAGCACCTTGAGGTTGCCGGCCTGGCTGGGCAGGATGCCGAGGAACCACTCCGGCTGGCCAAACAGCGGCGTCAGCTCGTGGCCTTCCAACGAATAGATCGAGCCCAGGCACACCAGCGGCACCGCCAGGGTCAGCCCGGCGACGTCGAACAGCAGGCACTCGAACGGCTCGGCAGCCCATGCAGGGCGGCCATCGCCGGTCACCGGCGGCGGCGTGATGCTCGGCGGCAAATGCACTTCAACCAATGGCTCGACCACCACGGGCGCAACCGGGTCTGGCGTGACCGGCACCACAGGCGCAGCCTCGGCAAGTGCATCGCGGGCCTGCTCCTCGAGCACCGCCAGCTGGAACTCATCCAGCGTGCCGGGGGGTTCGACAGCAGGCTCCAGCACCAGGATCGGTTCCGGCAGCTCTTCCTCGGTCGCGTCCTGCAGCAAGGCATCCAGGTAGGATTGCAGTGCCAGTTGCGGCCGGGTCTTGAGGTCGACGGGTCGGTTCATCACGCCACCTGCGCCACAAGCTGCTGCGACAGCAGATGCTTGAGCAACGCACGATACGCCAGCACGCCACGGCTCTTGCCATCAAACTGCGACGGCGTGAGCCCGGCGCGGCTGGCGTCACGCAGGCGTGTGTCCACGGGGATATAGCCATTCCAGATCGTCTCCGGGTAGGCATCACGCAATACCCGCAGGGTGCCGAGGGACGCCTGGGTACGACGGTCGAACAACGTGGGCACAATGCTGAATGGCAGCGCCTGCTTGCGCGAGCGGTTGATCATCGCCAGTGTGCTCACCATGCGTTCCAGGCCCTTGACCGCCAGGTGTTCGGTCTGAACCGGAATCACCAGTTGCTGGCTGGCCGCCAAGGCATTGACCATCAGCACACCGAGCAACGGCGGGCTGTCGATGATCGCGTAGTCGAACTCCTGCCACAGCTGCGCGAGGGTCTTGGCGATCACCAGGCCCAGGCCACTTTGCCCCGGCGACTGGCGCTCGAGGGTGGCCAGGGCGGTGCTCGACGGCAACAGCGAAATGTTGTCGTTGCTGGTGGGCAGCAACAGTTGCCCAGGCAAATCCGCCGCCACGCTGCCCTTGTGCAGGAACAGGTCATAGCAGCTGTGTTCCAGCGCATCCGGGTCATAGCCGAAATAGCTGGTCATGGAACCGTGGGGGTCCAGGTCGACCACGACCACGCGCTTGCCCGCCTCGGCCAGCAAGCCGGCTAAGGCGATGGAAGTGGTGGTCTTGCCGACTCCACCCTTTTGATTGGCAACTGCCCAGACTCTCATTCGGTTGGTTCCTCCCGGTGGGCACAGGCGCGACCGAGACATTGCATAAGGTTATTGAGCCGGTGACGGAGAATTGACGTTACTCGATCTGACCGGCGACTTGACTACGGGCGGTGCAGTTTGTGTGCCAGCACGCCTCAACGCCGCATCCGGGGTTGCATTGGCGGTGCCGGTACCGGTCAGGCTGCGGCGTACATCCAGGTTGCGCGACACCACCAGCACCACCCGGCGGTTGCGTGCACGGCCTTCCACCGTGGCGTTATTGGCCACCGGCTGGAATTCACCATAGCCCACCGAAGCCAGGCGCTGGGGGTTGACCCCCTGCATGGCCAGCATGCGCACGATGCTCGACGCTCGGGCGGATGACAGTTCCCAGTTGGTCGGGTACTGCGCGGTGCTGATGGGAAAATTGTCGGTGAAGCCTTCAACGTGAATCGGGTTTTCAAATGGTTTGAGAATCGACGCCACCTTGTCGATGATGGTAAACGCCTGGTCGCTCGGCAGCGCATCGGCGCTGGCGAACAACAGGCTGGAGTTCAGCTCGATCTCCACCCACAGCTCGTTGCCGCGGACGGTCATCTGGTTGGAGCTGATCAGGTCGCCAAACGCGGCGCTGATGTCATCGGCGATGCTTTTGAGCGGGTCGCTGGTGCCACCGACGCCGGCGGCGGTTTCATCGCTGTCGTTGACCAGTGGCTTGGCCGGGGTCACGGTCTTGGGCCGCTCGTCGCCAATGGGAATCGGCTTGAGGGCACGCTCGGTATCGTTGAACACACCCACCAGCGCCTGGGAAATGATCTTGTATTTGCCTTCGTTGACCGACGAGATGGAGTACATCACCACGAAAAACGCGAACAGCAAGGTGATGAAGTCCGCGTAGGACACCAGCCAGCGTTCATGGTTGACATGTTCCTCGGGCTCGCGACGGCGACGGCTCACTGGCGGCTCCTTCCCATCAATCCATGAAGCCCTGAAGCTTCAATTCGATGGAGCGCGGGTTCTCACCCTCGGCAATCGACAGGATGCCTTCGAGCAGCATCTCGCGATAACGCGACTGGCGCATGGCAATCGACTTGAGCTTGCTTGCCACTGGCAGCAGCACCAGGTTGGCACTGGCCACGCCGTAGATGGTGGCAACGAATGCCACGGCGATGCCGCTGCCCAGTTGCGAGGGGTCGGCCAGGTTGCCCATCACGTGGATCAGGCCCATCACCGCGCCGATGATGCCGATGGTCGGCGCGTAGCCGCCCATGCTTTCAAAGACTTTGGCGGCGTTGATATCACGGCTTTCCTGGGTGTAGAAATCCACCTCGAGAATGCTGCGGATCGCTTCCGGCTCGGCGCCGTCCACCAGCAACTGCAAGCCTTTGCGTGCGTAGTTGTCGGGCTCGGCATCGGCCACACCTTCCAGGCCCAGCAGGCCCTCCTTGCGTGCGGTGAGGCTCCAGTTGACCACGCGGTCGATGCCGCCTGGCAGGTCGACCCGTGGCGGGAAAATGATCCACACCAGAATCTGCATGGCACGCTTGAACGAGCTCAGCGGCGACTGCAACAACGCCGCGCCCACGGTGCCGCCGATCACGATCAGCGCCGCCGGGCCATTGGCCAAGGCGCCAAGGTGGCCGCCTTCCAGGTAGTTGCCGCCAATGATCGCGACAAACGCCATGGTGATGCCGATCAGGCTCAAGACATCCATCAGAGGCAGGCCTCCACCAGATGCTTGCCGATGTCGTCCAGGCTATAGACCGCGTCGGCCAGGTCAGCCTTGACGATGGCCATGGGCATGCCATAGATCACGCAACTGGCCTCGTCCTGGGCCCAGATGGTGCTGCCACCCTGCTTGAGCAGGCGTGCGCCTTCACGGCCGTCGGCGCCCATGCCGGTAAGCACCACCGCCAGAACTTTGTCGCCGTAGGACTTGGCCGCCGAACCAAAGGTGATATCCACGCACGGCTTGTAGTTCAGGCGCTCGTCGCCCGGCAGGATCTTGATCGCACCACGGCCATCCACCATCATCTGCTTGCCACCCGGGGCCAGCAACGCCAGGCCAGGGCGCAGGATGTCACCATCCTCGGCTTCCTTGACGGTGATGCGGCACAACTTGTCCAGGCGCTCGGCGAATGCCTTGGTGAACGCGGCGGGCATGTGCTGCACCAGCACGATCGGCGCCGGGAAGTTGGCCGGCAATTGCGTCAACACCCGCTGCAAGGCCACCGGGCCGCCGGTGGAGGTGCCGATGGCGACCAGCTTGTAAGCCTTGCGCTTGGGCGCTGGCGAATGAGCACTCGGTGCCGCTGCGGTACGTACCGGCGCCACCGCAGGCCGAGCCACGGGCGCAGGCGCCGGGCGTGCAAACGACGAGCCAGGCGCAGGCGCTGTGGGCGCAGGTGCGGCTGCGGGCGCCGGTGCGCTGAACAGGCTGCGACGGTTGCTGCGGGAAATGCTGTGCACCTTCTCGCACAGCATCTGCTTGACCTTCTCGGGATTGCGCGAGATGTCTTCGAAATTCTTCGGCAGGAAATCCACCGCGCCGGCATCCAGTGCATCGAGGGTCACTCGCGCGCCTTCGTGAGTCAGCGAGGAAAACATCAATACCGGGGTGGGGCAGCGCTGCATGATATGACGTACGGCCGTGATGCCATCCATCATCGGCATCTCGTAGTCCATGGTGATCACGTCCGGCTTCAAGGCAATAGCTTGATCGATCGCCTCTTTGCCGTTGGTGGCGGTGCCGAGCACATGGAT
>Ga0160464_100866_pt1 | contig 15758 bp, 14 predicted proteins | sample HID1971I_E11MG_FD_108275 | JGI IMG/M metagenome (GOLD analysis project Ga0160464, IMG submission 108275) | Enriched millipede-associated microbial communities from UW Madison campus, WI, USA - HID1971I_E11 MG | ecosystem: Host-associated > Arthropoda: Insects > Digestive system > Unclassified ... | reverse complement strand
CTCGAAGAGCAGCTTGTAGCGGAGCGGATCGACATCGGTAATCCGCAGCGCGTAAGCGACCAGACTGCCTGCCGAGGAGCCGCGGCCGGGACCGGTGCGGATATCCTGCTCATGCGCATAGCGGATAAAATCCCAGACGATCAGGAAATAATCGCTGTAGCCCATCTTGCGGATGACCGACAGCTCGTAGTCGAGCCGCGAGCGGGCGGCCGCGGCGAAGCCGGGCTCGTCCCGCCAGCGCGGATCGTCGCCGTAACGCGCCTCCAGTCCTCGCTCGCAGAGCAGGCGCAAATAGCTGTCCGAGTCCTCTCCCGCCGGCAATGGCCCGAAGGCGGGCAGCAGCGCGCGGCCAAGCTCGAGCTCCAGCTCGCATTTGTCGGCGATCCGCACCGTGTTGCGCAGCGCCTCCGGCGCGTAACGGAACAGCTGCTCCATTTCATCGGCGCTCTTGAGATAGTTTTGATCGACCGTCATCCGCATCCGGTCCTCGTCGTCGACCGACTTGCCGGTGCCGATGCAGATGAGCACATCCTGGGTCTCTGCGTCCTCCGCATGCACATAATGCACATCATTGGTCGCCGCCAGCGGGATGCCGGTCTCCTCCGCCAGCCGCAGCATCCCTTGCACGACCTTCTTCTGATCGAGCAGACCATGATCCTGGAGCTCCAGGTAAAAGTCCTCGCCGAAGATGCGCTGATAGCGGAGCGCCGCTGCCTTGGCTTGCTCGTATTGATCCTGGAGCAGCAGCTGCGATACCTCGCCGCGCAGACAGGAGCTCAGGCAGACCAGCCCCTCGGCATACTGCTCGAGCGTCTCCAGATCGATGCGCGGCTTATAATGGAATCCCTCCAGATGGCCGATCGACACCAGCTTCATCAGGTTGCGGTAGCCCTTGTCGTCCTTGGCCAGCAGCACCAGATGATAGATCGGTTGATCCTTGCGCGACCCCTTCTCCAACCGCGAGCCCGTCGTCAGATACACCTCACAGCCGAGGATCGGCTTGATGCCGCGCGCCTTGCACGCCTGATAGAACCCGATCGCGCCGTACATGACGCCATGATCGGTCAGCGCCAGCGCCCGCATGCCGAGCTCAGCCGCGCGTGCCGTCAGATCCCGGATCCGGGCCGCTCCATCGAGCAGACTGTATTCGCTGTGCACATGCAGATGCACAAAACCCTGTTGTCCCATAGCTGTAACCTCTCCCGCCCGGACTTATATTTCTTTCATTTTATCATAATGTTCCAGACAGCGCCCATATGATGAAGTATAGGCGGGGGCGCTCTCTTCATGGAGATGCAGCGCCCTTGCCGCGAGCCGGACAAGCAGCTCCGGCAGCGGAGAGGCGGTGCAGCGACATGCAATACTTTTTGAGCAAGGCGGCACTCGATTTTTTCATCGCATTTGGCGTCGTCATCGGCGGCGCGATGCTGGCCGGAGTCGGCGCCGTACTGGTGTTCCTACCCCCGGCGAGCGAGATGCTGCTGGCAGCGGACAAGCTGAAAATCTGGGCGATCGTAGCTGCCGTCGGGGGTACGATCGACCCGATGCGCGTGATCGAGTCGAATATGCTGGAGGGCCATCTGTCGCCGGTCGTGCAGCAGATCTTCTATATCGTATGCGCCTTTCTGGGGGCTCATATGGGGACCGAGCTGGTCCGGCTGATCTGCCGGGAAGGCTGGTAGCGCGATGCGGGTACCTCAATTCGAGCGATTCGCGAGGAGCATGTACACGATGGGCGTATTCGTGCTCGGCATCGTCGTCGGCGCGGCTGTCTTCAACGGCATCTATCATTATCAGCTTGACGCGCTCTATCAACAGATCGGCGAGCTCGGCAGCGCGATCGACGAAAAGCAGCAGGAGATCCGGCAGCTGAACCGGTTCAAGGACAACCATACGGTCATCCAGACGATCCAGGCGTATATCGAGGAGGAGAAGCTGCCCGGCGGACTGGAGCTCGATGCCCGGACCCAGACGGAGCTGAAGAAGCGAATTACGACGGACCTCGGCATCTTCATCGGCCGCAGCATTTACGAGATCGACTCTGAGGCCAAGATGGCGCGGGTGCTGCTCGACCGCAAGCTGTACCTTGACGTCTTCGACAAGGACTACACCATCCAGATCAAGACGATGCTCGTCGTCGATAATCAGTTAAAGGCGTGGGTCCAGGTGAAACGTGTGGCGCCGTCCTAGCGGCGCCACAATGTTTCATTCCGCCGATTTCCAGGCTGATTTTCGAAGGCAAAGCCCGGAAATGTCCTGGAATTCCAGGTGAAGCGGCCTTCGCCCCCTCGTAAGGGCGACTAAGCTTCATTCCGCCGATTTCCAGGCTAATTTCCGATGGCGTAGCACGGAAATGCCCTGGAATTCCAGGTGAAGCGGCCTTCGCCCCCTCATGAGGGCGACTAAGCTTCATTCCGCCGATTTCCAGGCTAATTTCCGAAGGCGACCAAGCTTCACTCTGTGGAGTCGGCGTGGTACAATGGGGCGAGCTATTATCGACAAAAGGAGTGTACGACTCACTTATGGAAATTGTTCAATGGCTATTCATCGCCGGCATCATCGCCAGCCTGCTGTCCTCCGTCTTCTTCAGCCTGCGCGCCCGCCGGTCCACGGAGCCCGTGCAGCGCGGTTTGTACACGGCACGGATGAACATCAGCATGGGTATCATGCTGCTCCTAATGGCAGGCATCCAGATGGTCATGTTCGCCGGGGACACGGTGCGGGTGATCGTCGGCTCGATCTTCCTGCTGCTCGGTCTGTTCAACCTGTTCGCCGGTCTGCGCAACCACAGGCACTATTCGACGACGAAGCGTTGATTCTCGCATGAGGGCGGCCCGCTCGGGGGCCGTCAGTAGGCGTCGATCATCTGCGCCGTCATCATCGCTTTGGCAGCCAGTCCCCGCTCATCCTCTATCTCGATCTCCAGCTTCGACGACTTGCGGCTCATCTCCAGCAGCTTTGGGACGATGACGATCTCGCTGTCGATCGGGATCGGCCGGACAAAATAGGTCGTCACGCTCTCCAATACGTGATCCCGCTTGCCGACCTCCCGGATCAACCGCCGCGCCCCCTGCATCATCAGCGTCGTCAGGACGCCCTCGGATAAGGTGCCGAGCTGACCCGACATCTGCGGCGTGATCCGGCCGCGGTAAGCCCGCCCGCCTTCGCGCGCTTCTCCCTCCTCCACTGCAAACCGATTCCAGATCAGATCGTCGAACGTCTCGCCTGACTGCGTCTGCTTGTTGGCGAACTGCAGCGCCGCCAGCACCTCCTGACGGCTGACGACCGCCAGCAGCTTGCGCTGCTTGTCCACGATCGGCAGCAGGTCGATGCCCTCCGAGGCCATCGTATGAGCTGCCGACGCAACCGTCGTCCCCGGCTGGATGGTGATCGGATGACGGGTCATCAGCTTCTCTATCGTCTGGTCCCGAGGCGATCCCGCCACATCGCGGGCGGTTACCATGCCGATGACCCGATGCCAATCGTCGACGACAGGGAATCTGGCATGACCGGTCTCCTGCTGCAGCGCGTCGAATACCTCGACCGTATCTCTGGCCCGCAGCAGCTCAGAGGGCCGACCGAGCGTGACGATCTCCTCGATGAGCATAATCTTGCGCTTGATGACACGGTCATACATCGCTCGGTTGATGAGGGAAGCGACCGTAAACGTATCATGTCCCGACGAGATGATCGGCAGTTGACGCTCGTCTGCGAGCTGCTTGATCTCCTCGCTCGTATCAAAGCCGCCCGTAATCAACACGCCCGCTCCGGCCAGCAGCGCCATCCGATGCACATTCTCGCGGTTGCCGACGATGAGCAGGCTGTCAGCGTCGATATAAGCGAGCATGTCGCCGATCTGCATCGCGCCGATGACAAACTTGTGCAACGTCTTGTGCAAGCCCTGAGCGCCGCCGAGCACGCGACCATCGAGGATGTCGGCCACCTCGGCGAAGGTGAGTCGATCCGGATGGCTGCGGTGCTTTTTCTCGATACGGACCGTGCCGATCCTTTCCTTGGTGCTGACAATTCCGAGCTTCTCAGCTTCCTTGACGGCCCGATAAGCCGTCCCTTCGCTGACGCCCAGATCCCGGGCCAGCGAGCGCACCGAGATGTTGTTACCAACTTCTATATTTTGGATGTGCTGGAGTATGCGCTCGTGTTTCGTCAGCGCTTCATGTTCCGTTTCGCCTCGTTTCATGGCATGGCTTCCCTTCGTTTCATGATGCCTTCTTTAAAAAAAACCGTTCCCATTTCCTCCAAAAGCAAGTAAAGTAAAAGTTGGACATTGAAACATCATTTGGTTATTGTTTCGACACCTCCGCCGCAACACCTGTTTATACCGATGAAGGGGTTAGGTTATGGATTATTTTTGGACGACGCTTAATATATGGCTTTTCGTATCCATCCCGCAGACGTTTATCCATACTTGGCTCGCATGTCTCGTATGGGGCATCCGCCCGCAAGCGATGTTCCGGCGGCTGCTGTTGTTCAGCGCTACGGTCGCCGCCTTGTTCGATATTGCTTTCCTGGCGCTGCCAACTCATCTGCACATGATCAACGCCAACATTATTTATTTCCTGACGATGTTCCTCATGTTCCGTGAGTTAAAGACGAGCAGCCGGATGCTCGTCCAGGTGACGATGTCCGTCACCATCATGCTATCCGATTCCATCCTGCTGCTGATGGACAAGTATGTCTACACAGGACTGCTGCATCAGCTCAAGACTGGCTCGCTTTTGTACAAGGCGATCTGGGTGTGGCCCATCCTGCTTGCTATCGGTCTGCTCTGTCTCCTTATGCACAAGCGGAAGATTTCACCGGCTCATCGCATGCGGCAGTTTATGCAGCGTCAGCGGCGGCCTTATATTTTTGCATTCGTGCTGCTGCTCTCCCTGCAACTGACGATGTTCATCCTGTACCTGTCCACCCGCTTCCTGAGCGACTATGACGAGCTCTTGATCGTGCTGTTCTACCTGGGCATCGTGACAATCGCCGCCGTCAGCGCCATCTCGGTCTGGCTGCTCGTACGGACCCGGGACGATGCGATTCGCTCGACGCAGCAAGCGTATGTCGGCGACCTGCTGCAGATGGTCACGACCATTCGCGGGCAGCGTCACGACTTCATCAATCATGTCCAGGTCATGTACTCGCTGCTGAAGATGAACAAGCAGGAGCAACTCCGGTCGTATATGGAGGAAGTGGTGGAGCAGGTCCAGATCGTCAGCGCTCTGGCCAGGCAGATCCCGACGCCGGCGCTCTCCGCGCTAGTCCAGGCCAAGTCTGCGATTGCCATCGACAAGCGGATTACATTTTCCTGCCATTGCAGCGATCTGCCCGAGGAGCTGCCGCTCGTCAAGAGCGTCGATCTGGTCCGTATCATAGGCAATCTGATCGACAATGCCTTCGATGCGGTAGCCGAGCTGCCGGAGCCGCTCCGCGCAGTGAAGCTGGAGATCCGCATGGAGCAAGACGTCTTGACGATGCGCGTCGCCAATCACGGCACGCTCACAGAGCACGAACGCCGCAATATATTCAAGCCCGGCTTTACGACCAAGACGTCCGAGCATTCCGGTCTTGGCCTGGCCATCGTAAGCGACCTGGCCCGCCACTACGGCGGCGCTGTAAGTATCCTGCCCAACGAGCTGGAAGTCATCATCTTCGAGGTCGTCCTGCCGATGGAGGCCCGAACCAGACTGCCCTTGTCTGCACACTAATCCGCCACTGCAACATGAACACAGCCACCCTTCGGAAGAAGCTCCCGAAGGGTGGCTGTGTTGTGCGCTTATTGACGCTCGCGGACACGGACCAGTCGATCTGCATGCCGCTGCAGCTGACGCTGCCAGGCGAGCCGCTTGGCCAACTTGACGCGCTGCAGTTGCTTGGCCGTATCCTCGTCAATCCCTAACAGCGCATACAGGTTGGCAGCGACAATCAGCAGCACGAATGCCGCCCAGCTGAAGCTGAATACGACATGCGCTGACCACTCGGCTGCGAACCGCATCTCGGGCAAACCGATCCCCAGCATGACGAGCGCTAGCGCTAGATAGACGACATGTCGCCATTTGTTCCGTTGCACACACCTTCACTCCCTTCGCCAGGCCGTTTCCATGCGGCCAAGCTGTATAAGGGATATATATGCTCGCTTGTCCCCGGATATGAGCAGGCATGTCCCGGGCTCGGCCCTCATGTGTACGAAAAATCGTACACTTTGGCCCCGAAATGTCCATCCGGCAGCAGTCGTTATTCGTATACGCTCTTCAGCGATTCGGAGATAATCTTGTTGACATCGTCGAAGACGATGCCAAAGCGCCGCTCCGCCTCGAACAGCCGGTGCAGCAACGGATGCAGGCTCAGCTCCTCGTACAAACGGTTCATGTCGGCCATCGCTTCCGCGCTGGGCTCCTCGCCTGCCATCATCTGCTGCTGGAAGCCCTCCTGACGTTGGCGGAATTCGTCCATTCGTCGCTTGGCCTCCTCGTCCAGCTCCACGGCCTGACGGGCTCCCCGCAGATCCAGCGCCTCGGGGCAACCTTTCATTGCTTTGGCCAGCTCATAAGCTCTGTCATATACATTCATCCGTTTCCCTCCCATACGCAGCACACGGACTGTCGCGCGACTGCTCCGCTCTCCTAGAATCATACCACTCACAGCCTGCCCGCGCCAAGTCGCCTTTACCCGCTTCGATACCGAAGCTGATTTTTTATCGGATGCGGCCGAGGTGGCCAATCACCAAGGGATAGATGTCCTCATATGATGGAGTAATTCATGCGGTCAGCAACCTTCACAACATTACTTTTCATGCCGGTTGGAAGGAGATCAAGGATGCTCAAATCGAAAGTCGCCATACAAACTGTAGGTTCCGGAATCTTGCCGGATGACGTACTCATGGTCGGAGAAAAAGTGCTGAAACAGTGGAAAATTCCGCAAGGCCAGCCGCTTACGCTGCAGTTCGGATCATTCCGCCGACAGATCAAAGCGATCCCTGTGCAACGGTACGACGGCATGCGCATGAGCCAAGGCCTCGCCCGTGGGATGGGCATCCATATGGGCGTCAACCTGCGGCTCCGCTACCACTCCGCATCCTACACTTTGGCCCTGGGCCCACTGATCGGCGTGTTAATCAGCCGCGATTACCCGGGGCAGCCCGACAAGCCGTTTGGCTCCATTACGATGTTTTGCCGGGAGCTTGTCGACGCTTGCCAGGCACAGGGTGCGTTCGTCTATTTCTTCACACCCGATATGATCGGGAGCAGCACGTCAAGCCTGCAAGGCTGGGTCTATGCCGGTTCATGGCGCCAGATCACGGTGCCGGTCGCCGACGTCGTCAACAACCGGCTGACCTCCCGCAAACTGGAGAATAAACCAAGCGTACAACATTTTTTGAAAGAAGTAAAATCCAGGTGGCGGGTACAAGTCTTCAATGAAAAGTTCCTCGACAAATCCGAGGTATTCGACGCGCTGCGTCACGATGCCGGGGTTCAGCGCTATCTGCCAGAGTCCCATGTGTTGCGTCAGTTCCCGACGCTCAAGACGATGTGTGGCCGCTACGAGACCGTCTTCCTGAAGCCGGTCCGAGGCAGTCTGGGCAAAGGCATCATCCGGGTCTCCCGCCTCTCGTCAGGCGGCTGTCAAGCGCTCTATGCGACGGCCGCAGGCACCAAGCGCCAGCAGTTCTCCACGCTGCGGGCATTATTCGACTCGCTGAGCGGCAAGATGAAAACCGTCCGCTACCAAATCCAGCAAGGGCTTCAACTGATCGAGATTCAAAAGCGGCCGGTGGATTTTCGCGCGCTCGTACAAAAAAATCTGGCCGGCGACTGGGCGCCTACCTCCATCGTCGCCAGAATCGCCAGCAGCCAGCACTTCGTCTCGAATCTGGCGCGCGGCGGCACCTTGAGCCCGGTCAAGGAAGCGGTGATGCGCTCCAACGTGAGTGCCTCCGCCAAGCAGGATGCGGCCGCGCGACTCCAGCGCGCAGCGCTGGAGATCGCCAAGGCGATCGAACAGCATATCCCGGCGCATTTCGGCGAGTTAGGGATCGATCTTGCGATCGATACGGCAGGCCGGGTATGGCTGCTGGAGGTCAACTCCAAGCCATCCAAAAACGACAATACACCGCTGAACGAGCAAAAAATCCGTCCCTCCGTCAAACAAATGATTCATTACGCACGTTACTTGTCCGGCTTCTAACTGTGTCCAAGGGTGGAGATGCCATGAAGCAAGCCAATGCGACGCTAGGGGTGCTGGTAGCGCCCCGGCTGCGGTCAGCCGCAGAGACTGAACAAGACGCACAAATCCCCGAGGAACGGCTGTGCCGCGCGCTGAGCGCGTACGCACCCGAATACGGCTTGCGCGTCATCGTGTTCAGCGGAGCCGACTTCGACCTCGCCGCCGGGAGACTCTCGGGCTGGCAGCGGCAGGGACAGCGCTGGCATTATAGCGAAGTGCCGCTGCCGGATCTCGTCTACGATCGCTGCTTTTGCAGCTCGGCAGAGGAGCGAGCCGTGAGCCGCAAGGGCCTGGCTACGCTGTCGCGGTCGCACAGCTGGATCCGTCTGGGCGGCGCGCTCCCCGGCAAGCTGACGGTCAGCCGCTGGCTGCGGCAAGCGCCGGAGCTCCGCCCTTATGTGCCGCCTTGCGCGCCGCTCTATCAACCCGAACAGCTGCCCGAGGGTCTCGACCGCCATCCGGAAGGGCTGTTCCTCAAGCCGGACGGCGGCATGCAGGGTAGAGGCGCGATCAAGCTTACGCCTTGCAAGGGCGGGCAGCTGCGCATCGAGGGGCGCTCCAGGACCAACCGCCCCTTCGCCCTCGTCTGCCCGCTTGCGGAAGGACTGGAGCGGGTGTGGCGGCTCGCAGCCGGCAGTCGTTACTTGCTCCAACCCTACTTGACGCTGAGCGACGCCGCAGACCGACCGTTCGATATCCGCGTCCTGGTCCAGAAGGATGGGCGCGGACGTTGGAGGACGACAGGCTCGGCGCTGCGGCGCGGCGACAACGGCTCGATCACCTCCAATCTGCATGGCGGCGGCGAAGCGTTGCCGACCCGCCAGACCCTCTGCGAGCTGACTGGGACAGCCGCAGCCGAGCAGTGGATGCGTCAGCTACGCCAGATCAGTCTCCAGACGGCAGAGCTGCTCGAGCAGCGCGCCGGACGACTGCTGGAGCTTGGGCTGGATTACGGACTCGACCGGAGCGGCCGCTTATGGCTGCTCGAAGCCAATAGCAAGCCCGGACGGAAAATTTTCGCTTTGACCGACAACCTAGAGGCCGATGAACGTTCGGTTCGTCGTCCATTGCAATATGCCCGTATTCTGGTTGACCGTCATGCAAGCCGCGGGAACAACTATCAGGAGGTCCATTCATGAGTCTGACTTATTGCAATGTGCATTTCTCCCAGCAACCCGACAAAGTGGTCTACCTGTCCGGTCCGCTGATCAAGCAATTGAAGCTGTCGGGCAAAAAGTCGATGCATCTGAAGCTGGGCAAAGAAGTCGTAACGGCGGCGATTCGTCCCGTCAAGCGGCAAGGTCATCACTTGTATTTGTCGGCCGGCGTTCGGCGTTCGATACGGGTGCCCAAGGTAGGCAATGTACAGGTCGTCAACCTCTCGGAGAATGAAGTCCAGCTTGGCCCCTTGATCGGCGTCCTGACCGACTCGGGCTATCGTTCCTCCAGCCTGCCATTCGGCTCGAGGTCGGGCTTTATACGCCAGCTGCTGAAGGTCGGCGAGCGAAAGGCGTATCTGTTCGCCTTCACGCCGCGCGACATCAACTGGTCAGACGACACGATTAACGGGTATTTCCTGAACGCCCAAGGCGGCTGGTACCGCAAGGTGGTGCCGCTGCCGGATGTCGTCTACAATCGTCTGCCCAGTCGCAAAGCGGAGACGACCACCTCGATCACATCGCTGCGCGAGCGGTTTATCCGCAAAAAAATTCCCTTCTTCAACTGGAGCTTCTTCAACAAATCGGACGTGTACAAATTGCTAGACGGCGATCTCGAAGCCGCCAAGCATCTGCCTGAGTCTTACTCCAACCCGTCCCCCGACCGCATCAAGGACCTGCTGGAGCGCCACCAGTTCGCCTACTACAAACCGTCGGCCGGCAGCCTCGGCAACGGCATCTACCGCTTGACCTATCATCCCAAGCGAGGTTACTTTGCTCGCTACCGCAGAGGCGGCAGCAATGTGCTGTTGCGCTTCAACAACTTCAACAGCCTGATGCGGATGCTGAACGGACGTCATGGCAGCAATATTAGCCGTTATGTCATCCAGCAAGGCATCCGTCTGGTCGAGATCGACGGCTGCCCGCTCGACTTCCGGTTCCATATGCACAAAAACGGCCAAAACGAGTGGGTGCCGGCAGGCATCGGCGCCAAAAAAGCCGGACGCGGCAGCGTCACGACGCACATCAAAAACGGCGGTTCGCTGATGACCCCGGAACAGGCGCTCAGTCGCACCTTCGGCGAACGCTCGGGCGAGGTGCTGGACTATGCCAAGCGGATCGCCGTCAAGCTCTCGGAAGCGATCGAACGCAACTTCCCGCATACGCTCGGCGAGCTCGGACTCGATCTGGGCATCGACAAGGATGGCGAAGTTTATATGTTCGAGGCGAATGCCAAGCCGGGACGTTCGATCTTCAAGCATCCGGCGCTACGCGATCAAGGACGCGCGTCGCTCAGCTATATCCTGGAGCACTGTCTCTACCTGAGCCGCTTCCGCAGGAGGGATAACTGATGGAGCTCGAACTGTCCGAGGCGGGTTCGATGGGCTATCTGACGCATAGCAAGCCTATTATGGCTATTCTGACCATCGATGACGAGTTGCATGAGTTTCGAGGCAACCGCCATAATTTTGCCGATCTGCTCAAGGTCGGACGCGAGGCGGGATTTATCGCTTATGTGCTGACCGCCAAAAACGTCAAGCTTTCGCGCCAGCGGCTCAAAGGCTTCACCTATTCCGAAAACACGCAGACGTGGGAGCAAAAGCTGTTCCCGCTTCCCAACGTCGTCTATAACCGCATTCCGCTGCGCGAAGACGAACTGCAGCCGGCCGTCAAAAAGAAAATCAACGCGTTGATGAAGCACCCGAACATTCATTTGTTTAACCCGTCGTTTTTCAACAAATGGAACTTGTTCGAATGGTTGAACCTTTCGCGTACGACCAAGCCGTTTATACCTGCTACGCGACGGTTGGTGACGCCGGTCGCATTGGGACGAATGCTGCGCAAGCATTCGTTCCTCTACCTCAAGCCGGTTAGCGGTAAAGCCGGCGTCGGCATCATGACGATCAAGCTGCAGCCGGAAAAGACGATGCCTTATCGTCTGAAGTACCAGGAAAAGAAAAAAAGCGTCACCTATCGGTGCGCCAATCTGGCAAAGCTGTGGCTGCGCATCAAAAAGCAAAGCACCGGCGAAGCGTATATCGCGCAGCAAGGCATCGAGCTGGCTTCCTATCAGACGCGTCCCTTTGATCTGCGGGCGCTACTGCAAAAAAACCAGCGCGGCCAGTGGGATATTACCGGCATCGGGGCCCGTCTGGCCGGAACGGCGAGCATTACAACCCACGTCCCCCGAGGAGGCTCGATCGAAGATCCCGAGAAGCTGCTGGTCCAATTTTTCGGCCCTGAGCAAGCGCGCAAAATCTTCATCCAGGTCCGCAACAATGCTCTCCTGATCGCCAAGCAGATCGAGCGCGGCAGCGGTTCGCGACTCGGCGAGATGTCGATGGATCTGGGGGTAGATATCAACGGCCAGGTCTGGTTTTTCGAAGCGAACTCCAAGCCGATGAAATTCGACGAGCAGCATATCCGCAAAAAATCGCTGGAGCGCATCTACCATTACAGCAATTATCTCATCAAGCAGCAACCAAAACCCGGGCGGGCAGCCGTGAAGAGTTAAGAAAACTATAGGAGGGTAAGGCATGCCTCAGCCTGTTCTAGGCATATTGACCTTGTATCTGAATGATCATCAATTGCTGGAGGAACGAAGCATCTATCAGAAGATGACCGTCGCGGGCGCCAAGCTCGGCTTGCGCGTATTCGTCTTCACGCCTGCCGACGTCAACTACAAGCAGCATCGGATCCATGCGCTGTTCTACCAGCCGGAGACGAAGCAGTGGACGCGCCGCTGGACCGCCTTCCCGAATATGATCTTCGATCGCTGCCGCATCCAGCGCAGCCACCGGTTCGAGCAGCTCAAGCGGTTCCGCTCGGTGTACGGTCACCTCAACTTCCTGAACCGGCCGCTGCGCAACAAATGGACCGTCTACAAGCGGTTGTACGCCGAAAGCCGCTTCCGTCCCTTCCTCCCTTACACTCGGATGGTCGAAGGCAAGCGCGACATCGACCAGATGCTCACCGGCTATCCCTTGCTCTACCTGAAGCCGATCAACGGTACAGGCGGGCGCGGCATCCTGCGGATCGAACGGTTGCAGCGCAGCACCTGGCGCGTGCAAGGCCGCGATCACAGCCGCAAGATCATCAAGCCCAGCACGCTATCCACCTCGGCGCTGCATGCCAAGCTCGCGGCCTGGGATATGAAATCGCGCAAGTACCTGATCCAGCAAGGCATCGCGCTCAAGCTCTCGGGCGGCCGCGTCCACGACTATCGAATGCTTGTACAAAAAAATCGGCACGGCGAATGGGAGGCGACGGGCTGTGCAGGACGCGTCGGTCCGCCAGGCAGCATCACCTCCAATCTGCACGGCGGCGGTCATGCGATGACGATGACGTCGCTGCTGCACCGCTGGATCGGCGATGAAACCAAGGAGCAGCAGATCGTCGAGCAGGCGGAGGCGTTCAGCATCGATGTCGCTGCCTATCTCGAGCAGAGCTACGGACGACTATGCGAGCTTGCGCTAGACCTCGCGATCGACCGAAGCGGCCGGATCTGGCTGCTCGAGGTCAACCCGAAGCCAGCCCGCGAGGTATTCTCGCAGGCTGGCGACAAACGCACTTATCAGCTCGCAATCACCAAGCCTCTGGAGTATGCGCTCTGGCTGTATGAGCAAAAACCTCGCCGTCCCAACGGCCGAACAACCGGACGAACGACAGGGCGCACGACGGGACGCACAACCGGCACAGCCGCCGATCCGAAGAGCGGAGCATTGCAAATAGGACCCGAGAATGCCTGAGGCATCCTCGGGTCCTTCTCCTGCGGCAGCAGGGCGTCGCTACACGCAGATGAGCGCGCTAGTCGGGCAGCAGCTCCAGCAGTTCCGGGAAGCTGCGGATGATCGCATCCGCACCTGCCAACTCTTCCTCCCGGCCAAAGCCGGCATATCCGCAGCCGATGACCGGCAAGCCGTTGCGCTGGCCAGCCTCGACGTCGGAGGAACGATCGCCGACCATCCAGGCCGTGCGGATGCCATGATCCTGCATCAGACGAGCGACCAGCTCGACCTTGGACGCTGTACTGTACTGTCCGGCGCTGTACAGGCCGTCGAACAAGGCGTCCATGCCCTTGATGCCGACGATGCCGCGGACATAAGCCTCCAGGCCATTGCTGGCCACGAACAGCTTGATGCCGCGCTCGCGCAGCGATCGGAGCGTCGCTTCGACGCCAGGATAGAGATCGCCTTGGCCAGCCTCTAGCCCCTCTAGCTCATATTGCAGCATCAGCTCATCGGCACGGCTATGCGCCTCGGGCGAGCCGTCCGGCATCACCTTGCGCCAGATGTCCTCGAGCAGCATGCCCAGGCAACCCAGCATAATATCGACGGACGGCATTTCCTTCGTATACAGCCCCTCCGCGTACAATTGGCGGAATAACCGCTCGTGGACATGGACGAGCAGCGTCTCCGTCTGGAGCAGCGTGCCATCCATATCGAAGAGTATCGCCTCCGGCCGGGGCATTAGTTTTTGCATCATACGATTAGCCTTCCAGCAACAGCGACTCCGGATCTTCCAACAGATTCTTGACGGTGACGAGGAAGCGGACCGCTTCGCTGCCGTCGACGATTCTGTGGTCGTACGAGAGTGCGATGTACATCATCGGGCGGTTCTCCATGCCATCCTCGCTCGTCGCTACTGGACGGCGCTGGATCGTATGCATGCCCAAGATGCCCACCTGCGGCGTATTGAGGATCGGCGTCGACAGCAACGAGCCGAACACGCCACCGTTGGTGATGGTGAATGTTCCGCCTTGCAGATCGGACAGCGCCAGCTTGTTCTCGCGGGCTTTGCCGGCGAGATCGCCGATGCTGCGCTCGATCTCGGCGAAGCTGAGACGGTCGGCGTCGCGGACGACCGGGACGACCAGGCCTTCCTTGGATGCGACAGCAATGCCGATGTCATAGAACTTCTTGACGAGGACATCCTCGCCGTCGATCTCCGCATTGAGCAGCGGGAACGCCTTAAGCGCGCCGACGACCGCTTTGGTGAAGAAGGACATGAAGCCAAGATTGACATTGTGCTTATCTTGGAACGACTGCTTGCGCCGTTTGCGCACTTCCATGATCGCGGTCATGTCGACTTCGTTGAATGTGGTCAGCATGGCTGCTGTTCGTTGCGCTTCAACCAGACGATTGGCGATCGTCTGTCTTCTGCGAGACATCCGCTGACGATCGACCGGCTTCGCAGGATTCGACTCGGCGGCTGCGGCGGCCTTGGCAGGCGCGGCTTGAGACGGCGCCGCTTGCGGCTTGCCTGCGTTGCCGATCTGCTCCTTCGATACCTTGCCAGCCAGCTCAGACGCTTCCTGCAGGCTGATGCCCCGTTCACGAGCCAGCTTCCTTACCGAAGGCGGAGCATGCATCGCTGCTGCGTCAGCCGCAGGCGCCGATACCGGCTGCTGCTGGGCTGGCGCGGAGGCAGCCTCCTTGGCTGCGGCCGGCGGCGCTTCGCTCTTGGCGGCGGCAGGCGCTTCGCTCGCCTCCCCTGCGCGGATCAGGCCGACGGCTTCACCGACCTGTACCGTATCGTTTTCGTTTTTGTAGATTTTCTCCAGGATGCCGTCTGCCTCGGCATTGATCTCCAGGTTGACCTTATCGGTCTCCAGCTCCAGCAGCAGCTCGCCGAATTTGACCGTGTCGCCTTCTTTTTTGCTCCAGCTGGCAATCGTTCCTTCTGTGATCGATTCGCCCATTTCCGGTACTTTGATTTCCATGAGTTAGCTGCCTCCTGTATATCTATATGATTAAGATTTGACTTTGCTTAACTGCTCGGATGGCGTGACGGCTTGCGAGATCAGACGGCTCTGCTCGAAGGCGTGGACGGTCTGATAGCCGCTCGCCGTACTGGAGCGCTCCGGACGACCAATGTAGCGGACCGGGATTCCTTCCGGGGCAAGCGCCCGCAGCTTCGGCTCCATGTATGTCCAGCTGCCCATGTTTTTCGGTTCCTCCTGAAGCCAGACGATCTCCTTCAGCTTCGGCAGGCCGCTGACGATCGCGCGCACTTCTTCTTCCGGGAACGGATAGAGTCGCTCGACGCGGGCCACATGCACCCACGACGTGTCCTTCTCGGCAGCCAGCGCCTCGTCGAGATCGATCGCCGCCTTGCCAGTGCAGAGGATCAGACGCTCCACTTGCTTCGGTACCGCCGGCGCGGGCTCAAGCACCGGCTTGAACGTGCCCTCGGCCAGTTCCTGACCTGGCGAAGCGACCCGCGGATTGCGGATGAGGCTCTTCGGCGCCATCAGGATGAGCGGCTTCGCATGGATCGTCTCCGACATTCCCGCCTGGAGACGCAGCAGATGGAAATACTGGGCCGCGCTCGTCAAATTCGCCACCGTCCAGTTGTTCTCGGCTGAGTTTT
>Ga0160464_100864_pt1 | contig 15777 bp, 14 predicted proteins | sample HID1971I_E11MG_FD_108275 | JGI IMG/M metagenome (GOLD analysis project Ga0160464, IMG submission 108275) | Enriched millipede-associated microbial communities from UW Madison campus, WI, USA - HID1971I_E11 MG | ecosystem: Host-associated > Arthropoda: Insects > Digestive system > Unclassified ... | reverse complement strand
TTTCCACCTTCTGGCCCAGTTTGTCCCGGTAGCTGAAGCCACCGCTTCCAGAGGTGGTCGTTCCGCCACTCCCACCACTGGATTGACCTCCACCCTGATTGCTGCCGCCTCGTCCTCCACCGCTGCTACCTCCTCTTCCGCCGCCGTTGTCGCTTTCATTACCACCACCTGATACGCCATTAATCGTGTTGTTAAAACGTCCATTCAGGCCCATGGTTTGGTTTCCGTTCATCCTCGTCGCAAATAATCCAGTTTGATAACGTTCGTTATTTCCGCCACCGGCATGTATGTTTGCCATGTTGCCGACCGATTTACTCGTTTTCGTGCTTATATTCAGTACCTTCTCCGGATCGCCGTCTTTGACACCAGTCATTGCGGCCTGATCGCCATAATCATCTACGATCTGGATTTTGTCGACAATCTCCGCAGGAAGATTTTGTATGGCTGTCGCAATGTCACCGCCCTGGTATTCCTTACCGTTTACTTTAGCCCTTGTCACAGCCAGTCCCTGATGGACCAGTGTGCCATCATTGCTCACTTCCATCCCCTCCATCTTTTTCAGCAATTCATCTACTGTGGCATTTTCCCTCACAATATAATCGCTGGCGCGGTATTCCACGGTATCGACTTTATAGGTAATGGACGGCTCGCCGCGTATGACCACCTCGTTCAGTGTATTTTGTTCTTCTTTCAAAATAATGGGATCCATCACGATCCTCGGTATGGCATCATTCTGTTTGAAACGCATTGGCGGTGTTTTGGCAAAACCTATACTTTGAACCTGCAGGGTATACGTTGCTGATTTTACATTCTTAAAGATAAAAATACCATCTACATTCGTACTCATTTTCAGTGTATCCTGATCAGATGTAAGTGTTACGGTGGCACCGGGCACCTCATTGTCTGTAGTGTCCTTGACAATGCCACTTATTTCTCTGACGGGCAACTGTGCTGGCTTAGCTTTTGGTGCTGCAGTGGGTTTCGTTTGAGCAATGAGCTGGGCAGGGAATAAAAAAGAAATCAATATTGCAGCCAGTACTAGTATTCGTATATGATTTTTCATGAAGATCGCTTGAAATTTAAATTATTTAGCCAGTTTATAACTGCCCCAAAAGTCAGTGGCACTCAATAAGTCCTGCATGTCTGTAGAACCGCCGCCAAACCCACCGCCACCTCCGCCAGAACCTCCGGGACTGAGCTTGATTTTTTTGTCGCCTCCACCGCCGCCAAAATTCATCTGTATGCCATTCAATTTTATATTGTAGGCAATCTCCCCTGATGTTTGCGCAGAAAGTCCCATTAACTTTAATGGTACCGCCAGCTCATAAAAAAACGCACCTTTTTGATCAAAAGAAGCAAAGGCCTTCAACCTGTATTCATTATATATAGAAACCAGCGTATCAGGGATTGCCCTGAACCCATGGATCTTTATTTCCTTGACCTGAAGCAACTGCACTTTACGCAGGGCCAGCATGATAGAGTCCCGTTGTTGCTGGGTTTGTTGCCCGCGCTGAAAGCCCTGCGTTTTTCCTGAACCTTTATTGCTCTTGCTGCTCGTCCGGTGAATGAGCGGGTAGGTGATCCTATAGCCTTCTTTTTCTCTTCGCTTTCCATCTGTATTGACGCTAAAATCAATTCCTCCGGCGATAATCTTATTGTTCGTTGCCGCGTCCGAGGATTTAATGACCAGGTATAGATTTTCTTCGTCATTGGCCAGTGTATACTGCAAATTGGTACGTTTGTTTAAGGCCTGAAAAGTATCTTTCCATTCCAGATTTTTGCCATCGGCTTTAACATTTGATGGTGCAACGACACTATTTTGCTGAACATCAGGCAATTTCTGAGCGTAACAGAAGTCCAGAAAAAGACTAAAAATGAAGGCTAACGGAAAGAATTTAACGTGCATATTAACTATCTATCCCCCTATGACACAATTGAAGGTAATTGGTTTAAACAGGAGATATTTTTAACTGAACAATCGATTTATATTTTATCTATCAGGAGAAGATCATCATTCAGTTCAATGATCAGATCGTTCAGCAGCGCTACATTTTTGTTTGGATCAGGCTCATCTGCATTAAAAATAGAATTGAGTATGTCAAAAAACTTTTCATACTCAATGAAAAAGTCCTTTTCCAGATCATCTTTTGAAAGCAATTGCGTAGCATGATAGATGAGCAGCTGAACGGAGAAATACATGGCATTCAGGTTGACCAGCGTTTGCTCATAATCCTTATTCTCCCACTCTATGATGTATATATGATAAATGTCAGAGGCCGCCTGGTTGTATTCATCATCTTCCATCACCTCAAATTCATCCAGGTTGTTAATGATCATATAGGTTTTCATGCAGCTCAGGGTCCGGTCTATCGACTGCACCAATATTTTAATCACTTCATCGTCAACTGTCTCCAGCAAATCAATATCGGCCTCGCTGATAGAATCCGGTTCTATCAGGCCTTTCAGATCCGAAAGGCCCCGCTCATAGGCCAGCATAAAGCCGTACTTACACAACTCGCAAGCTATGAAGCTCAATAAATGAGGCACTACCCCGATAGCGATTTCTCCTGATGATCTATTTTCCGACATATCTATTTTAAAAATAAATACATTGTATCACATTACAAAACTTATGTGCAGTTTGCCGTCAAATACTCCGTAAGAAACTACCGTCAGCTTCAACCGACATCAAGTGTTTTACGCCACATCTCAGTGCATAATTATTCTTCTGATGACCCACAGGGAAGTCAAAACAAACCGGATAATCGTACTCCTTCACCTTTTCCATGACGATTTCATAAATATTCTTCCCAAAAGCATCGCCTTCTGCATCCGACTTCAGTTTGAATCCCCCGATCACGAGTCCTTTAAGCCTGGACAACTTTCCGCTTCTTTTCAAATTCCAGAACATCCGGTCAATACTATATAGGGCCTCGCCTGTATCTTCAATAAAAAGGATCTTGCCATCCGCTTCCAGTTCCGAGACACTGCCGGCCATATTTTCAATAGTCCTCAAATTTCCCCCGATCAGTTCCGCCTCTGCCCTTCCCGCCCGGTTGGATGGAACAAAAGGGGCATTATACTGCGTCGTCTCGCCGGTCAAAGCATCCTTAATGGACAAGATCGTCTCGATCTGCATCGGGTCGGCCGCCAGCCAGTCCGTCGGAAAGCTGTTGCACATTTTTGAGTGGATACTTGCCACGCCGTAATTGCGGCTGAGGTGGCAATGCAAGACCGTAATGTCACTAAAACCAATTATCCACTTGGGATGCTTCCTGAACTTGCTGAAATCAATCTGATCGATAATCCGCACAAAACCATACCCGCCCCTTGCACACATAATGGCCTTTACATCAGGATTGTCCAACATCTGCTGAAAATCAAGGGCCCGCTCCGCATCGGTACCGCCAAAGGTAAAATCCCTGGTGCCGATGGTCTTACCGATCTCGACGCCAAAGCCCCAGCTTTTCATCAAATCTACGGAGGGTATAACCTCCTCCATCTTAATATAGCCCGCAGGCGATGTGATCCCGATCAGGTCGCCCGGTTTCAGGTAAGGAGGAATCAGCGAACGTTTGCCTGCTTTATCTGTGGAAGGTGTCGTCGCCCAGGCTTTTGCTGAACTCAGCACAGCGGCAGCAGGGATTAATGTTGATAAAAAATGTTTGCGGTTCATGTATTAAGTTTGGCTGGTATTTTCTTTTTTCTGAAAGATATAAATTAAGTAAAATAAGGCAGGCAAAATAAATATACTGCCAATAAGCAATGCATAGCCGAGCGAGTCAATGGTCTTAGCTTGTCCCTGATGGGCCAGCAGGGACAGTGTGGCCTCATTTTTAAGCAAGACAATATTCGGAAAGTGTGTATACGTAGCGGCAAAAAGAATCATCGTGATCTGAAAACCAGCCAGGAGCCTCAGCAATACCGGTTTCTCCTTTTGGAGCATATAAAACATCAGCAATAACGATAAACTGGCCAGCCCAATCGCCAGCATGCCGGGATAGCCGCCAAATATCCAGTCCATCAGTGGTACGTGTTCTATGTAAGCTGCTATAAAGACCAATGCGCCGCTGATCATGACAATAAAAATTGTCTTCCTGGCCTTGTTCACAAAATATCGGGTATCCGCAGGCTGATCGGTCTGTCCGATGATAAATATAGAGGCCAGAAAGGCACAAATACTAACGGTAAATACGCCCACCGAAACAGAGAACCAGTTCAGCCAGCTCCATATATAGGCATCCGGGAAATTGCTGGCTTTCAGATCGATCTTCGCAGATACAGAACTGGCGGCAATGATCCCTAAAAACAAAGGGGTGATCAGGCTGGAATACATAAATATAGGAGAATACAATTTCTGCATATCGTCCTTTACCGCATCATAATTCCGGAACACAAAGGCAGTTCCCCGTGCAATGATCCCCAGCAGCATGCACACCAGCGGAATGTGAAGATAGACCGAGATCGTCGAATAGATCTTGGGAAAGCCAACAAACAAGATGACAATCGCAATGATCAGCCACATGTGGTTCGCTTCCCATATCGGCCCTATGGCCTCATACATGGTCTTCCGGGTCCTCGACCGGTTCTTTCCTGAGGTAAACAACTCTATAATTCCCGCCCCAAAATCGGCACCCCCCAGCAATAGATACAACAAAATGGACGTCCACAAAAAAACAATAACTACGTATATCATATTATTTCAATTGATGCTGATCAGAACTGGAATCATATAATCTGCCGACCATGGTGATCTGGCGGTACAGCAATACACTCACGATCAAAGTGAGGGAAATATATACCGCCGTAAACAGGTAAAAGGAATACACTACCCCCGGCATCGGTGTGACCGCATCAGAAGTACGCATAATGCCATATATAATCCAGGGCTGCCTGCCCACCTCTGTGACCGTCCAGCCCGCTTCAAGTGCTATGAATCCCATCGGTGTAGCCACGACAAAAAGCTTCAGCAGCCAGGGCGCTTTCTGCCAGTGCTTTTTCTTCCAAAGGGCAATGAAATACAGCAGGGCAATCCCAACCATCACCATGCCCAGCCCCACCATGATCTGAAAAGCATAATGCGTGACCGCCACCGGGGGCTGTTCCGACTTGGGCACCTGGTCCAGTCCCTTCACCTCCCCGTTGAAATCGCCGGTGGCCATGAAACTGAGCAGGCCCGGTATCTTAAGTGCGTAATCCACCTTCTTCCCTGCCGTATCCGGTATCCCGCCGATGATCAATCCCGCGGAGCGCTCCGTGTGAAAATGGGCCTCCATCGCCGCCAGCTTGGCCGGCTGCCGGATCGCCACATCCTTTGCTGAAATGTCCCCGCTGATCGGCTGCAAACAAGCGGCGACCGCGCCAAATACCGCAGCGATCTTAAAGGCCTTGCTGTGGAAAGCCACGTTTCTTCTCCTTAAGATCATCAGTGCGTGCACACCCGCTACCGCAAAACCGGTGGAGACAAATGCGGCGATCGACATATGCAGGGCCTGGGTAAACCAGGCGTCGTTAAACATTGCTTTTATTGGGTCGATGTTCAGGTATTGCCCATTGATATAATCAAATCCCGCAGGGCTGTTCATCCAGGCATTGGCGGCGACCACCAGGATACCCGACAACAGTCCGCTGATGCCTACAATCACCCCCGTCACCCAGTGAAACCAGGGATTCAGCTTGTTCCATCCGTATAGATAAAAACCCAATGCAATTGCTTCAATAAAAAAAGCTGTACCCTCCAGAGAAAAAGGCATGCCAAATATCGGCCCGGCATGTTCCATAAATCCCGGCCAAAGCAGGCCCAGTTCGAAAGATAGCACTGTGCCCGACACCGCACCGGTGGCAAAGAAAATAGCCACCCCCTTGCTCCATGCTTTGGTCACATCTTTATACACCGCATTTTTCGTCTTCAGCCAATAAAAATGGGCGACCGACATAAAGAAGGGCATAACCATGCCAATGCAGGCAAAAACGATGTGGAAGCCTAAAGAAAAGGCCATTTGAAGACGGGCGGCTAGTAAATCATCCATAGCGAACGAACTTGAGAAATAACACCCAAAAGTAAGCGTTATAGTTGATCAAAGCGTCATTATTAATGGATATTTTGTTTATTTCCGGACCTCAAATTCACTTTCCGCATACACCACGCCAGCGGTCGTCGCCCCTTGTACGATCACTTTGAATTTACCAGTGATGTCAGAGGTATAAAAGCTGATTTCTTTTGCGTCTTTTTTGACAGACAAGGAGTGTTTCCAGTAGATCGTAGACAGATATTCACCATCTGAGGGGTTGAAAACTGAATAATCTGAGCCGTAAAACTCTTTGACCATATTAATGCCACGGATCACTGTGGTGAACTCTTTGGGAGGGCTACAACCATAATATGGAGCCAACCTCCCATTGATGTTATACATCTTTCCTTTGATAGGCGGCGTTCCCGTCGAATGGTTCATACAATTCAGTATGTTATAGGCGCATACATAATCCCCGCATTCATTTGCTCCCTGCCATGAGAAGTAATTGTCTTTCTGTGCCCTGATCACCACTTCCTCTAATTTGATCACTTTTTCAGCGCCATTCAATACGTTTACTTCTGACGATTGCTCGCCCAGATAAGGACTTAAGGCCATTTCATAGTTCAGTTTTGTATAATACGTATTGATGGGACTATAAGGATCAGAGAACCGGAATTCAAAGAGCTTACTTTCATTGTTACTGATAAAAAAATGCAGTTTCTTATAATCTATCACCGTCAGATCAGAATTTTTAAACTTAAATAAACCGGTACTGTCTCCAGGCAGATATTGCATACGATCTCCATCAAGCAGCATAAGGGAAACAGGCTTTTTGAGTGGTTTGCCTAACCGGGTAACTACCGCACTAAATTCAGGGGAATTGTATCCTGTCACATCTCTCACGGGCTGAGCAGTATATCTCCTCCAGCCTTTGACCAGCAGGATGTCTTCTAAATATTGCTTATCGGCCTTCGCTTTTCCCATCGGGTTGACTGGCAACGTGTTTAAGTTCTGCTCCAGGTAAAAATAACTTTCGATATTCCCCTGCTTCAGCACCTCCAGCCTGTTGCTTTGCACACAAGCAATAGAAACCATCCCCAGCAATCCGGCTGTCCGGCCCTGATCATCCAGTGACAGCTTCAAATGCACTTTTTCCCTGGGCTTATACGTCGCTGAAGAGGTTTCGATCTTAAGCGCTGGCTTCTTATGGTAATGCGCAAAAAATATCCGTTCCGCCAGCGGACTTCCTTTTGTATCATACAGGGTCATGGTGGTCAAGCCCCTGGGCATTTCTGATAAATCCACTTTTATCGGCCGCTTTTTTGGACCTACTGTCAATTGGACTTCAGCAAGCAAACGTTCTTCTTTATGTATTTTCAATACGACTGGTCTCGACTCGCCCGAGGCAACATTCACTTGTAAAGTATCTTCAGTTATCGCCTCTTCCACGCCAAGCAACACCCCTTCAGTCTTTACCTTGGGCAACTCATATTGCTCCTGTACCACCGCTTCCGGAAATGCGCCTTTTAATTTTATAGAATACTTTCCTTCCGCCTTTGGCCTAAACCTGAATTGACCAATTCCATATCCCGATGTTTGAATGGTATCGATGGGGACTGCTCCGGAGTACAACACCGCCGTCAAACTAATGGGCCGGCCATTCGACAATTTAGCTTCCCAGCCCACCCTGTTTTCCAAATCGGCCACCAGGTGACCGCCCTCAGGATAAAAACCAATCTCCAGGGCACTTTTTTTATACGGCAGTTGCAGGCTAAGATGTTTGAGTTCCCCTTCATGCTTCATTTGTACAGTCAGGGTGTTTGTGGTCGGCCCGATTTGTGATTTGGGAATTTTGATCAGGTATTGTCCAGTCTTATTGGTCTTGGTATTAACCGCAGTTCCTCTCCCCAGGGTATAGCTCAGCGCAGCATCAGGAATCCGTTGAAACACCGCATTCCTGGTACTGAGCAATACATGTACCTCGCCCGGAGTAGTAGCCGTGTCCAATACCTTTGAAGTCAGCTCATACGTTTGGTTTGCCGTAGTTTTTACCGTGATCGGCTGAATATATTCGGCTATCGGAATGCTATCCTTCTTCATATTCGTATAGGCCACCAGGTAATAGTTGCCAGGGGCAATGGTATCCGGCAATTTCATGTTTCCATAAGAAAACCCATCCTTCATTAAGAAACGCTCCTCCAGTGCCAGGCGCCTGTTGTCTTCATTGATCAGGGCCACAGAGAGCAGTTTGTGCTTCTCCATTTCCACTTCAGTCTTCAGCAGATAGGCCGTAAACCATACCGTTTCATTTTCTGTATATACGGTTTTGTCGTAATGCACAAACAAAGAACTTGCTTTTTGAGCATAGGACATCCCCTGGAGAACAAAAAGCTGTAAAACGATGATGAAGAAAAGGGCGTTCGGTTTCATAATGGCTTAGATAATGGTCGTCATATGGCTAATTTATTTTTTTACCTCAAATTCACGCTCCGCATACACCACACCGGAATTTGTAACCCCTTGCACGATCACTTTAAATTTACCAGTAATATCCGAAGCATAAAAACCGATTTCCTGCACATCTTTTTTCACCTGCAACGCATATTTCCAATAAATTGTAGAAATATACTCCCCTTCCGTAGGATTAAAAACCGCATAATCCGACCCATAATATTCCTTAGTGAAGTTAATGCCCTTTACCGCAGTTGTGTTTTTCTGTTCAGGAACACAACCAAAATAATTGCTCAGTACACCATTGATCTTGTACCGCTTTCCCACTATCGCCGGCTTTCCGCTCCCGTGGTGGCTGCAATTCAACACATTATAAGAACACACAAAATCTCCACATTCGTTAGCAGCGGATACTTTTCCTGCCCGGATCACCACTTCCTCCAGCCTGATCACCTTCTCCTTATCTTTCAATACATTGATTTCAGAGGATTGCTCCCCGGTATACGGCTTTAATGGTCTTTGATAATTCGTCCTGGAATAAAAACTGTTTATCGGCTTAAAAGGATCCACAAACTCAAACGTCAATGATTTACTGTCATCGTTGCTTATAAAAAAATGCAATTTCTTATTGTCTATCACACTAAGGTCCGAATTATTAAACTTAAAGACTCCTGTGCTGTCTCCCTCCAGGTGCTGCATACGCTCCCCGACCAGCGTAAGCGACGTCGCCTTTTTGACCGGTTTTCCTGACCGCGTCATTAGTCCGGTAAATTCTGCAGAATTGTATGATGTCTGTCCCCCTGCAGGGTTGGCCGTATATTTCCTCCAGCCTTTTGTCAAAAGTATATCTTCCAGGTAACGTTTATTGAGATTTACCTTCCCCAGCGAATTGACTGGCAGCGCAGTTAATTGCTCTTCCAGATAAAAGTAATTTTCAATATTGCTTTGCTTCAGCGGCTCCAGCCTATTGCTTTGTACACAGGCTATGGAGACCAAACCAGCCAGACCTTCAGTCCCGCCCTGATCACCCATCGACAACTTCAAATTAATTTTTTCCCTGGGCTTATACGTAGCTGAAGAGGTTTCGATGTTCAATGCAGCCTTTTTATTGAAATGTGCAAAAAATATCCGCTCGGCAAGCGGTGTACCCTGCATATCATATACAGTAATCGTGGTCAATCCCCGCGGCATCTTTGTTAAATCCACTTTTACCGGTCTTTTTTTAGGACCTACATTCAATTGGACTTCAGCCAGCACCCGCTCCTCTTTCTGTATTTTTACGACGACCCTTCTCGACTCTAACGATGCGATCTGGATATTTAAGGTGTCCTCCACTACGGATTCCTCCGCGCCCAATATCAAGCCTTCACTGTGCACTTTTGGCAAAGGATACCGCTGCTGAACGATCGCATTGGGAAATACCCCTTTTAATTTGACATAGTAATTCCCTTCCGCTTTCGGCCGGAACTTAAATTGTCCGACCCCATAGCCTGAGGTTTGAACGGTATCTATCGGAACAGTCCCGTCGAAAACAATAGCTGTTAAACTTAAGGGCTGCCCATCGGAGAGTTTGGCTTCCAGGCTCACTTTATTTTCCAGATTGGCCACCAGGTTTCCGCCCTCCGGATAAAAGCCGACCTGCAACGCAGCTTTCTGATACGGTAATTGTAAACTCAGATTTTTACTTTCCTTTTCATGCCGCATCTCTACCGTCAGTATATTCGACAAAGGCCCAATCTTCGCTTTTGGTATCTTGATCAGGTATTGGCCCTGCTTATTTGTTTTGGCCGACACCGCCTTAGCCCTGCCGATAGTATAGCTCAGGTCGGCATCAGGAATGCGCTGAAATACAGCATTTCTCGTATTGAGCAATACATGTATTTCTCCCGGCGTGGCCGCTGTGTCCAGCACCTTTGCCGTCAGTTCATAGGTTTGGTTTGCTGCTGTTTTTATCGTGATGTATTGAATGTATTCAGCCAGCGGAATGCTGTCCTTTTTCATATTGGTGTAGGCGACCAGGTAGTAACTGCCCGGAGGAATGGTATCCGGCAGCCTCATATTTCCATGAGCATACCCTTCCTTCATCACAAAACGCTCCTCCAGCGCCAGGCGCCTGTTGTCTTCATTAATCAATGCTACCGAAAGCAGGTTGTGTTTAAGGATGTCCACTTCGCTCTTCAGCAGATAGGCGGTAAACCATATTGTTTCATTTCCAGTATATACGGTCTTATCATAGTGCACAAATAAAGAAGATGGCTTCTGTGCGTTGGCTGAATGATAAAAAAAAGAGGGCAAAACAATTAACAGTAGAAAGGTGTTCAGTTTCATATTGGTTTAAATAAAGGTTTGGTTTAGATATTAATAAGCCAAGATAATAATAAAACTGAACTAATTTTCCTTTTATGATAGTAGATACACCCATTTACTGGCTCTTTATCCTGGCCCTGCCTATCGCCTGTGTGACCTGGACGGTCACCCATGAAGAAGTGTTTAAAGAACCCAGGGAATTTTGCGTCAAAAGGTCCAAAGAATGCCGGTCGCTCTGGCAAAGAAAGTTTTTCTATCTATTTACCTGCGAGTATTGTTTCAGTCATTACGTTACCATCGCCCTGCTGCTCCTCACACAATACAAGCTTTACCTGGACGACTGGCGCGGATACATCCTTGCAGGCTTTGCCCTGGTCTGGATCGCCAACATTTATATGAGTTTGTACAACATCATCCGTATTGATCTGAAGAAAGGCAAGATCATCGCCCAAAAAGAAGAAGAATCAATTGCGCTTGATCGGTCTGACGATCATCCGGAGCGATAGGTCTTTCGTGAAGTAAGCCACCGTCCAGTTGTACAAGGTTTTGATCCTGTTTCTGTAATTGATCAGGGAAAGCAGGTGGATAAACAACCACATCACCCAGGCGATGAAGCCATTGAAATGCAATACCGGCTTAGGAAGATCTGCCACGGCTTTATTCCTGCCTATGATGGCCATAGAACCTTTATCGTGATAACGGAAAGCCTTTAGTGCCTTTCCTTCCAGCATATGCTGCAGGTTCTTACCCAGGTTTTTTCCCTGCTGTATCGCTACCTGTGCCACCTGAGGATGTCCCTGTGGAAACTGGTTGTCGGTCGTCTGGATACAGGTATCCCCGATGGCATATATATTTTGTGTGCCCGCCACCTTGTTGTACTCGTCTGTGATCATCCTTTTGCCCCGGCCATAGCTTTCTGCAGGGATGCCTTCAAAAACGATGGAAGTTACGCCCGCTGCCCAGATCAGGGTTTTGGTCTGTATGCTCTCCCCATTGGCGAAGTAGACGGTATCGTCTGTAAAATCTTTGACTGTGCTTTCCAGCCTGATCTTCACCCCCGCTTTATCCAGCATGTCATACGTATACTTTTGTGATTTTTCGCTCATGGGTGATAATAAGGCATGTCCGCCATCTACGAGGTAAATCTCTCCGCTCGCATCCACAAATTCAGGGTAATCCCGCTTCACCACGGTACGCTTCATTTCAGCAAACATCCCTGAAATCTCTACCCCTGTAGGGCCTCCGCCTGCCACCACGATGGTCAGCAATTTCTTACGCTCCACCGGATCTTTTTCTATAGTCGCCAGTTCCAGCCGCTCCAGCAGGGTATTGCGCATATTCAATGCATCATCTACCGTCTTCATCGGCAAGGCATTTTTCTTCACGCTTTCCATGCCAAAATAATTGGTTTCCGTGCCTGTAGCAAAGACCAGGTAGTCATATTCCAGTTCTCCGGAGCTCAGAACGACCTTATTCTCTTCTGCCAGTACCCGTTCCAGGGCGCCCATCCGAAAACGAAGGTTGTCTTTACCGCTAAACAATTTTCTAAAGGGATAACTCACATTGGAGGTCTCCAGGTATCCGGTTGCCACCTGATAGATCAGCGGCGGAAAAAAGTTATAGTTATTTTTGTCTGCGAGCGTTACTTGAAAGCGGTCGTCTTTAGCCAGTGTATTGGCGAGGTTGATACCTGCAAATCCGCCCCCGATGATCACCACTTTCTTTCTGTCGATTTTATCCATAAGCATCTGATAAAATAATGTTTAGCTGAACAACCTGCCAGCCTCTGAAACTGTTTTACAAAAGTACAATTTATATTACCAAAAACTTCTTTTCTTGCGGTATCATGACCAGGCCGACTGCAGCCCCGCCTGCTGTGACACGGCCACACATTTATTAACAGTAGATTATTTTACATAAATGAGCAAAGTTGTTAACTTTACATATCCATTATCCAAAAAAACTGAAAGATATGAAAACCCCAACCGGCAAATTAATCAAAAGATTAAGGCAACAGAAAGGTCAAAAGCAAGCGGATGTTGCTAAAGACTTAGATATTTCCATCCCTGCATACTCAAAAATAGAGGGCGGTATTACCGATATCAATTTGTCAAGATTACTCCAGATCGCCAATTTATTTGGTGTCGCTCCTTCCAGCCTCCTGCCGGGCGCGGATACTGAAGAGCCGCCCCATACCATGGAGAATGAGCAGCTGAAGGACCAGTTAAAAGAGGCCAATACGGAGATCCTCCAGCTGCAAAGCAAGTTGATCAATCTATATGATGAGATTGCGGAACTTAAAAAGAGCGACCGTTCATAAAGACTCTACTACCCTACTACAGCCTCTTTTTTAAATTGACTGGTGATTTCTGCGATCACCTCATTTAAATCCGTATGGATGATCTTTTTTACTGCGGCAGGCACGGAATCCGCAATCTCTGTACTCAGGCTGACCACATCGGCGCCGTTTGAAATGATGACGTTAAATTTATGATCCACAAAAGTCATCGTAAAGCTCACCTGTTGTACACCCCTGTCTATAAATTTCAAAAACTCATAGCTGCTGTTCAATCCATAAAACTCATCCCTTACTGTATGGAAAATAAGTTCTGTTTCTACATGCAGGCCATTGATGATGATTTTCGCTGCCGACAGGGCCGCTTTAAGTTCAGGATTACTTTTTGCAACTTCATGGATCTTATATACCATTTCCAATAGCTCTTCGCTGTAGAGGATTTCCTTTTTATCGGTGATCAGTACTACATCCGCTCCATTAGTGTCAGGTTGTTGTTTGAAGAATATTTTATCACTTCCATCGATCACTACAGATTCATTTTCTGATATTTTTTCAATCTTCGAGTCTGTGATCGACTGACTAAGTACATCTACAAGGTATGCTAGAACTGGGCTTTGTTTAATTTCAGACATTATCGTTGTTAATTTTTTCGCAAAGATAAACCTTCCGCGCTATACCACACTATGGCCATCATTAAAACATTTTTTTTCAATACGTCAAAGAACGTTCATACCCGTCCTCCCGACGGGTATTCATTATTACAGACTCCCCAGATACCGGCTATCTGCCACACCCGTCCTGTCTTCAGAGATCACAGAGATGTATACCTCAACGGGTTTCCCTATCATGGAGATTGGCAATTCCAACACATCCTGACCACTCTGTCTTCTTGCCCCTGCAACTGTATAGACCGCTGGATGGTCATACACCTCTTCAGGGAAATACGCCATCAGCATCACCTGGTCGTTACATCTTGGCCATTCCCGATCTTCCGGCAATACATCCCAATCAAAATAAAGTCCCAGGCCATCTTCCAAATTCCCAACGAGCGATGCCCCCGGATTCGTCAAGCCATTCAAATTCCCTTTACTGAGCAGCACCTTTTCATAATCCATCTGGATCTCCGGGAAATCATTCCGCAAGGCGTGTTTCTTATTGTACCCTACTGCCACATTGTGCGGGGCGACATTTCTTTCTTTCGCCTCCGGCCCAAAGCCTATCTGAATAAAAGAGATGATCGGTCTCAAAAAAGCAATCACTACTTTCATCGCCTGTTGGTTGGCCAGCTGCTTTTCCGAGCGGGGCTTCGCGCTCCGCACCGCCATCCGCGCACACTGCTTACCTCTCGACATATAATATACCTTATTGCCTACCCGGCCACTCATTCCACCAAATAATCCTTGTTCTAAAATTCCCATGATTTCTATTTTTTTAAATTTAAACTCCTAACTATATATGCATCGTCATTGCGAGGCTGGACTAGTGCGAGCCGAAGCAAACTCCCTGGACGCGGTCCGTCCACTGAACAATGCCATTATTTAATCTTCAAATAAATCAGCACCGCGGCAATCACCGCGACACCGACCCCTAAATAAACCCAAATCCTCAAAGGCTCACTCTGCTTCAGTACTTCAGACTGCTTAGCTACCCTTTTCTCCTTCACATCCAACCGCCCAAGCTTTGTCTGATCCACCTGCTCCTTCACATTCTGAAGCTGGTAAACCTGACCATCCGGCCAATACGTCACCGTATTCGTCTCCTTCTGCGCAGCCCTCACCGCCACCGTATTCAACTCCACATCCCGCTTCATCTCGTCGCTCGCCTTAGTCGTTGTCTTCACCGTCCTGCATCCAAGCAGGCACATCAGCGAAATCATTATTATTACCTTCATTTCACCTCCCCGTCATTGCGAGAAGCTTTTCGCGACGAAGCAATCTCATATTTGTTTTGGCTTTGTTCAGTGGACGGACCGCGTCCAGGGAGTTTGCTTCGGCTCGCACTAGTCCGGCCTCGCAATGACGAAGAGCTTAGCCAGTCAGAGTAACGATGAATGGTGCGCTGATGTCGAATCTTCCGATACACCCCGTCACCTTCCCTGCTCCCCGCCATATTCGTATTTCCTTCCACTGTGTAAATTAGGTCATTTCTGACCCCTTCGACAATGCCACAATGCGCGACGCGCTTAAGAGAATCAAAATACATCCCCATTACCAGACCCGGCATTGCCTCCGTGGCAATCCTATCCTTAGGAAAAAGCGACGGGCTCCAGGCCGTCCTAGGCGCTGCAAGCCCCGCCTGACCATGGCACCAACTAACAAAACTCGCGCACCACTTCGCTTTCTTAAGGCCAACATACTTGTTATACTCATCGACTCTCGGGCCGCTATTTTCTGACGTCTCCCTAACCCCGATTTCTTTCCTGGCAATGGCAAGGAGCCTCGCAACTTTCTCCGCAGCTTGCTGCCGACTCCGCTTCTCAAAGCCTCGATGCCCTGTTTTAACCGTGCTGCCATCACCTACAACACCGCTACTAAACACCCCACTCCTGCAAGGAGAAGCGAGACATAGCATAACCAATAAAATCCTAACTGTCTTCTACTAATATAGGTTTACAGTTTTTGGGATAAATTTATTTCAAAAATGAATGAACACATTCAAAATTTACTACTACAAAGACAGTACAGTGAAGATGTCAAAGATGAGGCCATA
>Ga0160464_100861_pt1 | contig 15873 bp, 11 predicted proteins | sample HID1971I_E11MG_FD_108275 | JGI IMG/M metagenome (GOLD analysis project Ga0160464, IMG submission 108275) | Enriched millipede-associated microbial communities from UW Madison campus, WI, USA - HID1971I_E11 MG | ecosystem: Host-associated > Arthropoda: Insects > Digestive system > Unclassified ... | reverse complement strand
GCCTTATCCGCAACCGGAGCCGAGGCCAGAACCCTATCCGCAACCCCAGCCAAGGCCGGAGCCGCGTCCGGCACCGCAGCCGAGGCCCGCGCCTTATCCGCAACCGGAGCCGAGGCCAGAACCCTATCCGCAACCCCAGCCAAAGCCGGAGTCGCGTCCGACACCGCAGCCCGGCCCCGCGCCTTATCCGCAACCGGAGCCGAGGCCAGAACCCTATCCGCAGCCCCAGCCAAGGCCCGAGCCGCGTCCTGAATCACAGCCTCAGCCAAGGCCATGTCCAGAACCGTGCCCGAGTCCAGAGCCATGTCCGGAGCCTCAGCCATGTCCAGAACCGTGCCCGATCCCAGAGCCGTGTCCGGAGCCTCAGCCATGTCCAGAACCGTGCCCGATCCCAGAGCCGTGTCCGGAGCCTCAGCCTTGTCCAGAACCATACCCGCGTCCAGAGCCATGCCCGGAACCCGAGCCTGCACAGTGTTCACCAAAGGATACCGTATACGGCTTTAACTCAAACACCGGAAATGCCGGTCAGTCCTTGGTAGCTTCCCATGACAAACCACAATTTGAAGTTGACGACAGGCAGGGTAATGACACATTCGACTTTTCCGGGTTCAGGCAGAACCAAGTCATCAACCTGGAGGCGGGTGCTTATTCAAGTGTCGGCGGAAAACCCAACAATGTTTATATCAGCCCAGCGTCGGTTATCGAAAACGCCATCGGCGGCTCCGGCAATGATCGGATAATCGGCAACGAGGCCAATAACGTATTGGTTGGGGGCGAAGGTGCGGACACGCTGCGAGGTGCAGGGGGACACAATGTCTTCAAATACAACTCGGTAGCGGACTCTGGCTACGCAGCGGCTGATTTGCTCATTGACTTCAAGACCGGCTGGGACAAGATTGATTTATGCACCCTGGCGAACACTGCGGGAGTCAGTCTGAACTTTGTTGCCGACTTTACGGGCAAACCCGGCGATACGGTTATTAAATACAATATGTACAGCGGTCGCTATTTTTTGTCGATCGACCTATCGGGTAACGGCAGAAGTGACTTTCTTATAAAAAGTACGCGCCCGATCAGCCCTGATGATGTCCTGGGCCTGGCTTGATTACGGCGCTGGCTGGATGATAAGCGTGAGTTGACGCTTTGCGTCAACTTCATGCCTGTCAATGCCCGGTTCAGGGAATGCCACGGCACCTCTCGCTATACGCCGATAAAATCACTGTCTTGTTACCTAATGACAGGCTGGGTCCTCGCTTGATACTGCGTACAAGCCTGTCGACCTGATGTGCGCTGCTGCTTTGGCGGCATCGCGCATGCGCTTGTGTCGTTGGCCTAGATCGAGCCCCCTGGCTTGATCATATCTCCCGCACGTTGCTCCCACCCAAATCCAATATAGTCTTGTCCGGCGCTATTGCGCCAACGGCAGGCGGTTGCATGCCTGTTTCATATAGGTCTGCATTTCCTGCAGCAAAACCGCGCGTGCCTGGTCATTAGGTCTTTATGCCAGTTGTCCATAGGCTCGAGGTCGGCCTTGTCAGAATGATCGGTTGTGGCAGTGTATTAATGTACGGTGTGGCGAAGGCGTGGATTTAATAAGTTGAAAAAGCTAACGGTTTTCGCTCGGCTCTTACTCAGTATTCTCTTGTTTAGTTGCAGCGGAGTGTAGGTAGGGGAGTTCGCACTGGAATACCGACTCGAAGCTGCGTCTTGGAGTGTTATCTGTTTGTGAGTAATGGGTTGCAATCGAAATGGATTGTGAGTGTGTGAGTTCTTGTTTTTTCAATATAAATCAGTTGCTTGGCGTAGTTGTAGTGGCGTATGGGGTGCGGGTGTTGTTTCGGGACGTTGCGCCTCTGTCGCCAAAGTATTTTGAGATTTTAGAGTGTGTCGGAGTGCACTAATTAGTGTCTGGCGGACAGCGTGTCTCTGTGCGAACTTAAGGGGGTGCCGACAAGTGCTATTGCTCGTATGGAGTGGGAGTGCGATGTCTTGGGTTATTGCATAAGGACTTAGGTTGTATGAAATTATCAGGACCACCCGCTATTAATATTTCGCAAGAAAGGGAGTTTGCAGCCCGGGGGGCTATGAGTTTTGAGCGGTTGAGGCCGTCTTACACCCCCAATAGTGAAAAAGCGCTATTCACGACTGAGCAGGCTGCAAAACATATCACTCGGCGTGACTTCCGATTTCATGACCGTAATAGTGATCAGAAGATTGACCTGTCATTCCGGATTTCCAAGGAGTTCACACCGCAGCAGGCAGAACTGGCGAGGCAAGCATTGAAATCCTGGCAGGATGTCGCCAACGTGACGTTCACTGAAAACGCCGCGAACCTCGACGGTCACGTTGATATCGGTGATATGCCAGGAACCAATAACGGTGTGGCTTCACTGCCAAATCGGTACTTAAGAAATACATTCGCTAATATCGGCACGGCAGATGCGGGCACAAACCCTAGGCAGGGCGGGTTCTTTCGCCAAGTACTGATTCATGAAACCGGACATGCAATCGGGCTGGAGCACCCGGGTAAATATGATGGTTCCGGGACCTATGCAACGCACGCCGAGTATGCCGGGGACACTCGAGCCCGTAGTGTCATGAGCTATTTCTCGGAAAGGAATCAACCGGGGCATGATTTCAATTCGCTGCATCCCTCTGCGCCGATGATGGACGACATTGCTGCGGCCCAGCGGCTATATGGGGCTAATACCAATACGCGTAATACCGATACGACCTATGGGTTCAACTCCAATACGAATCGTGACGCCCTGAGCCTGAAAACGGCCAATGACAATCCTGTCTTTTGTGTTTGGGACGGTGGCGGTGACGACACAATGGACTTCTCCGGGTTCTCTCAGGATCAGAAGATCAATCTCAATGCCGAGTCGTTTTCAGATGTGGGGGCATTGAAAGGTAATGTCTCTATTGCCAGGGGCGTCACTCTGGAGAACGCCGTGGGGGGCACCGGGAACGACGCTTTGACAGGCAACCACGTTGCCAATCGCCTGACCGGTGGAGGCGGAGCCGACAGGTTGCGAGGCGGTGGTGGTGCAGACACGTTTGTCTATGACCACACCAGTGATTCCACCCCGGATAACCCTGATGTCATCCTCGATTTCGAGAGCGGCGTGGACCGTCTGGATGTCTCTGCGCTGTTCAAAGGAACGAATATCAAGGCGCTGACATTCGGCGAGCGCCTAACCGGTCAACCTGGCCAAGCCGTGTTGAACTACGACGAGGGCAGTGGAGAAGGAAGTTTGGCCTTGGACCTGACCGGAAATGGTAAGGCTGATGTATTGATAAAGAGTATTGGCCGGATAAATGCCGATGATGTGTACCACGGCGTCAGCCCCTCGGTAGACACCGAACCGGAAAAACCGAAGCCGGATACGCGGCCCGAGCCGGAAAAGCCAAAGCCGGATACGCGGCCTGAACCGCAAAAGCCAAATCCCGACTCACGTCCAGACTCCTGTAGGCCCAAGCCAAAGCCCAAGCCACGCACAGTCTCGTGTGAGTCAAAGCCTGAACCCTGTGCACCGACGCCAGCCTCATGTGTGATTAGCACTATCAACGCACGCGAGCATCAAGCCAATGCGCCTTCCATGAAGCCGGCATATGACGTCAAAGCCGGTGCTGATCAGCGTCGATCAACATTGATTTCCGCGTCTGATCAATGGGCTTTTACAGCACGTGCATGGGGCGGGACGGTTCACGGGTAACCGGCAGGGAATATATCTGAATGAGGCGCCCTCTCGGGTAGGTGATCGCTGCTCAGTGCGTTTGAGAATGTGGTGCTGGAAAGTGCCTATGACCCATTGACTAGAGGCAGTTAATTGTTTTTTTTGCATCTGCCAGTTGGGCGGCTGAGCGCAGTATTGTCACTTTATTTATTGAGTTTATTTTTGATTTGGTTGCTGGCTGAAAGGCGTTTTTTCGCTTGATAGTTGGCGATTTGATAATTCGTGAGTGCTGTACTTGCGGAGCGTGGGTTGTTGTTGTGTATAACTAACTAAAGAAGGTGTGATGTATGCTTAATGTAAATTTGCCTGGTTTGAACTCCTATGTACCTACATTAGATGCGGCCTCTAAACCATCCCCGGCGATACCGTCGAGTGCCTATGGCGACAGCGGGTCTGTGGGCACTTCCAACGACTCGCATTATGGAAATAGTCCATCGCTCTCAAAAGGGTCCAGATTGTTGAGTCTTGCGCAGACGGCAGGTGGGCTTTCCAGCCTGCAACGGCAATATGGATCGAATATGAATTCGAACTCATCAGGTCTGCTGCAGGCTGGTGAAACGCCGATCAGCAACAGGCTTTTCTTGAGTATGGGAGGAGTGGACGGCAACGTTATGACTGCTAATTGCCTGCCTATGCCGAAGGGGGAAGAGATCAAGCCAAAAGACCAGCAGTCCAAGCCAGCTGATGAGGAGACCAAGGCCAAAGGTGAGCAGCCCAAACCAACCGGGATGGACGCCAAGCCAAAAGGAGACCAGCCCAAACCAACCGGTATGGACACCAAGCCACAAGGTGAGCAGCCCAAACCAACCGGGATGGACACCAAGCCACAAGGTGAGCAGCCCAAACCAACCGGGATGGACACCAAGCCACAAGGTGAGCAGCCCAAACCAACCGGTGTAGACACCAAGCCTCAAGGTGAGCAGCCCAAACCAACCGGTATGGACGCCAAACCACAAGGTGAGCAGCCCAAACCAACCGGTATGGACGCCAAGCCAAAAGGAGACCAGCCCAAACCAACCGGGATGGACACCAAGCCACAAGGTGAGCAGCCCAAACCAACCGGTATGGACGCCAAGCCAAAAGGAAATCAGCCGCAGCCAAACGGTGTAGACACCAAGCCACAAGATGAGCAGCCCAAACCAACCGGTGTGGACACCAAGCCAAAAGAAAATCAGCCGCAGCCAACCGGTGTAGACACCAAGCCACAAGGAGACCAGCCCAAACCAACCGGTGTGGACGCCAAGCCAAAAGGAAATCAGCCGCAGCCAACCGGTGTGGACACCAAGCCAAAAGGAAATCAGCCGCAGCCAACCGGTGTAGACACCAAGCCAAAAGGAAATCAGCCGCAGCCAACCGGTGTAGACACCAAGCCACAAGGTGAGCAGCCTAAACCAACCGGTGTGGACACCAAGCCAAAAGAAAATCAGCCGCAGCCAACCGGTGTAGACACCAAGCCACAAGGTGAACAGCCCAAACCAACCGGTATGGACACCAAGCCACAAGGTGAACAGCCCAAACCAACCGGTATGGACGCCAAGCCACAGGGGGACCAGCCCAAACCAACCGGTGTGGACACCAAGCCAAAAGTCGAGTCCCAGCCGCCTGTCCGGCCGGTCCCAAAAGATGTGCCCAGGTCGGATGACACCACCTACGGATTCAACTCCACGACTGGCAAGCCGGAAACGACCCTGACATCCGCTTCCGATAAGCCAGAATTCAATATTTGGGATCAGAAAGGCATAGATACCTTTGATTTTTCCGGCTTCAAGCAGGACCAGATCATCGACTTGCGCAGTGGTTCGCTTTCCAGCGTGGGTGGCTTGCGGGAAAACGTCAGGATCGGCACCTCGACTATGATCGAAAACGCAGTGGGTGGTAGTGGTAACGACCGAATCATTGGTAACAGTGCCGATAACGTGCTGATTGGCGGTGCAGGCGCCGATTGCCTGGTTGGGGGCGGCGGTTGGAATACGTTCAAGTTCAACGCTTTTGCCGACTCTACCCGCACGCAAGCCGATTTGCTGTTGGACTTCAACACGGGTCAGGACAAGATTGATCTGTCGCAAATGTCCATTGATGGCAAGGTTGCATTTAACTTTGTTGAGGAATACACCGGCAAGACCGGCGATACCATTATCAAGTTTAACCCGCAAACAGGGCGTTACTTGTTGGCGATAGACTTGGATGGTGACGGCAAGACGGACTTCCTGATCAAGAGCACCCGCATGATCAGCCCGGAAGATGTCATCGGGTTGAACATAAGGGATGCTGGTTATCTGTAACGCTGTAATGGCGAGCTAGCAACCATCGCCTTTGGAGTAAGACAGGGCAGGACTTTTTCATATGATCAAGTCCTGCTTTTTTGTGCCTGTGAATACCTGATTACGTGTGTCCAACATTTGCTGATCTTGGTCACACCGCTCTCAGGCGGTGGCCGCCGTGACCCCACGAGACGCACCCAGGAATCGCAGCAATGCGATCAATGGAAAGGCGCTGCCCACCAGCATCACGCCCAGCCAACCGCCGTGTTCATACACACTGCTGGCAATCGCCGAGCCGAATGCACCGCCAATGAAGATGCTGGTCATGTACAACGCGTTGAGACGGCTGCGGCTATTGGCGTCAAGGGCATAGATGGCACGCTGGCCAAGCACCATGTTCATCTGCACGCAGAAGTCCAGGACCACGCCGGTGACCGCAAGGCCGACCACGCTGTACAGCGGGTGCACAAACGCCGGCAGGAAGCTCAATGCCCCCAACAGCATTGCCAGCAACGAGGCGCGATGGGTGTGGCCGGCATCGGCCAGGCGCCCGGCGATGGGCGCGGCAATGGCGCCCAGTGCGCCGACCAGGGCGAACAGCGCGATTTCGCTTTGGCTAAGGCCATGGTTACGCGCCAGTTCCAGCGGCGCGGCGGTCCAGAACAGGCTGAAGGCAGCAAACATGCAGCCCTGGTAGAACGCCCGTTGGCGCAGCAGCGGCTGCCCACGCAGCAAGGTAGCCAGGGAGCGCAGCAATTGGCCGTAGCTGGCGCGGTGATCGGGTTGGCGCTTGGGAATGGTCAGCAGCAGGACCACGCTGATAAGCGCCATCAACGCAGCGGCGGCCATGAACATCGCGCGCCAGCCGAAGTGGTCGGCGACTACGCTGGACACCGGTCGCGCCAGCAGGATGCCCAGCAGCAGGCCACCCATGATGCTGCCTACCACCCGACCGCGGGATTCGGCCGGGGCCAGGTGCGCGGCCAGCGGGATCAGGATTTGCACGGACACCGAGCTGAAACCGATCAGCAGCGACACCAGCAGGAACAGATTGGGTTGTTCGGTAAACGCAGCACCCAGCAGGCTGGCGATGGCCACCACCGTGGTGAAGATCATCAGCTTGCGGTTTTCCAACAAGTCGCCCAAAGGCACCAGGAAGAAGAGGCCGAGGGCGTAGCCGATTTGCGTCAGGGACACGATCAGACTGGCCATTGCCGGTGTCAGGCCGATATCCGGGGCGATCAGTTCAATGATCGGTTGCGCGTAGTAGATGTTGGCAACGATGGCACCGCAGCAAAACGCAAACAGCATGACCATGCCCCGGGTCATGGTGCCTGTAGCGTGAGAGGTTGGGTTCATGGTGTTCTCATAAGGCGAAGGACGATGGGGTGAGAGAATAAAGACATGGGCCGGCAGTGAGTAGGCCGCTTGGCGTGATAACTGTCATGCCGCGAAATAATGACTCAATGCAAAACCCAATGTGGGAGGGGGCTTGCTCCCGATGGCGGTGTGTCAGTCAGCCTATGCCTTGGCTGACACACCGCCATCGGGAGCAAGCCCCCTCCCACATTTGTTACCGCATTTCTTCAGTTATTGACCACTGTAGAGCTGGTCAAACACCCCGCCATCATTGAAGTGGGTCTTCTGCACCGTGCGCCAGTCGCCAAAGGTCTTCTCCACCGACAGGAAGTCCACCTTCGGGAAGCGGTCGGTGTACTTGGCCAACACCTTGGGGTCCCGTGGGCGCAGGTAATTGTTGGCCGCAATTTCCTGGCCTTCCGGCGACCACAGGTACTTCAGGTAGTCTTCCGCCGCAGTACGGGTACCTTTCTTCTCGACCACTTTATCCACCACCGACACAGGCGGCTCGGCTTCGGCGGACACGCTTGGGTAGACCACTTCGAACTGATCGCGACCAAACTCACGGGCGATCATTTCTGCTTCGTTTTCGAAGGTGACCAGCACGTCGCCGATCTGGTTGGTCATGAACGTGGTGGTGGCGGCACGGCCACCGGTGTCCAGCACCGGCGCTTGTTTGAACAGTTTGCCGACGAAGGTCTTGGCCTTCTCTTCGTCGCCGCCGTTCTTGAGCACATAGCCCCAGGCCGACAGGTAGGTGTAGCGGCCATTACCCGAGGTTTTCGGGTTGGGGACGATCACCTGCACGCCGTCCTTGAGCAAATCCGGCCAGTCTTTCAAAGCCTTGGGGTTGCCTTTGCGCACGATGAACACGGTGGCAGAGGTGAACGGTGCACTGTTGTTCGGCAGGCGCGTCACCCAGTTGTCCGGCACCAGTTTGCCGTTGTCGACCAGGGCATTGATGTCGGTGGCCATGTTCATGGTAATCACGTCAGCCGGCAGGCCGTCGATCACCGAGCGTGCCTGTTTGCTGGAGCCGCCGAAGGACATCTGCAACGTCAGCTTGTCGTCCGGGTGCTCGGCTTCCCAGTGCTTCTGGAAGGCTGCGTTGTAGTCCTTGTAGAAGTCGCGCATCACGTCGTAGGAGACGTTGAGCAGGGTGGTCGCGGCCTGGGCGGAGCCTGCCAAGGCCAGGCTGGCGGCCAGAAGAGAGGCGCTGAGGATTTTTTTCACTGCTCATTCCTTGTTGTTGGAGAAGAGGGGAGGCAATTTGCCAGCGACTATAGCCGGGCCTGCATAGACCTATAAAGATTAAAACGACCTTTGCTTATTCCAGTTTATGAAAGAGGTTACTGCCACAGCGCGAGCAAAAAGCTGCATTGGGTTCATGGCTGTTCTTCTTGCACGCCGGGCAGTCGGTTTGCAGCTGCTCACCGCGCATGGCACTGGCCAGCTCTGCAGTAAAAATGCCCGTCGGCACCGCGATGATCGAATAACCGGTGATCATCACCAGCGACGAAATCACCTGGCCCAGCGGCGTCTTGGGCACGATATCGCCGAAGCCCACGGTGGTCAGGGTGACGATGGCCCAGTAGATGCCCTTGGGAATACTGGTGAACCCATGTTCCGGGCCTTCGATCACGTACATCAGGGTGCCGAACACCGTCACCAGCGTGCACACGCTGACCAGGAACACCACGATCTTCTGCTTGCTGCCGCGCAGCGCCGCCATCAGGTAGTTGGCCTGCTTGAGGTACGGGCTGAGCTTGAGTACGCGGAAGATGCGCAGCATGCGAATGATGCGGATGATCAGCAGGTACTGCGCATCGCTGTAGTACAGGGCGAGGATGCCGGGGACGATGGCCAGCAAGTCCACCAGGCCGTAAAAGCTGAAGGCATAGCGCAGCGGCTTGGGCGAGCAATACAGGCGCAGGCCGTATTCGATGGCGAAGATCAGCGTGAAGCCCCACTCGATATAGGCCAGCACATCCGCGTAGTTCTGGTGGATTTCATCGATGCTGTCGAGCATCACGATCACCAGGCTGGCGAGGATGATCAGCAGCAGGATGCCGTCAAAGCGCCGCCCGGCGACGGTGTCGCTTTGGAAAACCATGATGTAGAGCCGCTGGCGCCAGTCGTTGTTACTGTCCATAAGTCCTGCCTGAAGCGAATATCGAGCAAGCCTAGGGGGATTCGAACGGACTGTCCATGTGGGGTTTGCGCAGCATTCGCTGGCCGGCGCGCACCAGCCAGCAGGCGAGGATAAACGGTGCGGTCAGCGCAGGCAGGTGCAGGGCGGCGAAACCTGGGGTGAGGATGATTGCCAGCAGGATGCCCAGCAGCGGCAACCACGGCTGGCGACCTGACAAGCCCAGGACCAGGGCGACCAACGCTGGGTTATAGCTGTGCAGGCCGAGCAGGGCGCCATTGGGGTCGTTCAGCCAAAGGCCGGCCAGCACGCCGAGGCTGGCACCGCCGAGTGCCCACAACGCGGCGCGGCGGTCGGCCAGCAGCAAGCCCGCGGCGATCAACACGCCTGTTATGGGTTGCTCCAACAGCATGATTTGTCCAAGACCGATAAATGGAGCGGCGAGAATAGAGAAGGTGCCGGGCTCGGTCAGCGCAAGGGCGCTTCCAGGTACGCACCCGAGCAGCAACCAGCCGAGGCCAACAAAGGGCGCGGTATAGGCGGGCAAGTCCTGGGGCTGGTTCGCGTGTGTCAACCATTGCCGGGTAAGGATCGCGCTCAAGCCCCCGCACGCCAGGATCAACGGTGGCACCAGCGCCGACCAGGCAAAGTGCTGGCTGATCAACAAGCCCAGCAGTACGCCGTTGTAGCTGTACAGTCCAGCCTGGCGCTCAGCTTTGGGATAGCCACGGCGCTGGGCCGTGAGCAACCCCGCGACCCCGCCCAGCAGCGCGCCGCCGAGCAAGGCCGGGGCGCCGATCAGGATCGCCAGCAGGCACAGCAGACCGCACAGTGGGTGGCGCTGCAGGAAAATCTGGCTGAAGCCATTGAGCAGAGCTTCGGCCCAGTCAGGGCAGGTGTGGTTGTGCATGGCAGCTCCCTGTAGGAGCGAGCTTGCTCGCGAAAAACCCAAGGGCGCCGCGTGCATTCAGGCTACCCGCGTCATCGTTGACGTTCTTCGCGAGCAAGCTCGCTCCTACAGTAGGGTTTCGATACGCAGCGAATTGGTCGACCCCGGCTGCCCAAACGGCACCCCCGCGGTAATCACCAAGGTATCCCCACGCTGTGCCATGCCCTGGGCCTGGGCGATTTCCAACGCGGTGGAACACACCTCATCCACCTGGCGCAGACGATCATTGACCACCGAATGCACGCCCCACGCCACGCTCAAGCGCCGCGCCGTGGACAGGTTCGGCGTGAGGTTGAGGATCGGTGCCACCGGCCGTTCCCGTGCGGCGCGCAAGCTGGAACTGCCCGACTCGCTGTAGTTCACCAGCACCGCCACCGGCAGGATGCTGCTGATGCGCCGGATCGCACAGCTGATGGCGTCCGACACCGTGGCATCCGCCTTGGGCCGGCTGACGTCCAGTTGCGCCTGGTAATCCGGGCCGTTTTCCACCTGGCGGATGATCTTGCTCATCATCTGCACGGCTTCCAGCGGATACTCGCCCGACGCGGTTTCCGCCGACAGCATCACGGCGTCCGCGCCTTCGGCCACGGCGTTGGCGACATCGGTGACTTCGGCACGGGTCGGCGCCGGGGAGAAGCGCATGGACTCGAGCATCTGTGTGGCGACCACCACTGGCTTGCCGAGTTGGCGGCAGGTGCTGATGATGTCTTTCTGGATCTGCGGCACGCTTTCGGCCGGTACTTCCACGCCCAGGTCGCCTCTGGCTACCATGATCGCATCGCTCAGCTCGGCAATTTCCTGCAGGCGCTGCACGGCCGAGGGCTTCTCGATCTTGGCCATCAGGAACGCCTTGTCGCCAATCAGCTCGCGGGCCTCGCGGATGTCTTCCGGGCGCTGTACAAACGACAGTGCCACCCAGTCCACGCCCAGTTCCAGGCCGAAGCTCAAGTCGCGGCGATCTTTGGCGGTGAGCGGGCTGAGTTCCAACAAAGCTTGTGGGACGTTTACGCCTTTACGGTCGGACAGCTCACCGCCATTGAGTACGGTGGTGTCGATGGCGTCGGCATGCTTGGTAATCACGCGCAGGCGCAGCTTGCCGTCATCGAGCAGCAAGTCCATGCCCGGTTCAAGGGCTGCGATGATTTCCGGATGGGGCAGGTTGACGCGGCGCTGGTCGCCGGGCGTCGGGTCCAGGTCCAGGCGCAGGGCCTGGCCACGAATCAACTGCACCTTGCCTTCGGCAAAGCGCCCGACCCGCAGCTTTGGCCCTTGCAGATCCATGAGGATGCCCAGTGGGTAGTTCAACTGGCGCTCCACCTGGCGAATCCACTGGTAGCGCTGGGCATGGTCGGCGTGTTCGCCGTGACTGAAGTTGAGACGGAAGATATTCACCCCGGCTTGCACCAACTCAAGGATGTCATCGATGCCGTCGGTTGCCGGGCCCAGGGTGGCGAGGATCTTGACCTTCTTGTCAGGCGTCATGTTTGGCAGTCTCAAGGATCAGGATGGCACGGAAGTCGTTGACGTTGGTGCGGGTCGGCTCGGTGATGATCAAGTCGCCCAGGGCGTCGAAATAGCCGTAGCCGTTGTTGTTATCCAACTCGTCGCTGGCCGACAGGCCCAGGGCTTCGGCGCGGGCGTAGCTGCTGGGGGTCATGATGGCGCCGGCGTTGTCTTCCGAGCCGTCGATGCCATCGGTGTCGCCGGCCAGGGCGTACACGCCGGGCAGGCCCTTGAGGCTGTCGGTGAGGCTGAGCAGGAATTCCGCATTGCGCCCTCCACGGCCATTGCCGCGCACGGTGACGGTGGTCTCGCCGCCAGACAGGATCACGCAGGGCGCCGCCAATGGCTGGCCGTGCTGGACGATCTGCCGGGCGATACCGGCATGTACCTTGGCCACTTCCCGCGCTTCACCCTCCAGGTCGCCGAGGATCAGCGGGCTGAACCCGGCCTGGCGCACTTTCACGGCTACCGCTTCCAGGGATTGCTGTGGGCGGGCGATCAATTGGAAGTGGCTGCGGGCAAGTACCGGGTCGCCGGGCTTGACCGTTTCCGAGTCGGGGTTTTGCAGCCAGCTGCGCACCGAGGCAGGGGCGTCGATGCCGTAGCGCTTGAGAATCCCCAGGGCCTGCTGCGAGGTGCTGGGGTCGCCGACGGTAGGGCCGGAGGCGATCACCGTGGCCTGGTCGCCCGGCACATCGGAAATCGCGTAGGTGTATACGGTGGCCGGCCATGCCGCCTTGGCCAAGCGCCCGCCCTTGATCGCCGAGAGGTGTTTGCGCACGCAATTCATTTCGCCGATGGTGGCGCCGGATTTGAGCAGGGCTTTATTGATGGCTTGCTTGTCGGCCAGGCTGATGCCTTCGGCCGGCAGGGCCAGCAATGCGGAGCCACCGCCGGAAAGCAGGAAGATCACGCGGTCGTCTTCGGTCAGGTGGCTGATCAACTCCAGCACGCGCTGGGCCACGGCCAGGCCGGCAGCGTCGGGGACCGGGTGGGCCGCTTCGACCACCTCGATTTTTTGGCACGGCGCGCCGTGGCCGTAGCGGGTGACCACCAGGCCCGACACTTCGCCCTGCCAGCAATTCTCGACGACCAGGGCCATGGCGGCCGCGGCCTTGCCGGCGCCGATCACGATCACCCGGCCACTGCGGTCGGCAGGCAGGTAAGGCTCAAGCACTTGCCGGGGATGGGCGGCGTCGATGGCTGTGGCAAACAGCTCGCGAAGCAGGTGTTGCGGATCGACCGACATAAGCGGGCTCCCGGATTCTTGTTATTAGCGTTGGGACTTGGAATGCAATCAAAGGGTGGGAGGGGGCTTGCTCCCGATAGCGGTGCATCAGTCGACATAGTGGTTGAATGACAGATTGCTATCTGGAGCAAGCCCCCTCCCACACTGGATTGCATTCCAAGGTGGGTTACTTGTCGCGGATCGAGAAGTTGGCCATATGCTCCAAGCCCTTGATCAGCGCCGAGTGGTCCCAGTTACCGCCACCAATGGCCGTGCAGGTGCTGAACACTTGCTGGGTGCCGGCGGTATTCGGCAGGTTGATCCCCAGTTCCTTGGCGCCGGCCAAGGCCAGGTTCAGGTCCTTCTGGTGCAGGTTGATGCGAAAGCCCGGGTCGAAAGTACCCTTGATCATGCGTTCGCCATGCACTTCCAGGATCTTCGACGACGCAAAGCCGCCCATCAGCGCTTCCCGCACCTTGGCCGGGTCGGCGCCGTTCCTGGAGGCGAACAGCAGCGCTTCGGCCACCGCCTGGATGTTCAGTGCAACGATGATCTGGTTGGCGACCTTGGCGGTCTGGCCATCGCCGTTACCGCCCACGAGGGTGATGTTCTTGCCCATGGCCTGGAACAGCGGCAATGCACGTTCGAAGGTCTGCGGTTCGCCACCGATCATGATGCTCAAGGTGCCGGCCTTGGCGCCGACTTCACCGCCGGACACCGGTGCGTCCAGATACTGCGCGCCGGTCTCGTTGATCTTCGCCGCGAACGCCTTGGTGGCGGTGGGGGAGATCGAACTCATGTCGATCACCACTTTGTTCGGCGACAGGCCGGCGGCCACACCGTCGGCGCGCAACAGCACGTCTTCGACCTGTGGGGTGTCCGGCACCATGACGATGATGAATTCGGCTTCTTGCGCGACTTGCTGCGGGTTGGCCAGAGCGATGGCGCCAGCGTCGATCAGCGCTTGCGGGGCCTTGCCATGATGCTCGGACAGAAACAGTTGGTGCCCTGCTTTCTGCAGGTTGGCGGCCATGGGCTGGCCCATGATGCCGGTGCCGATAAATCCGATTTTAGCCATGATCAAAATCCTCTTTTTTATTCGGTAGGCAGACTTGTTGAGGTCTGCCAGACACATCAGGTCCAATGTGGAAGGGGGCTTGCTCCCGATAGCGGTGCATCAGTCGACACACCTGTTAAATGAAAGGTTGCTATCGGGAGCAAGCCCCCTCCCACAGGGGTTAGGCGGTGTGTGTTAGAGCGCGTTATGGGTATTGAGCCAGCCCAAACCTGCTTCGGTGGTGGTCAATGGCTTGTACTCACAGCCAACCCAACCCGTGTAGCCAATGCGGTCCAGATGCTCGAACAGGAAGCGATAGTTGATCTCCCCAGTCCCCGGCTCATTGCGCCCCGGGTTATCCGCCAGCTGGATGTGGTTGATCACACCCAGGTGCGTTGCCATGGTCCGCGCCAGGTCACCTTCCATGATCTGCATGTGGTAGATGTCGTATTGCAGGAACAGGTTGTCGCTGCCCACCTGCTCGCGAATCGCCAGGGCCTGGGCCGTGTTATTCAGGTAGAAGCCCGGGATGTCGCGGGTGTTGATCATCTCCATCACCAGCTTGATGCCTGCCGCTTGCAGCTTGTCGGCGGCGTACTTGAGATTGGCGACAAAGGTCTTTTCCAGGGTTTCGTCTTCCACGCCCTGTGGCCGGATACCCGCCAGGCAGTTGATCTGGGTGTTACCCAGTACCTGGGCGTAGGCGATAGCCAGCTTGACCCCGGCGCGGAATTCCTCGACCCGGTCCGGGTGGCAGGCCAAGCCGCGCTCGCCCTTGGCCCAGTCGCCGGCCGGCAAGTTGAACAGCACTTGGCTCAGGCCGTTGGCATCGAGCTGCGCCTTGATCTCGGCGGAGCTGAACTCATACGGGAACAGGTATTCCACGCCTTCGAAGCCGGCATCGGCGGCGGCCTTGAAGCGCGCAAGGAAGTCCTGTTCGGTAAACAGCATGGACAGGTTGGCGGCGAAACGCGGCATAGGGTTCTCCTTAATCGAGCAGGGAAATGGCGGTCGGTGCATCGTTGCCGACCAGGGCCAGGTCTTCGAATTCATTGACGGCGTTGATTTCGGTGCCCATGGAAATATTGGTCACCCGTTCCAGAATAATCTCAACGATCACCGGCACCTTGAATTCTTCGATCATTTCCTGGGCGCGGCGCAGGGCCGGCTGGATCTGCCCTGGCTCGAACACGCGCAGGGCCTTGCAACCCAGGCCCTCGGCGACGGCCACATGGTCGACGCCATAGCCGTTGAGCTCCGGGGCATTGAGGTTGTCGAAGGACAGCTGCACGCAATAGTCCATTTCAAAGCCGCGCTGGGCCTGGCGGATCAGCCCCAGGTACGAGTTATTCACCACCACGTGGATGTACGGCAGCTTGAATTGCGCGCCCACCGCCAGTTCTTCGATCATGAACTGGAAGTCATAGTCGCCCGACAACGCCACTACCTTGCGGCTCGGGTCGGCCTTGACCACGCCCAGCGCCGCAGGAATGGTCCAGCCCAACGGGCCGGCCTGACCGCAGTTGATCCAGTGGCGTGGCTTGTAGACGTGCAGGAATTGCGCGCCGGCAATCTGCGACAGGCCGATGGTGCTGACGTAGCAGGTGTCTTTGCCGAACACCTGGTT
>Ga0160464_100860_pt1 | contig 15884 bp, 10 predicted proteins | sample HID1971I_E11MG_FD_108275 | JGI IMG/M metagenome (GOLD analysis project Ga0160464, IMG submission 108275) | Enriched millipede-associated microbial communities from UW Madison campus, WI, USA - HID1971I_E11 MG | ecosystem: Host-associated > Arthropoda: Insects > Digestive system > Unclassified ... | reverse complement strand
CCCGACACCTGGAGAGCGTGCCCGAGGCCGGCATCGAGCGGGTGCTGGCCGTGTTCGACGCGGCGATCACGTGGTCGGACGACTACAGCCCGAAGGGGTGCAGTGCGATCAACGCCCGGGCGGAGATCGGCGACGGCCACGACGGCCACCCCGTCTTTCCCGAGGTCTCCCGCCAGAAGGCGTGGCTGCTCGATCTGTTCCTCGAGCTGTGCCGCGACGCGGGTCTCTCGGAGCCCGCGCTGATGTCGAAGGCCATGATGCTGCTCTACGAAGGCGCGATCGTCACGGTCGGGATGGAGACCTTCGCTGCGCCGTTCGAGGTGGCGCGACGACTGGCCCGCACCACCCTGGAGCAGGATCGGCACTGACGCCGCCCCGCGGCCGGCGCAGGACCACCGACCTCAGACGCGCGGCCGTCGACGCATCGCCAGAGCGAGCCCGGCGAGGAGGACCAGCATGCCCGCGGCCAGCACCGGTGCGATCTCCGCTCCCGTGCTGGCGAGCCCACCGGCAGACCCTCCGCCGCCCCCGGGAGTCACCCCGCCCGCCACGGCCCAGACACCCTGTGCGTCGTTGTCGGTGGCCGAGGCGACGGTATCGGTGTCGATCGTCGGGATGGCCAGTGGGCTCAAACGCTCGAACACGACGTCATCGAATCCGTCGCCGTCGAGATCCGTGGTCGACCCGGGTGCGACGTAGGCGACGTTGCGCATCGTGCTGCTGCCGCCCGGCACCGCCACGATCCGGGCGACGACCGTGAGGACCGGCCCCTCGGCGCCCGTGGCGAGGTCGCCCTCGGCCGTGGCGGTCCGTCCGTTCACGGTGTAGCCGTCACCAGACATCGAGACGAGCTCGAGGCCGTCGGGAAGAAGCTGCGTGATCGTCCAGCCGGCCGGCGCCGCGCGCGGACCGTCGTTGCGCGGCGTGAGCGTCCAGGTGACGAGGTCGCCGACCGCGAGGACCCGACCGTCGTCGACCTCCAGCGCCTCCCGCAGCGACAGATCGATGCAGTTCATCGGGTAGAGGACCGGGGCCTCCGTCAGCTCGCGGACCTCCGCGCCGCCGCCGTCGTGGAACAGCACATCGTCGAGATAGCCGGTGGCCCGGCAGGCCGATCCCCAGTCGTTGGGGTCGTCGTAGTCGCGCGCATCGACCGCGACCGGTCCGCCATCGGGCAGAGAGCGCACGAGACGCACGGCGGAGTCATCGCCGACGACGGCGTTGGCGTAGGTGCGCACCGCGACCGAGGCCGGGTCGAACGTGTTGCCCGTGACGAGGACCGGGTCTCGAAGCGTCCGCCGCGCGGCCTCCGGAGATGCCGGGTCTTCGGTGCCGACGGCGATCGAGGTGCCCGCGCCGGTGAAGATGTTGCGTTGCACGCGCACGTCCGACGAGGAGTACGAACCCGAGGTCTCGCCGTCTTCCCAGAGCGGAGCCACGCGCACCGCCACACTGCCGGCCGGTTGGTCGATGATGTTCTCCGCCACCCGCAGGTCGTGGGCGCCTCCTGCCGTGACGACGCTCGGCTGCCCCGTCACGGTGTTCCGCAGCACCTGGGTGGCCGTGGTCCCCTGCAGGACATCGATCCCCGCTCCGTTCCCCGTCATGACGTTGTCGTGGATGACGATGTCATGGCTGATGCCGTTCTCAGGCGTCGTGACGACGAAGACGCCGACGGCGGCGTTGCCGGCGAACGAGGACGAGCCGACGTCGAGGTCGGAGACGCTGCGACCGTAGAGCGCCCGCTCCACGACCCCGCCGACGGTCGCGTTCGTCACGCTCGCGCCCGCCGTCGTGGAGTAGAAGAAACCGTACGAGCCCGCGTCGATCGAGGAGCGGTCGACGTGCACGTCCTGCGAGCCGTAGGCGCGGAGGATCGCCGCCCCGGTGACGGGGGTGAGGCCGGCGCGCCCGTGGACCACGATGTCCTGTGCGCGTACGCCGACGGACTGGTGGATGACGAGAGCAGCGCCCGTCAGTTCCGCGTCGACGTCGGAGATCGAGGCATTGAACGCTCCGAGCAGGTAGATGCCGCTCGACGCGTCGGGCGCACCCACGGCTGTGACCCCGGAGATCACGATGTCCCGGCGATCGGACTCGGGCGTGAACGACGACTGCGACCCGATCGCATACAGGAACCCCGTCGCCGTCACACCGGTCACGGTCACGCGCCCGGCGTTCACGAGGTTGATCCCGGTGCCGGCGTCGCCCCAGGTGCCCGCGTCGAGCACGGGATCGGAGATCGTGGCGCCCTGGGTGGACCCGAGGGTGATGCCACCGAACGCGGTGATCCGCGGCGCGATGATCACGGCCCCCGCGCCCGTGTTGTCGAGGTGCGTGGTCACGCCGTACATCATGCCCGTGATCGTCGGGGTCTCGATCCGCACCCCGGTCGATCGCAGGGTCAGGATGCCGGTGGACTGGTTGGCCCCGGTACCGGTGATGTCGGCGCGCACGACGCGGGCGCCCGTCGTGGCGCCCAGGGCGATCCCCTCGCGTCCGGCGCCCGTGATCGTCGCGTCGGTGATCGACGCACCGGCCGAGCCGTTGGTCGTGCCGGTGCCGATCCCCCGCGCGAAGCCGTCGACGGTGACGGAGGCGACCGCGGCCGCACTCGAATTGGCGAGATCGATGCCGGTTCCGGTGCCCTCGGTCCCGGTGACGCTGACGCCGGTGATCTGCGCCCCGGCCGCCGTTCCGAGGGACAGCCCCGAGACGGCTGCGGAGATGCTGCCACCGGTGACGACGATCCCGCCGGCGGTCGATGCGGCGGTCACCGCCACCCCTGTCGCGACGGCGCTGATGTCGGCTCCGGTGATGGTCGCCGACCCGGTGGTCAGGTTGATGCCGTAGGAGGAGACGACACCGCCGCCATCCATGGTGAACCCGCTGATGACGACCCCCGTCAGCCCCGCTGCCAGCTGGATGCCCGTCGGTCTGGCCACCGCGTTCGGATTGCGCACGGTCACGTCGGTGAGAACGACGTCGGCTCCGGTCACCGAGATGGTCGCCCCCGTCGAGGCGATGCCCACGGCGACGTCGTCGGCCAGCTGCAGACCCCCGCCGCTCACGGTGAATCGGGTGTACAGGACCGACGCCGCGCTGGTGTCCAGGGTCACGGTACGCGAGACGGTGAGCGCCCCCGTGAAGGCGTAGTCACTCGGGTCGAAGGAGACGGTGGCGCCCGCGGGTGCCGCCGTGATGGCCGCCTGCAGCGTGAGCAGCGCGGTGTCATCCGGCCGCTGATCGGGAGTGCCGACCCAGGCCATGCGCACGGTGTTGGCGTTCGGGATCAGCCCGGGAGCGGGAGGCGGAGGGAACTCGACCACGGACTCGTCCGGAACGGGAGCGGGTTCGTCGAGTCCGTCGGGAACCGGCGTTCCGTCCGGTGGCTCGGGATCCCCCGTCGACAGGTCGTCCGGAGGCAGCAGGGCGAATGCGGGGCCCGACACAGTCGTCGCGGCTGTACCTGTCATCGGTGCTCCCGTCGCTGCCGACGCCGGTGCCGCAGCGGCAGCTCCGAGCCCGAACGAGACGGCGGCGGCGAGCGCCAGGAGCAGCGCGCCGTGACGACGTGTGCCAGATCTGCGGTCCATGGAGCCCCCTCACGGCGAACCGAACCCGGCCTCCGCCGGTTCCTGCCGAGGGTAGACCTCTGGGGCGTGGAGGACCAGCCCCTACCCGGCGAGACTCCTGCGGCGGACGAGAGGAGCCACGGCAGCGACGACCACCACGATCGCGGCGACGAGCACTGCCGTGGTGAATCCGCCGGCGACGACCGCGGCGATCGTTCCGAGAACCGCGATGCCGAGGCCACCGCCGAGCGCGAAGCCGACCTCCTGGATCGCACCGACCTGGCCGGCATCGTCTTCGGTGGTGGCATCGAAAAGTGCGGTGGCCGCGAGCGTCGCCCCGATGCCGAACCCGAGCCCGACCAGCACCAGCGGCACGGCGACGACCTCGGGATCGGTGAACAGCCACGCCATGCCGGCGGCCTGGAGCAGCAGTGCCCCGACGGTGAGCGCTTCGGCCCGCACCCAGCGGAGCGCGATCGGAGCGACCACTCCACCGATGGCGATGGCGGCCGCCTGCGGGAGGATCGCGAGGCCGGCCTCCGCGGCGCTCCATCCCCTCGCGTCCTGCAGATGCAGGCTCACGAGGAGGACGGATGCCGAGGACACACCGCTCGCGACGAGGATGCGGGTGATGGCAGGACTGAATCCCGGGATCCCGAACAGACGCATGTCGATGAGCGGCTCCGACAGCCGGCGCTGGCGCAGGATGAAGGACACGAGACTGCCGACCGCGACCACGGCGGCGATCCCCGCCGGCACGGGCGCGGCGAGTGACTCGTGCAGCGCGAAGGCGAGAGCACCGAGGGCGACGATCGACGTGACGATGCTCGGAAGATCCCACGACGGCGTCCGCGAGCTGCGGGAGTCGGACACCAGCCAGAGGGCCAGCACACCGGCGAGCACCGCCAGCGGCACGCTCCCCAACAGCAGCCAGCGCCATCCGGACCCTTCCGCCAGCAGTCCGCCCAGCACCGGGCCGAGCGCACTGCCCACCCCGAACGTCGCCGTCCACAGTCCGTAGGCGAGCACCCGCTCCCTGGCGTGATACTTCGCGCCGATCGTGGCCACGACCCCGGCGACGACGAACGCCTCGGCCACACCCAGCAGCGCCCGGATCACGATGAGCAGCATCCCGCTCTGCGCGAATCCGCCCACCGCGTTGAGCACCGCGAATCCGGCGAGCCCGATCAGCACGATCTTCTTCCGCCCGAAGGCATCACCGATCCTCGCCGCGAGGATGAGGGTCGCGGCGAGCGAGAGCGCGTACACGTCGGCGAGCCAGAGTCCCTCGGTGTCGCTGAGCGCGAGCTCGCCGCGAATGGCCGGAAGTGCCGTCGAGACGCTGCTGATGGCGAGCGCGCCGATGAGGATTCCGAGGAGCAGAGGGACCATCGCGAACCAGAGGCGAAGGGTCGAGCGCGAAGCGGTCAGAGAGGGGGTGGAAGTCACGCGTTCAGTCTGTAAAGTACAGACAGATGGTGCAAGTACGGTCATTTCTGTCACGTACTGACAGTTCGGATACTGAACCAAGCGATACGAGGAGCGTGCGATGAGGGAGAAGACCGAGCGGATCGTGCGCGACTGGTCCGAGTCGTGCGACGCCGAGGTGTCGATCGCAGTTCTCGGCGGCGCCTGGAAACCGAGCATCCTCACGCTTCTCGGTGAGCACGAGGTGCTGCGCTTCGGCGAGCTCGGCCGCCTGCTCGAGAACCCGACCGCCCGAGTCCTCACCCGCCAGCTACGCGAGCTGGAGGAAGACGGCCTCATCACCCGCACCGTCTACCGGCAGGTGCCGCCGAAGGTCGAGTACCGCCTGAGCGAACTCGGCACGAGCGCGACCCCGCTGCTTGTCGAGCTGACGCGGTGGGGCACGCAGTACGCCGAGCGGCAGCGCGCAGCCTCGATCGCCGGCGCACCCGACGACCGGGACGCCGTCGTCGTCTAGGCCGTCGCCTACTCGCTGTCGAGGAAGACCCCGACGCGCTCGCCGTCGTACACGAACTGCAATGCCGTCCCCGAGGGGAAGCGTTCGCTCAGCTCCTCGGGGGCGTTGCTGTCGAACGGCACTTCGACGGTCGCGGGGAACGTGCCCACGGCGCACCCCGTGTACATGGGTCCGTCGTAGCTCCAGCCTTCGGAGACGTCGAACTCGTCCTTCGCGGGCACCTGATCCGCACGGAAGACGGTGAGGCAGTTCGACCCGACAGAGCCGTTGTAGTACCCGCCGGCGCTCTCCACGAGAGCCAGCCCGTAGAAGTCGAACACCGCCGAACTCGGACCGGCGCCCATCCACCCGGCCGGGATCTCCAGGGTCGACGTCGATTCGAGCGTGGCGATCTGCGGAGCTCCCGACGAAATGGCCACGGGCGAGATCTTCACGAGCGCGAACGTGACCGCGGCCGACACCGCGGCTGCGGCCAGGATCGCGACCACCCACAGGATCCTCGTGGTCCGCGCCGTGAACCACGCCGCCAGGCGCTCGGCCGGTTCCTCCTTCGGCGCGACCTGCGCCGACGGTTCGGCGACAACGTCGGCGAACACATCGAGCACATCGTCCCGCTCATCCGGAACGCCTCTCCCCGACCGCGTCGCTCCCCGCCCGGACTGCACCGGAGAGACCGGATCGGGCTGCCGGACGGTCTCCGTCTGCCGAACGGATGCCACGCCCTCGCCCGCCGCGTCCCGCGGCTGCCTCATCGCCTCCAGCTGCTGAAGGCGCCGAAGCGCGGCAGGATCGTTCGCGATGTCCGCCGTGGGACCATAGGCGCGAGCCCGGAGGGCGCGAAGCTCTTCATCAGCCGCAGTGCTCATCTCCGGCATCGTCTCACAGGCCAGCGGGTCAACCGCAGAAGGCCGAGGCCGAGTCCTTGAGCTGCTCGATCGCCTCGACGGTCTCCGGCGCCTGCAGGTCGGTCATACCGCCGATCTGGGTGGCGCCGGAGCGGATCAGGTCGCCCAGCTGTCCGTCGACGTTCGCCGCGAGTCCCTCGAGCGACGCGACGAGTTGGTCGCGCGCCGCGTCGGCCTGCTCGGCCGACACCTCGCCCTGGTCGAGCATCGCCTGATACTGCCCGTAGGCGTCGTCGATCGTGGTGCAGGTCGCCTGGACGTCGACCCCCATGGCGTCGCCGGCCATCTGCGTGACCTGAGAGCATCCGGTGAGGGCACCGGCCGCGAGTCCAGCAGCGAGTACGAGAGGAAGGACCACGATTCGGCGCATGGCACGAGGGTAGCGGCTGCACCTGACGTCCTCCTGCGGGTGCGAGCAGACCAGGCGTGGAGGGGTTGCACGGGCGTGGGCGTCTATCATCGCAAACGCGCGATGGCCGGGGAGGTGGGCGCCTGATGAAGGTCATGCTCGTGGATGACGACGCGGAGATCCGCCTCGGTTTCACGACCGCCCTGCGACGCCGTGGTCACACCGTCGACACCGCCGTGGATGTCGCCTCGGCCCGCTTGCTCGCCGAACGCACCACCCCGGACGTCGCGATCATCGACGTCATGCTCCCCGACGGTGACGGGTTCTCGCTGTGCCGCGAGATCCGCACCCGGTGGGGCTTCCCGACCGTGATGCTCACCGCCCGCGATGAGGATGCGGATGTCGTCGTCGGCCTCGACGCCGGCGCAGACGACTACATCGCGAAGCCGGTCAGCGTGGCCGTGCTCGAAGCGCGCCTGCGGACGGTCCTGCGCCGCAGCTCGCGCCTCACCGCCGAGCCGCTGCGGGTCGGGTCCCTCGAACTGCGCGAGGACTCCGCGGAGGCGCTGGCCGACGGCGAGGCGCTGCCGCTGAGCGCCACCGAGTTCCGCCTGCTGCACGAGCTGGCCCTGAACGACGGTCATGCCCTGAGCCGCTCGCGCCTGATCGACGCGGTCTGGGCGCAGTCGCCACCCGACACTCCGCGGGTGGTCGACACCGCGATCCAGCGGCTGCGGGCGAAGCTGACCGCGGCGAACGTGTCGACACCGCAGCTGGAGACCATGCGCGGGATCGGATACCGGCTGAGATGACCGTACGACGTCGTCGCCCCACCCTCCGCACGGCCATCGCCCTCGCCCTCGTCGGCAGCACGATCGCCGTCTCGGTCCTCGTCACCGGAGTCGTCGTGTTCACCGCGGGGCGCATCGTCTACGAGTCGCGGCAGCAGGGCCTGCTCGACGAGTTCTCCACGACCGCCGACGCTCTGTTCACGTCGATCTCCACCGGGTCGCCTGAGGACACGTGGAAGTACTACGCCGAGATCCTCCCCGGCGAGACCGTCATCATCGACCTCGACAGCGGCCGCAGCGCCGGGGAGCTCCGACCGGACCAGGTGCCGGATGCCCTCGGCATCGACGACAGCCACCGCTCGGGTGATCTGACCTCGCTGATGACCACGCTCGACGGTCGAGAGGTGTTCTTCGTCTCGACCGTCCGGGACGATCTCCCCCAGGACCCGGGCGCCCGCCCCGCCGTCATCACCGCCTACTCGATGCAGCCGCAGCAGGAGCAGGTACGAGATCTCATCGTCTCGGGCGCACTCCTCAGCGGCGGCGTGGTGGTGCTGGTCGTCCTGCTCGAGCGTCTGCTCGGCGGTGCGTTGACGCGTCCGCTGCGGCGCCTGGTCAACACCGCGCATGCCGTCGGTTCCGGCGACGGCCCGCCGGAATGGAAGCCGTCGTTCGACGACGTCGACCGCGTGGCCGACGCCCTCCGCCTCTCCTCGGAGCGGCTGGTAGACACCATCGCCCAGCTTCGGCGCCGTGAGGCGGAGTCCCGGCAGCTGGTCAGCGACGTCGCCCACGAGCTGCGCACACCGCTGACCTCGATGATGGCGGTCGACGAGCTCCTCGACGAGGACGAAGAGGCGACCACGGAGGAGCGGGCGGTCGCCGCCGCGGTCGTGCGCACCGGAACGCGCCGCCTGCACACCCTGATCGAGCACCTGCTCGAGCTCTCCCGCCTCGATGCCGGGGTCGCACGCGTGCACCGCACGACCGTCGTGCTCGCCGATCTGCTCGCCGACGTGATCGATGCGACCGGCGTCGACGTCGTCGAGCTGTCGGTCTCCCCGGATCTTCGGATCCGCACCGACTCGTCGCGGCTGCACACCGTGGGGGCGAACCTGCTCACCAACGCGTCCCGGCACGGTCGCCCGCCCGTCACGGTCCGTGTGCACGAAGACGGCGACATGCTGCACATCGACGTCTGCGACCACGGTTCCGGCATAGCCGAGCCCGACGCCGAGCGGGTGTTCGACCGCTTCGTCACCACCGACCGTTCGCGCTCCGACGGCGCGGGCACCGGGCTCGGACTCGCGATCGCCCGCGACAACGCCCGGCTCCTCGGCGGCGAGCTCACGCTGCTCCCCCGCTCCCACGGCGCGACGTTCCGTGTGACCCTTCCTCGCCTGTGACACTCGTGTGACATTCGTCCTCGACGATGGCTGCTCGCCCCTGTCGAGAGGTCTTCCCATGAGTCTTCCCCCTCCCCCTTCTCCGAGCCGACGACGCCGGAGACGCCTGCGGCGCTTCCTCACCCTGACTGCGGTCGCGATCCTGGTCATCGGTGGGGGAACGGTCGCTGTCGCGGCGATCCGACTGTCGCAGAACGTCACCACGGTCGAACTGCACCCCACCCGCACGGATGAGCCGCCCGTCGTGGCAGACTTCGACGGCGCATTCGACGTGCTGCTCGTCGGCTCCGACCGTCGCGCGGGGCAGGGCGCCCAGTACGGCGAGGGCGGCGATGTCGAAGGCAGTCGGAACGATGTCACCCTGCTGCTGCACGTGAACGAGTCGCATGACGCGGCGACCGTGATCTCGTTCCCCCGAGACCTGCTCGTCGACATGCCCTCCTGCTCCGACCCCGACACCGGGAAGACCTGGGATGCCGGTCGCCGCGTGCAGTTCAACGAGTCACTCGCCCGCGGTGGGCTGGGCTGCGTCGCCTCGACGGTCACGGCTCTCACCGGAATCGAGCTCGCCTACGCCGCGGAGATCAGCTTCACGGGAGTGATCGATGCCTCGAACGCCGTCGGCGGCGTGCCCATCTGCTTCGCCGGCCCCATCCACGATCGGCATTCCGGGCTGGAGATCCCCGAAGCGGGGACCTACGACCTCAGCGGAGAACAGGCCCTGGCGCTCCTGCGCTCCCGATACGGCGTCGGCGACGGGAGTGATCTCGCCCGCATCTCGACCCAGCAGGTGTTTCTGTCGTCCCTCGTGCGCACACTGCGCGACCAGTCCACCCTGACGGATCCGGTGAAGCTGTACGGGATCGCCGACGCCGCGACGCGGAACATGACGCTGTCCACGCCGCTCGCCGACCTGGGAACGCTCGCGTCGATGGCGAAGGTCTTCAGCGACCTGCCGCTCGAGAACATCGCATTCGTGTCGTACCCCCATCTTCCCGCGGGTGACCGCGTCATCCCCGACGAGCAGGCCGCCGCCACGCTGATGGAGCGGGTGAAGTCGGGCGAGACGGTGAACATCAGTGCCGACCACACGGGCCGTGGGAGCGAGTTGTCCGAGCCGTCCGCCCCGCCGTCCGCCGACACCGAGGAGCCGACGACGACGGAGACCGAGACGCAGCCCGAGAACCTGCCGGAGAACATCGACGGGCAGAGCGCGGCGCAGGACACCTGCGTGCGCCCGTACTCCGGATAGCGTCGCGTGGCTCGCGGGCGTGAGGCGTTCGGCCCCACGCCCGCGAGAGCGGACTACCCGCTGGCGCCCGCCAGCGTTAACGGGACGGTCGTGGCATTGCCCGCCACGTCGTACACGACCAGGGTGTTCGCACCGGCGACGGCTCCGAACGATCCCGGCTTCACGAAGTTGAGGTCCGACCAGACGTTGTCCGTCAGATCCTTTCCCGCTCCGTTGAGGGTCAGCCGGTCCACCTTGCCCGCATCGTTGAGCTTGTACGAGACCAGGCTGTAGGCGCCGTCGGCCCCGACGGTGAACTGTCCGCCCTCCTTGACCGTGACCGCGGGCGCGGTGACGTCGAGCGTGAATCGAACGGTGGTGGCATTGCCGGCCAGGTCGTACACGACCAGGGTGTTGGCCCCTTCCACCGCCCCGAAGACTCCGGGCACGACACCGTTGAGATCGGACCAGGCGCCGTTCGTCAGGTCTTTCGCCACCCCGTTGAGGGTCAGCCGATCGATCGTGCCGGCATCCTGCAGCTGGAACGACGCCCTGCTGTAGATGCCGTCCCGTCCGACCGTGAAGTCGGCGCCGCTCTTGACCGTCACCACGGGTGCGGTGGTGTCCTCGGCAGCGGCCGTGACCGAGAGGTCGCGGAGGCGTCCGAAGTTGTCGAAGGACCCGAAGCCCACCCGCCCCTCGGGGAAGGTCTTGTCGTTCGCGGTCATCAGCGGGGTGTCGAGCCCGTCGACGTACACGGCGATGTCTCCCGTGTCGGCGCAGCGCAGCACGCGCACGTCATGCCACTCCTCGTCCGTGACCGCGGGCGGCGCCCCGACCGCACCGTCCCACTGGTCGTCGATCCGCTCCCGGTCGGCCTTGTTCACCTTGAAGATGCCGTTGTGCGGGTAGATCGAGTTGTCCTGCGAGAGGTGCGCGTAGTAATACTCCGTGTCCGACTTCCACCCGAAGACGATGATGACGTCGCGGTTGTTGACCGATGCCTTCTCGTCGAGTCGCACCTGGCCGGTGAGGTCGAACGAGCCGAGCTCTTCGCCCTCGGTGAGCACGGAGTACTCGAACGGACGGCGGATCCCGTCGTTCGGGTTCGTCCCCGCCTCGGTGAGCACGACCTCGTCACCGGGGAAGTCCCACTTGGCCGGGGTCCGCGGCGCCCAGTCGTCCTCCGACATCACGTCGGTGAGAGTCTCGCCGTCCGGCGTGCACGCGGGCGGCACCGGCGGTTCGACGGGCGGCACGGCGTAGAGCGCGTACTGCGCGGCGACCTGTTCGGCCGTCGGCACCGTGTCGAGCAGCATGATGTCGTCCATCCGCCCGTTGAACGGATTGGCCTCCTTGGTGTTCTGCGGGAAGCTGCCGCCGATCTTGATGCCGGCCGGTGCGGTGTCGGAGGTCGATCCGTCTCCCCACGGGTTGGCTGCGGTGTACTTCCCCGCGAGTTCCTCGCCGTTCATGAACAGCTTCATCTCGCCGGCGGCGAAGTCGAAGGTCGCCGCGAGATGCACCCACTGCCCCTTCTTGAGGATCTCGTTCCAGGGCAGGTCAGCCGCGAACGTCCAGGAGCCGGCACCGTCGACGCGGCGCCCGAGCGCCACGAGCTTGAGCTCGCCGTCGACGGTGATGACCTCGAGCAGCGCTCGCACCGCGTGCCCGTCCGAGGTGCCGGTGAGCACACCGGCGAGACCGATGGCGTTGTACACGTCGTCAGGGTTCGCGGTGCCGGAGTTGAGGGCCGGGTGATCGCCGGTCGGCTTGAACCAGCCCATGACGGAGGCCTTGTCGGTGCCGGCGAACCTGTCGAGCGACTCGACGCCGTCCGCATCGTAGACACCGGCCTTCCAGTCGTCGCTCGATGCGGTCCGCGGACTCATCTGCTGGGTCTGGAGGGCCTCGCCCGCACCCGGGTAGGCGCGATCGGCGACCCTCATCTCGACCCCGCCGTTGATCAGCGAGATGGGGGTGCCGGAGCGACCCTGATCGAGCTCGATCGTCGGCTTCGCCGCATCCGGGTGATCGAAGTCGTGGTGCGTGACGAGGTTCGGTGCGAGCGCAGGGAGAACGAACGGGTTGGTCGGCTCATCGACCGAGCGCGCGCCCGTCACCTTCCAGATCTTGCCGTTCGCCTTCGACACGAGGTAGAGCTCACCGTCGGCGTCGGAGCCGAACCGCAGGTCGACGCGCTTGTCGCCGACCAACTCCTGGAACGTGGTCTCCACGCCGTCGGCGAAGACCCGCAGCTCCTCGATCGTGGCGAGGTCGGCGATGTCACCGTCATTGCGCACCATCTCCGCGGAGTCGGTGGACAGCACCCAGCCGCGCACCAGATCCGTGAAGAGGTAGCGGCCCTGGAGCTCGGGAATCTCGCCGCGATAGACGAACCCGCCGTTCACGGCCACGCCGGCGTCTCCGGTCTGCCCGGGATCGCGGTTGTGGTCGTAGGCGGCCACGGGATACGTGAAGCCGTTCTCGGCATCGTCCTCCGGCAGCGGGAAGATCTGTCGGTTCTCGGCCAGGAACGAGCCCTCGCGCACCGACCAGCCGAAGTTGTCTCCCGGCTCGACGGCGTAGACCGACTCGACCTGCCATTCGCCGATGTGGGCGAGGTACATGGTGTGGTCGCCCTCGGGGTCCCAGCTGATCCGGTGCGGGTCGCGCATGCCGACGGCGTAGATCTCGGGCAGCGCATCCGCCTCGTCGACGAAGGGGTTGTCATCCGGAACGCCGTAGGCGCCGTTCTCACTGTCATCGCCGGTGGGGTTCACTCGCAGGATCTTGCCCTGCGGAGTCGCCAGGTCCTGCGGGTTGCCGTTGCTGACGCCGTTCCCGCCGTCGCCGACGAGCACGTAGAGGTTGCCGTAATCGGCGTCTCCGGCCGACACCGTCGGGTTGAACGCGATCTGCTGAACGGTGTGCACACGTCCGGCGAACGGGATGCGCATGACCTCGCGGTGCGTACCGGCGAAGGTCGCAGCCGACGGGTCATCGGCCGTCCACTCGGTGATCACGCTGTGGAACGCGGTGGTGCCGAACGCGGGGAAGTCCGGGGTGTCTTCCGTCAGCGCCGTACCGCCCTCGGTGTGCACGGTGTAGAACAGCCCGTTCTCGGCGAAGTCGGGGTGGAACTCGGCGGAACCGAGACCCGTGCCGAGCCCTGCGCTGTTGTGGAAGTTGTCGATGAACTCGTTCCGGACGTTGAGGTACGGGACGTACTCGCCCGATTCCTTGTCGACCAGATAGAGGATGTCGTTGTTGTCGGGCACCATCAGCCGGCCGGAGTCGTCGGGCACCTCGTCGAGGTGCGTGATGCGGTTGTGCCGAACGAGACGCGGATCCTGCGTCGCCGGGGTCGTCTGCGACTTCGGCAGCTGCGCGAGCTCGGTCACCTCGATCCCGAGGTCGGCGAGAGCGGGGTCGGGCAGCGGGTTGAGCAGGGGTTCGTTCGCCGTGCCACCCGGTGCGCAGTCGCCCGGGTTGCCTGTCGCGATCGCCAGGTTCTCCCCCGTGTTGTCGACGGCCACGTCGTCGAGCAGCAGGCGTCCTGTGCTCGTGGCGCCGTTCTTCCAGAAGAAGCGGTCGAGCGCGCCGTTCACGGCCTGACGGAAGCCGAACTGCTGCTCGGTCCCCTCCGGGAGGCGGGTCTGCTCCTCGTACGCGCCGCCCTGGCTGTACACGGTGACCTTGTCGGCCGCGTTGTCGGCGACGATCCACACGCATTGCCAAGCATCCTTCGACCACACGCCGGCAGGCTTGAAGGCCCCGCCGTCACGGACACGCAGCACGTCGTCGTTCTGGTTGTTCACATAGGCGCGGCTGTTCACGTAGTCGTTCGGTGCATCCACATCCGTGAGTCCGAACGAGGTGTCGACACTGCCGGTGCGCAGGAACCGGAAGAACAGCGTTCCGGTGGTGCCCTCTGCGATGGCGGGGATGGCACGGTACGACTGCTGCCCTCCCCCGACGGATTCGACGACCTGATTGTTGCCGTTCAACGGGTCGGCGATCACGCGAGGTGCCCCCGACGCCGCCCATCCGTCCTGACCGTTCAGGGCGACGCGCTCGTACCCCTCGAAGTCGACCAGCTCGGTGAAGGGTTCCGCCGCGGCAGCGGGGCTCGCCGTCAGCAGGGCTCCGACGACGGCGGCCGCCGCGACCAGCGCACCCGTTCGTCGGACGCCGAAGGATCGAGGAGGCGGTGCGGCCGATCGAGTGCTCGAGCTCGCGGGGCGCATGGTTCGTTCGTGCATCAGAAACCTCTCAACGTCGTCGTCGTGTGGTGTCGTGCCGATGGTCGTGCCCCTTCTCCGGGGCGGCACTGCAGCGGAGAAGGCGTGGGACGGAACTGCGGCTCAGGACGCAAACGCTTTCGCAAGCGCTTTCGTCGAATGGACGAGAAAGGCGGGAGGAGGCCGTCGTCGCCTCCTCCCACCGGAGGTTCACCCCGCGTCGGTCACCGAGGGCTTGCCGCCGAGATACAGCGCAGCGAGGGTCGGATCCGCGAGCAGCTCGGACGCGGGGCCCGAGATGTGCACTCGACCGAGGTCGAGGACGCACCCGATGTCCGCGGTCTCGAGCGCCCGCCGCGCATTCTGCTCCACGAGCAGCACGGCGGTTCCGGCGTCGCGCATCCGCACGATCTGCTCGAAGACCTTCTCGGTCGTCTTGGGGTCGAGGCCCATCGAGGGCTCGTCGAGCAGCACCACCTTGGGGCTGACCATGAGCGACCGCGCGAACTCGACCTGCTTCTGCTGACCGCCCGAGAGCAGACCAGCGAGCTGCTTCCACCGCTCCCCCACGATGGGGAAGAGGTTCTGCACGAAATCGACGCGCTCCTGGATGACCTTCTGGTCCTTGAGGGTGAAGGCGCCGAGCATCACGTTCTCGCCGACCGTCATCTCGCGAAAGACGCTGTGACCCTGCAGCACGTGCGCGAGCCCGTGGCGCAGCATCGACTGCGGTCCTTCGCCGGTGATGTCGCGGCCGTCGACGCGGATGCTGCCGGAGCGCGGCTTGAGCATGCCGCTGGCGACCTTGAGCACGGTCGACTTGCCGGCGCCGTTGGGCCCGACGAGGCAGACCACCGATCCGGGCGGCACCTCGACCGTGAGGCCGCGGAGCACGAGCGCCGCACGGCCGTAGCCGGCCTCGATGTCGCGCAGCTCGAGCAGGTTCTTCGCTTCAGACTCCAAGGTAGGCCTCCAGGACTCGGGGGTCTTGCTGGATGATCGCCGGCGTGCCCTCGGCGATCTGACGCCCACGGTCGAACACCACCACGTGATCGCACAGGCTCATGACCATCTCCATGTTGTGCTCGACGATGATGAACGTCTTGCCCTCTTCGTTGAGCTCGCGCACCAGGGTGGCGATGCGTCCGATGAGAGCGGGGTTCACGCCTCCCGCCGGTTCGTCGAGCATGATCGTGTCGGGCTCGCCCATGAGCACGCCCGCCAGCTCCAGCAGCTTCTGCTGGCCGTAGCTGAGGTTGCGCGCCTCGGCGTGTTCGAGGTGGTCGATGCCGACGCGCCGCAGCCACCCCCGTGCCCGTTCCAGCTCGTCGGGGTCGGCTGCCGAGCGCAGCTGATGCCAGACGCTCGGGCTGCGCACCGCCACGAGCAGGTTCTCCATCACCGTCATGCGCGGGAACACCCGGCACAGCTGGAAGCT
>Ga0160464_100859_pt1 | contig 15884 bp, 11 predicted proteins | sample HID1971I_E11MG_FD_108275 | JGI IMG/M metagenome (GOLD analysis project Ga0160464, IMG submission 108275) | Enriched millipede-associated microbial communities from UW Madison campus, WI, USA - HID1971I_E11 MG | ecosystem: Host-associated > Arthropoda: Insects > Digestive system > Unclassified ... | reverse complement strand
GCAGAAAGTCGAAGTACTGGGCACCCACTTCAACATCAACAGCTATACAGATGAGCCATCCATTAAAACAACCCTGATCGAAGGATCAGTGCGTGTCTCCGCATCTGCCCAAACGGTCATACTCAGGCCCAACCAGCAATCCATATTAACAGGTATAAACCCCATTCGGGTCGAGGCCATTGACCCCGAGGAAACGATGGCCTGGAAGAACGGGTACTTCCGGTTCAAAGATGAAAAAATACAAAGCATCATGCGAAAGATTTCCCGCTGGTACAATATCGACATAGAATACATCGGAGAGATGCCATCAGAAGGCATTGCCGGCAGGGTATCCCGTTCAAAAAACATCAGCCAGGTGCTTCAGGCCTTAGAAGCCACCAAATTGGTACACTTTACAATAGAAGGAAGGAAGGTGCTCGTGCGTAAATAGGAAACCGTAAATAACCAGATCCCGACGGATCGGAACCTGGTTGACCTGGCTTAGCCAATAACGAATTATTAACTGAACTGCAGTTGCCTGTGCCGTGGAAAGTAAAGGCGCACTGCTCAACCAAATCCAATACGAATGTATAAAATTTATACCAACAAACCAGGTATACCCTATTGCGTATACCGCAAATTATTGCTTATTATGCGATTGACCACCGTACTATTGATGGCATCCCTGATGCAAGTCAGCGCAGCTGGTTTTGCACAGAAAATCTCTTTGTCCGAAAAAAATGCGTCACTCGACAAAGTCCTCGACAAGATCTATGCGCAAAGCGGATTTGACTTCATCATCAATGCCCAATTACTGCGCAATGCAAAGCCTGTAAACATCAATGTCAGTAACATCGAGATAAAAGATGTACTGCTTAAAATATTTGAAGATCAGGTCCTGGATTTCGAAATACAGCAAAAAATGGTCGTCGTGCGAAATAGAGAGCCTTCACTGATCGATAAACTCGTTGCCAGGTTCCAGGAAATCGAGGTGACCGGAAAGGTCGTAGACGAAAAAGGCCAGCCCATATCAGGGGCCACCATCAAGGTTAAAGACAGGAAGATCATGACGACCACCAATGATCAGGGTGTCTTTGTATTGAGAAACATCCCGCAGGATGCCATGATTGAAATCTACTCCCTCGGATATAAGACCAAAGTGATTCAGGCCATCAAAGAAACCGGCACCCTCGTACTCGATATTCTGATCGGGGATTTAACTGAAGTAAATATTGTCTCTACCGGCTATCAGACTTTACCAAAAGAAAGGGCTACCGGCAGTTTTACTAAAATAGACAACAAACTGTTCAATGAGCAAATCAGTACAGACATTCTGAGCCGTTTAGAAGCTGTTGCCAACGGCGTAAGTTTCAACCGGACGACGCTGGGGGCATCAGGATTGATCATCAGGGGCCTGAGTACGATCTCAGGACCAAAACAACCATTGATCGTCGTTGATAATTTTCCATACGAAGGCGACCTGAATAACCTAAACCCAAACGATGTAGAAAATATCACGATACTGAAAGACGCCGCTGCTTCTTCCATCTGGGGAACCCGGGCAGGAAATGGCGTGGTGGTGATTACGACCAAAAAAGGAAGCCAGAACCAAAAGCTACAGCTCGAATCCATTAGTAATGTAACCATCGCAGAGAAGCCTGACCTGTTCTACATTCCCCAGCTATCCTCTTCACAATACATAGAAATAGAGAAAATGCTTTTCGCCAACAAGTATCGTTTTGCAGATACCTCTTCGACCAGATACCTTCCATTTACTCCTGTATACGAACTGCTTTTTCAGCAGATGAAGGGCAGGATCAGCAAGACCACGCTGGAAGAAAAACTCGCCCTGCTTTCCACCATCGATGTAAGGAACGAATTTACTGACCATATGTACCGCAATATGCTCAACCAGCAGTATGCACTCAATATCAGGGGAGGAAATAATGTGGCAACTTATTATTTCTCTTCTGGTTATGACCGCAACATCAGCAATCTTTACTCCGGTTATGACCGCATCAATCTCAACATACAAAATACTTACAATCCATTAAAGGCCATTAAACTGAGCTCAGGGATCCGGTTTACCCAAAGCAGCAGTTCAAGTGGCAGGACAGCATATGGGGTGATCAGGTCGCAGGACTTACCACCATATATTCAGTTTACCGACCCTTCAGGAAATTTCCTGCCCATTACCCGTGCATACAGACAGACGTATATTGATACGGTCGGAAAGGGAAAACTCCTGGACTGGAAATACTACATGGATGACTACCGGAAAACCAATACCACTGCTGGCATCAATGATATCCTGGTGAATCTTGGTGCTAATTTTACGGTCACCAAATGGCTGAAAGCAGACCTGATCTATCAATATGAAAACCAAAACACCAGCAGCAACATGCTTAACGCTGCGGACAGCTACTTTACACGAAATCTGGTAAACCAGTACAGCCAGATCAACCAGGCGGCAGGTACCGTAAAATACATCGTTCCCAAAGGAGGCATTCTGGATCAGGGAAAAAGTAAGTTGTCTTCACAATCCCTTCGCGGGCAGCTGAATGTTGACCAGCAGTGGGGCCGGCACCAACTGGCCATCCTGACCGGTGCCGAACTACGGGATCAGAGCCTGGATGGGAACAACAACCGGACATATGGTTACGACCCCAATATCCTCACCTTTGCAAATGTTGACCTGACCAATACTTATCCAAGTATTATTAATGGCGCAAGGACTTTTATACCCGATCTGTCCGATTTTACCGGCACCTCCAACCGCTTTATCTCGGGCTTCATCAATGGGTCTTATACCTTTGACAACCGCTTTGTGGTTTCAGGAAGTGCCAGAAAAGATGCATCCAATCTCTTCGGGGTCAACACCAATGACAAGTGGAATTTACTGTGGTCAGCAGGTGCGGCATGGAACATCAGCAATGAAAAACGCTATAAGCTTGACTGGCTTCCCTATCTTAAACTTCGCGCGACCTATGGTTACAGTGGGAATGTAGATTTAAGCAGGTCTGCCGTCACCACCGTTTGGTTCCCTGAAACTTCGCCGTATACCCTCTTGCCGATCGGCCGCTTTTCTCAATTCGGAAACCCTGAACTGAGATGGGAAAAAGTAGGAATGAGCAATATCGCAGTTGACTTTGCCGGAAAACACAACAGGGTCTCAGGAAGCCTGGACTTCTTCTGGAAATCCGCTTCCGATCTTTTTAGCAGTATCCCGATAGATTACACCGCAGGCACCTTGACCACTATGGTTAAAAATGCGGCTTCAATGAAAGGTAAAGGGATGGATCTTTCCCTGAATACGCTTAACCTGACAGGTAAGGTAAAATGGAACAGCAGTCTGAACCTTAGTTTTTATAATGACAAATTAACTAAGCGTTATGTAAATGCCTTCTCGGGGAGTAATTATGTGACTTCAGCCACACCAAACAGCCTTGGTGTAGTTGGAAAGCCACTCTATTCCGTTTTTTCCTATAAATGGAAAGGACTGGATCCACAGAACGGAGATCCGATAGGATTTATCAATGGCCACAACAGCAAGAATTATAATGCGATCACCGGCGATTCGACCAAATTAGAAGACCTCGTATTCAGTGGTTCTGCTCTCCCTACCGTGTATGGGTCTCTTGGCAACACATTCAGCTATCAAAACTTCAGTCTGACCGTCAGGATCCTCTATAATTTCGGTTATTATTACCGAAGGGCAGCGATCAGTTATACTACCTTATTTGCTTCCAATACCGGCGGGCATCCGGAGTATGCCGATCGCTGGCAAAAACCAGGGGATGAGCTCATCACCAATGTGCCCTCCATGGTCTATCCGGGTGTAGCCAACAGGGATAATTTTTACAACAGTTCAGAAGCGACGGTAGAGAAAGGCGACCATATCCGGCTCCAATACATCAATCTGGGCTACGACATCAACAACAACACGTTCAAAAGATTACCCTTCAAAAACCTGAGGTGTTACGTAAACATCAGCAACCTGGGAATTCTTTGGGCCGCCAATAAAGAAGGGATTGACCCGGAATACCGCCGGAGCTCGCTCCCACCAGCAAAAACAGTGTCACTTGGTTTAAACTTAACTTATTAATCTTAATACCATGAAAACAAAATATTTACTCTTCATCTGCCTGGTTGTTTCAACCGTATCATGTAAGAAATTCCTCGACAAAGCACCAAATAAATCCCTGATCATCTTACACACACTGGCCGAAGCTCAAAGCTTGATGGATGATTACATCAATGTGATAAGCGAACCTTATACGCAGGAAATCAGCGCCGATGACTATTACATGACCACACCTGATTTTCTGTCCCTGAACGCTGAGGCGAACAGGCGCGCATATACCTGGGAACCTGATTATCTTTTCGGCAATACTACGGCCACCGAGTGGTATAATTCCTACCAGCTAGTGTACCGGGCGAATACAGTATTGGAACTGATGGAAAAGGTCGAACGAAATAGCGCCAACGCTGCCGAATGGGACAACGTAAAAGGGCAGGCCCTTTTCTTAAGGGCCAGGGTCTTTCTGGCCATCATCAACACCTGGACAATCGGTTATGATGCCAAAACAGCCGGTACGGCCCTCGGTATACCCTTACGCGTAGGCACCGATTTCAATAAGGCATCCACCAGATCTTCGCTGGAAGAAAGTTATCAATTTGTCATCCAGGATTTGAAATCTGCGGTAACACTCTTGCCCAATCAGCCGCTGCATGCTTTTAGGTCGTCCAAACCCGCCGCACTGGGACTGTTGGCAAGAACACTGCTTTTTATGAGGGACTATGACAACTGCTTTACCTATGCCGACCAATATCTGGAACTCAAAACGGAGCTCTTAGACTACAATACACTTTCCGCGACGGCCACATACCCCGTTCCAGAATTTAGTAAAGAGGTGATCTATACCTCCGCTTTACCCACTGCACAGCCCTTAGCCCTCGCCCGCGGAAAAGTAGACTCCCTGTTGATCAAAATGTACAGAGAAGGCGATTTAAGAAAACAGATCTTCTTCAGGGACAACAAAAATGGAACTTATGGATTCAAGGGAAGCTATCATGGAAGCCTCTATCTTTTTTCCGGGATTGCCACGGATGAGGTTTATCTGATGCGGGCAGAATGTTATGCCAGGAAGGGCGGTATAAAGGAAGCACTGGACGATTTAAACACGCTATTAAAATACAGGTGGACCAACACTAAAGCTTTTATCCCTCTGGAGTCCGGCGATCAGCAGGAAACACTAAAGATCATATTACAGGAAAGAAGAAAGGAGCTGCTGTTTCGCGGGCTGCGTTGGCCTGATCTTAAGAGATTGAACATTGAAGGCGCCAATATTACGTTGACCAGAAACATCAACAGTCAAACCTATACGCTGAAGCCAAACGACCTTCGCTACGCATTGCCAATCCCGGAGGGAATAATCGATCTGACCGGCATGCCACAAAACCCAAGATAACTCCTTATGAAACATAAAATAACAGCCACCTTAATGTGTTTGCTTTGCTTCCATTTCGTGAATGGGCAGAACAGGTCTGGTCAACCAAGGCCGGTCCGTATCGGTGAGCAAATTCCGCCAGCATTGTGGGAAATGCCCTTAAAAGTGGTGAACGGTCCTTCAGATAAAAAAATGTTGACCTTAAATGCGTATAAAGGCAAATTGATCATTCTTAATTTTTGGGCGACGTCCTGTGGAAGCTGTATTGCACACATGCCTTCCAATATGGACCTGGCAAGCCAGTTTAAAGATGATCTGTTTTATTTGCAGGTGACCAGGCAGGCCGAAGGAAAGATTCTGGACTTTATGTCAACGAATAAATATATCAGAGGAATTAAGCCAATGTCTGTCGTCGAAGATACTGTGCTCATGAGATTCTTTCCACATAAGCTATTGCCGCATTACGTATGGATTACTCCAGATGGAAAACTTTATGCCACCACTGAACACGGGTCTTTCAACTCAGGAGATATAAAAAAAATGATTGAGAGAAAGGGAATTGACTATACTGCTAAAATAGACCAGGATGTCACCAGACCGCTCTATCTTTCCAATGAAATGCCAGCAAACATCAAAGCTGTTCAATATGGAATTCTTATAAAAGGGAGAATTAACGGCATCGCCACGGTGAAGACTGTCCGGGAAAAAGACGGCCATAGATCAGGGGTCTTATACGCCAATCAAATGCTTTTCAAGATCTATTTGGATCTTGGCAAAAGTTTAATACCAGGATTCAATCGTAAAATGATGATCTGGGAAGTTGACGCATTTAATCTCAATAACAAACCACACAGTTCCCTGACCGATGAAGATTGTTATTCTTTTGACTTCAACAGGAATTCGTTTACCGATCAGGATGTTTTGGAACAGCTGAACATTGCTACAGGTTTCAGCGGCAAAATCGAAAAAAAAGAGGTGGATTGCTACCTTTTGACTAAGATTGGCAAGCTGGATGCATTAATCTCTAAAGGTGGAAAAAGCAGCAATTCCCTTTTTGAAAAATCTGAAAGTTTCTTAAGGAACAATACCTTACGTGCACTGGTAAACCGTTTGAATGATTCTGACATGCCTTACCCGCTGGTGATTGATGAGACTGGGTTTTCCCAAAAGGTGGATATGGTGTTGAAAGCAGACCCAAAAGATCATATGGCATTAAGAAATGAATTAAAGCAATACGGCCTGGATCTGATCCCTTCAAAAAGAGAGATTAACGTGCTGATTGTTTCTAAAAAGTGAATGCAAAAGGCTGGATGGATGTCCAGCCTTTTGTTTTAAAAACCCGCTTTGTTTCCGCTAAAAAATCAAACCACTAACATCAAATCCAAAATAATTCTTTATACTTGGCCAGACAGTCACCGCAACTAGCTTATGAAGTCTTATGATACTTTTTCAGATGCAGAACTCTTTGATTTGATCCGATCAGACGACCAGGCGGCCTTTACCGAACTCTTCGACCGATACAATGCACCGCTCTATGTCCATGCCTTTAAGCGGCTTCAAAGCCGGGAAGAATGTCGTGACCTCGTGCAGGACCTCCTGTTTACCGTATGGCTTAAACGCAAAGACCTCACTTTTAGCACGACTGTATCGGGCTATTTGTACATGTCCGTACGCAATCGGATCTTTAACCTGTTGTCCAGACAAAAGCTAAATCAGCAATACCTTCAAACTGTCCAAAGAATTGAATCAGAAGGCAGCTTATCTACAGATCACCTGGTCAGGTCCAACCAGCTTGCCGCCATTATCGACCAGGAAATCCAGGCCCTTCCTCCTCGTACCCGTGAAATCTTTGAGCTCAGCAGAAAGGGTTTCCGCTCTCACAAAGAAATTGCTGAGCAACTTGGCCTTTCCGAGCAAACGGTTAAAACAACCGTCAACAACGCGCTAAAAATCCTGCGCACCAAGCTAGGATCCTTGTTTTTCCTCTGCCTTTAAAATTATTTTCAAATTCATTACCCCCTTGCCCCCGTAAGATTGTCTTTAACCCCCGAATGCAGCCCTCAACCTGCTGCTTCGGGATAAAATGAACCAACAACAATTAGAACACCTCCTTCAACAATACAACCAGGGAATCTGCTCCGATGAGGAAAAAGCACTGTTGGAAACCGCCTACCTCCAGTGGAACCAGGATAAGCAGCCCGACATTTCCCATGAAGACCTTCAGTATGATCTCCTGCAAAACAGGCGGCTCACCCTTGCAAAAGTCGCAGCGACACCAGCTAAGATGAAACTCTGGCCGAAGATTGCCGCAGCTGCAATGCTGGCTATGATCCTATTCGGCGCCGGATTATTATATTTCAACAAATCACAGCACAGCCAGCGGCTTGCAGAGATCAATCAAATCCAGCCAGGTAAAAACGGTGCAACCCTAACCCTCGCCAATGGCAAACAAATCCTGATTACAGATGCCCGGGCAGGAAATATAGCCGTTCAGTCCGGCATCAGAATTACCAAAGGCGCAGACGGACAACTGATCTATGAGGTCACCAGCAATCCGGGAGCAACAACTGAATACAATACGCTTTCCACCAATCGCGGGCAACAAGCAAAACTGCGCTTGCCCGACGGCACACTGGTCTTTCTGAATGCTGCATCATCTTTAAAGTATCCGGCCAGCTTCGCCGGACAAAAAACAAGGGAGACCACCCTAATCGGGGAGGGTTATTTCCAGGTTGCCAAAGACAAAGCTCATCCATTTGTGGTCAACACAGCGCGACAAAGCGTAGAAGTACTGGGTACACATTTTAACATCAGCGCCTATCCTGATGAGCCCGCCACCAGCACAACCTTACTGGAAGGATCGGTAAACGTTCAAGCCCGTGCTGAACCTGGTTCAGTATCATTGCTCCCGTCATGGTCATTGCGGCAAGAAACCCCTGAAACAAGTTCAGGGCAGGCTAGGCAATCTCATCCGGCCATTACCCTCAAACCCGGACAGCAAAGCATCTTAAACGGCAGCAGCTTCAAACTTAAAGAAGTCGACACACAACAAGCCATAGCCTGGCAAAAAGGCTACTTCCGGTTTTACGACGAAAACATACAAATCATCATGCACAAGATCGCACGCTGGTACAACGTGGACGTTGAATATAAAGGCCAAATCCCAACAGAGGGATTCAACGCCCGCATTACCCGTTATAGCAAGATCACTGATGTGCTGGACATCTTAGAAAACACAGGGGCTGTTCACTTTAACATAGAAGGGAGGAAGATTATCGTCAGCAAATAGACAAAAACGGCCATAAATACCAAATCCCGACTGGAATCGGGACTTGGAAAGGTTTGGCACATCAATTAACTAAATGATCAACTAGCGCAGGAGCCTGAAGTTTTCGAGGCAAAAGGCATTCTGCTTTACCAAACACAACACGAATGTATAAAAAATTTTTACGGATAATGAGGCTCACCACCCTAATCTTAATGATCACCTTTCTGCAGGTCAGCGCCAGCACTTTTGCGCAGCGCATCACCTTGTCCGAAAAAAATGCAACGCTCAGCCAGGTCTTTGACCACATCAGCGATCAGAGCGGCTACGATTTTGTATTTACCAGCAGCATCCTTAAGGATGCCAGGCCAGTAAATATATCGGTCACGGACAAAGATTTCAAAGAAGTACTCCAGGAAATCTTTCTCAGGCAGCCGCTCAGTTACGAAATCAAGAAAAAAACGGTGTTCATTTCTTTGAAAGACAAACCTTCGATCTTTGAGGAGTTCATCACCCGGTTCCAGGCCATTGATGTAACCGGAAAGGTCATAGATGAAAAAAGTCAGCCCATATCGGGTGCCACCATCAAACTCAAGGACACCAAGGTCATGACCACCACCAATGATCAGGGCCTCTTTGTGCTGAGAAACGTCCCGGAGGGTTCAGTTATAGAAATCTACTCCCTGGGCTACAAAACTAAGGAAGTAACAGCCGCAAAAGAATTAGGGAGTATATCGCTCGAAGTAACCGCAGGCGAACTGGAGGAAGTGTATATCAATACCGGCTATCAGAAAACTAAAATTAATGAACAAAACGGTGCTGTAGAATATATTAGCAGCCAAATGCTGAATAATCAAACAGGGGGCAATATTTTGGCCCGCCTGGACGGGGTTACCAGCAGTTTACTTTTCAATGTTGGGAAAAGCAACAACAATCCTCAAAACACCACCAACATTTCCATCAGGGGGCTCAGCACGATCAATGGCCCTTTGGATCCGCTGATCGTGCTGGACAATTTTATTTACGAGGGTAATATTGCAAACATCAACCCCAATGATATTGAAAGCATAACGGTACTAAAAGATGCGGCTGCCGCTTCAATCTGGGGTGCAAGAGCAGGCAATGGCGTCATCGTGATCAACACCAAAAGTGGGCGTTTTAACCAGCCCCTGCAGGTCAGCTTTAATGCAAACTCAGTGATAAGTTCCAAACCTGACTTATTTAAAATGCCGGCCATGTCCAGTGCAGACTATATTGAGGTAGAGGAACTTTTGTTCAACAAAGGCTATTTCAATAGCCAGATCAGCGGATCGCCCTTTTCCGCACTGACCCCTGCAATAGATATATTTTTAAAAAGAAGGCAGGGGAAAATCAGTAAAGAAGATTCCCTGACCCAAATCAATGCGTTAAAAACAGGCAGTACCCGCCAGGCCTACAGCGACTATTTTTATCGGGCTGGATTGCTGCAGCAATACAATCTGGGTTTTAGAGGCGGCGGATCGAACAACCAATACATTTTCTCTGCAGGATATGACCGCCAGGATACAGAAAATTATGCTGAGTTTTCCAAACTGAACATTCGTGTGGCAAATACCTATAAACCCATTAAAAACCTGACGCTTCAAACAGGCATCCTATATACCAACAGTACCACAGGTTCGGGCCGGCCAGCCTACAACAGTTTAGGTATCGTTGGGCGGCATCCCAACTACCTCAGTTTTGCTGATGAAAATGGAAATCCGCTTGCGGTTCCAATTGCATATGCTAAAAGCTACACCGATACCGCCGGAAACGGCCGTCTTTTGGATTGGAACTACTATCCCATCGAAGAGTATAAGCAAAATACTTCTTCAGTTAAACTACAGGAATTTAATGCCAATACTGGCTTAAATTACAAATTCACTTCATTTTTAAACCTGGATTTAAAATACCAATATCAGCAGCAATCCCAAAATACACAAAGCCTTTCCACATTGGACAGCTATTCCGCCAGAAACCTGATCAATTCGTACAGTCAGTTGAACAGGACCACCGGTGTCGTCAAATATATAGTCCCGCTGGGTGGAATTAACAACCTCGGAAACAGCAGTATCCAATCCCAAACCCTCCGCGCACAGCTCAATTTTGAGCATAGCTGGAACAACCACAGTTTATCGGCCATTGCTGGTGCAGAAAGCAGAGAAACCAATACAAATGGCAGCCAAAACACCCTGTACGGGTATAATGCAGATCCTTTAAGTTCCTCTAATGTCGATTTTGTAAACACATATCCCAATTTCATTACTGGAAACCTGGAAAGCATTTCCAACGGCGCTAACCTGAGCGAGGTGACCAACAGGTTCATATCCTTGTATAGCAACCTGGCTTATAGCTTTCAACGCAAATATACCCTGACGGCCAGCGCCAGGAGAGACGGATCAAATATCTTCGGTGCCAGCACCAACGACAAATGGCAGCCGCTGTGGTCAGCAGGCCTGGGCTGGGAGCTCTCCAGGGAAAATTTCTATACCCTAAAATTCTTACCCTTTTTAAAACTGACCGCCACCTATGGCAAAAGCGGAAATGTTGACCTCAGCCGCTCTGCAGTATCTATCGCAGCTTACGGAACTAACGCGGCCACCAATTTCAGGTTTGCCCGGATTTCATCCATCAGCAACCCAAGCCTGAGCTGGGAAGAATCTACCCAATTTAACATCCGAGCTGATTTTTCATTAAACAATCAGGTCCTTTCCGGCAAAATTGAATACTACCGAAAAAAAGGAGATCAGTTGTACGGAATTACAACATACGATTACACCACGTGGGGCCGTGGCAACACCATCCCGCGTAATGTAGCGGCTATGAAAGGAAATGGGCTCGATTTCGTGCTGCAAACTAAAGAGTTCGGACAAACCTTGAAATGGAATTTAAATCTTTTGCACAGTTACAATACCAGCAAGACGACTGAATACTATGGTAACGCAGCGACCAAACTCTCCAGCCTTCTATCTAGCGGTAGTTCAATAAGTCCGGTCATTGGCAAACCACTCTATGCCATTTCCGCTTATAAATGGGCTGGCCTTTCTGCTACAGGTGATCCTATGGGCTACCTCAATGGAGAACCCAGCACCGATTATACCGCCATGCGTGCCGAGGCCAATGACAAAGGCATAGATGGCAATATCCAGTATATCGGATCCGCAAATCCTGAACATTTTGGCTCCCTGATCAGCAACCTTACCTGGAAACGGTTTACCGCTAGTGTCAACATCGGCTATAAACTCTCTTACTTCTTAAAAAAGCCGGCCTTCACTTCGCAAAGCTTGATTTCCGGCAACGAAGAACCTGATTATGCCAGCCGCTGGAAAAATCCTGGGGACGAAAAGATTACGGATATCCCAGCATTCAACTACCCGAACAACTCCGACAGGGATGCCTTTTATAGCACGGCAGAAATTAATATCATCAAAGGAGACCACATTCGGCTGCGTTATATCAATCTAAATTACCGGGTGTTTAACCCCACAACCAGGAAGTTCCTTTTTAGTCAGCTGGAAGTCTATACCAATCTGGCTAATATTGGCATACTATGGCGCGCAAATCAGGACAAGCTCGACCCCGACAACCTGTCAAACATACCTACGTCCAGAACACTGGCTTTTGGCCTCAGATCTAACTTTTAATACTATAAGCCATGAAAAAATATTCATTCTACATACTGATCTTTGCAGCGGTCACCGGAAGCTTTTCCTGCAAAAAATACCTGGAAGAAAAATCAAATAAGAAACTGGTCGTTGTCAGCAAACTTGAAGATCTCCAGGCCCTGCTGGACGACGCAGTAACCATGAACAATCTGACTACACCCAGTTATATGGAAGGCACTGCCGACGACTATTTTCTGCCACCAGCGGCCTATAGTTCGAATGTCACTGCCTACCAGCAACTCTATCGCTGGGAACGCTATCCATATCGCTATAGCAACGACTGGAATAAGGCCTACCTGGCCATTTACAATACCAACGTTTGTCTCGAAATGATTGACGATATCAACCAGACTTCCCTCAACAGCGGTTCCTGGAATAATGTGAAAGGATCCGCGCTTTTCTACCGCAGCTTTTATTATTTATTGCTGGTGTGGCAGCATGCCAAAGCCTACCAGTCTTCAAGCAGCACAACAGATCTTGGCATTGTCCTGCGAACCGGTTCAGATTTTAATGTACCCTCCCTCCGTGCAAACGTTGAACAGAGCTATCAGCAGATCCTATCAGATACCAAAACTGCAGCAATGATATTACCAGCTACTCCGCAACACACTTTAAGGCCCTCAAAGGCAGCCGCCTATGGACTCCTTGCCAGAACCTACCTATCTATGCGAATGACAGACAGTGCTTATAAATACGCCAACCTTTGCCTGGGGATTAAAAGTACCCTGATGAATTACAATTCCGATCCGGATGTCAACAGCATGACATCCGCAACACCCTTCAAGAAATACAATAAGGAAACGATATTTTATACAGAAATGTTCCAGGGATTTGGCCTTCATGCAACCTATCAGGCCAGGATTGATAGCAATTTATACCAAAGCTATGCGCCCGACGACCTGCGCAAAACCGGTTTTTTTAAAGCGACAAACCCATACCAGCAGTTTAAAGGCAGTTATGCTGCCAATGCCAACAATCTGTTTACCGGGATTGCCACCGATGAAATGTACCTCACCAGGGCCGAATGTCTTGCCCGCCTCGACCGGGTAGATGAAGCCATGCAAGACCTGAACACCCTGCTAAAAATGCGCTGGAAAAGCAGTGTCATATACAGTCCAATCACAGCTACAGATTCAGGCGACGCATTAAATAAAATCCTGATAGAACGGCGTAAAGAACTCCTGATGCGTGGATTGCGGTGGATAGACATCAAACGTCTCAATCTGGAGGGAAGGAATATTACGCTTACCAGAATGGTGGACGGAGCGGCTATAACATTAAAATCTAATGATCCATTTTATGCGTTGCCCTTACCGGAAGACATTGTTGAACTGACTGGAATCCCCCAAAACCCTAAATAATTAAATCTATGAAAGCATATCTCAGTGTATTGCTGATATTTCTGGGTTCATTTTCCTATGCACAAAGTTTAGATAAACCCGCTCAGATCGGCTTTAAAGTAGTTGATCTGAGTTTCAATTTGCTTAATCACAATGAAGCCACCGCCAGGCTATCCCAATTTAGAGATAAACTGGTGATCCTGGACTTCTGGGCCACCTGGTGCAGTGCGTGTACTGCCAGGTTCCCACACCTCGATTCCTTGCAGGAAGAATTTAAAAATTCCCTGGAGGTCATCCTGGTGAACAGCTCCAGTACCGGAGACACCAGGCTAAAAATCCAGAATTTTCTCAGCAAACAAGACAGCCTGGGGAATTCCATACGCCTTAAAATTGCCACAGAAGATCAACAAGCAAAAAAACTATTCCCAGGCCAGTTTCTTCCTTACTGCGCCTGGATTGATCAAAACGGCAAACTTCTGGCAGTCACCAACTCGGATTTTATTACACGGGAAAATATAAAGAAGCTACTGATCAAATAATCAGAACGACCTAACGCGCTCAAATGTTAATTTAATTGCAAAAGGCTGGATGGATGTCCAGCCTTTGATTATCTCCAACCCACCTTTGAAAAATTAGGTTTAATATCTAAATTTGATTAGGAAACCCAAAAGTCGTTTACCCATGATCCCATTACCTGAATTACTGATTTTTTCACTGGCTGCATTGCTCCTGGTCATCAGTCCCGGGCCAAACATGATCTATCTGATCTCCCGTTCCATCACCCAGGGAAGAAGGGCAGGTATCATTTCCCTGTTTGGAGTGGCCTGCGGCTTTCTGTTTCATATTGTCATGGTTTCATTTGGATTGACGGCAGTGCTTTTTGCCATTCCCTTTGCTTATTGCTTACACCGTCCTGAAGACATTGGGTGTTTGAAAATAACCTGCCCGTCCTCAGCCGAATGCTGATTACTTCTTTATTCGCTCTTCACGAATTTTCAATAACTGCTCAGGCAAGCCATATTTCTCAATATTTCTTTTTGCCAGTTCATTCTTTTTAATAACAAATGGATCATTGCTATGATCCCGGAGATTATCATTGATCGTGAAAGTCCCTTGTTTTGTTTTCATATTCAAATCATTTTATACAAATATAATTATTATTTACACATAGATCTTCCCTATATACCGGCTCTCCGACACCCTCATCCGGTCGGCCGCCACTACCGCCACATACACCTCTACAAACTTCCCTGTAAACACAGACGGAAGCTCCAGCACATCCTGCCCTTTATGACGCATCGCCCCATACAGGTTAAAGCAAGCCCTATCCTGACCCTCTGCCTCCGGGCAATATGCCATCAGCATCACCTGGTCATTGCCACTACACCATGCCTGATCTTCAACAAGTACACTCCAGGTAAAATGCAATGCAAAACCTTCCTGGGCATCACCTTGCAGTTGCACCTCACACCCTCTCAAGCCAGGCAAATCCCCCATGCTCAGTAATACCTTAGTATAGTCGATCTCTATATCCGGATATTGCCCCTTTAAAGCATGCTTCCTGTTGTAACTGACGGCCGCATTCTGAGGCTGCATCTTACGGGCTTTCGCCTCCCTTGCATAACCCGCTTTGATAAATACTTCCACCGTCCGGATAAACTGGGTCACCACTTTCATCGCCTGCCGGTTCGCCAGTTCCTTCTCGGTCGGCGGCTTGGTCCTCCTGCCTATCACCCGGCTCATCTGCTTACCGTTCATCATATAATACACCACATTCCCAACCTTCCCGCTAATTCCACCTGCAAGTCCATTCCTTAATATTGCCATAATTTATAATTTTTATAATTTCCAATAAATCAGCACTGCAGTAATCACCGCAGCACCGAGCCCTAAATAAACCCAAATCATCAAAGGCTCAATCTGCTTCACCAACTCCGACCACTTCGCCACCTGCTTCTCTTCCAAGTCCAGCCTTCCAAGCTTCGTCTGATCCACCTGCTCCTTCACATTCTGAAGCTGGTACACCTGACCATCCGGCCAATAGGTCACCGTGTTCGTCTCCTTCTGCGCAGCCTTCACCGCCACCGTATTCAACTCCACATCCCGCTTCATTTCCTCACTAGCCTTAGTCGTTGTCTTCACCGTCCTGCATCCAAGCAGGCACATC
>Ga0160464_100852_pt1 | contig 16005 bp, 15 predicted proteins | sample HID1971I_E11MG_FD_108275 | JGI IMG/M metagenome (GOLD analysis project Ga0160464, IMG submission 108275) | Enriched millipede-associated microbial communities from UW Madison campus, WI, USA - HID1971I_E11 MG | ecosystem: Host-associated > Arthropoda: Insects > Digestive system > Unclassified ... | reverse complement strand
GTGCGATCTGGTTGCTGAAACCGTTGCGCGGCAGGTCCGCGACGCTTGCGTTCTTCCGAAAGCGCCGGCTCAGCAAGCGATTCGCCATCGCCCGCCCATCCGGATGATCGATGAAACCGAGCGCTTCGAGATGGCTCCACGCAGGCACTTTTGCACCCGCTGGCACGACAAGTTCCAGGGGCTCCTGCATGAATTTGCGCGCGGTGAGACGCGTATCATCGGGCTTGAGTGTGACGATGCCGAGGTCGTATCGATTGGTCAGCACCGCGTCGAGCACTTCGGGATCCGGCGCGAAACAATAACGAATCTTCCACTGCGGATGCTGCGCCTGCCAATCGAGCATTAGCGGAAACAACGCCAGTCCAATGCTTTCCGGCGTGATCAACCCGATCTCTCCGGCTTCTGCAGGACCCGACACGCGCGCATCGAGCCGCCGGCGTGCCTGTTCCATCGCTTCGCAATAGTCGAGCAACGCGCGCCCTGCAGGCGTTAGTTCGATGGCACGCGGACGGCGTATTACCAGCAGACCGAGCGCATCTTCCAGATGGTGCAAGTGTTGAGAGACGGCCGCCTGCGTCAGATCGAGCCGTTCCGCCGCGCGCGTGAAGTTGCCGAATTCGGCCAGCGCAGCGAACGTGCGCAGCCATTGCGGATTGAGCGGGATGAGTTGTAGCTGCACCTGGTCATTCGTCGGTCAGGGCTTCGTGTAGCGGCCGATCGCCTCAGCGGCGAGGGTCTCCGATCGACCTTGGGCGGTCAACCACTGGTACCGACATCGAAGCAAAAGCGGTCGCACATGCGACGCGCAGCCGCTCTGATGCTGTCCCGATTGGTTCCGTCAACTGTGTGCGAGTCTCTCGACTGGCACCGCTCGGTAGGTAGCACCCCAAACCGATCACGGCGCCGCCGCATGTCAGCGAAATGCTTTGCGGCCCGGGTTCGTCGGACACGTCGTACGACACGGACTTCAACCTGAATGTCCGCGCGCCGTTCGAACTGGCAAAAGACGCGGCAACGCGCATGGTCGCGGCAGGCTGGGGGCGCATCATCAACGTGGGCTCGGCTTTCGGCGAAGCCGCGCCCTTGCCTGGCGTGACGCTCTACATCGCCTGGAAGTTCGCCCTCAGAGGCTTTACGCGCGGGTTATCGCGTGAACTCGGGAAATTCGGCGTGACCGTGAATGCCGTGTAACCCGGCCCGATCGATACTGAACTCGCTCCGCAACCCGGCACGGAAGACCACGCAACGATGACGAAGCTCGCAAGCGTTGGCCGTTTCGGAAAGCCGGAAGAAATCGCGGCGGCCGTAGCTTATCTAGCCAGCCCTGAAGCAGGCTATACGACCGGGGAGAGCCTGACGGTCGACGGCGGATGGATTGCCTGAAGCAGGAATAGGCCCTATTCCCCGCCCGCGGCTACCGGACGATTCCGCCTCAGCGGAGGATACGCATCAACCAATGCACGAAACAATGGCTCCGATGCAGCATGCGAGGGGGCAAAGGTGCGCAGCGTCTAGCCGGTGAGGCCTGCCCGCGGGCTGAGTTATCTCGATGAACTCCGACCCTCGCTCTTCGTGCTAGGGGCCGCGTGGCGAGTCGTCGCCCAAGCGTCGAAACCGGCAACGACAGCTGTTCAAGAACAGCATGGCAAAGCCCGAAAAGGAGAGAAAAAGAACCCTAAAACGTCCCGATTAAACCCTAAAACCGGATTACAGAGTGTGCCAGCGCCCGATGCAAAATAACGGACGATGAACATGCGTCAGGCCTTTGGCAACAAGGCCGTTGGCAGACTTCGATCCGACGGAGGCGCGTCAACCGGCAGCCAGGGCGCAGTGAAGCCGCTTCGTTTCGCGCATAGGCAACGAGGGCCGTGCGTGTCGAAGAGTACAGCGCCAGACGTGCTAGCCGAACGGGCGTAGCGGACACCCGTTCGCTTTGCGCAGGGCTCAGACTGCGGCAGCTTCTTCAGAAACTTCTTCATCCGCGAGCTTCGTGAGTTTCAGATCCGCTGCCTTTTCTTCTTCAAGTGTTTCCAGAAGCAGCTTCATTGCTTCCTTCTCGCCAAGCTTCTTTGCAAGCGCGGCAAGTGTCCCATAAGTCGCAATTTCGTAATGCTCGACCTTTTGTGCTGCGCCGATGAGGCCTGCGTCTAGCACGGCGCCCTTCTCGATTTCTTCGACCAGTTCCTGGCTTTCCTCGACGAGACCTTCCATTGCAGCGCATTTGATTCGCATCAGCTTGATCCCGCATGACTCGACGACCTGATCGATACGCAGGATCTGACCACGTGTTTCTTCAAGATGACTCTCGAAGATAGCCTTGAGGTTCGCATTGGTTGCCGCGCGGGCCATTTTTGGCAGCGCTTTAGTGAGCTGTTTTTCTGCGCTATAAACATCCGACAGCGAGTGTATGAACAGATCTTTTAGGGTTCTTGAGGTCATGATAAATTCCTTTGATAAATTGAATACGTAGTGCCCGACGCGTAAGGGTGCTTGAATTCCTAACCTGATCAGGCTCGGTTGCAGACAGGCGCGTAGGGCTTGCACACTTAAGTCGCGCGATCAGCAGGCTGGGCGGCACCAAGGTCAGCACCTGTAACGGGATCGCTGCTGACGTCGGATGCTGTACGGGCTGCCATCGCCTGCAACGCGTCCACATCTGCGGCATTGACGTTCACTGTCGCAAGGCCGTCGCCGCCATCAACCGCCGGTTGGGGATCTGCCACGAATGTCCACTCCGGACCTTCATTCCACGGTCCGCGAGTTTGCGCATCATCTCCCTGAGACATGTTGTAGTAGACGCTCGTGAAGTCTGGATTGCCCGGCAGCTTTCCTTGCGGAAAATTGGGCTGTATCGAATGAAGTGCTTTTTCAAAAGATTTCTGATGCGCAATTTCCCGCGTCATCAGAAAGCCGAGTGTGTCGCGAATCCCGGCATCATCGGTCACATTGATCAACCGCTCATAGACGATTTTGGCGCGCGCTTCCGCCGCGATATTCGAACGCAGATCGGCAGTGGGCTCGCCAATCGTGTCGACGTAGGCGGCCGTCCAAGGCACGCCGGCAGAATTGATCAACGCGGGGCCGCCACCGAAAAGGAGCGAAGTCGTGTGCGAATCGTTGCCGCCGCCCGTCATCGAACGATAAAGCTCGGCCTCGCTTTCGACCGCTTCGGCTAGCTGGCCTTTTGCGCCTTTATTCAGCATTGCAATAATAGAACCGATGATTTCGAGGTGGCTCAACTCTTCGGTTGCGATGTCGAACAGCAGATCTTTACGACCCGGGTCATCCTCGCCAACTGCCTGCGTGAAATACCGGCAGGCTGCGCCAAGCTCGCCCTGAGGACCGCCAAACTGTTCGAGAAGCAGGTTTGCCAAACCTGGATTGGGCGCGGCTACTCGAACGGTGTACTGGAGTCGCTTGTTGTGAATGAACATAAAGTTCTCCTTTGAACTCAGGTTGCGCCGTCGCACAAGACGCGCCTAACACTGACTGCGTATGACTTGTACTGGCCAGCGGTAAATCGCTGAGCGGTGTCGGGTTCGATGACTCGGCACACCTCATGATCGAGGCGCTCAGATCTCAAAGCGCTAACGCTTTGGCGTGGTCGCAGCAGAATGCTGCGGCGGGTAATCTGTGTGACGTGAGCCATTCTGCGTTTGTGGGTGCGCTTTCATGAAGGTACCTCCGGCTCAACGCGATATCGTCTTAATGGGCAAGACGGCCCCGACTGTCAATGGTGAGATCACCCCGCGCGCTGCCGCCCGCATCTTCGAACGGCGGCTGGTGACAAAAGCCCGCGTTACCCGAAACCAACGCGATAAGCGCGCCGACCTTTTGCTTGGAAGCCGAAGCGAGTTGTATAGCTTGAGCGGCTTTGACGCCAAGTTGTGGCGCAACAAACATTCCTAAAGTGCCGCGTGAGGGGATCGGAGGCAAAAAACATTTGATAAGACAAGCATGCGCGGATAAATGAGTGAGGCTGACTGCCCAGTGACCGCGGTTGAGCACATCACACTTCCCTCACACGCACGAGGCGATGGCACGACGTTACATCGATACATTGACCTCGTAACAAAAGCGAACCGAGACGCTCGACCCGATTAGGTAAATAAATGTCATACCGGCGAGAGCGAAGGGGACATCTCCGGATCAGAATCGCTCCGGGCCGTGACCAAAAAAGTTTGCGTCGAGCAACAGTTCGCGCAACGGCTGCAGGCGTCTCTCGGCCTCGTTTGCCTGACGCAGACAGCTTTGCATTTGCAGCGGCGAACCCTAATGTCCTGCGACCGTTGCAATCTGGCCTAGCATAACTCTCTTCGATTGCCTTTAACGTGTCCCGAAGTTCCGAATCAACCACGGCATTGATCCGCAATGAGCGTCTTGATAGAAAAAGCGTGCCCCGTACGACACCTGAACCTTATTACCGAGCCTTCCTCGATCTGCACGAGCACATCGTGACAATCAGGGCAGTATAACGGTGCCGAGGAACGACGAGTTGCGCTCGGCCAATGAAGAACTCGAAACCTCGAAGGAGGAGTTGCAGGCAGCGAGAAAACATTTTTGAGCTGGCCCGACTACTCCTGCTTCTGACACATTGGATCCCCCAGGCATCGATCGCCTGTTCGGAAGGTTATGCCCGGTTTTTGCACATTTTCTCAAATCCTCAGGGTTGCTCAAGATCCTTGCTCGAACTCGCTGACCCTTCTTTATCGGGCTGGTCTCGTTGATCCTTCCCCGACTTGCTTTTCGCGACGCCAAGCTCGTCGAGCTTATCGTCGATTTTCTGGGGGTCTCCGTTGTCGGAACTCTCTTTGGCGGCTTGATCTGATTCGGTCGGCATATGTCCTCCATGGTGGGTATCTGTATTTCTGCGCAAGCGCCATTCCTCTTCCGGACTGGCGTCGATGTTTTTGGATTGCGCCGCGAGGCTTTGAGCACCGGGGGGTTCTCCCGTTAATTAGAAGTTGCAAATATGACGCGTAGTTGGCGCGTACAACGCGAGCGGTTCGCGGTTCATCCAGGTCAAATCAGATCAGTTCGGCTATCGAACGCAGAACGGTGCACGTGTCGGGTATCTGAATGAGTTTATCGCGAACGATCGTTAGGATTTATATGGATATCGAAATAGTCGGACCGACTTATTCGCCCCCTGCACTGATTGCAAGTATTTTCCTATGGAGTAGTTCGGTATGACCAAGGCCGCGATATTCGATATAGACGGAACGCTGGTCGACGCTGTCGATTTGCATGCGAGCGCATGGCAGGATGCGTTCGCGCAATTCGGCCACGACGTTTCGTTCGAACAGGCACGCAGCCAGATCGGCGAAGGCGGCGACCAGCGTCTGCCGGTGTTTCTCTCCCCGGCCCAGCCTAGGATTGTGGCGACGATCTGGAAGCGTGGCGCGGCGATCGATTCAAAGAAGGGTATCTGCCATGGTCCGCCCATTTTCGGGAGTGCCCGAATTATTGCAACGTGTTCACGACGGCGGCCTGAATATAGCAGCCGCGTCGTCGGCCAAAAAGAAGAACTTGCGATGTACCTCGACATATCGCGAATTTCGTATCTGGTTGACGTATCCACGTCGTCGTCTGATGCCGAAAAGTCGAAGCCCGCACCAGACATTTTCAATGCCGCGCTTAAAAAGCTGGCGATCGACCCAGCCGATGCTGTCGCAACAGGAGATACACCGTACGACGCACAAGCTGCAGGAAAGCGGGCATGCAAACCATCGGCTTGCTGTGTGGTGGTTTTACGGAAGACAGTCTCCGCGATGGTGGCTGTGTGGCCGTCTACCCGGGACCTGGTGCATTACTGGCGCCTGCTTCAATGCGTCGCCACTCGGGGCCGGGCCGTGAGACGGCCAATGCGCACCTCGGCCGATGGCTCTCAGAGGTTGCCAATGTGCGCCGTCACGCAACAACGGGCGAGCGTCCAGCCGTGTTGCTCGATGCTGAACGAGCGGCACTTCTGCCATTGCCGGCTCAAGTGCCTGTGCTGGCGGCGCCCGACAATCGCCGGGTGTTGCCCCGTGAGAGCCTGCAGCATCCGCTGGCGGTCTATGACACGTTGCTGGAGCTCGCCGCATGAATCTGCAACATGAGCGCATCGCCGCGCTGTGCGCGCAACTGAAGCTCGACTGCGTCGCCACCGATTGGGCGCCGCTGGCACAACGCACGGCCGCAGCCGATTCGAGTATGGCCGACTTCCTGGAGCAACTTCTGCAAGCCGAAATCGGTGCTCGCGAAGAGCGCAAGCGCCAGGTGCTCACGAAGTTGGCGGCGTTGCCCGGTGTCAAGACGCTGGAGCAATACGACTTTGGCTTCGCCAGCGGCGCACCGCGTGCGCAGATTCAAGAGCTTGCGAGTCTGGCGTTCATCGAACGGGCCGAGAATATCGTGCTGCTCGGACCATCCGGTGTCGGCAAGACACAGGTATCTACAGCAGTGCGGGGTTGACGCCAAGGGGCAAGTCGATGATAGGGCTTCAGGGTGCCTCGACGAAGTGATCGCGGGTCGACCTTCGCACCATCGAATTCGTAGCTGAGATTGACCCGCCAAAACGGACACCTATCCTTTGGAGAAAGGGGGTGCCAAAATGGGCAAGCATCGAGCACCGTACCCGGCGGAATTCCGGGCTCGCATAGTGGACTTGGTGAAGGCGGGGCGAACACCCGAGGAGCTCGCGCGAGAGTTCGAGCCTAGTGCGCAGACGATAATCAACTGGGTGGCGCAGGCGGATATTGACGCCGGCGTGCGTCAGGAGGGGTTGACCACGGCTGAGCGCCAAGAACTCACCCGTTTGCGCCGCGAAAATCGGCAATTAAAGACGGAGCGCGACATTCTCTCTCACGCTGCAGCCTGGTTCGCCCGCGAGACAGGAGCCGTATCCTCGAAGGATACGGATTCATGAGAGCGAATCAGGCCCGTTGGCCCATTGCCACGATGGCGCGGCTGCTGGGAGTCTCGACCAGCGGCTACTACGCGTGGCTGGTGCGGGAGCCATCAAAGCGGTCACGTAGCGATGCTCAACTACTGACGCGCATTCGTACGTTGCATGCGAGTTCACGAGGTACGTATGGGGCGCCGCGCATCCATGCGCAACTTGCGCGCGAAGGAGTGCACGTGGGACGCAAACGAGTCGCGCGCCTGATGCGCATCGCGGACCTACGGGGAGCAAGCCGACGGCGCTGGCCACGTACAACGCGCCAGCGTGCCGGGGCACGGCGCGCGCCGGACCTCGTGCGCCGGCACTTCAATGCGGAAGGGCCCAACGTACTGTGGGTCGCAGATACCACCTACATTCCGACGACAGAAGGCTTTCTCTATCTGGCTGTGGTGCTTGATGTCTTCAGCCGGCGCATCGTCGGCTGGGCGATGTCGAACCACTTGTACACCGAACTGATGTTGCGCGCGCTCGACATGGCGCTGCAACAGCGACGCCACGAGGGCGTTATTCTGCATTCCGACCAAGGGTCCCAATACACGTCAATTGCCTTCGGAAAGCGCTGCCGCGAAGCGGGCGTGCAACCATCGATGGGTACGGCCGGCGACGCCTACGACAACGCAATGTGCGAATCCTTCTTTGGGACGCTTGAAGCAGAGCTCCTGTCGCGCGAACACTTCGCGACCCATGAACAAGCACGGAGGCGCATCTTCTCCTTTTTGGAAGGCTGGTACAACGTACGCCGCCTGCATAGCAGCATCGGCTATTGTTCGCCGCTCGAATTCGAGAACCTGAGCGCGAAGACAAAAACCGCATCACCCTGCGGGTTGCCCACCGACGGGCAGCGTCGCGGTCGTGAGAAGCGACCCGCTGCCCGTCCGTGGACAACCCGCGACTCAACGCTTAACGGAGGCCAGACCACGACACATCTTTGACTGCAAATCTGTCCGTCGGAGCGGGTCAATCTCATAGCTTCTTGTCTGAATCGGGGTGCAGGACGTACGCCGAGGGGCAAGAGTATGAGGCCAAGCTTCTGTCGCTTCTGACTCGCCGTTCAACTCCGCCCGCTCACTCGCTGGTACTCTTGCCTGCGGGCACCGGACCCGGCGACCTTAAGAACGTGGGAGAGCCCGCAAAGTTCGTCCCGACGATGTGAAGCCCATGCTTGCGGGGTTCGGGCTGGCGCAGGCACGAGTAACGAGATGGTGGCGCATGAATCTGCGAATTTCAAGCGGCCACGAATGAAACACCTGGCAGTGCTGCCCAGCGACGAGCCCTCCGATTCGTTGATAAGGAGAACAATAACCATGGCTTCTATCAGCAATGCACCCGTGCGTCACCGAACCGTCGGCATCGATCTGGCAATAAGTGCAGTTCAGGTCGCGCAGCTCTTCGATGATGGACGTGCAATTGGCAAACCGATCCGTTTCCGTTTGACGTCAACCGACCTCAGGCGTTTCGTGTCAGCCATCAAGAGCGGCGTCGGTGCGGATACGCCGATCACAGCCGTGATGGAGCCAACCGGCATGGCATGGTTTCCGGTGGCGAACTGGCTGCAGCGTGCCGGAATTAAGGTCATTCGGGTCAAGGGTCAGCGCGTGAAGGCGTTACGCAAATACCTCAGCGAGCATGCCAAGACTGACGCGGCCGATGCACATGTATTGGGCGCAATACCCGGCTTTGGTGGCCGTGGCCTCGACCCAGTTCATGTGCCAGGGCCCGAGCAACATTCACTACAACGACTGACCAAGCAGCGTCACCGCTATCAGGAGCTGGTGTGTTCCGCGCGGCGTCGCGTTCTTGACCTCATCCGCTGGGCGTGCCCGGCGCTTGAGCCTGTGTTGCCCGATACGGTCACGCAGCTCACTTTAGCGATTCTCGGCGAGTTATTCGATCCGCGCAAGGTTGTCGCCATGCGGCGCGATGTGCTCGCCCGATTTCTGTCGCGGCACGCCTCAGGCAATCATCCCAAGAGCGGCCCCTTTATCGATTCGCTGGTCGAGAAACTTAAATCAGCTGCTGAAGAGACCATTGAGCTTCATGGTGGTAGTGTCGATTTCGTTGCACTGCAATTCGAGGTGGCACAGGAGGTCGAGCATCTGCGATTGTGGGATCGCCACGTCAGCGCGATCGAGCGTGAGGTAGAGCAGATCTATCAGCAAGTGCATCCGTCCAATGCGCTTCGATCTATCCCCGGCATTGGGGCAACCCTGGCTCCCTTGCTCATCGGGGTGCTCGGCTACGCAAGGCGCTTCCGCAATGAGGATCACATACGTGGATTCTGCGGTATGTTTCCTACCAGAAGTTCGTCCGGTGGCATAGAGAAGCCCGGTCAGAGGCTGACAAAGAGCGGTAGCGATCGCGTCAAGCGGGCGCTGTACATCGCTGCGGACGTCGCACGCAAGATCGATCCAGATCTTGCCGCCGTGTACTGGCGTCTTATGGTGAGCAAGGGGCATCATCACAAGCAGGCCATCTGCGCAGTTGCGACGCGTTTGGTCAACCGGATCTATCGCGTGTTGAAGACCGGCGAGCCGTACGTGCTTCGAGATCAGGAAGGTAACTCGATTACCGTCCAAGAGGGCATGCTTGCGCAGTCAGTCACGATTGCCGCACTGCTCGCCCAGCGTCGCAAGCGAAGACGCGCGGAAGCTGAAGCTGGCGAACGCCGCAACGAGCTGCGCGCGCCGCTCGCCTCGCGACCGTCGGGGAACTGAGTGCGTCGATCGCGCACGAGGTGGGCCAACCCCTCGGCGCCATCCTGAGCATCACGGACGTAGCCGACCTGCTTCTAACGTCGCCGAACACCAGTGCCGATGAGTTGCACGAGATCCTTGCCGACGTCAGGCGCGACGCTCTACGGGCGAATGAAGTGGTGGTCCGTCTTCGCGCACTGCACGCGAAGCACAGCGTTTCGTTCAACGCCGTGAATCTGAACAAAACACTCCCAGCAATCTTCGCCGCTGATTGAGCCGGAAGCGAGGCGCCGAGGGATCGTGGTGCAGATGCATTGGCTGAAGCAGATGGTGAGATCTTTGTTGGGGACCACGTGCAGGTTCAGCAAATCGTGCTCAATCTGGCACTCAACGCAATGGATGCAATGCAAAGCACAGTGCCCGATGAACGGGTGCTGTCTATCTCTACGCGGTCTTTCGCCAGACGTATCGAACTCACTGTCGCAGACCGGGGTCATGGCTTGTCCGAAGATGCCGGGAGGCGGCTCTTCGAACCGTTCTATACGACCAAAGCGCATGGCATGGGGCTTGGCCTTTCCATTGTGCGGACGATCGTGGAAGCGCATCACGGGCACGTCGATGCCGTCGCACGCGATGGAGGAGGCACAGTATTTATCGTAAAACGCTACCGCTCTTGGAGACGGTCTGCGAAAAAGGCGTCCCAGGCTGTTCAAGTGACACCATCGACCGCTCGGGCACCGGCGCAGGTGGGACAGCAACGCCGTGAGTCCGCGGCGATCGTTATACGGACCTTCAAACGCCAATGTAAATCGCAGACGTGAAGGCACGAGGCCGAAACCTGCACGAACATGAGGGTCGGCACGCGGCTTGACATGGGCTCTCGCTGTTCTCGCTTATGGCAATCAACAGCGTACACCGACCAAGGTAACTTCCTCATCCCTCTTTCGTAAGAGATCGAGCCAAAATGGCTACAAGCTTTCCATAATCGACGGGCTTTGTGAGATGAAAATCGAATCCCGCCGATATTGCGCTATCCATGTCGTGCTGCTGTGCCCAGCCCGTCAGCGCAATGAGGGTCATTTCTGGAGGAGCCGTTTCACGGATGCGGACGGCGACCTCGTAGCCGTCCAGTCCCGGCAAGCCGATGTCAAGGATCACTGTTTCCGGTACGAACTCTTCCACCACAGCCAGGCCGGTTAGACCGTCCAAGGCGGTTCTAGTTTCATGTCCGTCCAAATCAAGCAGCATGGCGAGGCTAGTAACCGTGTCCTCGTTATCGTCAATGATGACGATTCGCTGGGCGCGATGCTGTGTTGCCGCGCAAGGAGGGATGCTATTGCTTGTCCCCAGCACGTTTTCAACGGGAAGCCGCACCGTAAATTCGCTCCCGTGTCCCGTTCCGGCGCTCTGGACAGCCACAGTGCCTCCGTGTCGTTCTACGAGCGCCTTAACGAGCGAGAGGCCAATCCCAAGTCCACCCTGCGAGTGGGGCAGACCGGCTGATATCTGTGAAAAGATTTGAAAGATCGAGGATAAGTGGTCGGGCGCGATCCCGATCCCCGTGTCCCGTACCTTGATGACGGCTTCGTCTTCCTCCCTACACACGTTGAGCCAGATTGAACCGCCCGCGGGCGTGTATTTGGCCGCGTTGTTCAAGAGGTTTTGAATGACCTGCGAGAGCCTCATCGGATCGGCGCTCACGACGAGCGGCTCATCCGGCAAACTGATCGCGAGGTGGTGCGACGATGCATCGATTACCGATCGCGACGTCTCGACGGCCTCACGGGCGATGGTTGCCAAATTCACGGATGCCGCTCGAATTTCGAGCTTTCCTTCGGCGATTCGCGAGACTTCGAGCAGATCCTCAACGAGACGAGCAATCTGGGTGACCTGGCGTTCGAGCACATCGCGCGACCAAAGCACCTGGGGGTCCGTGAACTGCTTGCGCCTGAACACCTCGATGACCGTGCGCAGCGGCGCCAACGGATTGCGGATTTCGTGGGCCAGTGTCGCAAGGAATTCGTCTTTCCTGCGATCGGCGAGTCGTAGCGCGTCCTCTGCAGCCTTTTGGGCCTCGAGGGCGGCTTCGGCTTTCTGGCGGGCCAGCAGCAGTTCATGCTCGTATTTGTGCCGGTCCGTCACGACGACGAATGCAAAGTCGTCGTAGTCAATGCCGTTATGCACATAACGGGCAGCATTGATCAACATGGGGATCTTGCGACCATCGCGGCGGCGGACATCCAATTTGACTTCTGCCACCGACCGCTGAATCTGCAATAGAGGTGCCAGATGGGTCTGGTGAAAGACCTTGCCACCGATCGTGAGCAGGTCCTGCACACGACGTCGATCAAGCAGTTCGTCTGCGCTATAGCCGGACCACCTGCAAAAAGTTGCATTCACTCGAACGATAGTCCCGTCCGTTGTAGTAGTCAGAAGGCCGCAGACCGCATGCGCGTAGGCATCAGCGATCGCTACTAAGCTTAATCTTGGACCGTCCATCAGTATCCCAGGGTGCCAAGAAATGCCTCGGCTGCCTCCTTACTCGGGCCGGGGGCGCTCAGGTGAGGACAATGTCCCACGTTCGCGACGATACTCAAGCTGCTCCCAGCGATGTTTCGATGCATGTATTCGCCAACGGAAAGGGGCGCAAGCAGGTCGTCGCTCGACTGGACGATCAGCGTAGGCGTTGTGACGCTCGAGAGGTCCCCCCGGTGATCGGCGAGGAACGTCACCCGAGCAAAATGTCGGGCAATTTGCGGGTCGGTACGGCAAAAGCTGTTTGTATGCTCATCTGCCAGCTCAGGTTGCTCTGGCGAGCCCATGATTGCCGGGGCCATCGTGCTTGACCAGCCGAGATAGTTGCTGTCCAACGCCCCTAATAGCTCGTCGATGTCTTCGCGTGAGAACCCGCCACTGTAGTCGCCATCATCGATAAAGGATGGCGAGGGTCCGATCATGACATTAGCGAGAAACAAATCCGGGCGCTGAATTGCGGCCAGCATTCCGATCATTGTACTGACAGAGTGACCAACGTAGATCGTCGGACCCTTAGCGCACTCCTCGATGATTTCAATTACGTCATCGGCGTATCCGGAAAGGCTGCCATATTTCGTCCTGTTATACGCGGAGAGATCTGATTGACCTCCCCCAACCAGGTCGAACAAAACCGTTCTGTAGCGGCTCGCGAAGCTGGGGGCGAAATTCCGCCACATGCTCAAATCACAGCCGAAGCCATGAGCGAAAAGCATTGTTACGGAACCCCCGCCGAATATCTGGACGTTGTTGCGTGACTGGATGCTCATGGGGATGTCCTGACAGGCTGCGTCGTTGGAAGTGATTCGGGGTCGCCGCGCATATTGCCACGGTACACGATTTCGGCGGTGGGGAGATTTCTCTCTTCCCATGCGCGCTTCAGGGTGTCGATCATTGTGGAAAGCAGGAGCGACGAGAATCCAACGCTGTCCGCGTCGACGGAATTTTGAGCAGCACAATTTTCGGTCGGCGTAAATAGTCAATCCGGGGTTGGGCGATCGCTCGAACAGCGATCTGCACAACCTCTTCGAGAGCACGTCGTTTGCGACCGCATCTTCGAACGTAAGTTCGATTGGCCTGCCCAGTGAGCTTTTCGGTAAACCTGACGGCCATCATCCAAACGTCATATGCGAAAAGACAGGCCCCTCGGGCCTCAGCTTCCGACCATCTTCATGGCCCTCATGGTTCTCGCGACTCCGAGTATGTTTATGACGCGTTTGAGGTTGTAGGCCAGCACCAGAAGGCTCATCTCGGCGCTCACCCGCTTGAGCGTCCGCGTCAGAAAGTGTGTCGCACCCATCCACTGCTTGAGCGTACCGAAAACATGCTCGACAGTGCTTCGTCGGATAGTCATTGCATCTGGCTTCCGATCGAGCCGTCGCTGCATGGCTTCGAGTATGCGTTCGTGCTCCCATCGTCGGATGCGGCGATAGTCGCTGGGCGAACATCGCTCCTTTAAATGACAATGCGGGCATGCGCTGGACCAGTAAACTTGAAGATTCATGCCGTGTTCGACTGTCGTGAATCGACGAATCGCACGTTCGCCGGCGGGGCATCGATATTCATCGTGCCTTGCAACGTAGATAAAGTCGCGCTTGGTAAAAAGGCCTTTCTTTCTTGACGCTGATGTGAGCGGCTTTGGGACATACGCCGTGATACCTGCCAGTTCGCACGCTCGGATATCCGGACCGCTGAAATAACCTCGATCGGCCAGAACCTTCAATCGAGACTTGCCCATCGCCTTTCTTGCCGCAATCGCCATTCCGCTAAGTTGTCCGTGATCGCTTCCGACATTCGTCACTTCGTGTTCAACGATCAGATGATGCTTTGCGTCCACGGCGACCTGAACGTTGTAGCCCACTGTTCCGGTTCTTTTGCCACCGCTGGTCATCGAGCGTGAATCCGGATCTGTGAGAGAAAGCTGTTTGTCCGGTTGGGTTTTTAGCTGCTTTCGGATCTGCTCGAGCTCTCGCATCTGTTGGCGTAAGCGGGCGATCTTCTCGTGCAAGCGCACCGTCTTCACATCGAAACCTGTTGGGCTGGTGCGGTCTGCGCTTTCGATCGCGTCGAGGTAGCGTTGCACGCTTTCTGCAATCTGCTGCTGACGCTTGTCGATCTTGCCTTCCGTGTAGTTCCGGTCACGACTGTTCACAGCTTTGAACTTACTGCCATCGATGGCCACTGTATCGCCGGAGAGCAGCTTCAGCCCTCGGCACAACTCGACGAAACGGCGACACACGTTGCGAATAGCTGGACCGTTGTCGCGGCGAAAGTCTGCGATGGTCTTGAAGTCTGGCGCCAAGCGTCCCGTTAGCCACATCAACTCGATATTGCGTTGACAATCACGTTCGAGACGCCGGCTGGAAGGTATGCGATTCAGATAGCCGTAAATATAGATTTTGAGCATCACACTCGGATGATATGACGGGCGCCCCGTGGTGGCTGGCGTAGCGCTGCCGAATCCGAGTTCCTCAAGATCCAATTCGTCGACAAAGGCGTCCACGATCCTGACCGGGTTGTCCTGTCCTATATAGTCGTCGACGCATTCGGGAAGAAGTGAAACCTGCTTGCGGTCATCGCCTTCAACGAATCGCTTCATGAGTCACCCGGTCTCAGTGAGTTGATTCAGTTTAGGCGATCAATGCGTTTTCACACACCCTCGGTCGCATTGCGACACCTTATAAGAGATAGGTGTTGCACTTCGCTTTTGAGGCCGCCGGGATTAAATGGTCTTTCCATCCCCGACGGACGGCAGCCAGCCCGGGGGGACATTCGCCGTGGGATCTGCCCGACCGATCAATACATCAATACGTGAGAATCAGACTGACGGTCCATCCTTTCACGTGGGGACCAAATAGGTAGGCTGCTCCCGCCCGCAGGCGTTTCGACTGTGCGTCGCCTCTCGAAAGGGGAAGTTCGAATCCGCCCCCGATGTTCGCCAACGTCGAAAACCCAAGAGCGTCGTGGTTGGGTCCGAAAAATCCGCCATAACCCGCGTTGATCACGTAATTCAACGGGCGCGCAAATAGCTGAGCACCCGTAGGCGCCGAATAGCTCGACTGGACCGACCATGAACCGGCCGTTTGTCTAAATCGCAGTAGAGGATCAGACTCATCGAAGCTTGAGATCCACGACCATGCAATGTGTGCACGCACAGTTAGCCTCTGCGCCCGTGCCAGATTCGTCAACCATTCGAGCGCGGCATTAGGTGTGATCAGCCATGCGTTTTCATGCCAGTTGAATAGCGGCCCATCAAGGACAGGTTTCAGGCCATTGGCTGCGCCTGCATATGAGGCATCATTGAGCAGCCTGGCCACGCTGAAGCCCACTCCCGGCTCGAATGTGATTCCATAGCCGAGACTGCTTTTAAGGTAAGCGATAGTTTTAGCACACCGAACAGGGATCAATAGCAAGCGAAGGGCAAGCATGGCCGCGTCTAGCGGACCTGACGGCGTGCGCGCCAACGCGATGATCGAAGCGTGTTCGCTGCCTCAGCTGACGCTTGCCTCGGCCTGCCGCTTGGCGTAGTTGAACGGCAGCAGGTCGCGGATGTCAGCGTCCGGGGACCGCTGCGGCAACTCGGTTAGCACGTGCAGCAGCCAGGCATGTGGTTCGACGCCGCAAGCTCGGCACGTGAGCATCAGACTGTAGACGACCGCGCTTGCTTTCGCACCGGCTTCCGTATCGCTGAACAGCCACGATTTTCTCGCTGTGGCTATTGCCCGTTCATTCTGCCCATATCGGGCAGGAAGTCGAAGTTCATTATCGCTGGCATCCGCTATATAGGCGTCGCGTCAAAGTCAGAGATGTAGAGCATCGAGGCGGAAGCCCGGT
>Ga0160464_100850_pt1 | contig 16058 bp, 15 predicted proteins | sample HID1971I_E11MG_FD_108275 | JGI IMG/M metagenome (GOLD analysis project Ga0160464, IMG submission 108275) | Enriched millipede-associated microbial communities from UW Madison campus, WI, USA - HID1971I_E11 MG | ecosystem: Host-associated > Arthropoda: Insects > Digestive system > Unclassified ... | reverse complement strand
GACAGGCCTCGATCCGCTGCCTGAAGTTGAGGAAGGTCACCATCTCCAACGCTTGCTCAATCGCGAAATAGCCGCTTTCCAGACTTTCGCTCGTCGGGATCGGCGAGCCGCCTACCGGCTTGGCGAGGAATAGCGTATTGCAGATGGAGGCCTGCACGTTTTGAAAGATGCCGCAAAAGCGTACGATCTCGATATCGACGCCGGACTCCTCCTTTGTCTCGCGAATCGCCGCCTGACTGATTGCTTCTCCCTCCTCGACGACGCCGCCGGGCATCTCCCAGCCACGCTGCGGTCCTCGGATTAATAGCAGCTCCTTTCGCTCATTCAGGACGATCGCAGCAGCAGAGACGAAGTGCTTGGCACTGCTCATCTGAACACTTCCTTCCATCTATTATTGAACAACGGACCTACCTCATTAGCTCCTCTTCGGGAGAAGCGTTCGCGTCCAGCCGCTGACGTGCCGAGTCGGTGCGCGCCGATACCGGCTCATGCTCGCCGGCTCGGGCGAGGCCGTAGGCCGGCATATGATTGTATACGGCCTCGTAGTTGCCCGCTGGCACGAGATACGTCTCATGGAAGATCCCGACAGCAGGATTCGATCCGACTTTCTGGTTGAATGCGCGCCATGCCGCCAGATGCAGTCCGCCTTGCCGCGCATAATGCTCCAAGTGCTCCATGGACCGCCAATACTGGATCATCGTGACCCCGCGCAGATGGAAGCTCATCTCTGTATGAAGGAAGCCCAGCTCAGGATTGGCGTACAGCTCCCGCATCATCGGTCCCATCGCCTGGACGACCGGCAGCCACTTCGGCATCGCCAGCAGCTTGTTGATGCGCACCCCGATAACAAACACGACAAAAGGGCCCTCCACACGGGCCGTATAACGCCCGGTATAAATTGTTTTCATCCCTGTTCAACCTCCTGCGGCTGCTCTAGCCATCGCAGATGCAGCTCATAGTAACCGAGAATATCTCGAGCGTTGTATTGCTGTGCAGTGAGATAGCCGCCATAGAAGATCGTGAATAACAGCTTGGCCGCATCCTCGGGGACCATATAAGGTCTGAGCTGCTCCTCCTGCTGCGCCTCCTGCATCGCTTGCAGGAACAGCTCATGCATATTGGGCGAACGTCTGCCTTGGGCCTCCTGCCCGGGGAACAGCAGCTCCACCTCGGCCTCGCTCAGCTCAGGCATCCGCGGATGCATCTTCATCTGCGACAGAAAAGCGATCAGACTCGGCATCATGCCTGGCATCTGCTCCGCTTGCTCCGCAACGGCGCGCAGCAGCAGGCGCACCGTATCGAAGCCCGTCAGTCCGCGCTCTTCGATCTCGATGATCCGCTTCGTCAACCAGATGCGCATGAAATAGACGAGCATGTCTTCCTTTTGCGGGAAAAACTTGAAAAAGGTCACCTTGGACACCTCGGCCTCCCGACAAATCTGCTCCAGCATCACTTCATGGAACATTTTGTCTTGCATTAGTTCAAGGGCAGCCGTGTAAAGCGAAAGCTTGGTTTTGGCTTTTTTAATCTCGCGCAATGTATGATTTACCTTTGTCATATTATCAACTCCAGTAAATATATTAACACAAGTAAACTTAAATAACAAAGAAAAAAGCTCTTCCGAGCTAGTCTCTCTCCAACGTATCCGATTCGGCGTCTTCCCCTTAGGCCTCGGGCTGGTCCCCTTAAACGCTAATGAGATGTGGAAAAAGACCGAGAGGGATCTCGGCCGACAATTAACGATTATTCCAACCACTCCGCCGTTGCAACAGCAGCTCGTGTGGTTCGAGCGTCATGACAATGCCGCCAAATGAACAATTCAAGCTGGGCATGGCAACTATACATTGAACACTCCCGCCACCTGCCGCAACGGCTGAGGTGGGGGATTCTTGGGTAATTGCACCTTCTGGAGCAAAGTGATCCAAGCGATCCCTGTGGTTCCCATAGTTCATGGAAGATGCCGAATCAGATGGCCATCACCTTTATATTTTTCGCGGCATTACCATCTCGATCATGTCGGGTCTGACAGGCGGAGCATTCCCATGCTCGCACACCGAGATCCCGGACCTCCGGATGGATGACCCCGCACAGATGACAGGTTTGGCTCGTTGGCACGAAGGCCGGAACTTCCTTGATCTGCGGCGGAACTTGAACGCTTTATGTCTAAGCATGGACGAACCAGCCTCCTTATTTGAATGTCTATATCCCCAATTATAGCACATACGTTCGTGTTAGAACAAAAAAACCACCGATTCATCTCCCGCTTATAGAAGACGGGAGTATTCTCGGCTTAGGTGGATAAAGCTATGAAATAAGACGATGAAAAAAAGACCGGCTCATCAGCGTCAGCCGACAAAACGGTCCTTAACTATATTACGCCTTGCGCAATCGAACAGCCATATATTGCTTGCCAGGAAGATCAATGCGGAAATTCCCCTCGTACGTCTCCTCGAGTGTCTGCACCGTCATCTCCCACGTATCGATCACATCGACCTGATAGCGAGTGCCAGGCTCCAACTTGAAATGACGGTAGCTCGGTTGGTTGAAGCCAAAGTAATACAAGTAGTACTCCCCTTCGATCCCCGCTCTGGGCACATCCCAATCGGACGGCAGCGGGTTCAGCCCCTGCTCCGGCCCTTCCTCCAGCATCATGCGAAGGAAGCCGATTCGCGCCGGGCTGCTGCCGCGCAGCTGCCCGCCCTTGGACCACCAGAGGATGTCCTGCGGATGCAGGTACGTCTCGCCATGTCCGACATAACCGCCGCGCACCGCACCCTCCCAGAAACGACGCACCATCTCCTCGCCGGTAATGTTGCCCCAGCCCCAGTCGATATTGCCTTCATAAGCGCATTCGTCGATGACGATCGGCTTTTGCCACTGCTGACGCCACTGGTCCGTATTCTCGGCTGTCCGGTACGCATCGACGCGCTGGACGCTGCAGTGGGTAATCCATGGGCGGGTATAGTCATAGAACGGGATGCAATTATGAATCGAGATCAGATGGTCATATGGATCATTGCCGGTGACGATCTCAGCGAAGCGCTCCCAATCGTCCGTCGTCTTGGCGCGCATCAGATCGTATTCATTGGCCAGCGACCACCACACATTGCGAAAAGCGCTCAGACGCGCCGTAATATACCGCAAGTAGCGGTCGTCCGTCTCGGCGGACATCTTGTCGTAGCCCCAACGGTCATACGGATGGAAGAGGATCAGATCGGCCTCGATGCCAAGCGCCTGCAGATCGGCGATCCGCTGCTCCAGGTGGCGGAAGAAAAGCGGGTTGAAGCGCTCATAATCCCAGCCCTCCTCCATCGTCCCCTCGAAGGCGTGATAGGGCGGCTCATTCGTATTGTATTGATACCACTTCGGAAATACGCACATCCGCATCTTGTTGAACGGACCATCCTGGAGTGTCGCCAGTGTAGCCTCCTGCAGCGCCTCCTCCTGATGCGTCCATGCATAGCAGGTCGTGCCGATCGGGCGATACGGCGTGCCGTCCGCATAAGCAAAGTGATATTGATGCTGCACTCGCACGGGGCCATGGTTGTCCCCTGTCGCAGGCAAGCAAGTAAAGGCTCCCTCGATCCCGTCCAGCTCGCTATCGCTGCTGCGCGTCCGATAATGCCACGCGCCTGGAGCTCCTGGCATGAAGCGGATGCGGTAGATGCCCTCCCCATCGTAAAAGCCGGAAGCCTCGACCTGATCCCCGACATCGGAGACAAACTGGGCAGACAGCGTCACCTCCGCGAACGGGTTTCCTTCTCGTGTCCCCTCCAGCGACAGCTCGATATAGTCCCATTGCTCGACGGTAGACGGTAGGTTCTCTTGATCTGTACGGGAATGCCTCGGATTGGATGACATCGCGAACCCTCCAACTATGTAATTATAAAAGCTTGGAATAAATATGAAAAACCTAATACCAAAATGAAAACCCTTTCCTACATGATAAAACTATCATGTTTTAGTTATTCAGTCAATTAAAATGGATCATTCATTTTAGTTGGAATAAACTAAAAAAGCAGCTCGGGTGAGAAGGCAGTTTCATTGGAGCGTAAACGAGGACGTCATTCGGGCACGTAACGAAAGAAAGTTTCGTTGAAGCACTGTCGGGGGCGCAGATCAGCGTCGTACCGCAAGAAACTTTCGTTGGAGCACTCGGGTATATAACGTATAACTCAGCTAGATTCACGGTTACGACGTCTTCAAATCCTTTAAATTAACAAAAAACCAGGGTTTCCCCTGGTTTCACAACCATCTATCTTGATGCGCCTCTCTTATAGCTCGACCAAAATTTTGGCCTGGCTCTTGTCGCGCAACAACAGCTCCAGCCCATCCTCGACCAGCTGAGGCAGCTCGATCTTCTTGGTGATGACAGGCTCGACATTAAGTCGTCCGGAAGCGATCATCGCGATGACCTCAGGGAAGACGTGACGATAAGCAAGCGATGCGGTAACTTTGAGCTCGCCGATCAGCAGCTGGTTCACATCCAGCGTGACAGGCTGTCCATAGGCTGCGATGACCATCAATTGGCCGCCCTTCTTGAGCACGTTGAGCGCGCTGCTGAAGGTTGCCTGTACGCCTGCCGCCTCATAAGCGACATCGACGCCATTGGGGAACTGTGCGAATACCTGGTCCTCGACCTTGGCTTCGGCGCTGTTGATCGTCAGGCTGGCTCCGGCCTCGCGGGCTTTCTCCAGTCGCTCAGGCGAGATGTCGACCGCGACGACATCCGACGCGCCAGCTGCCTTGGCACAGATGATCGTTAGCAGTCCGATCGGCCCCGCTCCGAACACGATCACCGACTGGCCAGCCTTCAGGTCGCTCGACTTGACCGCCTGCAGCGTTACGGCTGTCGGCTCGACGAGCGCTCCTTCCTCCAGCGAGACCGCATCCGGCAGCTTATGCGCCTGGGTTGCGCGCACGACCGCATATTCGGCGAAGCCGCCGTCATCGTTCAAGCCGAGGAAGCCAAACGTATTCGACAGATTGTATTTGCCAAGCTTCGCATAATAATCGTTGTCGGCGTAGATTAGCGGCTCAATCGCCACACGATCGCCCGGGGCCAGATCTGCCACGCCCTCCCCTGCCTCGACGATCGTGCCTGCGAACTCGTGACCGAGCGTCAGCGGGACCTGACGTTTGCTGACCGGATGCGGCGTCATCGAGATGCCCATGCCGTGATGGTAGGCGTGCGGGTCGCTGCCGCAGATGCCCGCCCAGGCGACTTTTACTTTGACATACCCCGGCTTGATCGCCGGCTCCTGGATATCCTCGATCCGCACATCCTTGGCTCCATAGATTACTGCTGCTTTCATAGGTACCCGCTCCATTCCTTGTTAGTGAGTGACGACGCTTACAGCTTGCATTATATCAGTCCGGCTCATTCAAATCCAATCTTACTCGGCGTCTGCCACAGCCAGCAGCTGCTCGCTCAGATGACGCGCAGCAGCAGGCAGCGGCAGATGGCGCAGCGTCGCGATGCCGATATGACGGGCGGGGATCGGTGGATCGAGCGGAATCTCTACTAGACTGCCAGCAGCCAACTCTGCCCGCACATAATCCTTGACGACCACGGCGAGTCCGAACCCGCTCCGGGCGAATCTCGACAGCAGCTCGACGCTGCCCAACTCGATCTCTGGTTTCAGCTCAACGCCATGACTGCGGGCATAGACATCCAGATAGCTGCGCGAGCTCGCCCCCTGCTCCAGCATCAGTAACGGCCAGTCGCCGAGCTTTCGGATAGCTAACGGACGAGCCGCAAGCTCCGCATACTTCGGACCTCCCACCAGCACATCCTGCTGCCGCGCCGTCTTGACGAACTCGACGCTCTCGTCCTCAGCAGGCAGATGCACGATGCCAAAGTCGATCGAGCCCGCCTTGAGCAGACCAATCGTCTCTGGCGATGTCCGGTTAGTCACTTGAATCCGCACACCGGGATATTGTCGATGGAACGTCTCCAGCACCGGCAGCAGATAGTGCGCACAGAGCGAATCGCTGGCGCCGATCCGGACCTCGCCCGTGAGCAGATCGTGACGATCGGCCATCGTCTTCTCGCCCATCTCGATGAACCGCATCGCTTGATCGACATAATGATAAAGCGCTTCGCCATCGCTCGTCAGCGTGACGCCGCGCGTCGTCCGCACGAACAACGTCGAGCCAAGCGAGGCCTCCAGATGCTTCAGCGTATGGCTGACCGCCGGCTGCGTAATATTCAGTTGGCCGGCCGCTTGCGTCAAACTTCCCAGCTTCGCCGTCCAGTAGAATACCCGATACCATTCCATATTATGCATCCTTATCATTACCTCTCTTTATGACAAGCATTACAAAACGTCATTTTACGAATAACTACAACCCTACTATAATAAACGCTGTAAGGAAATACAAGTTCGGGAGGGTTCACCATGTCGGTAACAGTAATCGTCGGCGCCAACTGGGGCGATGAAGGCAAGGGCAAGATGACGGACGTACTGGCAGCACAAGCCGAGTATGTCGTGCGGTATCAAGGCGGGAGCAATGCGGGGCACACGATCATTAACGATTATGGCAAGTTCGCGATGCAAATGCTGCCTTCGGGCGCCTTCCGGCCTGAGGTGCACAATGTGATCGGTCCAGGGGTCGCGCTCGATGTCGAGACGCTGATGCGGGAGCTGCAGACGTTGCAGGAGCGCGGCGTCCCTGCGCCACGGCTATCGATCGCCGAGCGGACGCAGGTCGTGCTGCCGTATCATCGGCTGTTTGATCGCTTGGAGGAGGAGAGGCTCGGCAATCGCAGCTTTGGCTCCACCCGCCGCGGCATCGCGCCATTCTACGCAGACAAGTACGCCAAGCTGGGCATCCAGGCCGCCGACCTGTATGACGCACAGCGGCTGCAGCGCCGCCTCGAGCAAGCGCTCGAGAGCAAAAACATCCTGCTCGAGCAGCTATATGGCCAAGAGCCGCTCTCGGCGGACCAGTTGGTCCCGGAGCTGATGGCTTGGGGAGAGCAACTGCGCCCTTATCTCCGCGATACGACCGCCCTGCTGCACGAAGCGCAGCACAGCGGAGCGCCGATCCTGCTGGAGAGTCAGCTCGGCGCGCTCCGCGACCCGGACCATGGCATCTATCCCTTCTCGACCTCATCCTCGACACTGGCTGGCTTCGCTCCTGTCGGCGCCGGACTGCCGCCTTACGCTGTGACCGACATCCTCGCCGTGGTCAAGGCGTACTCTAGCTGCGTCGGCGCAGGACCGTTCGTCGTCGAACTGGAGGGTGCGGAGGCCGACGAGTTGAGACGGCGCGGCGGCGACGCCGGGGAGTACGGGGCCGTCACCGGCAGGCCGCGCCGGGTCGGCTGGTTCGATGCGGTGGCGACGCGCTACGGCTGCAAGATCCAGGGAGCAACCGGAGTCGCACTCACTAACCTCGACGTGCTCGGCTACCTCGATCGCATCCCGGTCTGCACGGCCTATGAGCTGGCGGACGGCACAGTCACCGAGCAATTCCCGGTGAGCGCCCACCTCGAGCAAGCGCAGCCACGCTACGAGTACCTCGATGGCTGGCGGACGGAACTGACAGAGGCTCGCAGCTTCGAGGAATTGCCTGCTGCGGCGCAACGGTATGTCGAGTTCATCGAAGGCGAGATTGGCGTCGTCGTCACCTATATCTCTGTCGGCCCGCGCCGCGATCAGATCATCCGCAGAGGTTAGTCTTCACGCTGCAGAGGCACCTCTGCTCTTGTCTGGAACGGCTTGGACTTGCGCCATTCGACGGCGCTTACTCGCTCGATACGTTCCCCCAGCGTCTTGTCGAGACGGACCACATACGAGCGCGGGGTCGCGTCGTCCGTGCAAGCGCTGCTGCCGAGACTGAGATGGAGGATTAACGTCTCCCCAGCATCCTCCATCCCGAGTCCCTCGTATTTCAACGGACAGTTGCCCGATTCGTTCAGGCCGAAGAAGTAGACATCCTCTTCGTCAAAGTCGACGCGGGGCAGCTCGTCCTCATAACGATAGCGCGCCCATAGTCTTGCCATCTCCTCTTCGGTCGAAGCCACCTCTGCATGCAGACGGTAGTCCGTACCCTCTGGCAGCGTCTTGTCTGTTTTCAGCAGCCGGGCCGACAGCTCATTGTCGATCGTTGGCCCGCTGCAGCCTGCCAGCATGACGATTGCGGCTATCGCGACGACCGCGAGATTGCGCCAGCTGGAGACGAGTTCATAGCTCATATCCTCACTCCTCTCTTAGCTTCCCTGATGCAGGCAGCTCCGGGGCGATCGCTACCAGATGGTCCGCTTCGAACAAACGGTGCTTATAGGTGACATAGTAGCGTTCCCCTTTGATCAACAGCCCTGTTAACCCGAGCGGCGTTTTGATGACGCGTCGCTCACCCGTCTGCGTCTCTACCGACAGTTGATGAGAGTCCGCTTCGATCAAGGTGACAGGCTCCATCGTCTGATACTCGTACAGATTCCACAACCAGATTCCGACGAAGACGGCCGCGGCCCCCAGGATAACCCATCGTCTTTTACGCATATCGTTGTCGCCCCCTTACTATCCTATTATATCTCTCCATTGGAAGATAAGGGAACTGAATTGACGCAACTCACAAAAAATACAAGGCAAACACAGGCTTGCTGCCCCGCGTTGTGCCTTGCATACATTTGAGTCATTCGCTAAAGAGTCATTCGCTAAATTGTTCTTGCACCGATTCGCAACGGCGTTGTCGAGATGGCAGGAATAACGGTGTAAAATGAGAATGTCTCGGTTCCGTTATGGGGAATCGTATTCGTCTCGATCATATCGACATAGGTTCCGCCAGACGTCCAACCGCTTGCACGGACGGTAGAGCCTCCCATATTTACAATAGGGAAAATGTAGAAGCCGGTTGTTCTCCCCAAAAATACTCTGAACTTCCGCGCCGTTCCCGTCGTATTGCGAATGGTCATGTTGATATAATATTGTTGGCCATACCCTCCGTACAACAGCCCTGATACAGCTCCAGAAGGATCAGTTACATAAGGAATATCATCTGTACCGAAGATTCCGGGATATGAGGTGGAGCCGGCGATTGAATAATAGACACCGTTTGTATCGGTGGGCGAAAGCGGAGCAAAGTTTATCGTATTATAATACGTCGGCGCTTTGCCTCTTCGCATCGTCGGAGATTTTATATTGGCAAAGGCTGTCGCACCGCTCGAATTGGATACCCAAGCCAGATCGAATAATACAGCCGATGCAGCAGCGCTTGTAGCATTGTTGGTGATATTGATCTGACCGAGAATGCCAAAGTTATTGCCGGCAGCGATCGTCCTTGCGGGAAAGAGTTGGCCGTACGACAATGGATTGATAACGATCGACAAGGTTGGCTTCCACGTAAAATACTCTTGCCATGCTGCCACATCCGAGTTGCTCGCATGATTCGTTAAGCCATAATTGTTCGTCGAGACTCGTATCGCAAAACTATTGGGATTGTAAATGGTTAATGTGTGCTGCAACGACGCGCCGGACACATTATGATGCCACAAATATACCAACCCTGCTCCTGTAACGGTATCTCTGTTCAGCCATTTCCCCGCATCTGCAAGATCGCCTGCATCCACTGCCTCGGGATTATCCGAGTAAAATACGTACCCTCCTCCCTTGCTAACCGTGCTTGTCCCTTTTGATGCAGCTACAGGCGTACGAGCTACAGCCGCTGCTCCAGTAATAATCGTTGCCATGCCAATCCACTCCTTTTTGTTGCTTCTCTCCACAAGGGAGAGTTGACAGTTAAAGTGCGTGGACAGGCTAAAAAAACAACCGTTCCTCAAAAAATAGGCTCATAACCCCAAGCTATAAGTCGAGCCTCATCAACCTACCCATTCACAGAACTTAATATGTACTATATATCCAAAAATAAGTTAAACACATTAGATCTTTACACCTCTGAGTTGAATAAGATAGATCATGTTACAGGAAAGAAGGTTGTAAAATGAGTACAGAGAAACTAGAAATATGGAATAAGCGTTTCGTCCAATTCATTGGTTCAACCATCCGATATGCGACGATAACTTTCTTACGCAGCCATAGACATTATGCCAAAAGAAATTTGACTTTAATGGACATACATGTCATCGCTGTCGAACCCGATTTTTCCACTTCCCATTTCGACTTATCGAGCGCGATTGCTGAATTGTCCTTCAAACAGCAGGTAATTGTGCATCAAAAATATAGGTTCGGTTATTCGGATATCGAGATCGCCGACCAGCTCTGTCTGTCCCCGCAAGCGGTCGGCAAGCTGCGCAGACAGGCTCTGATGAAAATGAGAGTTCACTTGACGGAACACGTCCAACAAGAAGTGATCCCCCATCAAACACAATGACTGGCGAGACCTGGTGCTTCGTTCCCAAAAGGGCGACAAGGAAGCCATCAGGACGATTATCGACCGTTTTACGCCACTAATCCGCAAACAAAAGAAAAGCACTCCGCGGGAGCTCCATCAAGATCTCGAACAAACGCTGTTTGAAACCCTCATTCGAAAAATTAAGACCTATGATGTTGGAGATGACCCGTAAGGAAGCGGGCAATCGGTAAAAAGATCGCCAACTGCGTGGACAAGCCAGCATTCGGCGATCTTCTTGTTGCGCCTTAATCATCGAGTAATCTTAACTAATCTCGGCTAATGGCGGTCGATAAGCCGCGCCAAGAGCGGCATATAGGAGCGGCCGACGCTAGCGATGCTGTATCGCTCCCGCGCCAGCTTCTCGCCCGATACGGCCACCTGTCTACGCAACGCGTCGTCCGTCAGGAGACGGTCGATAGCAGCCGCGCAGCCGTCAAGATCGCCGCCCGCATAGAGGCCGACGCTCCGCTCATCGCCCAGCAGCTCCGGGAGCGCGCCCACCGCCGGGGCGACGACCGGGCAGCGGCAAGCCATCGCCTCGAGCACCGTCATCCCGAAGGACTCGTTGGCTGTCGTGCTGACATACAGCCCGCCGCTGCGCGCGGTCTCCGAGTAGAGCCGACTCATCGACCTGTAGTCGACAGACGGCAGCCAGACGAGCGTATCCTCTCCCAACTGGCGCTGCCTGGCCAGCAACTGTCGCTTCACCTCTTCAGGCGCCGTATGGCCTCCTGCGAGGACAAAGCACAGATCGCCACGCTCCTGACGCAGCCGTTCGGCGAGCTGTACGAAGGCCTGCCAGTTTTTGTGGGCATCCAGCTTGCCGACCCACAGGATGAGCCGCTCGCCTGTTCGGGCCGCGACCGGCGAGTCGCCCGTCGTCTCGTAGCGGAACAACTCGGTATCGAGGCAATTGTCCACCTGATGCGCAGACGGAATGCCAATGTCCTCGAGATATCGCTTCATATAATAGGACGGCGTCAGCACATACCGCGTCGGTAGCGACGACCAGTCGGCCTGCAGACGACTGAGCGGCTCCTCGTAGGTCGTATGCACCTCGTGGATGACTGTCCCATCATAGGCAAGCCCCGCCAGCGCCTCGTACAGCTCGTAGGTGTCGATCGTGAGGACGGCGTCGAACGAACCGGCCGCGATATAATCGCGGATCGCTTCCACCGACGGCAGGACCACCGTATGCCGGTATCCCTCAAATGCGCTCAGACCGCCATAATCGCCCATGAAGCCGAAGTGCGGCTCTGCCGCCTCTCGGAGGAACTTCAGCCGATTGGCCAGCTGTGTCGTACAGCCGCCCAGCACGCCATACTTGTACAGATAAAACAGCTTCACCGCTTGCTCACCCGCCTCCCCCGGCATTCGACGGCTCGACCCGATGCAGCTCCGTCCCTCTCGCCGTATACAACGCGCCGGACGCATCTGCCGTCAACAGTCTGACACCGCGCGCAAGGATCGTCAGCTCCTCCTCGCCCGGCTCGTAATGAAACAGCCGCCCCTCGGAGACGCCGTATAGCCCGTCGGGACGATAGATCAGCTCATCGCCGCCTCGCCAGAAGTGCGGCACCGCCGTCCAGTCCCGCGCTTCGATCTCGATGCGCCGCAGCGTCCGGCCATCGCGACGATCGACCGCGAACAGCTGGCCGCCCGCCAGTCCCCACACCTGTCCGTCGTCACCAACAGCAAGCGCCGAGATCGCCCGCGCACCCGGCACAGGCACGACGCGCCATATCTCTCGCCGGTCGTCGGCTTGCCAGCAGAGCAGCTCTGCCTCCACCGCTTCGGGGGCGACGCCGAGACCGCCCCATACCGAGCCGCCAGCGAAGAGCGTCGTCCCCTGCGCCGCCAGCGCGACCACGCTCTGACGGGGCAGCAGATGCCGATGCGTCTCGCGCGCTCCCGTCTGCGGATCGTAGAGCGTGATCGCCCCGCCATGCCTGCCATAAGCAGGCACTGTGCCGATCGCCAGCCAGTCGCCCGCCCAGGCCATCACAAACGGGCGGTCCTGCTCCTCTCCCTGCAGCGAGAACAGCAGTCTCGGATTGACCTCGCTCTGCCACGGCAGCGCCGGGTCGTACGCATAGATCAATGCCTTGGGATACACGCCAAGATAGAGCAAGCCGCCGCCTGCCAGCATGCCCTCGGTCTGGCCGAGTCCTCGCCATGCCTGCAAGGTATCAGCGCCAACGTCATAGCGCGCCAGACCGCCAGCGAAGTAGCCGCCGACATAGATGGCGTCGCCTGGACCTGCCGTCATCGATTGCAGCATCACCGGCTGTCCCGGCAGCTCCAGCTCGCACACCTCATAGACGTCCTGCTCCGGATCATACACCCAATAGCTGCCGCTGCGGTAGACGCCGACCAGACACGCGCCCTCCGGGTTCAGTCGATGGCCGCTCAGCCAGCCGTAGTCGCCTGCCGGCTCCGGCATCGGCAACGCCGTCGCCTTCAGCAGCCCCGTCTCCGCATCGTAGAGCTGCAGCCTGCCGTCCTTGACAAAGTAGACGCGACCTAGCGCATCGGGCGGCGAGACGCTAAGTCCGCTGCAGCCGTCCAGACTCGCCACCCAGACCTCGCTCGCCAGATCATAGATCAGCAGTCGGTTGGAGGGCGTCAGACGGGCATACAGCTTGCCATCTGCGATATCGACGTCATAGACGAGCTGATCGTCCTCGCAGCCAGGCGGCAGCGAGAGCTCGCGCTTGTCGCCGGTGGCCGTGTCAAGCGCGACCAGATGCGGCGAACGAGTTCCCGCCCCGACGTAGAGGATGCCTCCACGGGCCGCCATCGCCCGGGCATATTGCTCGCCTGGCACGATCGCTCCGTAATCCCAAAACTCGCCGCGCTCAGGGTCGTAGCGGAACACCTTGCCGCCCGGATAGATGCCGCCATAGACCATGCCCGCCTCGTCGACGGCTAGTCGCCACGTATATGTCTCGCCTGGGAGGATCTCCCCGAGATGCTCGACGCCGCGCTCCTCCGTGTAGCGGTACAACACGCCGCTGCCGCCGATGTAGATGCCGCTGGGCGCGGCAACGACGCCCCAGCTATGATCCGAGCCAACCAGCGGCAGGCTCGCCACACACTTGCCGGCTAGCGGGTCGAGGATATGGAGCATGCATGGTGCGCCAGAGGAGACGGCGTAGATCCGCGCTCCCCCAGCATCATCCGACACGCAAGCCGAAGCCCATACCGCCAGCCCGTGCAGCGGCTCGCCGAGGCTACGCACCGCCATCGCGCATCTCCCGGGCAGCATGCGCGGCGGCCGCGCTCGCTGCGGATTCGGCCGCCGCTCCATACAGCAGCACCGTGCCGAGCAGGCTGGCCGGCGCTTCCGCATAGCGGCGGAACGCCGCCTCGCATTGCTCGGCAGGCAGCACGTCGCTGATGAGCGGCTTTACAACCAGATCGCCCTCTGCGATCAGACGGATGTACTCGCCCATGTTGCGACCCTCCGTCCAGCGCACATAGCCGTACGGATAGTCCACGCCCTCGCGCTCGTATCCTTCGTCGTAGCGCCCCGGACCGCCGGCGCGCGAGATGAGCACCTGCGCTTCCTTGGCGAACATCAGCTCACGCGAGAACTCCGGCTTGATGTCGCCGACGAGCAGCACCTTGCCGCAGTCCCGCAGCCAGCGCAGCGACTGGTCGATCAGCTCGCCGTTCTTGCTGCTCGCGCAGATGATGACCGCGTCGGCGCCGTTGCCCTCCGACACCTCCGCCAGCAGCCGCCCCGCCTCTCCCGGATCGGCTGCCGTATGCCGGACGCCGAGATGGCGCGCCATCTCGCAGCGCTCCGGCAGCAGGTCGTAGACGACGACCCGCAGCCCCGAGCTGCGGGCGATCTGCGCGATCAGCTGACCGAGGATGCCGGCGCCGATCAGCATCAGCGTCTCGCCGAATTGCAGTCCCGCCTGACGCAGCGCATGGATCGCGATCGCCCCCAGCCCGACCGTCGACGCCTCGATGCTGCTCACCTGGTCGGGTATCGGCACCATCAGATGGCGCGGCATGAGCAGCCACTCCGCATGCCGCGCGTAGGGCGCGCCGTAACAAGCGACGCGCTGGCCGACGCGCCAGTCCTCCATGCCCGCTCCGACCTCGCGGATGATGCCGGACGCGCTGTAGCCGAGCGCGACCGGATCGTTGCGATACAGGCCGTTCATCATCAGCTCGGTGCCCGGGCTGATCGCCGTACACTCCGTCTCCACGAGGACGAATCCGTCCTCCAGCGACGGTTTTTCGACCTCCGCCAGCCGTATATGTCCCTTATGGGATAAGATTGCCTTCATCCGTATGTCTCCTTCCGACTGCGTTGGCCCTTCCTAGAGCGTGTCTTCATACTCCGAGCGGGCTTGCAGACACGCCCTTACTACAATGGTTCCGGGCGCTATTCTTTGAGGGCGCCGATCATGACGCCTTTGACGAAGTATCGTTGCAGGAATGGGTAGATGACGAGGATCGGCAAGGTGGCGACGATGATCGTCGCGAACTTGATCGACTCGCTGATCCGGAATACCTCGTCCTGCGTCGCGCCCGAGAGCATATTCTGAGCCGACGACTGGATCAGGATCTCCCGCAGGATCAGCTGCAACGGATACAGACTGCGGTCCTGCAGATAGATCATCGCCGAGAACCAGCTATTCCAGTGGCCCACCGCATAGAACAACGTCATCACCGCGATAACCGGCATCGAGAGCGGCAGTACGATTCGTAACAGGATACGGATATCGTTGGCCCCGTCGATCTTGCCCGATTCGATCAGAGAGTCCGGGATGCCCTGGAAAAACGTCCGCATGACGATCAGGTTAAAGGCGCTGATCGCGCCGGGCAGCAGCAGCGCCCAACGGGTGTCAAACAGGCCGAGCTCCCTGACGTTCAGATAAGCCGGGATCAGACCGCCGCTAAAGAACATCGTAAAAACGATAAACGCCATGAAAAACCGTCGGCCGTCCAGGCCGCGCCGCGACAGCGGGTAAGCGCCCAGCGTCGTCAGCAGCAGATTGATCCCCGTACCGGCGACGACATAGAACAACGTGTTGCCATAGGCTTCCCAAACGCGCGCATCCTCGAATACGAGCCGATAGGCATTGAAGTTAAAGCCGATTGGCCAGAAGGTGACGCGGCTCGCGGCGATCGCATAGGCGTCGCTGAATGACGAGACGAGCACATACCACATCGGATACAGGAACAGAAACGAGCAGACCGTCAGGAACACGACGTTCAAGCTATCGAAAATTTTCTCGCCCAGACTTCGTTTGACTACCATGGTCCCACTCCCCTCCTCCTTACCATAGACTGCTATCGGTCGTCTTGCGACTGATCCGGTTGGCGACGACGAGTAGCGTGAAGTTGATCACTGAGTTGAATAATCCGACCGCCGCCGTGAAGCTGTAATCCGCCTCCATGACGCCGCGTCGGTAGACGAAGGTGGAGATGACGTCTGCGGTCGTATACGTGCTCGGATTGTACAGCAGGATAATCTTGTCCCAGCCGACATGGAGCAGCGTCCCTACATTAAGGATGAGCAGGATCAGCACCGTCGGCAGGATGCCGGGCAGCGTCACGTTGAGCAGCTGCTTCCAGCGCCCCGCCCCGTCGATCACAGCCGCCTCGTACAAGCTCGGGTTAATACCCGAGAGCGCTGCGAGATAGATGATCGAGTTCCAGCCGAGGCTTTGCCACAG
>Ga0160464_100847_pt1 | contig 16123 bp, 15 predicted proteins | sample HID1971I_E11MG_FD_108275 | JGI IMG/M metagenome (GOLD analysis project Ga0160464, IMG submission 108275) | Enriched millipede-associated microbial communities from UW Madison campus, WI, USA - HID1971I_E11 MG | ecosystem: Host-associated > Arthropoda: Insects > Digestive system > Unclassified ... | reverse complement strand
TTGAAAATTCTGATATTAGGTGGGTCTCGCTTCGTGTTGCCATTTTCCGCTTCCGAAGACGCTTTGATCTGCTTTTTTTCCAATTCATCAATTTTGCCTACTTGACATTACACCGCTAGGCTTTAGTTCCTATCGGCTTTAGCGCTGAAGAAATGCATCGATCTGCTTTTGCATTTCCTCCTGAATCTTTTTCAATGTCGGACCGGCCTCTTTTTTGAAGCTGTCCAGGCCGCTCTGCGGGTCCATGACGCCGTTGAACAACGCGGCATAATACTTGTCCTCGATCGTCTTGTACTTGGTCATCTCGTTGAGCACCGGCTGCGAGTCGAACTGGAAGCCGGTCAGGATATCCTTCTCGAAGTTGGCTGCGTCCTTGATAAAGCGATTCAGCTCGATGACATCCTCCGCCTGCGAGTCGTCGAACCGCTCGAAGGTCGGATTCCAGATCCACAGATACGGGAACCAGGCATAGTCGGCGTCAAGCGGCTTGTATTTGTCCTCGCCGACGGCCTCCCAGTTCTTGCCCTCGAGTCCGTAGGCGAGCAAGTCGTAGTTGTCCTTCTCCTGCGTCCAGTTGAGGAACTGGACGGCCCGTTCCTTGTGCTTGCTGGTAACCGGCACGCTGATGAAGTTCCATTGCGAGAAGTTGGTGATGTTCTTGCCCGGCGTGCTGTCGAAGAAGGTGACGGCCTCCACCTTGCTGCCCGGCACGTTTTTCAGGAGTGTCTGCTCGATGTTGGCCTTGACGCCGAAGTCGTTGACCGGGATGATCGCCGCCTTGCCGCCGCTGAACTCGCCCTCGTAGTCCTTGACCGCCAGCACATCGGGATGGATGACGCCGTCCTGGTACATCTTTCGGGCGTTCTGTATCCAGTCCCATACCTTCGGCTCCATCTCGTCGAGCAGGTTGTAGACGATGCCGTCGTTGTTCTTATAGTAGAGCGTGATGGTCGACATCGCTTGCGTCCTGCGGATCTGGGTGTCCTGGTCGAAGCGCGAGCGGAACGAAGCCTCCGAGAAAAACGAGGTCGACGGCAGCATCGGCGACAGACCGGACTCCTGCGCCTTGACCGCATAGGCGAACTTCACTAGATCTTCGTACGATGCGATCGGCGCGATCCCGAGCTTCTCCCGGATATCCTGACGGACCAGGTACGTGTAGCCAAAGTATTGCGAGGCGCCGAGCGGCACGCCGTAGATCTTGCCGCCCACCTTGTTGCCCTCGAACATCTCGGCCGGTCGAGTCGCGACGATATTGTCGCCATATTCGGCTAGCAGATCGTCGAGCGGCTCATAATAACCGGAGGCAATGTTGGCATTCATCGAGACAAGCGGCGAATCCCAGATGAGGTCGATCTCCTCGCCGGAGGCCAGCGCCATCTGCGACTTCTGCACGATATCCGACACCGGCACGAACACGACGTCGAGCTTGACGTTAAGCGTGTCCTTCATGCGGCTCTCGGCCTCCGCGAGCACATTGTCAAAGTCGGCCGGACGGTTGCCCCAGACCATAATCTTCAGCGTTACCGGGTCCAGCTGCTTGCTTTCTGCCCCTGTGGACGGCGTGGAGGGGTTCGTAGCAGGCGGCGTAGCGGACGTACCGGAATTGCCGCTGCTGCATGCGGCCAGCATTGTTGTCGCGAGCAGGAGGCTTGCAAACCCAGCGAACCATTTTTTACTCGACATGATGTCACTGCCCTTCTCTTTGTATGGTAGTATAATGCACGATCAGCCTTTGACGGCGCCGATCGTCAACCCCTGGACAAAATACTTCTGCACAAACGGATAGAGGAAAATAATCGGACCAATCGTCAGACAGACGGTCGCGAGCTGCACGCCCTTGACAGGCAGCGGCTTGTCGAACGAGACGGTGCCGCCTTGCAGGTAGGATTGCATATTCATATTGGCGATGAGCTGCCGGATCATAATCTGCAGCGGGTGCAGCTTGTAGTCGTCGACGAACATGATCGCCAGGTACCAATCGTTCCAGTACTGCAGCGCATAGAACAGCGTAATCGTCGCCAGCGCAGGCACCGTCATCGGCCAGATGATGCGGAAGAAGGTGGATATCTCGTTGGCCCCGTCGATCTTGGCCGCCTCGTTCACCTCATACGGAATGGTGCGGTAGAAGGCGACGAGGATGAAGGCGAAGAACGGGTTAAGCAGATACGGCAGGATCATCGCCCACAGCGTGTCCTTGAGCCCGAGCCAGATCGCCACCAGCATATAGAAGCCGACCATGCCCGAACCGAAGATCATCGTAAAGTAGGTCATAAAGGATAGCAGGCTGCCGTACTTGGCCTTGCGGTGCGCCATCACATAGGCGAGCGTCGAGGTGAGGAACAGCGCCAGTACGGTGCCGATAACGGTAACAGCGACCGTCACGCCGTAGCTGCTCCATAATTGTTTGCCCCGAAACAGGTATTCATAGGCGTATAGGCTCAGATCGGTCGGCAGCAGCTGGTACCCGATCGTCTGCAGACTGCTCTCCGAGGCGACCGAGTTGCTGACGACCATCCAGAAGGGAATGCCGCAGAAGAGCACGAACAACCCGATGACGACGTACACCGTGCCGGAGAACAGGCGGTCGGAAAAAGCCATGGTGTTGCTCCTTTCGTATTAGAAAAGTGACGAGTCGCGATCAATCCTGCGCGCCAGCCAGTTGAACAGCACGATCGTGATCAGCCCCATAATCGCCTGGTAGAGGACGACGGAGCCCGCCATGCTGAAGTTGCCCAGTTGTCGCAGCGCCCGGAACGAATACGTATCGATGACATCGGTCGTCGGGATGAGGATCGGGTTGTCGCCGATAATGCCGTAAATCATCCCAAAGTCGCCGTAGAAGATCCGGCCGATCTGCAGCAGCAGCAGCACGACGAGCGTCGGCCGCAGGAGCGGCAGCGTAATATGGAGGATCTGCTGGAAGCGGCTCGCGCCATCCAAGGTAGCGCTTTCATAATACTCGCCGGAGATCGCAGTAATCGCCGAGAAGAAGATAATCGTCACATAGCCGGACATCTTCCACACGAACAGAATCGTCAAGATGTAAGGCCACAAGTCGGCGTTGCCGTACCAGTTGTACCCCTCTCGGCCTAGCGAGGTGAGCAGCTTGTTCAAGACGCCGTCAGAGGTGTTGAACACCGCATACGTCATGAAGCTGACGACGAGCCAGGAGACGAAGTACGGCAGGAAGATGGCCGATTGCGCCAGCCGCTTGTAGAGCGCGTGCCGCAGCTCGTTGATGAAGATCGCCAGCACCAGCGCGATGCCGAGCGTGAATACAATGAAGAGACTGTTAATGAATAGTGTGTTCATCGTTACCCGCAGCCAGTCGTCGGAGCCAAAAAAGAAAGCGAAGTTGTCCAGGCCGACCCACTCGCTCCCCCACAGCCCATCGCTTGGGCGGAACCGCTTGAACGAGACGAAATGGCCGATCATCGGCAAGTACGCAAACACCAGCAGGAACAATACGCCTGGCAGCGCCAGCAGATATAGATGGCGGTTCGCCTTTAACTCTTTGTAGATCCCAATCTCAGACACCCCTCTTCAGCTTGCCGTGTTGTTTTCCCGGGATGCCCCCATTCTAGACCACAATCGCCGCCGCAGGATAGTCCTGATTCTCACTCTCCGCCTCCGCACCGCCTAGACTACAAGGTTCTCGAACCGACTGTCAGAATGGAGACTTGCGGGGAGGGAAGTCGGGAGGGCAAAAAAGCACCAAAGCAAGGACCTTTTGTCCATCTGCTCGGGTGCTTGTGTTCGGCCGATCCTATCTCAATACTGCTCCGGTCCCTGCCCCTCCAGCTCCCCAGCGCAGCGCCACATGAATCGTATCAGGACGACGACGATGACGATAGCTGCGATCAAGAGCGCAAAGCCCAGCAGGATGAAGAGCGGCGGTATGACGATCAGCACCAGCATGAGCAAGGTCGCCAGCTGAAACGTCAGGAAAAAGGTCCACTTCCGCCCCGCTTCCTCTACGAGATCGGTACGCCCTTGCCGCCCCGCGATGTCCTTGACGCCTGACAGCAGATGATGGACGACAAGCAGCAGCAGTCCCAGCGTCAAGATGCCGACGATAAGGCCGATCGGGTAGACCGTTACGCCCTCCTCGGTATTGGGCGGCTCGTAGATGGTGAAGAGCGAAAGGAGCAGCAGGACGATGTTCATCGCCTTGGCCCGTTCGAAATGGTCGCTCTCCCGTGCCAGCGCCTGGAACCCGAGAGCGAACAGGATGAACCCGACAACATCGGGAAAGAGATCAAAGCCCATGATACGAAAATCGAACAAGATAAACAGAAATCCCCAACCAAGCTTATGGAAGCCTTCTCGTATGATAAACCCCTCCCTTTCACTAGTCATATCCGTCCAGTATAGCAGCTATACAGCAGCCTGGTAAGCTTGAACAGCCGCTCCGTCCTGACGAGCGGACGCAACTGCTGTATAATGTTGACTATCATTTGCAAAGGGATGATACCTATGCATAAGCTCGTCACGTTAAGCTTTCTGCTTGTTATACTGATTCTTGCTAATGGCTGTTCCTCCGAAGCAAACGTTAAAGATCCAGAACCGTCAAAGTATACTTCAGACTCTTTTACGCTACAGTCCATCCAGAGCAAGAAAGCGTCCGTCTCTGAAGGCGAGGACCAATATGAAGGCATTCAATACGATCTCATATTGACCACGGAAAGTATCTCTGAGGAAGAACTGGCTGCAATCGGAGTAAAATTGAACTTTACCGGCGCTACTTCGGAAATACTCGGCCAGCAAGGGGCAGGGTATACTACTGGCTTCACCCTCCTTGATAACCAGGGAGATCAAAAGAAATTATTAACTACGTTTATGGTCATTCAATCTCCTCCTATCTCGCAAGACGATCTTGACTATCTGCTGAGTTCAGATAGCACGCAAGATTTGTCTGCTACCATTTATGACAATAACACTCCGATAGCCACGATCGTCGTGAATTAAATACGTTGCGCAGTTACAAAAGGCAGCACGCCCCGGGAGCTTCAAGCTTCCGGGGCGTGCTGCCTAAGGGGCATATAATACCTGATTCATCTCCCAACTGTAGACGATCTTATCCCTGGATTAGAAATATGAAGCCCTTATCAAGCGCTAGCCCGCTTCCTATAATGAAGGTGTGGCCATCAATATATGGAAGCAAGGGGGATATGCGCATGAAGAAAGGCAAGCTGCAATGGACGGCGCTGCTGCTCGCAGCAACGGTAGGGGCGGCGGGCTGCGCCAACTCGAATACTCCGGCAACGAGCGGGGAAGGCGGCAACGGCGGCGACGGCAAAGAAGCGGTGACCGAAGACAAGGGCACGGACAACAAGCCATCGGAAGCGACGCCGTTCGAGATTACGATCCGGCATACGCAGGTCGGCGAGTCCAAGAAATTCCGGTTCGCGCTGCTCGAGGATGTGGTCAAGAAGACCGAAGCGGAGGTTCCGGCTCTGAAGATCAAGCTGGACGGCGTAGACTCCGAGGTCAATCGCAAGGAGAAGCTGCGCGGCGAGATGGCTACCGGCAAGCCGCCGGAGGTGTTCGACGTGTTCGGCAGTCCGGACGCCGCCTTGTTCGCCAAGGAAGGTCTCATGCTGGACTTGACGCCGATCCTTGACGAGCTTGGCATTCGCGACCAGTTCACCACGCTGGACCCCTTCACCTATGAAGATAAAGTGTACGGACTGCCGATCGGCGGATCGGTGGAAGGCTACTTCTACAACAAACAGTACTTCGAGGAGAAGGGACTGGCGATCCCCAAAACGCTGGCCGAGCTGGAGCAGATCGCCGAGACGATCAAAACCGACGGCAAAATCCCCTTCGCCCAATCATCCAAGGATGCCTGGATCCCGCTGATGACCACCAATAATCTCTGGTCCTACTACGGCGGTCCGGCCATTACTTACGGCTTCAAGACCGGCGAAACGAAATGGACGGATCCAAGCGTCGCCCAGGCAGTCGCCAAGCATCAGGAGTGGGTGCAGAAGGGCTACTTCAAAAAAGGCGAGCTCGGCTTCGAATACGCTGACATGCGGAATCAGATCATCACCGGGGAAGCGATCATGATGATGGACGGATCGTGGGCCAACTCGGTCTTCCGGGATGCGGAGCAAGCCGGAGACATGGTCAGCAAGATCGGGTATTTCAATATGCCGCCGCTCAAGGCAGGCGACCCGGTCGTCGTCATGCAGGATGCGAACAACGGCTACGGCTTCTCGGCGGCGGTCGCCAGCGACCCGCAGAAGCTGGCGGCGGTGACCGCCTTTATCAAGAACATGTGGACCGAGGAGATGCAGCTGCGCGGCCTCGAGGAGGACGGCGTGCTGCCTGCGATGAAGATCGATCTGGAGAAGATGAAGACCGCCTCCGAGGACCCGCTCATGCAAGATATCTTCGCTGCGGTGAGCGAGATCGGCATCTCGTTCCCGGCCTTCGACGCGCTCGTCCAGGCCGACGTCAATACCGCGCTCAGCATCGGCATCCAGCAGATCATCGGCGGCGAGACGTCCCCCGAGGCGATGCTGGAGCAGGTGCAGTCCGTACAGGAAGCCGCCAATGCCGCAGAGCAGTAAGCCGGCCCAGAGCGCAGGGGGCATATCGCAGCGCGATGTGCCGCCCGCTACGCCGCCGGACTGTAATGGATGGGCGCTCGCCGGCGCAGCCGCGCGGCGCCCGCTTTCATCTCTGCTCCCTCGGGGGAGATATCGCATGCCTGGATGGAGGTTATTATGAACCAAGCCTTGCGCCGCCCGCTAATCTATCTCTTGTTCGTCCTGCCGGGCCTTGTATTGTTTGCAGCCTTTTTTATCTATCCCGTCCTGACGGCAGTGACCAACAGCTTCACGAGCTGGAACGGCATCTCCCAGGACAAAGCTTATATCGGCGTCGACAATTATACGCTGGCGCTAAGCGATGCCGCCTTCTGGCGTTCGGTCAGGAACAACAGCTACTTTATCCTGTTCTCCTGCTTCGTCCAGGTGCCGCTCATCGTCCTCTTCTCGCTGCTGATCGCGCAGGTGAAGAAGCTGAAGGGGCTATACAAAACGGCCGTCTTCCTGCCCTCGATCCTGTCGACGGCGGTCATCGGCATCCTCTGGGGCTTCATCTACCACCCCGACTTTGGCTTGATGAACGAAGCGCTCGGACTATTCGGCATCGAGTCGGTCTACTGGCTGTCCGATCGCCGCTGGGCGATGGTCGCGATCCTCATTACGAACGCCTGGCAATGGACGGGCTTCTACATCATCATGGTGCTGGCTGCGATCCTGGCGATCCCCGCCGAGCTGGAGGAGGCTGCGCGCATCGATGGCGCGACAGGCATCCAGCGCGCGCTGAGGATTACGCTGCCCCTGATCGTGCCGATCCTCTCCGTCGTCGTCATGCTCTCGATCGCCGGAGCGATGAAGGCCGCAGACATCGTGCTCGTCATGACCAAGGGCGGTCCGGCCGGCTCAACCGATGTGATGGCGACTTATATGATCCGGTACGCCATTACGAGCTTCAAGCACGGCTATGGCAACACGATCGCCGTCCTCATCTTCGTCTTTACGATCGTCCTGACGGCGGTCTACCAACTGCTGATCGCCCGGCGGATCGAAGGGAGGGAAGCCTGATGCAGACTGCGAAGCGGACGATCCTCCATGTATTCCTGATGGGGTATCTGCTCGTCATTCTCTATCCGTTCCTGTTCGTGCTGTTCTCCTCGGTGAAGACGAGCAACCAGGAGATCGCCGCCCGTCCGTTCGGTCTGCCCGAGTCGTTGCAGTGGACCAACTATGCCAACGCCTGGGTCAATGCAAAGATCAGCACGTATTTCCTGAACAGCCTGTACATCGGGCTCTTGTCGGCCTGTCTGTCGATCCTGCTGGCGGCGATGCTGGCCTTTGCGATCTCGCGGATGCGCTACCGCCGGCTGAGTATGCTGCTCTTCCAACTGGTGCTGCTGGGGATGCTCATCCCGAACAATGCGCTGCTGTTGCCGATCTACGGCATGATGCGCGAGCTGCATATTCTGGATACGCATCTGGCGCTGATCGTGCCATATACGGCCAACGCCATTCCGTTTTCCGTCATTATTCTGACCGCTTTTATGCGCGCCTTGCCCGGCGAGATTGAGGAAGCCGCCGTGATGGATGGATTGAGCCCGCTCGGCTTATTTGCTAAGATAATGGTACCGCTTACCTTGCCGGCTCTGGTGACGATATTTATTATTAATTTTCTGGGCAACTGGAATGAGTTTTTGCTCGCCAACTACTTTTTGTCCGATGATGCATTGATGACGCTGCCGGTTGGAATGGTCGGCTTCAGGGATGCCTATAATACCAACTATGCGCAGATGTCGGCAGGCATCGTCTTCAGCGTGCTGCCGGTGCTGATCCTCTATGCGATCCTGCAGGAGAAGATCATCGAGGGCGTAACCGCAGGCAGTGTGAAAGGCTAAGCGCGACACTACGGGGGCGAATGCGATGAACCTGCGCGTCAAGCTGTTGACGGCTTTTATAGCTCTGGTCATCATCCCGCTGTGCGTCCTGGGGATCATCATCTATCTGGTCACCTTCCGTTCCATCGAGACCAAGCACAGCCAGCAGGCCGAATACGCGCTCAAAGCGATCAGCTACAGCATCGCCAACGTCTTCGAGGGCATCGATGCCGTCACCGATGCCGGTATCGCCAGAGGCGTGTTCCAGGGCGCGCTTCGCCCCGACGAATCGGGCCCGTCCAATCTGACCGATGCCGATCAACTGACGCTTAATGCGGATCAACGCCACTTTCGTTCGATCCTGTACAGCCATCCGTCGATCGACTTCGCGTTCCTCTATCGTTTTGTCGGGGACGGCGAGCGCTCCCGCATCATTACGATCTTCAACAAGGAGAACTTCGAGACGTTGCCCTACGAGCAGTTCAAGGCGCATCCGCTCTATCGGGAGGCGATGGCGAAGAACGGCATGCCTGTCTGGATCGCGCCGTACGAGTACCTCGAGCTGACCGGGAGCGACCCGGTATTCACCCAGATCCGGCTCGTCAAGGAGCTGAGCAAGCTGCAACGGATCGGCATCCTCTTCGTCCAGATCAAGGACTGGGACTTCGAGGATATCTTCGAAAATCTGAAGAGCGGCAACAATCCGCAGTCCACCCGCTACTTGCTGGTCAACGACGAAGACCGCATCCTGTACGATGACGCCGGAAGATTGAACGGGCAGGAGATGTCGCCGTTCCTCTCCGCGCCTCGGGCGCGGGCTGCGCATTACGAGAGCTTCAAGGCGTCCTTCGACGGCGAGGAGAGTCTCGTCTCCATCTATCCGATGCAGGGCCACCCGTGGCGGCTCGTCTCGGTCGTCTCCTGGCAATATCTCTCGAGCGAGATCGTCATCTTCACGCGCTGGCTGGCGGCGATTCTCTTCGTCTGCCTGCTGGCGGCGATGGTGTTTAGCCTCGGCTTCATGAACCAGATTACGGGAACCATCGGCAAGATCGTCCGCTTCATGCGCAAGGCGGAGGCCGGAGAGCTGGGCGCGCGCGTCGAGGAGAGGGGCAGCGGCGAGCTGCTGCTGCTCGAACGGGGATTCAATGCGCAGATGGATACGATCCACACGCTGTTCGATCAGGTGAAGGGCGAGCAGCAGCAAAAGGCCTCTGCCGAGCTGCGGCTGCTGCATGCGCAGATCCAGCCCCACTTCCTGTTCAACACGCTGGAGTCGATCAATGTGCTAGCCGTGCAAAACGAGGGGCGAAAGGTGAGCCAGATGGTGCTCCGTCTGGCAAGCATCCTGCGGATCAGCATCCAAGAGGCCGACGAAATCCCGCTGCGCCAAGAAATCGAGCATCTGCGCAGCTACCTCGATATCCAGAAATTCCGGTTCGGCGATCTGTTCGACTACACGCTCGATATCCCGGAGGCGCTGCTCTCCTGCAAGCTATTGAAGCTGACGCTGCAGCCGCTGGTCGAGAATAGCCTGCAGCATGGCTTCGAGGGCATCGATCGGCAAGGGCACCTCACCATCGTCGCCCATGTCGAGCGCGGTCGCCTCCTGCTGACCGTCGCCGACGACGGGATCGGCATGTCGGAGCGGCAGCTGCAGTCGCTGGAGCCGGCCAAGTCGAGCGAGCCGCTCGGAGATCGAGCGGAGCGCCGAGGCTTGGGTCTGCGCAGTGTGGCGGATCGCATCCGCTATCACTACGGTCCGCAATACGGCTTATATCTCTGCTCGGCTCCCGGGCAAGGGACGATGATACGGTGCGCGATACCACTACAGGAGGCGGGGAAGGATCATGGAGACATGGAGGCTTAGAGCGCTGGTCGTCGATGACGAGCAGCCGATACTGAACAACCTGTCTTGCGTGCTGCCCTGGGAGGCGATGAATATCGAGATCGTCAAGCTGGCGCGCAACGGCGCCGAAGCGCTCGCGGCTGTCGAAGCCAGCCGGCCGCATCTGATCCTCAGCGATATCCGGATGCCAGTCATGGACGGCTTGGAGATGCTGCGCCGCATCCGCGAGCGCGGCCATACGTGCGAGGTGCTGCTGCTGACAGGATATCATGAGTTCGAATACGCCCGAAGCGCCTTGCGCTTCGGCGTCAAGGACTACATCAGCAAGCCGATCAACTATGAGGAGCTGCAGCGAATCGTGAACCGACTGGCCGGGGATATCCGCAGGAGCCAGATGCCTGCCGAGCCCCCGGAGGAGGCGCTGTCTGCGGCCAAGCGTTCGCCCGAGCAGCTCATGCAAGCCGCCGAGACGTTTATCCGACGACAGCTGGGGCGGGATTTTGGCATCGAGGATATCGCCTCCCATCTCGGGATTAGCGGCAGCTACTTTTGCCTGATGTTCAAGAGTCACTTCCACGAGACGTTCCTGGAGTATGTAACCCGCCAGCGTATGGAGACGGCCAAGCAGCTGCTGCTGGCGGGCGAAGCGTCGGTCGCCCGGATCGGCGGCCATGTCGGCTATCAGGAGCGCCGCTACTTCACCAAGGTGTTCCAGAAGTATACAGGCATGACGCCGTCCGAATATCGCAGTCGCCACTCCTCCTCCTAGGGCGTGTTTGTATGCGGTTAGGACATCCGCATGCACCGCCGCATCTCGCGCGCTACAGCGAGAAGTCGGTTACGCCCTTGCGGGCAGCATACCTGAGCGTATAGCTCTCCCCCCCGTCCGGCATCGTCGCTATCTTGACGCGCGTGTAGTCTAGCCGACTCTCGCGCAGCACGCGCTTGACGCAGGCGATAGCCTGCTCCTCTTGCGTCACGACGCAAAAGATATTCAACACATAGACGTCCGAAGCCGCAAGGCTGCGCCCCATATCCCAGCCGTCCACACAGCCGAGCTCCGCATCGGATAGGGCAAGCTCGAGGTATTCGCTCGCCTTCTCGCGCAGCCAGTGATCGCGCTTGCTGCCCTTCGGACTCTTCAGCGGATACTGCGCGACCAGCCAGATCTTATCGCTCATCCGGTTCCTCCTCCTGTCCGTATGATCACGATCGCCCCTACGCCAATCAAGAGACATAGCGGCGAGTACAACAGCGTATCCCATCGGGCGAACAAGGTCCCCCGACGCGTCTTGAACAACCCCACCCAGCGAAAATCGCCGATGCCCCGCAGGATGAATACTGCCGCCAACGCCCATCCGCCATATCCGGCGAGCCGCTCCGGGAGCAAGCTGCGGGGCGCCACGCCGCCCCGCTCGAGGACGAGCCAGACTGCAACAGCCAAGGCCGCAGCTACCAGCAACGTGCCCGTCTCCCTCGGCCGAAACAGCAAGCCCGCCTCGACACTCCCTCCCTCGCCTCCGCCAGGGATCGCCCAAGCCAATCCGTCGTTCATCCCTTTCCGCCTCGCTCTCCGATGATCTGCGCCTTTAAGCTATCGATCTGACGCTGCAACGAGGCTCCGTCGAGGCGCCTATCCTTATGGCGTTCGTGCCAGCCCAGATAATAATGGACAGCAGGCTTGCCTTCTGCTCGGCAGCCTCTGCCGCGCTACCCAGGCAGCCGATTGTCTAGCCCTGCACGAGCGGTCTCGCTCCGACGCCCTCGAAGGTCAGCCGCACCGGCTCGATCCGGCCGTCTGCGTCAAACGTCATCCGGTCGATGCAGACGACGCGATGGTTGCGGTCGGTCTCCTCCAACGGACGGCGGTGGTAGACGATATACCACTCGTCGGTCCCGGGGATCTGGAGGATGCCGTGATGTCCGGCTCCGGTGGCGACAGCCGGGTCCTGCTGGAGGATCTTGGCCTCGCGGCGGAACGGACCGGTCGGCGCATCCGCGATCGCATAGGCGACTGAATAGTCCGGACCGCCCCAGCCGCCCTCGGACCACATAAAGTAGTAGCGGCCGTCGCGCTTGAACATGCACGGCCCCTCGACGAACAGCTCAGGCGTCACCTCCTTGTACAGCTCGCCATCCTCGAACGCCTCCAGACTGACCATATCCTCGCCCAGCCGGACGATATTGCAATGCCCCCAGCCACCGTAATACAGGTAAGCTGTCCCGTCGTCGTCGATGAAGGCATGCGGATCGATCGGCTGCGCGCCGTGGACGAAGCGGTCGATCAGCGGCTTGCCGAGCGCGTCGCGGTACGGCCCCTCCGGCCGATCTGCAACCGCGACGCCGATCCCGCCCAGCTCGTCGTTGCTCTGGATATCGTTGGCCGCGAAGTAATAATAGTAGCGGCCGCCACGCTCCACGGGAGACGGCGCCCACATCGCCCGATGCGCCCACGCGATGTCTGCCATGGTCAGGATTCGCTCGGCTTTGGTCCAATTCGCCAGGTCCTCGGAGTAGAACGCGTCGAAGTGCGTTTGCTCCTCGTATGGAGCCGACCATGTCGGGTAGATCCAATATCTCCCTTCGAAAATACGCGCCTCCGGATCGGCATACCAGCCTGGCATCAACGGGTTGCCCGATCTCGTCTGTTGCCGTTGCTCGTGTGTGCTCATGAGCAGCTCCTCTCTCGTCTCTGTCTTCGTCTTGGATTCGACGCCCTGATCCGCTTCATAACTCTCGTTTACTTTAACACGGGGGCATCATTTATGCCATGAAACACCGGGTAGCTACCCGCCATGGCAGCATCAGACCGAATATAGCCTGCGGTCCTCTGTCGTCCGCAGCCATACCTGCATGTGTCCGGCCTCGCGGTTGTCCCAGGCATAGTAAGGCACCAGTGTACACGGCGCGCCGTCCGCCATGCGTCCGGTCAGCACCGTCACGCCGCCCAGCAGCTCCGGCCGGTGCTCGGCGACGAAGGGGGCTCCGGGGGCGATCACGCAGGCGTCGTAAGCCAGCCCGTCATGGTCCGCCTGCTCCAGGCAGTACACGAGCGGCCCGCGCTGCACCGCCACCCGTCCCCGGTCCGCCACGACCTCCTCGCGGGCGCGCACGTGCACGACCGGCATATCCAGCTCCAGCATCAGTCGATCGCCCGCCACCCACTCGCGGCGCACCGCCAGGTATCCATCCATCGTCAACGCCTGCTCGCCCGCGAGCGCCGCCCCGTTGAGCGAGACGCGGTAGCTGCCGCACCAGCCCGGCACCCGCATGCGGATCGTGAAGACGCCTGCACCCGCAGACGGCTCCACATCAAGCGCAACGGCCCCTTCCCACGGGTACCGCGTCGTCTGTCTAAGACGTACAGTGCCGCCGCCGGGCAGCTCCAGTGCCGTCTCGCCGTTCATATACTGATTGACGCAGACGCCGTCCTCACCGATCGCATACCCATACTGGGCGATCGCGGGCAGGAAGCGCGCCAGATTGGTCGGACAGCAGGAGGTATCGAACCATTCCACCCGGTGATGCGCCCCTTGCGATGCGAGCGGATTCACATAGAAGAAGCGGTCCCCGGAGAGCGAGATGCCAGCCAGCGCCCCATTGTACAGCTCGCGCTCGACGATATCGGCGTAGGCGCCCTCCCCGAACAACAGATTCATGCGGTGGTTCCAGAATGCCATGGCGATCGCCGCGCAGGTCTCGCAATAGGCGGTCTCATTGGGCAAATCGTAATCGTGGGTAAAGCCTTCATTATGCTGCGATGGCCCGATCCCGCCGGTGATGTACATGTTGCGCTCGACCGTATGCGCCCACACGCGCCGGAGCGCCTCGACATAACGCGGGTCGCCCGAGACATGCGCGACATCGGCCATGGCGGTATACTGGTACATCGCACGCACCGCGTGTCCACTCACCCGCTCGATCTCCGCAGCGGGGACATCGTCCTGACAGTAGGCAGGCCCCCACTCCGGGATGTCCCAGATCCGGCCGGCGCCATGACCGCGCCCCCGCTCCTCGAGCAGCCAGAGCGCCAGCTTCCAGTACCGCGCCTCGCCCGTCAACCGGTACAGCTTGATCAGCGCCAGCTCGATCTCCTGATGGCCCTCGACCCAGTGCCGCTTGTCCGGCCCGAACAGTTCGTCGTAGTGATCCGCCAGCCGCCGGGCTACCTCGAGGATCTGCGGCTTGTCAGTGGCTTCATAATAAGCGACTGCCGCTTCGATCAGATGGCCGCCGTTGTACATCTCGTGCTTTTCCATGTCGGTCCACTTGCCGCCCGGCTCCTTGAGCGTGTAATACGTCGTCAGATAACCGTCCGGCTCCTGCGCCGCCGCGATCCAGGTCACGATGCGGTCGATCTCCGCTTCGAGCTCGGGGTCGCGGCTGAGCATCAGCGAGTAGGCCGCGCCCTCGAGCACCTTATACACGTCGGAGTCGTCATAGTAGAGCCCCTGGAACTCCCCTTCCAGCAGGCCGCCCGCCTTGGCGAAGTTGTCCAGCCTTCCTGTGGATGCGCACTTCGCCAGGCAGACCGGCAGCGTCACTTGCTGCAGCGTCTCCAGACGCTGCCGCCAGAAGCCCCCGTCGATGCGCACCTTCGTAAAGGGTACGCCGTCCCACCGTTTCAGCGGGGATGCTGCCTTCTTCTTATCATTAACCTTTGTCATCTCATTCGCCTCCCTCTCCCTAACATGTTGCTCGCTCAGCCCTTCAGACCTGTCAATGTGATGCCCTCCAAAAAGTATCGCTGCCCCACCAGGAATACGATAACGCAAGGCAGCACGACGGCAGCCGAGGCCGCCATCAGCAGATCCCACTGTGCGGTATAGGTGCCCTGGAACATCTGCAGCCCCAGCGCCAGCGTGAACAATTGATCGCTCTTCAGATAGATCAGCGGCCCCATAAAGTCATTCCACGTCCCCAGGAAGGTGAACAGCGCGACGACGATGACCGCCGAACGGCTGAGCGGCAAGATGATCTTGAAGTAGATGGTGAAGTACCCTGCTCCGTCCACCACCGCCGCTTCGTCGAAGTCCCGGGGAATGGTCAGATAGAACTGGCGCAGCAGGAAGATGTTGAACATACCGCCGCCAAAGAAGGCTGGCACGATCAACGGATAATACGTATCGTAGAAGCCCAGCATCTGCCACCCCAGAAAGCTCGGGATCAGGGTCACGGCTGTCGGCAGCATCATGCTCGAGAGCAGGATGGCAAAGACCAGATCGCGTCCCTTCCACTGAATCCTGGAAAATCCGAAGGCGGCGATCGTACTCGTCAGCACGGTGCCGACAAGGGTACCGATGACGATGATCGAGGTGTTCAGGAAGTACGCGCCAAAGGGGAGATACGTCAAGGCTTTGTGGAAATTGCCCCACTGGAACGGCCGCGGAATCCACTCCGGCGGCATCGTGAAGATCTGCGACAGATCCATCAGCGAGCTGCGGATCAGCCAGACGAACGGCGTCAAGAAGAGCGCCGAGACGACGAGCAGCGCCACATAACCAAGCGCCATAGCAGGCCTGGATGTCCTCATGAGCGACCCCCTCCTTCATAGTACACCCACGACTTCGAGCTGCGGAAGGTCAGGTAGGTGAAGAACAGGATGATGACAAACAGCACCCAGGCGAGCGCGGAGGCATAGCCCATCTCCGTATCGCGGAAGCCGGTGCGCCACAGGTAGAAGACGTAGAACAGGCTGCGGTTGTTCGGCCCGCCCTCGGTCAGGATGTACGCTTCGTTGAAGACCTGGAAGGAGCCGATGATCGTCATGATCGTGTTGAAGAAAATCGTCGGCGTCACCATCGGAATCGTAATATGGCGCAGCTTGCTGTACCAGCCGCCGCCAT
>Ga0160464_100845_pt1 | contig 16133 bp, 22 predicted proteins | sample HID1971I_E11MG_FD_108275 | JGI IMG/M metagenome (GOLD analysis project Ga0160464, IMG submission 108275) | Enriched millipede-associated microbial communities from UW Madison campus, WI, USA - HID1971I_E11 MG | ecosystem: Host-associated > Arthropoda: Insects > Digestive system > Unclassified ... | reverse complement strand
GCGCCGTGTCGGCCGCGCGGCGGCGCTGATAGTCCCATTCGACTTCGCCTTTCAGCGTCACGTGTCCGTCCCTGACGACCGCCTTGATATCTTCCACCGCATAAGGCAGCTCGGCCTTCAGTTGGGCGATGATCTCGCGCACGATCTCCGGATCGGGTCGCTTGTTAACCAGAGGCAACCGCACTTCGATATCATTTGCAACCCCCTTCACGCCCCGCACACGCGTCGCGTCCTCCTCGGCCTTGGTCTTTTGCCGGAAGCTGCGTGCGAAGCCGGACAATGTGACCGCGCCGTCCTTGACCGCGACCCCGATATCTGAGGGATCGATGTCCGGATCCCACCTCAGTTCGTACTCAACATCTCGTTTGATGTCGTCGTCGGTTCTCATCGCTGCTCCTCTTCGTCTCGCTGAGGGACTATCGCGTGCACGCGGAGCTCGCGCACCCGCGCACCGTAAGGCAAAGGTAGCGCGCGCAGCGCCGATTTTCTTCTCTTCGCCTGCGCAGTTTTTGCGAAATGCTGCCGTACGTTCACGTCAGAAACCCTCGCAGCAGGAGCGCAGAGATCCGACAAATTCTTGCAGGATTGAGAAAGAAAGGTAACCGCCAAGAGCCTAGTCTTGACGTCATCGTCATTGGGTCAGTGGCCACGTCGACCAGATCGGCGTCATCTCTTAGCCTGCATAGGTGGTCGGGATCGTCACGCCTTACCCATTCAATGATGGGGATGTCGATCGGTCCTTACACATTCGACAAGGAAAAATATCATGGCTGCGAGCGGCAATCGCGTAGTAACGTTCATGGGTCCGATGAAGATGGAGCTGCAGACTTTCGACTATCCCAAGCTGGTCACGCCGACAGGCAAGAAAGCCAATCACGGCGCCATCCTCAAGATCGTGACGACGAACATCTGCGGCAGCGACCAGCACATCTACCACGGCCGCTTTGCCGCGCCTAAGGGGATGGTGATGGGACATGAGATGACCGGGGAAGTCATCGAGGTCGGGCCGGACGTCGAGTTCATCAGGAAGGGCGACCTATGTTCGGTCCCGTTCAACGTCTCTTGCGGGCGCTGCCGCAATTGCAAGGAGCGGCACACCGATGTGTGCATGAACGTCAATGACACCGTCGATTGCGGCGCCTATGGCTTCAATCTCGGCGGCTGGCAGGGCGGCCAGTCCGACTACCTCATGGTGCCTTACGCGGACTGGAATCTGTTGCCTTTCCCGGACAAGGACCAGGCGATGGAGAAAATCCGCGATCTCACGCTGTTATCGGACATCCTGCCGACCGGCTTTCATGGTCTCATGGAGGCCGGGGCGAGGGTCGGATCGACAGTCTATATCGCCGGGGCCGGGCCGGTGGGCCGGTGCGCCGCGGCGGGAGCTCGCCTGATCGGCGCGTCCTGCATCATCGTGGCCGATACCAATCCGGCGCGGCTGGACTTGGTGAGGAACAACGGCTGCGAAGTGGTCGATCTCACCAAAGACACGCCGGTGGCCGATCAGATCGAAGCGATCCTGGGCAAGCGGGAGGTGGATTGCGGCGTGGATTGCGTCGGGCTGGAGGCGCACGGCAGTGGTCCGGAGGCGAACAGCGAGCACTCGGAGGCGGTAATCAACACGCTTCTCGAAGTGGTGCGGGCCGGTGGGGCGATGGGCGTCCCGGGCATCTATACCGACGCTGACCCGAAGGCGAGCACCGATCTGACGAAGAAGGGCCAGCTGCCCGTTGACTTCGGCAAGGCCTGGATCAAGTCGCCGAAGCTAACGGCCGGGCAGGCACCCATCATGCACTACAACCGCGATTTGATGATGGCGATCCTGTGGGACCGGATGCCCTATCTTGGCGCGATGCTGAACGTTGAGTTCATCACGCTGGAGCAGGCACCGGAGGCGTACAAGACGTTCAGCGACGGCTCGCCGAAGAAATTCGTCATCGATCCGCACGGCAGCGTGAAGAAAGCCGCATAGAACCCGAAGTTGTTACGGGGCGCTCGACTGCGTTTCCGGTTCGGGCGTCCCGACTTGTCGCATGAGGTGGCAGAGATAACCGGACGGCGCATCGGGTCACGAGCACGCCGTGATCCCGCCTCGTTTCCACTTACAGCGAATCATGCAGCGATCATCTGAAGGAGAAAAGATGAAAACGATGAAAGCCTGCGTTGCCACAGCGATCGCCGTCAGCGCCATTGTCGCGACCGTGCCTGTCGTTTACGCACAACAGACGACGGCGGCAACTTCACCGACAGCGGCCCCTGGTTCGTCGAACAGAGCAACAAACAAGGCGTTGGGGAAACGAGTTCAGACGGCCTTGTACAAGCAAAAGGGCGTATGGTCCGATGTTCATGCCATCGCTCGTAGCGGCAAGATTTATCTTGTGGGGATGGTTCCTGACGAGGCGCAGATAGATCTCGCAGCGAAGGTTGCTGACGGTGTTCCTGGCGTGACGTCGGTCCAGAACAACCTGACAGTGGAGGAAGAAGGACATTAATGTTTGTTGTCCAACCGAATCCTTCGACTGCGTTGGCGCGCCTTGAGAACAGGAATGTCATGTTCTCAGGGCGACGCGTTGCCCGGTAGGCGGTTGCAAGGCTGAGTGATGGACATGCTGTGCTCTCTTTTGGATGATGCGGCTCGATCAACTTCGACCACGGCGCTACTTGTCTCATCTCGTACAAGAATATCGGCGCGCTCAGGTCACTGAGCCGAAACGCAGCAGGCGCAAGAATTCGGGCCCGAGTTCGTCAAGACGGTTGACACCGAGCAGACCCATATCCGCGTGAATCTCAGCCTTCACGAGACCGATGGCATGCTCCACGCCCGCCTGACCGCCCACGCACGCTGCGTAGTTCATCGGCCGCTCGCATGTTCGAGACGAGCATAGAGCGAACGATTATCGGGTCTGCAGTCGTCCTTTGGTTTGCGCACGGGTGGTATCTCAACACGCGTCTGCGGGATTTTCATCGAAAGCTAGATTCGATCCTTGATAACTTTAATGGCCTACGGACCTATCTTTACAAGAACGATCCGCAGTACGATGATGAGCGCCAATTGCTCGGCGACCTCTACGATTCGTTACAGGAAGGCACAGTAAGCTTCGCTGGGATGAACCACATGGAGCTGATCAAGCAGAAGGAAGACGGCGGCCGGCGAACGCTTGACACTCGTTTCGTGGACTGAGCCATAGGAAAACGTATGCCAGTGACCGTAGAACCAGCGGCCAGCATCAATTGGGTGACAGTTGTGGCGTCAAGCGCTCTTGTTAGTGCGGTCGTCAACGTTGGCTGGAATGCGATCTCGAAGATTCTGGACAGAAGGCACGAGAACGCAAAGGAAAAGCAGCGCATCGATCATGTCAAGCTGGAGATCATGGATCAGCTCGAATCGTTCGCGAACCGATGCGCCAGCTTGATGTATGACATTCACGAAGGGCTGGCTGAGTATTATCGGCATGAACCGAATCCATTTTCTGGTGCGCAACGCGGTGTTGAGCTGAAGTTCGATCCGGAGCCGCGATGGGTGGAGCTACCCGTGCGGTTCGTCGCGCCGCTTCGCGCATTAATGCGCGAATATACGGACGCGGCTGAGTGGATCACGCGTAGTGGTGTATGGGCTGATACGGCGGATCAGTATGAATCCGAGCTGGAGCGCCTGGCGTTCTACGGTTTGGAAGTGCTCACCATCGCTGAGAAGATGCGGACGGGAATCGACGCCGGAGAACGCGGAACCGCGCAGCTCGAAGCTTCGCGCGGGGAGTTCAACGGCCTAATTCAGCATCGCAGAGACGCCTATAAGAGAAGTCCCTTGGACGTGACGTTCATACCCGAGCTTGAAGCGCAGTTCGAGCGAGAAATGCCCGATCACAAATCGCAGCATGCTCGCATCAGGGAAGCAGAGATTGAAACGCGGCGGAAGGCGAAAGAGAAGGCGGTCGAGTGACCGGCTTGCGTGCTGCGGTTACCGGCGACCTGAAAACTCGCTCGCGATATCTCAGGTCGACTGAGCCGTGACCGTCGCAGTCCGGTTCGTCGCTGACGCCAAACTCTCGGCGCTTGCTTTCGCGGCGCGCGCTGGGGTTCTGGTGGCAGGCGACGCACGCGGACGCGTCCATTTCCTGAGGGCGGAGCCGATGGCGGTTTCCGGGCGGTGAACGAGCCTTGCCGGCGTCTTCCGCTGAAGGGGCCCGGCCCAGCATGCGGCGGACCGCCGCGTGGGGGCGAAACGGGCCTCGGCGGCCGCGGAGAAGGGCCGGCGCGCCGCTTTGCAGGGCGAACCCTCGGGTGTAGTTTTCACAGCCGTCCATCGAAGGGCTGGATAGTCTTAGCAATCCCGCCCTTCACGTTTATCTCAAACCACCCCCATTTCCTGAATGCGTGGGGCAGGATGAAGGCAGTTGCGTCGGCGAAGACTGACAAATCTCCTGTGATGGGATGAGTGCGGGGTCCACATTGCCGAATGCGCACCCACGAGCACGATGCCTACGAGTACGACGGTTCTTTTCCGCGACGACGAGAGAAATCATTGTCGAAGAAGACGTTCTGCGGTGAGTCGGCAATCTGACGGAACATCAATTCGACCGATGACACACTGAGGGGTCGGTCTTCGTAATCCGACATCGCGCTGGCTGCGTCCTTGACGGCGTTTCGATAGATATCTGTACTGTCTTCCTTGGGTTCGGCTGCTCTGTCGAGGCTGCGAACGACGTCCGAGATCACGCTTGCGTCGAGAAGCCCGATTGGGCCGAGTGACGAGGCACGAAATCCCAAATGACGAAATACCAAAGCCTCAGACGTCAGACGTCAATGCCAGCACGTATCTGAGCGACAGTCCGGTTCGCATGGAGATCAAAACGGGATCCACCGCGGCAAGGGCTTCAATCGAGGTAATGCCCTCGGACGCCAACAACTTTTCGACCCGGCGCGTCATGCCACGTACTTGGTATAGAGTGAGTTCGTTATAGGTCCGGTAGCGATGCCATAATCCTCGCCAGGAAAATCGAGCGATGATTTCTGGAATGTCTTGCACCGGGTACATTGCAATGACGAAGCCGATCGCGAGGTTCAAGCCTTTGCCGCCGCCAAGGGGCGCAATGGCGAGCGCGAGTGGAATCGACAGGAGAAACCGCAAGGCATACGCATACATATCCGACACGGTCAGTTGCATCCGCCTGACGCGACGAACCGCATCGTACGTCACAAAGAAATATGCACCGGCAACGGCGCCTGTTGCAACGGCAGCTTCGCTCGTCGAGAAGAAAGCCGTGCACGATGCGCCCGCAGGACACGCAATCCAGCGCGCAACCAGAATGGACGCGGCGAAAGTCAGCGCTATGAGAAGAAGAAATGGCGCAATGAATATACTCTGCCCATATTGTTCACTGTAGATAGCATTGAAAACTCGCTCAAGGGTCGAGGCATGCTCTCGTGCCGCTTCGCGCCATCCGCGGGCATTGTTTTCTTTGAAAGACTCATTGGAAACCAGTCCTTGTTCCTCCAATGCCTGAGTCAGTCTGTAAGGCCAGAATGTTTCCAGATACGCATAGAGTCCGTCCCGTGAAAAGAATTCGCGGATTTCGTCGTAGCGCCTGAACCATGAGGTTGTCAGGTACAGGACAAAAGGAGCCGCGAGCATGGCCGTCGAGAAGCCAGCAAGAATGAGCGCCGACCCGAACATCCCCGCAGGCATGGCGCTGCTCTCGCCGGATGTCGTTTCGCATGAAGCCTGTGCAATCAGGCTGTTCCACCATCTCGCGACTACGCCGGTGCCTTCCAAATGCGCCGCGGACTGGAAGCTCGATGCAATTGCACACGCACTTCCAGACCAGACGAGATCCAATATACTCTGCGCCAACCAGGTGCCGACAAGGTTAACTGCAACAACCAGCGCCCAGAGAACGATGGCTGTGTGTCCACGGCGTTGAAAGAACGGTACGGCTGTCGCGCGGTCGGCGTCGATCGGTACGCCTGGGTCTGCTTCAGCGGCGGAAGTCCTGTCATGACCCGGCCCGCCGACGGGAATCTGATGCAGTAATTTTTTGCGGCCAGTAGTCGGACAGGCGGTCCAGCTCTCAGCTTTCGATCGGCTGAAGCATTCACTCAACGCGGGTGTCCGAGGATCACTGCCAGGGAAAGTGAGCGTCGGAGCGTTCAGGTCCAAGTAGGGCGCCCATCGATCCAGATTCTGCTTCGGTGTTTGAAGCTTGTCGATTGCCGCAGCCGCCGGAAATATTGGGCGCTTTTCTTCAAGTTCGAGCAAATTCCGGACGCGACGAAGCAGCAGCGAAAAACCTTCAGTCAAAAGCGGCATTCTCCCAGGTGGAATGGCCGCAAGCATGGTCTCAGCGCGATGGAAATTCCTATCGCGTGCGTGGAATTCAGCGAATATGACAGTCGCGTCCGGCGTGAGTTGTTCATGAGCATCGAGGAGAAGGCCGCCGTCGTCTTCGAAGACATTCCGGTCACGAACGCGTAGTTTCAGATAATGAGGAACGAGCGCTGCAATGGTATCGTCGAAACGATCCACGACGTGACGAGCAATCCACTGATTGAGACGCGTCGCCACCCAGCGGTCAGGTTCCCTTGCTTCTTTGGTCACCAGTCCAACGGCCTGTTCCAGATAGCCTTTTGCCATGTATTGGAGCGCGGCGTTGGCCCATTGGGTCCGAATTCGAACGAACGCCTGCACATTCTCGCCGACGGTCGCAACGACGAGTTGACAACGCACTGGCTGCCGCGCGCCAGCCGGAGGTATGGCAAGAGCAGCAAAGGACGTCGATGAAAGGGAGGCACTTGGGCGCTCCCAGTTTGGCATGCATACCCCCTGATTTACAGTGAACTAGACTAAATCTGACAATGGTTGGTTTCTCATGCTGGCGCACGTTGGCGCGGAGGGCGTAGCCCGTTGCGGCAACCAGCGCCGCGAACGGCAAGGAGTCCGTCATGACTCAGGAACACAACGTCACCCGTGCCAAGGTCGGGATGCTCAAACTGGCTCGGCAACTGGGCAACATCAGCCAAGCCTGTCGCGTTTAGCAAATAGCTACCATTGCTGCCAACGCTGCTCACAGGTTCAAGCTTGGCCGCTTGCGCTGCCTGAGTTGTGATCCGGTGCAATTTTTGGGGCCCATGCCGTCCCAAGAATCTGGTCCCTAATTTCCGCCGCCCTCAGCGTGTCAGGATGACTCTCGCCTTTGCCCTCAGATCGTATCCGAACGCATTCGCGGATTTCCGAAACTGCCTCGGCCCACCGGCCAAGCCGCGAAATAATCGTTGCTCGCTTTTCTCGCAGGAGTAAGGTTTTGTCGGAGTCTGCACCGTATACTGCGACTAGGTCAGGGATGAGATGATCCAAAATCTTTGCTGCGCTACCTGCCTTATCACCGGCGAGCAGGCAATCGGCCAAATGGATTTGAGCTTGAATCGTCGCGCGGTGACGGGTCCCGAGCGCTTTTTGCAGCGTGGGTAGGACTTGTTCGAACCCAGCGATCGCCTCCGAGTGTCGCCCCTTCGCTTGCAGCACGGTGGCGCGGAAAAGCCGAGCGTGCAGCGTTTCCTGAGTCAGAGCGCCCAAACCCTTCTCTAGGTCGGGGATAAGCGCGTCGAGTTCTTCCAGGCCCTCCCGATACTCGGTCAAATGGACACGGGATTGAGCAACTGCAAATCGCGCCCGCAACGAAAACCCGTCGCCATTCCCGAAGTGCTCCACCAACACAACAGCGAGACGCTCTGCTTCCGCAAGTTGCTCAGGCTTATCCAGAAAATAAATCACCATTACTCTCTGCACTTTAGCTTCCACCGTCTCCGCGTGCAGGGGACCAAAGACGGCATCTAAAAATGGGAGCGCTTCGTCGTATGCGAAGAGAGCTTCCTGGTATCTATCGAGTTGCACAAGTGTGGCGGCGTATCGAATCGCTATGCTCAGGGTGTCGCGCGATGCTACACCTAAACGCCGGCGCGCTATTGAAAGTGCCCGCTGCAATATACGCTCTGCGATATCGACCCGATCTTCGGTGAAATGCTGATGCGCAACTCGCAGAAGAAAGTCCAACAGTTGCTCCGGGCTGGATTCGTTCTCACCGAAGAAATCGATCAAATCGTTCGGCAACGAACTGCTAGGAGCATCCATCAGATCTGCGTTTTTCAGCTTTCCCTCTCGCAGCAAAGCCGCTTCAACATTGCGCAGCAACCGTGTTCGCGACTTATCCTGCGGACGTAGGTAGTGCGCCACTCGCGCGTGCCGCAATGCGTGGGAGAGAGAAAGAAATCCACCGTCAGGCGATGTCGCGGCGAAAAATTTTGAAAGCTCGAAATGTGCCCGCGAGAGAACTTCGTCGCTATCCGAGAGGTCTTCGAAGAGAGCCATAATTGCGGTTTCATAATTTCCCTTTTTAATTACCGCTTCGAATTCGTTTAGCCAGTTGTGTGGGTTGAAAGCCTGCTCTCGCGCCAGTTGCTTCTCCAGGTCCTGTATTTTCTCGCTTTTGAGGTGAACGGATTCTTCAAGGTTTCTTCTAATTTCAGTCTCTCGGACTTGCCGCTTTCTGATGACACGGTAGATCAACGCCCCTGCCGCCAATGATGCGCTGCCTATCTGCAGAAAGTTCGCAAGTGGGCTGGATTTCTCGAACTCTGCCCACAGCCAGCTGACGATTTCCATATGACCCTCTGCGTCGGTTTAATCGGGCCCTCAGAAGACCACTGACTACGAATTGGGATTGAACCTCTTCATTGGGTTGTGTGGCCACCAGCGACGCCACCGGTCACCCGGATTCCATATCATATACGGAGTCCCTATCGGGTTACGTCTTTTAGGTGTGACGGTCCTTCTTTGCATTCCAACATAGCAAATGCAAGACTACTATGCCGTTGCGGGCCGCGCACTGGCAAGGCGACGTTCAAGGTTATTAAGTCATAACGGTGCCGACACTTTGCACGTCGAGAATCGCTTCTTCCGTTGCGTTGATCATTACTGATCAGGAGTGCTCGAGATACCGTCAGTTCTGGCGCGGAGGTGGCCTCGTAATAACGTCCGGCGCGCTAAAGCTAGCGCGCGAAGAACGTCCACGACCTTCATCTCCAGCCTCAGCATCGCGGATGAGCACAACTTTATTAACCGTCGTCCGAACCGATCTGCGATGCTCTTTCCCGAACGCCAGCGGGTCTGAGAGCGTGTTTCCAAGCCCAGGGCAGCATGCCCACCGTGTGTGAGAGCGGATTCTTGACGGCTCAATTTTACGTAAAGGACTTGATAATTTGGGGCAGATGGCGCTTAGCCTTCTATTGTTCGTCCGATGCCAATGTGCCGAGGTCAGGGGCCAGCTACCGGTTCCGGCCACCACCGGCCATTGGCTCACACTGTCACACGGACATTCGAACGGCGGCGGCGCCCAGACAACGGACCGTCGTGTGCGGATCACGCCTGTCGCGTCGTCGTGTGAGGCGCCGATGATGACGATGTTGCCGGGCAACATTTCTGACCGATGCATGCGGCCCCATCATTTACGCTGCGTTATACATGGCCTTGTCCCGTTTGCCAAATGATCTGTTCTACAGCGGGCAGGTTTGGATTGCATATATACACGCATGCGATGAACTGACTGCAATGATTGCTGTTCAGCGCTTTTGATCGGTACAGGCTGAATGCCAGGTCCGAGACTGCGGCGCAGATGGCAGAAGCATCATTAGCATCGTTCTTGCCACCGACTACAAACGGCTTCACATATTGCGTTGGAAGCAAGCGCACGGTAAGCCCCAGTGACGTAAGTTCACGGGCCCAGAAATGCGAACCATGACACGCTTCGATGCCTATCAGGCTCGGCCCCAGTTTCGAAAAGAACTTCAACACCTCTGTTCGACGAAGCTTTCTTTGTATGACCGATCTGCCGCCGCGATCGACGCCATAAACCTGGAACACGTTCTTCGCAATATCAGGACCAGTGAACCAATGGTGAGCGTAGGCATCTTGAATCTCCGAGAGTGGCTCCGGCAGTGTGGACCCGGGAGGGGGCGGGAGTCCATACATCAGCATTAGCGTCAGCCTGCGGAATGCATTCTGAAAGGATAGGTGGGTTTTTGACGAATCGTTATTGGGAATGCCTTGAACCTGGCCTAAGCTTAGTTATGCGACGACCAACGAGGAGGCTTCTGCTTGTCATGAAACAAACGAGTGGATTGACCCCGGACCACGGGTTACGCTGCCAAATGATGAACGTCCCTTTTGCCAATAGCGGGCTGAATACGTTGCAGGGACTTCGGCTCATTATGCCGACAGGTATCAGTAATGTGCAGGCTCGGGGCTGTGACGGCCTCGGCGTGAATCACTCGATGCTGATAAGTGCTCCATGCGTCGCAGTCATTCCGGAGTGGGCGCAGTTGGCCACGATCGCTGACAACGATTCCAGGGGATGGGTCATCGAACTCCAAAGGGGCGTCCTTGGAGACGCCTCGCAAGAAGCGTTTTTAGCGGTCCCGAAATGGTCCAGGTTTTCGGATCCGTTCCTGCGTGAGGTCGCAAACACATTGAGTGGTTTGCATCGCATGGAGCTCATCGACGCTGCCTGCGACGACGCCTTCGCCGATGTCATCTCGGTGCACATCGCTGTTTACTACGGGCACTGTACTGGTGCGGCCGCGCCAGATATGCCTCTTACGCGTCAAATGCTGATTCGCATTGAATCCTTCGTTCATGAGCACATAGCCGAAACCATTTTCGTCGGGCAACTCGCAGTGTTGGTGCACATGGCGCCATCAAACTTTGCACGCGCTTTCAAAACGGTAACAGGCAACACGCCGCATCTGTACGTGATACTCGAACGGGTGAAATTTGCCAGGACGATGTTGTGCCAACAAACCCCTCCTCTGGTTGAGGTTGGCGCGCGCGCGGGGTTTCAGACTCAGCAGCATTTCACCGAAGTGTTTCATCGATACACGGGTGTGACGCCGCGCGCATACCGACTTGCCCACCTGAAAGTCGGTAGCTGATTCATTTGGCGAAGTTGCGGGAAGACGATGACCGCGGCCGCGCAATCGACTGTCTACTGAAAGCGGCGGGTAAAGCCGCTGGCGAAAGATCGTGCATCGAGTCCCATGTTCACCAAATACTATCCGCGGCTTCTTCGCAATCGTCCCCGCACGGTGATCGGCCTCGCGATCGGCGTCGTCGTCGCGCTCCTCGTCCCCGGCCATACGAGTCCGCTGGCGCGCACACTGCTCGGTTGGGACGCGGCCGTCTGGAGCTACCTGCTAATGATCTGGTTACATATGGCCCGTACTGAGCAACACCGCGTGCGCGAATACGCGATACGCGACGACGAAAATGCGGGCGTCGTGCTATTCGTAATTTGTATCGCGACGGTCGCGAGCATCGCCGCGATCGTACTAGAGCTCGCCTCGGCGAAGGGTGCGGGAGGCGCGTCGATCGTATCGCACTACATGCTGACCGGTCTGACGTTGATGGGAGCATGGTTTCTGATTCCGACAATCTTCACGCTTCACTACGCGCGGCTCTACTACGACACCGACGCCCAGGAAACCGCGTTGAAGTTCCCCGACCACCATTTACTGCCGAACTACTGGGATTTCCTCTACTACTCGTTCACGATCGCGGTTGCGTCGCAGACCTCAGACGTCGTGCTACGCTCGCGCGAAATTCGCCGCGCGTCGCTCGCTCAATCGATCCTGTCGTTCTACTTCAACGTCGCTGTGCTCGGCTTGTGCGTGAACATTGCGGCGGGGCTGCTGGGGTCATGACACTGACCTCGTGCGGTGCTCAGACGATCACGTGAACGCCACGCGCGTGCCTGAATGATAGTTGCGACGCGAGTGCCACCCAAGCTGCGCGCGTCCACTTGAAGCGGACTCGAGCCTCGTCAGTCCGTCCGTGCTAAACCGGTACGCGCCAAGGCCTAACTGCGGCCATTTTCCATACCGCCCCGGGGAGCGAGCATGACGATGCACGCTCTACTGCAAGGGCGGCCGCCAACGGGCGGCGGTGTCCAGTGCCCGCGAACCACTTGACGCCAGTCGCCATTCCATCGCGTTCGATAGTGACCCTGCACACGAATATCTCGCCAACTGGCTTTCTTCTGTCACGCTGCAATCCACACTTCGCTGACGACGTGGAGGGCAAACACCGATATAGCGAGGATTTTTTTCGATTGTGGCGCGACGCGGAAAGTGAAAACGCCTCAGATCTGCTCGCCTATTCGCGAGCTACACCTACGATCTTCACGAATGACCGTTGAACAATCAGAGCGATCGAAATGGGCCCTTGGGACTTCGACAGTTCGGCCGGCAGCAACGGTCGTAAGTGTGAGTTCGCGGGTTGGGGTCCACCTACGATGACGACGCGCTTTTTGTGAGCGCAGCGTATGCTGGAGGCTTTTCCGCTCGGCAAGGCGCGCAGTCGGGGTCGACCGCGGTTAGCTAGTAACACAGGAAAGCAAATATGAAGATCGTTTTCGTCGGGGGCACCTGGGACGTTGGGCAGCACATGTCACGCTGGGCCTGCGACCGCGACCGCGACAACGACAACGACAACGACAACGACAACGACAACGACAACGACAACGACAACGACAACGACAACGACAACGACAACGACAACGGAACTATCTGCCGTTTGGTTCCTTCTGCTCCGCAATTGATTGATGGGACTACTATCATGCGCACCATTCAGATTCTGCTTCAAACAACTATCCCGCCGATTGCCGACGACTGGTCGATTGCGCGGTTCAGCCGCTTGGCGGAACTACTGAGGACCTATCGAGATCCTCAAGGACGTGTTGCGTTTAACGTCGTTGCGCGGGACCGTGAGCGGCTCCGATCGCCCGACTCGATCCTCTCCCGGCTCGACGAAACCGAGTTCGACGAGTTGTGGTTGTTTGCCGTAGACGAAGGGGACGGACTGACCGCCGAGGACTGCGCGGGAATCACGCGATTCCGGCAGGCCGGTCGCGGCCTGATGGTCACAAGGGATCACATGGATCTGGGCAGTTCGGTTTGCAGTTTGGGTGGAGTGGGCAAGGCACACCACTTTCACACGCGCAATGTAGATCCCGACCAGTCACGATGCGTGAGTGACGACCCGTTCTCGCCACACATCTCCTGGCCCAATTTTCACTCTGGCGCAAACGGAGACGTTCAGGAAATCGCTATTGTCGAACCCGTGCATCCCGTATTGGCGGATCATAACTTTTCGACCGGCGCACTCCGGTTCCTGCCAGCACACCCCCATGAGGGTGCCGTTGCCGCGCCTGACGGTGAATATGCTCGAGTGATCGCACAAGGGAAAAGCAAGGCAACAGGGAAGCGTTTCAACCTCGCAGTCGCGTTCGAACCGTCAATCCAAGGAGGGCCTGCAATCGCTCAAAGCACCTTCCACCATTTTGCTGACTACAACTGGGACACGCGACTTGGTTGTCCCAGCTTCGTTACCGAGCCTCCGGGGATCGGGATGCAGACCGAGCAGCAGGCTCTGCGGAACATTCACCTCTATTGCGTCAACGTCGCGCTGTGGTTAGCGAGAGAGATATGAAGCATCATGCTCGCAAATGAGACTTAGCCATTTCGTGGTTTGCGAAGCTTAGTCGAACGATACGGCCGCAGGCGAACATCCGTGACGTACGTCGTCTCGCAAAAGCAAACACACTCTCCGCGTGCAAGCGTGCAAGTCATGCGCCCATAGGAAAGAACGAGCATGAGCTATCCCTGGATGATGCTCGTCGGAGCGTTACCGGGCAGCGCGTCTCGGCTTGTCGTGCGTAGCCGCGGGGGGTACGCGGGGGATGCGTTCGGCTGCTTGCGGGAAAAGGTGCGTCGGGCCCACTGTTGTCGTAAGTTATCGCGGTGACACCCTTCCATTCTAGCTGCGGCTCCGCTTCAGGAGCTGACCTTCATGTTCGTACCTTGATGGGCTTTTCGGGCCGAATCCTGGAGAACGAGCCTCGACGTCGACCTGCAACACAGGCCATGCAGACTGATCAATCGCCATAACGAAGACGTTAGCCGCTTCGGACCACTCCGCGGTTTCCTTCCTCGGTTTATTCAACGTCTTCCCACACGCGTTTGTCGTTGGCTCGTGAACCTTAGGTCGATGGCAGGCGTCAGAATAAAGCTGAACGTGAGTGCGAGTTCGCTGACGCAGAAAATTGCAGACCTGCCGCGCGACGCCGCCAACGTCGGGAATCGCTGGCTGGTGAGGCTGAACGCAACTTGGCTTGAATGTCGACAAAGGCCGCCTGCAAGCGCACACGCTTCCTTCTTTCATGCTACGAGGTACTGCCGCAGATACTCTGCGGTGCGGCTTTCCTTCACGCGCACGATCTCACCCGGCGTGCCGCTCGCTACGATCTTGCCGCCGGCATCGCCGGCCCCCGGGCCGACGTCGACGACCCAGTCGCTTTGCGCGGCCACCCGCATATCGTGCTCGACCACCACGACGGTATTGCCGGCATCGACGAGTCCCGGAGTTGCACCATCAGCCGGTCGACGTCGGCGGGATACAGACCGGTGGTCGGTTCGTCGAGTGTGTACGGCGTGTCGCCGCGTTGTGCGCGTTGCAGTTCCGTGGCGAGCTTGATCCGCTGAGCTTAGCCACCGGACAATTCGGTGGCCGGCTGACCGAGCCGCAGATAGCCGAGGCCGATGTCGCGGAGCACTTTCAGCGCGCGTCACGTGGGCTTCGTCGCCGAAGAAATCGCAGGCGGCGTCGACGGTCAGGCCGAGCAGTTCGGCGATGTTCTAATCGCGCCATGTGACTTCCAGCGTCTGCGTGTTGTAGCGAGTGCCGTGACAGGTCGAGCAGGGCGCATAGACGCTCGGCAGGAACAGTAACTCGACGCAGACGAAGCCTTCGCTTTCGCATGTCGGGCAACGGCCTTGCGCCACGGTTTATCGACGTCGTAACCGAGCGTCACCAGAATGTCGCGCAGATTTTGTCAGTGCCAGACGGGCGGCCATACGGCGATTGCGCGCTCGCGTATGGTCAGCGAGTCGTCCGGCACCGTGGATTTTTCCGTGACCTCGTACTCGCGGCCGAGTCCATGGCGAGTCGGACAGGCGCCTTGCACCGTGTTTGGCCAGAAATCCTCGGCGAACAACATGGGTTGCTTTGGCGGATAGTCGCCGGTGCGCGAATAGAGCATGCGCACGAGACTCGACATCGTGGTCACGCTGCCAACCGACGAGCGCGCGCTCGGCGCGCCGCGCTGCTGCTGCAACGCGACCGCGGGCGGCAGGCCTTGGATTGCGTCCACTTGGGCACGCCGACCTGTTTGATCAGGCGCCGGGCATAGGGCGCGACCGATTCGAGATAGCGCCGCTGCGCTTCGGCGTACAACGTGCCGAATGCCAGGGACGACTTTCCCGACCCCGACACGTCGGTGAAGACGACCAGCGCATCACGCGGGATCTGCACGTCGATGTTTTTCAGATTGTGTTCGCGGGCGCCGCGCACGCGCATGAAGCCGGTGAAAGCGGGCGCGTCGGATGGTGGTGTCGTCGAGCTAGCTTTGTTAATCGGGCACGTCGTCGACGGAACACTGAAGGGGCACGCTCTGCCATTTTTCGGGAAGATGCCTGCCCATCAAAATCTCCTGGTGCTTTACCCGTGACCGATCAGAGCAGAACTGTCAGATCCTTCCTTCCACATAGACAGTTTCCAGCACTGCGGCCAGAATCATTGCTTCGACGTTTCGTGGTATAGGTTGATGTCTGGGTCGATATACGGCGTCGCCTCTTGCAATGGTCTGGCCGCTCAAGGAGCAGACCCCGACTCTCTTCGCGGTGCCGCGCCGCCATAGCTGTGCGCCGTAGAAGCAGGAGGTCCAGTCGCCCCAGGCAACAGTTGCCGAGGTCGGACTTTCACGTTCGAGGAGCCGGATGACACATTTTCCAAAGTAGCTATCACCGCGCGTCGGGCCGACACGACTGGTCACAATGGGCACATGCATTTCGCCTTCGCCCGATAGGAGGGCCATTGTTGATTGCGTCGTTATGTGTTCGCCAAAGCTAGCTTGCATGATGCGGTTCCTCGATTCTCATCCGACGGAACAGGGACATGAGCCAACTGACACGGACAGCAACAGAAAGCCCCATGACGTGGCGAAACGATCGTCGATCGCGTCCCCGTCAGG
>Ga0160464_100843_pt1 | contig 16232 bp, 12 predicted proteins | sample HID1971I_E11MG_FD_108275 | JGI IMG/M metagenome (GOLD analysis project Ga0160464, IMG submission 108275) | Enriched millipede-associated microbial communities from UW Madison campus, WI, USA - HID1971I_E11 MG | ecosystem: Host-associated > Arthropoda: Insects > Digestive system > Unclassified ... | reverse complement strand
GCTTCGTCTTGTACGCCTTCAGTTCGGCCGCATTCGGCAGCTTGCCGTGCACCAGCAGATGCGCGATTTCTTCGAATTCGGAAGTGGTCGCGACATCGAGAATGTCGTAGCCGCGATAGTGCAGGTCATTGCCGGTCTTGCCGACCGTGCACAGCGCGGTATTGCCCGCCGTGACGCCGGACAGCGCAACGGATTTCTTCGGCTTGAATGCGCCTGCGGTGCTGTTGTCTGCTTCGCTCATTGATTTCGTCTCCTTCACAAGGGTTATTTCTTTGCTGCAAAAAGCTGATCGAGCTTGTCTTCGTAGGCGTGATAGCCGAGATACTTGTACAGATCGGCGCGCGTCTGCATCGTTTCGACGGCGGCCTTTTGCGTGCCGTCGCGCTTGACGGTCTCGTAGAAGTTGAGCGCGGCGGCGTTCATCGCGCGGTACGCGCCGCAGCAATACAAGGCGATATCGACGTTCGCGTCCTTCAGTTCATCGACGGTGAAGAACGGCGTCGAGCCGAACTCGGTCAGGTTCGCGAGAATCGGCACGCGCACGGCGGCCTTGAAGCGGCGATAGTCGTCGAGCGTCTTCATCGCTTCGGGGAAGATCATGTCGGCGCCTGCTTCGACATACGCGACCGCGCGCTCGATCGCCGCGTCGATGCCTTCGGCGCCCGCGGCGTCGGTGCGCGCCATGATGACGAACGACTCGTCGGTGCGCGCATCGACGGCGGCTTTCACGCGATCGACCATTTCGCTCATCGGCACGACTTCCTTGCCCGGCCGATGCCCGCAGCGCTTCTGCCCGACCTGATCCTCGATATGAACGGCAGCCACGCCCGCCTTGATGAACGAACGGATCGTGCGCGCGATGTTGAAGGCGCCGCCCCAGCCCGTGTCGATATCGACCATCAGCGGCAGCGAGGACGCGTCGGTGATGCGGCGCGCGTCGATGAGCACGTCTTCCATCGTGCTGATGCCGAGGTCGGGCATGCCGAGCGAATTGGCGGCCACGCCGCCGCCGGACAGATAGAGCGCCTTGAAACCGACGGCTTCGGCCATTTTCGCGGCGTACGCGGTGATCGCGCCGACGACCTGAAGCGGGGCTTCGTCGCGGACGGCCTGGCGGAACCGCGCGCCTGCGGTCTGTGCGGACTGAAATTCGGAACTCACGTTTTGTCTCCTGATGAACTCGGCCCATTAATGCAATTTGCTTGCCAGGGCGCTCCATTCACGTAAGTCATTGATTTTGCAATACATCTAAAATTTGACCGAACGTAAGTGCTTTCAGGGATGAAATCCAGGATTTCGAATCTGAAACGGATGTTGCATACTAAATGAGCTCCATCGTTTCATTCACCGCAGAAGATCATGCAAACGGAAACCGCGTCTCGCCCGCGCATCTGGGCCGTCGGTATCAGCCGGCTCCGGGATTTGTTCATCGATATTGCCGGCGCCTACGCCGATCGCGCCGAGCTCGACGTCGTCCCGCTCGGCTATGAGGACGCCGCGAACAGCATCGAAGGCGCGCGCGACGAGCGGCCCGATGTCGTCGTGGCGGGCGGCTCCAACGGCGCTTATCTCAAGAGCCGCGTGTCGGTGCCGGTCGTCGTGATCAGCCCGACCGGCTTCGACGTGATGCACGCGCTCACGAAGGCGCGGCGCGAGGGCGCGAGCGTCGCGCTCGTCACGCACGGCGACACGCCCGCCGAAATACGCCGGTTTCTCGCCGCTTACGGCATCGACATGATCTGCGAATCGTATCGCTCGGCGCAGGACGCGGAGAGCCTCGTGCTCGATCTGCGCGATCGCGGCGTCGATGTCGTGGTCGGGCCCGGCCTCGTCGCGGATCTGGCCGCCGACGCGGGCATGAGCTCGGTGTTTCTGTATTCGCGCACATCCGTCGTCGCGGCGTTCGAGACCGCGCTGGAAGTCGCGCAGGCGATGCGCCGCGAAGTCGCGCGCCGCAATCGGCTCGACAACTTGTTGCAGCATCTTCGCGATGGCGTCGTCGCGGTCGATGCGGGCGGCCGCATCGAAGCGATCAATCGCCGGCTCGCGACCGCGCTCGGCATCGCCGACGTATCGCGCGCGGTCGGCCGTGCGCTGCTCGATGTCGCGCCCGAACTCGACGGCGTGTTGCCCGTCGCCGATGGCGATGTGTTCGGCGCCGTGCGCGGCGTGAGCTACGCGATCCATCGCGGACCGCTGGCGAGCGATGGCGCGGCGGGCGGCACGATCTTCACGTTCCAGGAATCGCGCGCGGTCGAGCGTCTCGACCGGACCCTGCGATCGCGGCAGGGCGCGCAGGAATTCGTCGCGCGCTATCGGCTGGAGGACGTCGTCGGCGAGTCGGAATCGATCGAGCGCGTGAGAGCGCTCGTGCGCCGCTACGCGAAATCCGATGCCACCGTGCTGATTCTCGGCGAAAGCGGCACCGGCAAGGAAATGGTCGCGCAGAGCATGCATCGCCTGAGCCGCCGCAAGGACTTTCCGTTCGTCGCGATGAACTGCGGCGCGTTCCCCGAGGCGCTCCTCGAAAGCGAGCTGTTCGGCTACGAGGAAGGCGCGTTCACGGGCGCGCGCAAGGGCGGCAAGGCCGGGTTGATCGAAGCGGCGCATCGCGGAACCTTGTTTCTCGACGAGATCGGCGAGATGCCGCCTTCGCTGCAAAGCCGCCTGCTGCGCGTGCTGCAGGAAAGAGAGGTGATACGCCTCGGATCGACGGAGCCGACGCGCGTCGATATCCGCGTGATCGCCGCGACGCATCGCACGCTCGCGGAAGGCGTCGCGGATGGATCGTTTCGGGCCGACCTGTTTTATCGAATCAATATTCTGAGCGTCGCGGTGCCGCCATTGCGCGCGCGATCCAGCGACATCCTGCCGCTGGCGACGGAGCTTCTGATGCAGGCCGCAAGACGCGACAAGGCGCTTGCGCAGCGCGTGCCCGGCCGCGACGACGCAGCGCGCCTGCTCGCGCCGCTGGAGCAGGCGCTCTGCGTTTATCCGTGGCCCGGCAACGTTCGTGAGTTGCAGAACATCGTCGAGCGCATTGCCGTGGAGATTCCGGACATGGACGTCGACACGGGGCAACCCCTTGCGTTGACGCTCGAAGACTTGCTGGCGATCGCGCCCGAGCTGTCCGAACTCAGGACCGATGCGAGCGCGGATCTATCGCTACGTGACCTGAGCCGTTCGGTGGAAGCCGATCAGGTCCGTGCGACGCTCGCCGCGTTCGGAGGCGATCGGGACGCCGTCTGCAAGGCGCTCGGCATCAGCAAGACGACGTTGTGGCGAAGGCTCAACGCGAAGCGTTGAAGTCCCGGCGAGCGGCGACGGCCTGCTCGCCGAATTGCAGGGCCGCGAGTTGCGCGTAGAGCGGCGAGCTTCGCAGCAACTCGGCGTGACGGCCTTGCGCGACGATGCGCCCCTGTTCCATCACGACGATCCTGTCGGCCTGCTGAACAGTCGCCAGCCGATGCGCGATGACGAGCGTGGTGCGGTTCTGCGCGGCGTTGTCCAGCGCCGTTTGCACGAGTCGTTCGCTCGCTGCATCGAGCGCGCTGGTGGCTTCGTCGAGCAGCAGAACGGGTGGATCACGAAGGATCGCCCGCGCGATCGCGATGCGTTGACGCTGCCCGCCCGACAGCCTCACGCCGCGCTCACCGAGAAACGTGTCGTAGCCCTGCGGAAGCTGCTCGATGAAACCGGCGGCGGCGGCCATGCCGGCGGCGTGTTGTACTTGCGCGAGCGTCGCGTCGGGCATGCCGTAACGGATGTTGTCGAATACGCTTCCCGAAAAGATCACCGAGTCCTGCAACACGACGCCGACCGTCCGGCGCAACGTGCCGAACGACATGTGCCGTGTCGCGACGCCGTTGATCGAAATGCTTCCGGACTGCGGATCATAGAAGCGCAGCAGCAACTGGAACAGCGTGGTCTTGCCCGCTCCCGATGGCCCGACGAGCGCGACATGCTCGCCCGGTCGGACATGGAGCGAGAATCCGGACAGCGTCGCGATGCCTTCGCGGGAGGGATAGGAAAAGCTCACATCGTCGAAGCGGATGCCTTCGCCGGCGGCCGGCATCGGCGTGGTCGTTCCGGCCTCGGTGACGGGCGAGCGCGCGGCCAGAAGCTGCATGAGACGTTCGGTTGCGCCGGCGGCGCGCTGCAGATCGCCCCACACCTCGGCGAGCGCGCCGACGGCGCCCGCCGTGAACACCGCGTACAGGATGAACTGCGACAACTGGCCCGCCGTCATCTGTTTTGCCAGCACGGCCTGCGCGCCGAGCCAGAGCACGAAGACGACGGCGGCGAACACGAACACGATGACCACGGCCGTCAATCCTGCGCGAGCGCGGATTCGCGTAAGCGCTGTCTCGAACGCGGATTCCACCGCCGTGCCGAAACGCTTTGCCTCGAATGTTTCCTGCGTGTACGACTGCACCGTCGGCATTGCGTTGAGCACTTCGCCCGCCAGCGCGCTCGCGGTCGCGACCTTGTCCTGGCTGGCGCGCGAAAGCCGCCGCACGCGCCGTCCGAAGAAGACGATAGGCGCGACCACCACGATCAGCACGGCGATGATGTAGCCGGACAGCACGGGGCTCGTCGTCACCAGCATCGCGATGCCGCCGACCGTCAGCAACGCGTTGCGCAATCCGAGCGACAGGCTGGTGCCCACGACCGTCTGGATCAGCGTCGTGTCGGTGGTGAGGCGCGAGAGGACTTCGCCCGTCTGGGTCGTCTCGAAGAACTGCGGGCTCATTCGCATGATGTGATCGTAGACCGCGCTCCGCAAGTCGGCCGTCACGCGCTCGCCCAGCCACGATACCCAGTAGAAGCGCAATGCCGTCGCGCCCGCGAGCACGAGCGAGACGACGAAAAGCGCGATGAAATAGCGGTCGATATGCGTCCGGTCACCGCTCGCGAATCCACGATCGATCAGGTATCTGAAAGCCATCGGCAGCGCCAGCGTCGCGCACGCGGACGTCACGAGCGCCAAGAACGCGAGCGCCCAGCGCCCGGCATAAGGCCGCAGGAACGGAGCGAGGGAAAAGAGCAGGCCGACGCGCGGCAAGGGGGCTGCTGCAGATGACATGGAATCCTGGCGTAGTGGAGAGCGGTCGATGACATCGAGCGTTGCAAGCCAGTTTATCTTCTTGCGCGCGGGCTTCCATCTGCAAACACGAGCGTTCGTTCGATTCGAGCCGTTCTTTCCGATCCGCGCAATCGCGAAGCGACGGCATTGGGAAAATCGTCCGCACATCCTAAGATCAGAGACAGTGACTTTGAGGGCGCGGCCGAATGGCCGCGTCATGACGTTCCGGAACGCATCGTCCCGTACCGCGCAAAGCATGTCGAGGGTCTCAACGATGAACAAGAAACCGACCGGTTCAAGGCGACTGCTTCTTGCCGTCGCGTTCTGTCTCGCCACGTGCCATGCAGCGATCGCATTTTCCGCGGAGATTTCCGGCGCGGGCTCCACATTCGTCTACCCGCTATTGCTGAAATGGGCGGACACCTACCATACGAAAACCGGTCAGCGAGTCGCCTACCAGCCTACCGGCTCGGGAAACGGCGTCCGCCAGATCAAGGCGGCGAGAGTGACTTTCGGGGCATCGGACATGCCGCTCGCGCCCGACGAACTGCGCGCGGCGGGACTGGCCCAGTTCCCTGTCGTGATCGGCGGCGTGGTGCCCGTCGTCAATCTTCCGGGCGTCGGTCCTGGGCAGATTCGTCTGACCGGGCCGCTGCTCGCCGACATCTACCTCGGCAAGATCGTCAACTGGAATGATCCGGCCATCGTCGCGCTCAATCCGAATGTCAGTGTTCCGAATCTAAAGATCGTCGTCGTGCATCGGAACGAGAGTTCGGGCACCACGTTCAACTGGGTCAGCTTCCTTTCGCAGAGCAGCGCTGCGTGGAAGAGCGGCGTGGGCGCGGGCACCACGGTCAAATGGCCGACCGGCGTCGGCGCGGCCGGCAACGACGGCGTCGCGATGTACATCAAGAACGTGGAAGGCTCGATCGGATATGTCGAACTGACTTACGCGCTGCAACGGAATCTGGCCTTCACCGCCGTGCAGAACCGCAGCGGCGCCTTCGTGGAACCATCGCGGGCGAGCTTCAGCGCAGCCGCCGCAGCCGCCGACTGGACTCAGCAGCCGGACTTCTATCAGATCGTGACGGACGCGCCCGGAGAGAACGCATGGCCGATCGCCGGCGTGGTGTTCGTGCTCGTGCCGCGAGAGGCGAAGGACCCGGCTGCGCTGAAAGCCGCGCTCGCGTTCTTCAGATGGGCGCTCAACGAAGGACAGGCCGACGCCGATGCTGAGCATTACGTCTCCTTGCCACCGGTTCTCGTCAGGCAGATCGAGGCTTACTGGGACGAGAACATCAAGTAGGCGCCGCGCGATCACGACCGTTACAGCAACGACTTTCCCTGAGCGAGAATCTTGTCGCAAACCTGCTTCGTGAGTTGTTCCTTCAGACCGCCGCCGCTCAGATCGACCTGCTTGCCGTTACCGCTATCGAGGATACCCTTCGCGCCGCTGGTGTATCCGCTGTCGCTCGAAGCCGAACCGCCGAGCTTGCTCATGAGCCCGTCCTTGACCGACGATGCGCCGCCTCCAAGGTAGTTGTTCTTGATGCAGAATTCGAGCACGCCGGCGACATTGCTCGTGCTGCCCGAACTCAGCGAGTCCAGCGACATGCCGCTGCTCAATCCGCCGAGACTGCCGAGCGCGCCGCCCGCTCCGCCCCCGCTGCTTTTGCCCTGATCGAGAAGGTTGCCGAGTTGGGCGTGTGTCAGCGGGATGTAAAGCAAGGACGTGGCCAGAATCGCACGGATCCAGAAGTGACGTTTGCACGAAATCATGGTGCCTCCGTTTTTGTGAGCCTTAACTATAGTTCTTCTGAAGGAAGCGATCAGCGTGCGTGTCAGGTCACGGCGGAAGTCCGCGCTCAGTCCCACGTGTCGATGACGCGGCTGTCGTCGCGTGCGCCGAGGCCCGCGTCCGCTGCGGCGTGATAGCGGGCATTGGCGACGGACAGCAGCGGAACGTCGGCGCCGCACGCCCGCGCGGCCGCGACCACGAGATCGCTGTCCTTCACGAAGATGTCGATGGCGCTCGTCACCGTCACGCCGGCGGCTTGCAACATGCGTGGGCCGCGATCGGACAGCATCCACGAACCGGCAGCGCCTTTTTCGACCAGATCGAGCACGGCGGCGGGATCGAGACCGAGCGAGCGCGCCAGATTCAGCGCCTCCGCCGCGGCGACGATATGCACCGAGCACAAGTGCTGGTTCACGAGCTTGATCGCCTGTCCGTCGCCGAGCTTCGTGCCTGTGATGCGCACGGTGCCCATCGCGTCGAGCACGGGGCGCACGTCGTCGATGTCGCGTTGCGCGCCCGCCGCGAAGATCACGAGTTCGCCGCGCCTCGCGCGCGCGGTGCCGCCCGTCACGGGAGCGTCGATCACTCGCGCGCCCGCCGCCGCCAGCCGTTCGCCCTCTCGACGCACCGCGTCCGGACCGACCGTCGACATGATCACCCACGTCTGACCGGCAAGCTTCGCGCCGACGCCATCGACGAGCGATGCCAGTTGCTGCGGCGTCGCCACCATCGCGACGACGACGCTGGCGGCCGGCGCAGCCGCGAAGCCATCGACGGCGGCGAGGCCGTTTTCCTGCGCGAGCCCGCGCGCGCGGCTCGACAGATCCACGCCCGTCACGGCATGGCCCGAGGCGTTGATCCGCTGCGCCATCGGCAAGCCGATCGCGCCGAGGCCGATGAAGGTCACGTTCATGGCTGGCCTTTAGCGCACGACATTGACCGGCGCGCCCGCCACGAATGCCGCGATGTTGTCGATCAACTGATCCGCGAGCGTCTGTTGCGCTTCATCCGATGCCCACGCGACGTGCGGCGTCACGATCACGTTCGGCCGGCCCGCGACGCGCATCAGCGGATTGCCGGGCGCGGGCGGCTCGGTCGCGAGCACATCGAAGCCCGCGCCGCTGATCCAGCCTTCATCGAGCGCCTCGACGAGCGCGGCTTCGTCCACGAGGCCGCCGCGCGCCGTGTTGATGATGAGCGGCTTCTTCTTCATCGCGCGAAATTCGGCCGTCGACAGCATGCCGCGCGTGTGCGGCGTGAGCGGGCTGTGAATGGTGATGACATCGCTCGTCGCGAGCATTTCGTCCCACGGCGTGTAGAGCGGGCCGAGTCCCTCGCGCCCCTTGTGCGCGGCGAAGATCGGCCGCATGCCGAACACGCGGGCGATTTCCGCGACGCGCTGCCCGAGCACGCCTTCGCCGATGATGCCGAGCGTCGCGCCGCCCAGATCGCGAATCGGATGATTGAAAAAGCAGAATTGCCCGGCCTTCTGCCATTCGCCTTCGAGCACGTCGTCGCGATAAGCGATCAGATTGCGCCGCAGTGCGAGCATCAGCGCGAACGTATGCTCGGGCACGGTGTTCACCGCATAGCCGCGAATGTTCGAGACGACGATGCCGCGCCGCTCGCACGCGCTCTTGTCGATGCAATCGGTGCCCGTCGCGGCCACCGCAATGAGCCTGAGCTCCGGCAACTGGTCCAGCAGCTCCGCCGTGAGCGCGACCTTGTTGGTGATCGCGATGCTCGCGCCCGCGAGACGCGCCACCACTTCATCGGGCGCGGTGCGGTCGAACTCGACGAGCTCGTGCTCGAACGCGGGCCGCTTCAGGCGGATCTGCGGCGCGAGCGTCTCGCGGTCCAGAAAAACGATCTTCTGCATGCTCTTTCCTTGCTGTTCGGGATTCAAAGATGCCGCTTCACTTCTTCGACGATATGCCGCGGCGTGATGCCGAAATGTTCATAGAGCGCCTCGGCCGGCCCCGAAGCGCCGAAGCCCTTCATGCCGACGAAACCGCCGCGCTCGCCGATGTAGCGGTCCCAGCCGAAGCGCACCGCCGCTTCCACCACGACACGCACGGTGTCCGCGCCGAGCACGCTTGAGCGGTACGCCGCGTCCTCATCGTCGAAGCGTTCGCAACAGGGCATCGACACGACCGCCGTCGCGATGCCCGCCGCCTGCAACTGCTCGCGCGCCGCGAGCGCCAGCGCGACCTCCGAGCCGGTCGCGATGAGCGTCACGCGCCGCACGCCGCCTTCGGCCTCGGCGAGCACGTAGCCGCCGCGCGCCGAGCGGTTGTCGTCCTCGTGCTTCGTACGCACGAGCGGCAGCGCCTGGCGCGCGAACACCATCGTGCTCGGGCCGCTCTTGCGCTCGTAGGCGAGCATCCAGCATTCGGCGGCCTCGACGGCATCGGCGGGACGGAACACGTACATGTTCGGCATCGCGCGCAGGGACGCGAGAATCTCGACGGGCTGATGCGTCGGCCCGTTCTTGGCGACGCCGATCGAGTCGTGGCTGAAGACGAACTTCACCGGCAGGCCCATGAGCGCGGCCATGCGCATCGCGGGGCGTTCGTAATCGGAGAAGGCGAGATAGGTGACGGTGAGCGGAATCACGCCGCCGTGCGCGGCCATGCCGTTCGCCATCGCGCCCATCACGTGTTCGCGCACGCCGCAATGGACGTAAGCGCCGCCGCGATCTTCGACCGTGAATGCGCGCAGGCTGCGCTTGTGGCTCGTCGGCGCTTCGAGATCGGCGCAACCTACCATGCGTTCGGGCAACACGTTCGCGAGGAGATCGTTGATCTCGGCGGAGATCATGATGCCGCCCGGCGCTTCGGCGCGCGTTCCGGCATCGCGCTTGTAGGTTTCCAGCGTTTGCCGCCATCCTTCGGGCAATTCGCCGGCCTGGATGCGGTCGAACTCCGCGCGCGCGGGTGCGGGCAACGAAGCGACGCGCTCGCGCCATGCGCGATATTCGTCCTCGCTGCGCCGTCCCGCTTCGCGCCATGCGTGCTGCACGTCGTCGGGAATCTCGAAGGGCGCATGCGGCCAGTTCATCGCGTTGCGCGCGGCGTCGGCGTCCTTGTCGAAGAGACGTCCGCTGTGTCCGCCGCGCTGACCTTGCAGACGCGCGATGCCGCGTGCGATCGTCGTGCGGCATGCGAGCATCGACGGACGCGGATCGGCTTTCGCTCGCGCCAGCGCATCCGACACGGCTTCGAGATCGTGCCCGTCCACTTCGACCACATGCCAGCCCGCGACGCGAAAACGTTCGCTCACGTTCTCGCTGATCGAGAGCGTCGTGCTGCCGTCGTCGGTGATGCGATTGTCGTCCCAGCACAGAATCAGCTTGCCGAGCTTCAGATGCCCGGCGAGCGAGATCATTTCCTGTCCGACGCCCTCTTGCAGACAGCCATCGCCGACGAACGCATACGTGTAGTGATCGACGACGCCCGCGCCGAACTTCGCATTGAGATACGCCTCGGCCACCGCCATGCCGAACGCGTTCGCGATGCCCTGCCCGAGCGGGCCGGTCGTCACCTCGATGCCCGAGGCCGTGTCGAATTCCGGATGGCCTTCGCAATGCGAGCCCATCTCGCGGAACGTCCGTATCTGGTCGATGCCGAAGTTCGCATAGCCCGTGAGATGCAAGAGCGCATAGAGCAGCATCGAGCCGTGGCCGTTCGAAAGCACGAAACGGTCGCGGTCGGGCCATTGCGGATCGGCGGGATTGAATTTCATGTGCCGCGTGAACAGCGCCGTGGCGATTTCCGCCATGCCGAGCGGCACGCCCTGATGACCTTCGCCCGCGCGCACGATGGCGTCGATGGCGAGAAAGCGAATGGCGTTCGACAGCTTTTGCGTGTCGATGGAAGACATGACTTCTCCTGGCCGCTCCATCGAAGGAGCGGCATCACTGAGCGTTGAACGGAATTTATTTCAGGAAGCCCGTGGAAATCCACGGAATCGCGGCGACGAAAATCAGCCCGACGATCAGGGCCGCGATATAGCCGACGATCGGCTTCATGCCTTCATCCGGATGGATGCGGCTCACCGCGCAGGCCGAGTAGTAGCCGACGCCGAACGGCGGCGCGAACAGGCCCACGCCCATCGAGAGGATCACGACCATCGCGTAGTGCACGTCGTTGATGCCCATCTGGCGCGCGATCGGGAACATCAGCGGCCCGAACAGCACGATCGCGGGAATGCCTTCCAGCACGCTGCCGAGCACGATGAACACGAGTATCGACGCCGCCATGAACATCCACGTGCCGCCGGGCAGCGCGCCCATCGTGCGCGCGAGCTGGCCCGAGAAGCCCGACTGCGTGAGCGCCCACGCCATGCTCGTCGCCGCGCCGATGATCAGCAGGATCGCGCCGGAGAGCGCGGCGGTATCGATCAGCATCGGCTTTAAGCGGCCCCATTCGAAGCGGCGATAGATCAAGAGACCCGCGATCACCGCATAGCCGATGCCGATGGTCGATACTTCCGTCGCCGTGGCGATGCCTTCGACCACGGCCGCGCGAATCACGAAGGGCAGCGCGAGCGCGGGCAGGGCGATCGCGAGCTTGCGCACGATCTCCTTGCGGGTCGCGCGCTTCACGCCGGAGAGATCGTCGCTGCGATAGCGCCACCAGACGACCGTGCACAAGGTCACCGCGAGCACGATGCCGGGCAGCATGCCGCCCGTGAAGAGCGCCGAGATCGACACGCCCGTCACCGAGCCGAGCGTGATGAGCACGAGACTCGGCGGGATGGTTTCGGTCTGCGCGCCCGTGGCCGCGAGCAGCGCGACGAGATCGCCCGGTTTCGCGCCGCGCGCCTTCATCTCGGGAAACAGCACGGGCGCGACCGCCGCCATGTCGGCCGCTTTCGAGCCGGAGATGCCCGACACCAGATACATTGCGCCGACGAGCACGTACGACAGGCCGCCGCGCACGTGGCCGAGCATGCTGGCGAGGAACGCGATCATCGCGTTGGCCATGCCTGTCATCTCGATCAACTGGCCGAGGAACACGAAGAGCGGCACGGAAAGCAGGATCAGATGCGACATGCCTTCGTCCATGCGCCCGACGACCACGACGAGCGGCGTGCTCGTGGTGAGCGCGAGATAGCCGAAGGTCGCGAGACCGAACGAGAACGCGATGGGCACGCCCGAGAGCACGCACAGCGCGACGAGGCCGACGAAGAAGATCAGCAGGTTGAGATTGCCGAGGCCTTTGAGCAGCGGACTCGCCGCATAGAACGCGATGGCGACCGCGGCCACCAGCGCGAGCGCGCCGATGGTGAGCTTCCAGTTCCCCACGCGCACGAGCCGCAGGCACGCGACGAGCAGCATCAGGCCCGCGCCGATCGGCAACGCGGCGGCGCGCCACGAGTTGGCGATATCGAGCGCGGGCGTCGTGATGAACGATTCGTCCTGCGCGAAGTCCACCGCCGGCCCGATCACCATCAGCAGGAACGCGAGCGGTGCGGCGATCGCGATGACATCGAGAAACGCGCGCACGCCCGGCGAGGCCATGCCGACCAGCGCCGTCATGCGCATGTGCTCGCCGCGCCGCAGCGCCACGACCGCGCCCAGCATCGCGAGCCACAGGAACAGCATCGACGCGAGTTCGTCGGACCAGACGAGCGGCGTGTGCAGCGCATAGCGGCTCGTCACGCCGGCGAACAGCACCACGATCTCGGCCAGGACCAGCAGCGCGGCGGGAATCTCCACGCAGTGGCCGAGCCAGGTGTCGAGAAACGCGGCGACGCGGTGTGGCGCCGGATGCGGAAGCGGGATCGTGTGCATGGCTTTCATACCAGTTTTCCGGTGTACTTTTCGAGCGTGCCCCAGCCTTGATCGCCGTACTTGGCTTTCCAGTCGCTATAGAAGCTGGTCTTCTTGAGCGCGCCGCGGAAGGCCTCGCGGTCCACATCCACGATGTTGATGCCTTTGCCCTTCAACTGATCGCGCAACGAGCCGTTGAGCTGGGCGATGTCCGCGCGTTGCAGCATGCCGGCGGCGTCGAATTCGCGCGTGACGATGGCGCGCATGTCGGCGGGCAGCGCCTGCCACGCGCGACGATTGCCGAGAATCCAGTACGCGTCCCACACGTGCGAGGTCAGGCTGATCGACTTCTGCACTTCGTAGAGCTTGGCCGTCGCGATGATCGGCAGCGGATTCTCCTGGCCTTCCACCACACCGGTTTGCAGCGCCGAGTACAGCTCGTTGAAGTTGATGGGCGCCGGGCCCGCATCGAGCGACTTGAAGAGCGAGGTGAGCATCGGCGCTTGCGGCACGCGAATCTTGAAGCCCTTCAGATCGGCGGGCGTCTTCACGACGCGCGTGGACGAGCTGATCTGGCGAAAGCCGTTGTCCCACGGCTTCGACACCGCGAGAATGCCGGACTTCTCGACCTGCGAGCGGACATAGCCGCCGAGATCGCCGTCCATCGCTTTCCAGACGTGGTCGTAATCGGGGAACGCGAAACCCGTGTTGACGATGCCCGCGGCGGGCGTGAGCGTCGCGAGAATCGACGAGGCCAGATTGAAGAACTCGACGCCGCCGCTGCGCACCTGCGAGAGCAGGTCCGTGTCGGAGCCGAGCTGGTTCGCCGGGAACAGCTTGATGTCGAGCTTGCCGCCGGTGGCTTCGCGAATCTTGTCGCAGGCCTGCTGCGCGCGGATGTTCACCGGATGCGTCGGGTCCTGGCCCGTCGCGAGCTTGTACGAGAAGTCGGCCGCCGACGCCTTGCGTGTCGTGAGGCTCCAGAGCGGCGCGGCTGCGGCGATGGTGGCGCCCGTCTTCAGGAACGTGCGCCTGTCGATGCCGCTTTTGATCGAGCGGGTGGTCATGATGTGCTCCTCCAAACCTGGTTATGGCGATCGGTTTTGTCTGCGTGGAGCACGCGCTCTCGACGGCGCGTGTCTCCGATACTGCGTCAGCCGTGGATCAGCATGCCTCCGTTCACATCGATCACGGCGCCGGTGATGTAGGACGAGATCGGCGACGCGAGGAACAGGAATGCGCCCGCCACGTCGTCCGGCCCGCCGAGACGGTTGAGCGGAATGCCGGCGAGAATCTCGACGCGCTTTTCGTCGCTGATCTTGCCCGCGTTGATGTCGGTCTGGATCAGGCCGGGCGTCACGCAGTTCACGCGGATGCCGTCGTTGCCGAGCTCGCGCGCCATCGCCTTGGCGAGACCGAGCACGCCCGCTTTGGCCGCGGAATAGTGCGGGCCCCCGAGAATGCCGCCGCCGCGCTGCGCCGACACCGACGACATGCAGCCGATCGAGCCGCTGCCCTGACGCTTCATCTGCGGCACGACCGCCTGCGAGAGATACAGCACGCCGCGCAGGTTCACGTCGAGGACGCGGTCCCAGCTTTGCGCGTCGATGTCGAGCAGCTTCACGGCCTGCGTGATGCCCGCATTGTTGATGAGCACGTCGATGACGCCGAAATCCGCGATGACTTGTTGCACGGCTTTATCGCAGGCGGCGCGGTCGGTGACGTTGCACGCATAGCCGCGATGCTCCGGTCCGATTTCGCTGGCGGCTTCGCGCGCGGCGGCTTCGTCGAGATCGAGAATGGCGACTTTCGCGCCGTGCTTCGCGAACATGCGGGCCGTCGCCATGCCGATTCCTCGCGGCGATGCCGCTCCGGAAATGACGGCGACCTTGCCTTCGAGAAGACGCGACTCTGACATGATGGTGTGCTCCTGATCGATGATGAAGTTGTTCGGAACGAGTGGTGACGGCTCAGCCGAGCCAGCCTTTGATGGTGTTGCACATCGCTTCGGTGGAAATGCCGTAGCGATCGTGAAGCGTGGGCAATGCGCCGGCGTCGAGAAAGGCGTCGGGCAGCGCGATCTGGCGGAACGCCGGCGTCACGCCCGCGCCGAGCAAGGTGCGCGCGACCGCTTCGCCGAGACCGCCGATCACGCTATGGTTCTCCGCGACGACGACCATGCGGCCGGTGCGCTTCGCCTCGCGCAGAATGGTGGCGGTGTCGAGCGGCTTGATGGTCGGCACGTGCAGCACGGCGACATCGACGTTGTCCTGTTCGAGCGCTTTCGCGGCTTCGAGCGAGCGCATGGTCATGATCCCGGAGGACACCAGCAACACGTCGGCGCCGTCGCGCAGCAGCTTGGCTTTACCGAGCTCGAAGCGATAGCCGTATTCGTCGAGCACGGCGGGCACGTTGCCGCGCAGAAGGCGCGCATACACCGGGCCTTTATGTGCGGCGATGGCAGGCACCATCTGCTCGATATCGAGCGCATCGCACGGATCGATCACGGTCATGTTCGGCATCGCGCGCATCAATGCGAGGTCTTCGGCGGCTTGGTGGCTCGGGCCGTAACCGGTCGTCAAACCGGGCAGCGCGGCGACGATCTTCACGTCGAGATTGTCTTCAGCGATCGTCTGATGGATGAAGTCATAAGCGCGTCGCGTCGCGAACACGGCATAGGTCGTGACGAACGGCAGCGCGCCTTCATGAGCCATGCCCGCCGCCGCGCCCATCAGCAGTTGCTCGGCCATGCCCATCTGGTAATAGCGTTCGGGAAACTCCTTTCCGAAGATATGCAGGTCGGTGTACTTGCCGAGGTCGGCCGTCATGCCGACCACATTCGCGTTGCTGCGCGCCAGCTCCGCGAGCGCGTGGCCGAACGGCGCGGAACGCGTGACCTGTCCTTCGCCCGCGATGGACGCGATCATCGCCGATGTCTTCAGGCGCGGCTTCTTCGCTACGGTGCTCATGCGTTTCTCCCGGCTTCCAGTGCTTCGAGCGCGAGTTGCCACTCGTGCGGATCGACGCGGATGAAGTGATTCTTCTCGCGCTCTTCGAGGAACGGCACGCCAGAGCCCATCTTCGTATCGCACACGATGATGCGCGGCTTCGCGTCCTTCAAATTGCGTGCGTTGTCGAAGGCCTGCTTCACGGCGTCGATATCGTTGCCGTCGATGCGCTGCACGTACCAGCCGAACGCTTCGAGCTTCTCGACGAGCGGCTCGAACGCCATGATCTGCGTCGAGGGGCCATCGGCTTGCTGGTTGTTCACATCGACCATCGCGATGAGGTTGTCGAGCTTCCAGTGCGCGGCGGACATGAGGCCTTCCCAGACGGAACCTTCGTCGAGTTCGCCATCGGAAAAGAGCGTGTAGACGAAGGACTTCGAGCCCTTGCGCTTGAGGCCGAGACAACGGCCTACTGCAATCGTGAGTCCTTGCCCGAGCGAGCCGCCCGACATCTCCATGCCCGGCGTGTAGCTCGCCATGCCGGACATCGGCAGACGGCTGTCGTCGCTGCCGTAGGTTTCGAGTTCTTCCTGCGGCAGGATGCCCGCTTCGAAAAGCGCGGCG
>Ga0160464_100837_pt1 | contig 16341 bp, 14 predicted proteins | sample HID1971I_E11MG_FD_108275 | JGI IMG/M metagenome (GOLD analysis project Ga0160464, IMG submission 108275) | Enriched millipede-associated microbial communities from UW Madison campus, WI, USA - HID1971I_E11 MG | ecosystem: Host-associated > Arthropoda: Insects > Digestive system > Unclassified ... | reverse complement strand
TAATGATGCAGTAGCTTGGCTATTGAAGTAAGGGGAGAACCATGAACTATTTAAGCAGCTTTACTTTGCCGTCCTCGATGGATCGCAATCCGAATGTATATCCCGATGCGGTATTCCGGTCTTTCGCGGGCGAGACGTTGTATTTCGGTCGGATCACGGTTGTGTACGGCAACAATGGCTCCGGCAAATCCAGTCTGCTCAACCTGATGGCCAACAAGCTGGGCCTCGCGGGCGCGGAGCGTATCAAGAGCTACGGACGCACCGATTATGTGCAGCGTTTTCTTCAACATAGCCGCATGCAACTGGGGCTTGAACGCAGTGAAGGCGGGCAGGGCCAGTTGCCGGAAGGCAGCCGCTATATCAAGTCCGAGGATATTCTGTATGAGATCAAGAAGATCCAGCAGCAAGCGGTGCTTCGCGAAGCACTCCTGTTCGAGAACCGGAACAAAGGCATGACGCAGGAGCAGGCGGAGACCCATAGCAACAGCCCGGCATTTGCCAAGCAAATGGGCATCATTCAGTTTTCTCAGGAGAAATATTCCAACGGGGAGACGGCGATGCAGTTTTTTGAGGAACATCTGCACCCGGGCCGACTTTATTTGCTCGACGAGCCGGAGACCTCGCTCTCGCCCGCCAATCAGATCAAGCTTGCGGAGCAGATCAATGAGCTGGCGCGTTTCCTGGACAGTCAATTCATCATCGCGTCCCATTCCCCGTTTATGCTGGGCACGCTCCATGCCAAAATCTACAATCTCGACCGCGCTTCCTTGCAGACGGCAGAGTGGCATGAGCTGGAGAACGTCAGGTTCTTCTATGACTTTTTTAATAAGCGTCGAGCGTTGTTTGAGGACTGACTCTAACGCTCTCATGGCGAGCGTTAGAGCGGCTGTACATGAACGGGGGTGGCGTTTTGACGTACCCGAGTGACGGAGTCGAGCATCGGAGAGGCAGCCAGACTGTCAGTAAAGATGCTGCAGCTTCGCAATCGCGATTAACTGGTCTGTCATATACTTGGCCGAGTAGGTGAATTGTGATTCAACCCAATAGTCAATCATACCCAGCATCGTGTAGACGGCATGATTAACGAAAAGCTCTCGATTAATGTGCGGAGGCATCTGCGGAAACAAGGTATCATAATCCCGCGTATAGATGTTCTTTAATACATCTCCCAGCCTTTCCTGGAAGCCGAGGCTTGAGCTCTTGCATAAAATCGCAAAAACGGTCTCATGTCGATAGATGTAATCGAACACATGAACCGCTGAAGCGGTTAGCTGCTTTACATCAAAGGGCTCTTTGCTGTTGGCATAAGGAGCTCGAAAAGCTTCGGAAAACCCCGTAATCAGTTCCTGAAACACCTCATCGAGTAAATCCTCTTTGAATTGGAAATGCGCATAAAAGGTCGCTCTCGAATATTCGGCGCGGCTCATAATTTCGCTAATGGTAATTTCCCGAAGCTCTTTTTCTTGCAGCAGGCTGATCAACGCTTGCTTCATCGCTTTTTTGGTGCGAAGGACGCCGTTATTCGTGCTCACGACCCTATCATCTCCTGTGGAATGTATAAGTTTCTAGCTTCATTATACATAATGAACTTAAGTGTGAGAAATAACACACTTGCGACTGGCGTGTAAGTGGGACGCGGGCAGGAAGAAGACTATAATTAAAGCGTATACATTAAACAGACAGCTCCGAGGCTGTCGTACTAAGGAGAGAGCGCATGAAGCTGAAAAATAAAGTGACGGTAATTACAGGCGCCGGTTCGGGTATGGGCAAGGCGATGGCCATCCTGTTTGCACAAGAGGGAGCGAAGGTTGTCGTCGCTGATATTAATCAGGCCGCAATCGATGCCGTGGTCTCCGAGATTAAACAAAATGGCGGCGAAGCAACCGGGGTCAAGGTTAACGTGACCAACAAAGAAGAGATTAAAACCATGACCGAAGCGGCTACTAGAACGTATGGCTCGCTGGATGTGCTGGTTAACAATGCCGGCATTATGGATAACTTCACGCCGGTCGGCGACGTAAGCGACGAGCTCTGGGAGCGTGTAATCGGCATCAATCTGACGGGGCCGCTCATGGCATGTCGCGAGGCGATCAACATTATGCTCCAGCAGGACAAGGGGGGCATCATCATCAACAATGCTTCGGTGGGCGGACTGTTCGGAACGCGAGGAGGCGCAGCCTATGTCGCCTCGAAGCATGGTCTGGTCGGGCTGACCAAAAATATAGCCTCCACCTACGGACGCGAAGGCGGGAAAATCCGTGCCAATGCGATTGCTCCTGGAGGGGTAAATACGAACATCCAATCGACGATTACAGAGCCGCATCCGCTCGGGCTGGCCGCTATTGGCGATGCAGGCAGCGCCAAGGTCGCAGAGCCGATCGAAATTGCGCAGGTTGCATTGTTTCTGGCCTCGGATGACTCCAGCTTTGTTAATGGCGATGTCATCAAAGCGGATGGCGGTTGGACTGCCCGTTAAGGGCGATGAGCTTCAAGAAGCCTGTGCTCCCTATAAGATGCACAGGCTTTTTGCCGTTGCTGTCGTTGCCATGGCGGGAGGCGAAGCGCTTGCGAATTTCCGAAAAACTGCCCTTTGCCGTGATAATCATTATCAATTATAATAGAGGGACAGTAATCGGATAAGGGAGCGGACAAGATGAGGCTGGATGAGCATATCATGCTATGGAATCATGCAACGGTGAAGGTGCTCGACATCCGTCGTATCCAGGCAGAGAGGGACAGCTATAGCCATATTCGCAGTCGTATCCTTAGCTATCGACTGCCTGCCAATGCTTATATCTGCTCCAGTCGCGGCAGCGCCACGGTGCGGCTCGACGACGAGACATACCGGATGGATGGTGTCCAGGTGCTCCATGGGCCTGCGGGCGCCCGGCTGCAGCTCATCGTTGAGGACGTCTTTGACTATTGGCTCGTATTGTACAAGGCTTCGCTGTCGCTGCCGCGCACGCGGCGGTGGTTCGGCTTGCTGCCATCGGCCAATCCGTTCCGACAATCCTATAGCTGCAAGCCGCCTTATCCGCTCGTCTTGCAGACGCAGCTGGAGCAGATGCATCTCGACTGGAGCAGCGCCGATCCGATGCTGACGCTGCGAGCGCGCGCCAGATTCTACCAGTTCGTCTGGGAGCTGCTACATCAGCTGGAGCAAGCCGGGGCATCCCTGATGCCGCCCGATCTGCTCGCCCAGGCGGTCCAGTATCTGGAGCTGCACTATCGCCAGCCGCTCTCGCTGGAGCAGCTGGCGGCTACGTTGGGCTGTAGTGTCAGCTATCTGACCAAGCTGTTCCGCAAGCAGCTGCAGACGAGCCCGATGCGCCGTCTGACGGGCATCCGCATGGAGGCGGCGGCTCATCTGCTGCTCACCTCGGAGCGCACGCTGCAGCAGATCGCCGAGCAAGTCGGCTACCCCGATGCGCATACGCTCAGCCGCAGCTTTAAAAAGCATTATGGCTACGCTCCTTCCCGCTACAAGGAGATGGCAAGTGGGCGGAGCGTACCCGAATTGCCCGGTACATTTACCCGATCTGCCCTTCATCCGACCTCCGACGGGTGGTATAGTGTGAGTGAATTTGAAAATCATTCTCACTCAAAGAGACGTGGAGGGGTAAGCTTGTATTCTACAAAAAGATCGGCAACATTAACGGCAGCTACACTGATGTTGGGGGTATCGCTGCTGCTAAGCGCTTGTGCCAGCTCGCCAGCGCCAGGCGGCGCCGAGGCGAACAATACCGGCAACGGCAGTCCATCCGCCAATTCAACCGCAGCGACAAATACGCAGGAAGCAACGACAACGGGGGCGACCCGAACCTATACAAGCAGCGCCTTCGGCAGCATCACGGTGCCGGACAAGCCGGAGCGTATCGTTGACTTGACCGGCAGCGCCATCGGCAATCTGCTGCAGCTCGATATCAAGCCGATTGCCTCGGTCGACTATGGCCTGGTCAACCCGTTCCATGACGGACTGCTCGAGGGGATCGAGAACATCGGCGACGGCAGCAATCTCGAAGCGATCCTGGAGCTGAATCCCGATCTGATCATCGTCTTCAGCTACGTGGGCGACGAGATCTATGAGCAGCTGACGCAGATCGCGCCAACCGTCCGTCTGGAGTACGGCGCACAGAAGCCGTCGGAGCTGCTGCTGGAGTTCGGCAAGATCACCGGCAAGGAACAGGAAGCCGAAGCATGGGTCAAGGCGTGGGACGCCAAGATCGCGGAGGTGAAGCCAGCCGTCCGGGAGGCCGTCGGCGACCGTACGGTAGCGATCATGCAGCCGCATGCCAAAGGCATCTACGCCTGGGGCAACAAGGGCGGCCGCGGCGGCGAGATCATCTATGACGAGTTCGAGCTGACGCCGCCAGCGCTCGTCAAGCAGCATCTGATCGATGGCGAACTGGCAGGCCAGGATTTCTCCCTGGAGCAGCTGCCGGACTATGCGGGGGACATCATCTTCACGAGCATATTCGGGTGGGATGAGGGGGAAGTGAACGGCTCTGCTGTGTACGATAGCGCCATCTGGAAGAGCCTGGACGCGGTCAAAAATGGCCTCGTCTACAATATCGACCCGCAAGGCTACTATTACAACGATCCGATCTCTCTCGATCAACAGCTCGACTTCATCACCGCCAGCTTGTTGGGCGAATAGCTCGAATGCCGCCGCGCAAGATGCGGGGCAGGAAGGGTTCAGACACGCTATGGTGCTCAGACACGCACACGCTGTAACCAAGACGCCTGTTGGCGTCTTTTTGGCTGTAATGGAAGGATGCGCCCGGGTCATCCCGGTCGCAACCGATCGCCAGGTCGGGGACTGGCGCGGGTCCTGCCCGCTTCGCAATCTTGCGCTTATAATCGAACACTTCGCTGCGATAGGGCGGTTTGGAGTATAGTGGTAGGAAGAGAAGAGCGCATATCGCGTACAGGCGCGAGCAGACGCGCTCTCCAGTCAAGGAGGTCTGGCGGATGGGAAGTGTTGTTACCGCTTATTATGAATATGGACAAGAAGAGCTGGATGCGCTCAGGCAGCGGGATGCCACGTTCGGCAACGCTATCGAGCGACTGGGCAAGCTCGAACGTGAGGTGATCCCGGACCTGTTCGCGGCGTTGGTCCATGCGGTGGTAGGCCAGCTCATCTCGTTGCAGGCAGCGCGTACCGTATGGGGACGAATGCAGCGCGAGCTGGGCGAGATCTCAGCCAGACAGTTGGCCAGAGTAAGCGTGGATGAGATCCGCGCTTGCGGGTTGACGATGAAAAAGGCGCAATGCATTCACAGTCTGGCATCCAGGATCGACGCGGGGACATGGGATATCGAGGCGCTCCGCCAGTTGACGGATGACGAGGTGGTGCTGGAGCTGACGAAGCAGGACGGCATCGGACGTTGGACCGCCGAGATGCTGCTCATCCACGGGCTGGCTCGGCGCGACGTGCTCAGCTATGGCGATGCGGCGATCCGGAAGGGGATCATGAGACTGTACGGTCTGACGGAGCTGTCCAAGCTTGAGTTTGAGCAGGTTCGCGCCCGTTTTTCGCCTTATGGCACGATAGCTTCGATCTACTTGTGGGCGCTGGCGCATGAGTAATCGGGCGATGGGAGGGACATCACGGCTCGAAGCCTGCCTGGCTGATGAATAGCTCCTCCTCCGCAAAACAGGTTCGCATGCGATCATAAACGAGACGATACGCGGCAGGCTCATACCACGTCTCCAGCCCTAGCTCCTCGTACCGCGCTTGCATGCCAAGGCTGCGCGAGCGTCTGCCGCCGCTGCCGTCGCCCATAAAGTAGTCGTCGATGCATACTCGGCTGACCAAGGGACGCAGCAGCTCAGGGAACTGCTCGCTGCTCGGCAGGATGGGAGCGATCGCGACCTGGGCATCGATACCCGCAGCCGCGAGCGAGCGGAGCGTGCCGAGTCTGGCCGCGATCGGCGGCGCAGACGGCGTGAACTGTTTGCGAATGTCCTCGCGGTCGGTCTCGATCGTCATACTGACGCGGACCCGGTCGCCGAGCGCCTGCAGCAGCTCGATATCCCGGGTGACGAGCGGACTCCGTGTCTGGACGAGCAGGAAATCGGGCGGCTCCTCGATCATCGCGCGCAGCAGAGACTGCGTCACCTGCGCTTCGTATTCGATCGGCTGGTAAGGGTCCGTGCTGGAGGACATGAAGATCGTCACCGGACCTTTGGCCTTACTTCGTCGCAGCTCCTTGCGGAGCAGGGCAGCCGCCTCCTGCTTGATATCCACCCAACTGCCCCACTCCGCGCCGCGGAAGGTCGCGACCGGCATCTGCCGCACATAGCAGTAGGAGCAGGCGAAGCTGCAGCCGCTGTAAGGGTTGAGCGAGTGGCTGTAGCCGGACAGGAAGCCGGTGCCCTTATTCAGCAGCGTCTTGGGTGTCTTGTACGTATAATCGATTTTCATCTCCGTATGGCCTCCCATCTAGCCCATCTAGCCAACTGTGCTCAGTCTCATCCAACTGCGCTCGGTCTGTGGTGCGCCCGCAGCGTCATACATGGGCGCTCGCCCGTCGAGCGGCAGCCGTCTGCTCCAGCTCCAGCAGCCTCGTCTTCATTGGCATGCCGCCGCGATAGCCGGTCAGAGCGCCGCTCTTGCCGACGACGCGATGGCAGGGCACTGCGATCAGGATCGGATTGGCCCCGATCGCGGCGCCTACTGCACGCACCGCAGCAGGTCTGCCGATCTGCGCGGCGATCTCCGAGTAGGAGCGGGTCTCGCCATATGGGATCGTCTGCAACGCCTGCCACACCGCCTCCTGGAACGGCGTCCCCCGGTAGTAGAGAGGCATGTCGAAGCGCTCCGGCTCGCCTTGGATGTAGCGGTCGAGTACCTCCGAATAAGGCTGCAAGCGCGCATCGTCGCGGATCAGGTCGTACTCCGGCAGTCTCCGGCTAGCCCAGGCTGCCAGCTCCTCGTAAGACTCGCCGAGCGAGCCGACAAAGCATAAGCCCTCCTCGGTGGCTGCGAGATGCAGCCGCCATTGCGTGTTCGTCAGCACAGACCAGTAGAGCAGGCCGCGGATTTGGGGTGCAATTTTCATATTATATGTCCTCCTCGACTTGTGTTTTGTGATGTTTGCGATAGGCGTCGGGCGTCAGCCCGGTCATTTTCTTGAATAGCGTAATGAAATACGGGGGATTCGTCAGTCCGACTGCAGCACCGATCTCGGAGACCGGAGCGTCCGATTGCAGCAATGCCAGCTTGGCATGGTGGATGCGTGTGCGTTGCAGATACGATGTCGGCGTTTCGCCTTTTATTTTTTTGAAGGTGCGATGGAGATGGTACGGCGTGCCATGACTGAGGTGAGCGAGCGTGTTCAGCGATAGCGCCTCGTCGTAATGGAGATCGATATAGTCGGTGACGATGGCGATCCATTCCTCGCTCGGCAGGCGCTGCCCGGTCGGCTTGCATCGCTTGCAGGGACGGTAGCGGGCGAATATCGCTTGCTCGGCTTGCTCGAAAGCGCCGATGTTGTCGCGTCGGGGCAGTCTGGACTTGCAGGAGGGGCGGCAGAAGATGCGCGTCGTCTTCACCGCATACCAAAACTGTCCGTCATAGCTGGCGTCGTTGCTCGCGATTGCTTCCCATTGCTCGTCGGTTACAGGCGTGGGCTTGATCTCATTGCCCTTGTCCTGGTCGGCATGCCCGATTGGGTATTTATTGTGGTCAGGCTTCACTTGAATGCACCTCCAACAATAGTATAACCTGAAGTAGCCGGAATAGGATGAAAGATAGACTTTAAGAGCAAGATAACAAAATCAAGACAGGTTGAAAAGGTTGACGCTGCCCCTGTGTGGCCCAAACCGACGCGAAAAGGAGATGCAATGGACCGTACACACGATCTGTCTTCGTTTAACCTGATGCGCTTGCTTTCCGAAGCGGATCTGATCACCATGGATGCCCTAACGACCATCACGACCTACCCGAAAGCCGTATTCATCCAGACGCCAGACACTTTCGTGGAGGAGCTGTTCTTCATCAAGCGCGGCAAGGTGCGATTGTATCAACTGAATGGGGACGGGAAGCAGCTAACCTTGGATATTCTGAGCGAGGGCAATATATTTGGCGAGCTGGGGAGCATTTCCCTGGGGACTCGTGAGCTGTTCATCGAGACGCTGGAGGAGAGCGACCTGTGCGTGATGGACAAGGCAAGATTTGACCAATACCTGCTCGACCATCCGCAGTTCATGTTGAATATGCTGCAGGCGATGAGTGAGCGGCTGTCGGACTTGAGTCTTCGCATCCAAAGCCTGAGCCTGGGCAGCCTGCACCAGAAAGTAATGACGGCGTTGCTTAAGCTCGCGGAACGTTTCGGCATCGAGGACGATGAAGACGGCTATGCGACCGTCAAGCTGTCGATCTCTCAGCAAGAAATCGCGCATCTGGTCGGTGTGTCAAGGGAAGCCGTGGCATTGACTTTAAAGGAATTGGTCGCCTACGGCCAACTGCGAACCGGCTTCCGCACAGTAGCTTTGCACCGAAGTCTGGTCGAACATCAATAGCGCCAATTACCCGTTCGCCATGCAACTTGTTAACCGGATTACATCTTCACAGCTCTCGACTCGGGTAGGATAAAAAGGCATGTTGAAACGATCCGAGGAGGGCTACAGCCAATGAACGAGAGTAAACCTATCATCCCTGAAGAAATCCGTCTTCGGAAGGGGGCGCGTACAGGGAAGGAGCTGACTCCTGACGTGCTGGACTACCTGAACAGCGGCACGATCGAAAGCGTCAACCTGACCGAGTGGCTCGCTGTTGACCATATGAGGCTGTTGGAGCAGGTGACGAGTGAGCTGGCTCTGCAGGAGCAGGGGGCTCGCATGCTGCTGGCGCTGGAGACAGCTCATGGACAATCCACAATGAAAACGATCGCAGCGATTGCAAAGCAATGGCTGATCGTGATCGGAGCGATGCGACATTCGGACGGGGAGCGACTGCTTGCGCGTCTGGCCGCTCATCCGTCGGACAGCGTGCGCTGCTGGGCGGCATTCGCGACCGCTCTGTCGCATGAGACGCTGGAGGACAAGCTGTCCCATAGCCGTCCCTATGCGGCGGACCGCCACTTCGGCGTACGGGAGATCGCGTGGATGGCGGTGCGGGACGCGATCGCCGCTGACGCGCAGGCGGCGATTCGACTGCTGACCCCTTGGGTGGAAGAGGCCGATGCCAATCTCCGACGATTCGCCGTCGAAGCGACGCGGCCGCGGGGCGTCTGGGCCAGGCATATCACCGAGCTGAAGGCGCATCCCGAATGGGCGATGCCGCTGCTCGAGCCGCTCAAGGCCGACCCTTCGAAGTATGTGCAGGATTCGGTGGGGAACTGGCTCAACGACGCCTCGAAGACGACACCCGAGTGGGTAGTCGACGTGTGTCACGGTTGGCTGCGAAGCTCGGACCAGCCAGCGACGAAGCGAATTGCTGCGCGGGCTCAGCGCAGTCTTCCCAAAGGGTAAGCCCGCGAGCAGCATCAGCATATAGAGGACGGCAGCATAACAAGCCCATCCACTCCAATAGGGGCTGCTTAGGCTGCCCCTTGGAGTCGATCTCGGAGGAGGTTTGATTTTTGCGCGTCTTACTTTTGTGATGATTTACCTTACCATTGTTTATTAAACTGCGAGCGGTTTTCGTCTACAATATAATTGCAATCGCTTACAATACAACCAATAACTAAAATCTCAATTCGTAGGAGGCCAATGATGGCAAAAGCAAAATTCGTAGCAGCGGCATGTCTTACCTTAAGTCTGATCACGGCGGGCTGCGGCAGCGCGCCAGACAGCAAAGCCACGACAAACGAAGGGACGCCCTCAGGGGCAGGGGAGTCGCAGATCGAGCTGCGCATGACCTGGTGGGGCTCGCAAACCCGCCATGAGCTGACGACACGGGCATTGGAGCTGTTTGAGTCCAAGCATCCGGGTATTAAGATTAAAGCCGAATATTCGGGCTGGGATGGTTATTTCGACAAGCTGTCCACCCAGGTAGCCGGCTCCAACGCCCCCGATCTCATCCAGATGGACTATGCGTTCCTCACAGATTACGCCAAGCGCGGAGCGCTGCTCGATCTGACGCCGTATACGACCAATGGCGGTCTGGCTACGACGGATATCGATCCAAGCATGATCGCGGCTGGCTCGATCGAGGACAAGCTCTATGCGGTCGCGCTAGGCGTCAATGCGCCCGGCGTCGTGTACAACTCGACGATCTTCAAAGAACTGGGCATCCCCGATCCGGGCCCGGACTGGACATGGGACGACTTCAGCGCCATCGCGGCCAAGATCGGGCAGGAGAAGGGCGACGGCTTCGTCGGCATGGCGGATAACTCCGGCGTCTTCAACATCTTCGAGATTATGGTGCGTCAGCGCGGCCATGCGATGTTCGAGGACGGCGGGTTCGGCGCGACCAAGGATGAGCTGACCGACTGGTTCACGATGTGGAAGGAGCTGCGTCCCGTGCAAGGCATCACCTCGCCGGAGGCGACAGCCAGTCTGACCAATGCGCTGGAGACGCGTCCGCTCGCCGTCGGGACGGCAGCGATGGATTTCCTCTGGTCCAACCAGATCACAGCCTTCAAGAACGGTATGAAAAATCAGGACGACGATATCCGCATCCAGGTCATCCCGCATGGCAAGGACGAGGTGAAAAGCGGCGAGTATCTGAAGCCAAGCTTGTTCATCTCCGGGTACGGCAAGACGAAGCACCCGGATGAGGTGGCGATGGTCATCGATTTCCTCGTCAATGACCCGGAGGCGGCAGAAATCCTGGGCTCGGAGCGGGGCGTACCGGTTAATGCCAAGATCAGAACGTCGTTGACCGAGACGCTGTCGGATACGGAGAAGATGATCTTCGGCTTCATCGATACGGTATCCGCCGACGCGAGCCCTATCGATCCGCCGTATCCGCAAGGCTTCTCAGAGATCGACAAGAGCTTCAAAACGTTAAGCGAGCAAATCGCCTTCGAGCAGGGCACGATGGAAGAGGCGATTGACGAATTCATTGCAGGCGCGAACGCTATTCTAGGCAAAACGAAATAATTAATGACATAAAGCAAAAAATCAATGCCATTAATTATATTTTATTGATCGCAATTGAACGACGAGCGGCCGCCTGACGGCATCTAGTGCCGTCGCGGCGCTGCCGGGCACAGATTGCCGGGGCGCTCGCAGCGGCCGCACCTGAAAGGAGTACACGCATCTATGGATCACTCACAAGCTGTATCAGCAGAGCCCGCCCCACTCGCAAAGAAACGCACGCGCATCCGCGCGAACCGACAGCAAGGCTGGGCGGCCTTACTATTCCTTAGCCCATGGCTGGTCGGGCTGGTGCTGCTGACCCTTGGTCCGATGGCGGCCTCTCTCTATCTGTCGCTGACCGATTACAGCGTCCTCGAGGCGCCTAGTTGGCTGGGGCTGGCTAACTATAAGGAGCTGTTCGTCGATGACAAGCTGTTCTTGAAGTCACTGCAAGTGACGTTCACCTACGTATTCGTCTCGGTGCCGCTCAAGCTCATCTTCGCGCTCGCGGTGGCGCTACTGCTCAACAAAGGGATGCGAGGACTCGGCATCTACCGTACGGTCTACTATATCCCGTCGCTGCTCGGCGGCAGCATCGCGATCGCCATGCTGTGGCGCAAGATGCTCGGTGGCGACGGCTTGGTGAATCAGGTGCTGCTCAAGCTGGGCATCCACGCGCCGGACTGGGTAGCCAATCCGAAGTACGCGATCTATTCGATCGTTATGCTGTCGGTCTGGCAATTCGGCTCCTCGATGATCATCTTCCTGTCGGGCCTCAAGCAGATCTCTGGCGACTATTATGAAGCTTCGTCGGTGGATGGCGCGGGCAAGATTCGCCAGTTCGTCAGCATTACGCTGCCGATCCTGACACCGGTTATTTTCTTCAACCTGGTCATGCAGGTGATCACCTCGTTCCAGTCGTTTACGCAAGCGTTCGTCATTAGCAACGGTACCGGCGGACCGCTCAACTCGACGCTTATGTATTCGCTCTATCTGTACAAGAAGGGCTTTGCGTTTTTCCAGATGGGCTATGCCTCGGCGATGGCGTGGGTGCTGCTGGCGTTGATCGGCTTGTTCACGTTCCTCGTGTTCCGGTCCAGCCGGGCATGGGTGCATTATGAGGATGGGGGGAGATAGAGATGACGGATTCGCTGCGCGGGACGATCTGGCTGAAGCATGCGGTCACGATCAGTATCGCCTTCATCATGCTGTACCCGGTGCTGTGGATGGTGGGCAGCTCCTTTAAGCCGGGCTATATGATCTTCTCGGAGATCGGATTATGGCCGGGTCAGTGGGTCTGGAGCAACTACAGCTCGGGCTGGACGGGCATCCAGGGCCAACCGTTCCCGCTATTCCTGGGCAACTCGCTGCTCGTATCGGCCGGAGCGGTGCTGGGCAATGTCATCTCCTGCTCGATGGCCGCTTACGCGTTTGCCCGGCTGCGCTTCCGCTTCAAGGCGGTTGCCTTTGCACTGATGCTCGTGACGATCATGCTGCCGCATCACGTGACGCTGATCCCGCAGTATATCCTGTTCAACCAGCTCAACTGGATCAACTCGTTCCTGCCGCTGATCGCGCCGAAGTGGCTGGCAACGGACGCCTTCTTCATCTTCTTGATCGTCCAGTTCATCCGCGGCTTGCCGCGCGAGCTCGACGAGGCGGCGACGATCGACGGCTGCGGTCCGGTCCAGATCTACTGGCGGATCATCATCCCGCTGTCGGTGCCGGCGCTCATCACGACGACGATCTTTACCTTCCTGTGGACGTGGGACGATTTTTTCAGCCAGCTCATCTATCTGAGCGATGTCGCCAAGTTCACGGTGCCGCTCGGCCTGCGGCTGTTCCTCGACTCCAGCTCCCAGTCGGACTGGGGACCGATGTTCGCGATGTCGGTGCTGTCGCTCGTCCCATGCTTTGTTATCTTCATCGTCTGTCAGAAGTACTTCGTCGAAGGGATTGCCACATCTGGCCTAAAAGGGTAAGCTCAGGCTAAATCCACGAGCGAGGGTGTTGACGGATGAAGCGAATGTATCGGTGGTACCGGAGACAAGGGGGAGGGCGGCGGCGCAAGCTGGCTACGCTGATGATTGCCTGCTTCTTCACGTTGAATCTGCTGTTCCTGCTGGCGATCAGCTTGCTGGCCTACCGTTCATTCTCCGAGGTGACCTTCACGGAGATCAGCCGTGCGCGACTGGCCTTGCTCGACGAGAGCTCGGGACGAGGCTTCGACTTCATGACCAATATGACGCGGACGGCGTACTCGGTCATCAGCAACAAGGAGGTGAAGGAGCGGCTCGAGGAGAGTCCGGCGTCGGATTACGACACGCTGGTCAGACGACGCGAGATCTCCGAGCTGCTCCATCATACGCTAGTCGTGAATAACGAGATCAGCTCGATCGAGATCTATAGCGATCTGTATAATCGTCTGCCTTATAGCGGCACCGATCTCGTCTACCCGACGGCGACGATCAAGGGCGAGCGCTGGTTCGCCCGTCTGCAGCAAGCCGATGCTGTCTGGATCTCGGAGCTGGAGAGCGCGTCGTCCGACGCCCTGATCGGGTATGCCCAGCATATGTTCGACAGTCAGGGCCGGACAGTCGGCTATCTGGTCGTTCGGATGTCGCAGCAGGCTGTGCTCAGCCACTTCGCCGATCTCCCGATGGCGATGGATGGACAGGTGATGATCGTCGACTCGACGGGCCGTATCGTCGCTACGGTCCATGCAGGCCCCGATGTGCCCGAGGCTCGTCCGGATCTTAGCTGGCTGAGCGAGCATGCTTCGGGTGCCAGCGGCTATGAGAGGATGCGAATCGACGGACAGTCAGCGCTGGCGCTGTACTCCAAGCCCAGCTCTGTGCAATGGCGGCTCGTCCAGCTCATCCCGACGCGTATCCTGCTCGACTCGACCTACAAGGCCGGCTGGATGGTGCTGGGGCTGGGGGCGCTTATCCTGCTCCTCTCGGTGTTGCTCACTTATCTGTTCGTCTCGGCGATGATCCGGCCGCTGCGACGGCTGATGATGGAGATGCGACGGCTTGAGCGCGGCGACTTCGGCGCGCGCGCCGTCAGCGGCTTCACAGAGGAGTATGCTCAGCTCACTTATAGCTTCAATCATATGGTCAGCCAGCTTCAGGCCTCGATGGAAGAGACGCAGCGGGAGAGCAAGGCGAGGCGCGACGCCCAGACCAGTCTGCTGGAGGCGCAGATCAAGCCGCATTTCCTCTACAACACGCTGGACATGATCCACTGGCGGGCGATGGACTATCAGGCCAAGGACATCAGCTACATGATCACCCAGCTCGGCAAGCTGCTGCGGATCGGTCTGAGCGGCGGCAAGATCTTCATCCGGCTGCGCGACGAGCTCGAGCATGCGCGCTGTTACGTACGCATACAGCAGGAGCGGCTCGCCTTCTCAATCGTCTATCGCGAGCACATCGACCCGCAGCTGGGGGGCTGCTATATCCCCAAGATTATCCTGCAACCATTGATCGAAAATGCCGTCCTCCACGCTAAGCCGCAGCAGCCTGGGGCCGCGCTCGTCATCGAGCTGACGGCACGGCTCCAGCAGAGCCGCCCCGGTCAGCCGCCCGCTATCGTGCTGGAGCTGTGCGACAACGGGCAAGGGCTGCCGGAGGGATGGGATATGGAGCAGGCGCAGGGCATCGGCATCCGCAACGTGCATCAGCGGATCGCGCTGTATTGCGGCGCTTACTATGGATTGCAATTATCCAATCGCGAATCAGGCGGCGTACTCGCCACCTATCGGCTGCCGGTCATCGAGACCGAGGAGCAGCTGCAGCATTGGCTGGAGGTGAATAATCGATGAGAACCGTCATGCTGGTCGACGACGAATCGCATATCGTCGATGCGCTCAGCCGTCATGTCGGATGGGAGCGGTTGCAGCTGCGCATCGTCTGCACGGCTGCGGACGGCGAGGAGGCTTACCGGCAGTTCCTGGCCTTGCGGCCGCAATTGGTCATCACCGATGTCAATATGCCAAAGTTGAACGGACTGGAGCTGGCGGAGGCGCTGCGCGCCGAGGACACCGAGCTGCCGATCGTCATCCTGAGCGGCTTCGACGAGTTCGAGAATGCGCGTCAGGCGATGCGTTACGGCGTACATCACTTCCTGCTGAAGCCTGCGAGCGTTACCGAGATCGAAGGCGTGCTGGAGGAGATCGTCCAGGAGCTGGACACGTCAGAGGAGAAGCGACGGCTCGAGGAGCGCTATCGTCACGAGCTGGACCGGATGCTGCCTTACCTGCGGGAGAAGTTCCTGTACGACTTGCTGACGACCCGCTACCAGAGTCATGAGCTGGACGGGGAGCGGCTCGCCTTCCTCGGTATCGATATGCCGAGACAGACTATTGCAGTCAGTCTGCGGATTACCCGGCCTGCGCTGCTCGTCCGACTCGGCGAGCGGGACTGGCAGCTGCTGAGGTTCGGAGCAGACAACATGCTGCGCGAGCTGCTGCAGGAGATGACAACGGGGACTTCGGTACAAGGCAATCTTGTGAATGACTCGGATAACCTGTTCGTTCTGCTGCTGATGGACACAGAGGATACAGGGGATACAGGCCAGGCTGGGGAGACAGAGGCGGCAGATCAGGTGGAACGGCTGGCCGAGCTCGCCGAGCGGCTGGCGCTGAGCGCTACGGAGAAGATCGCGGCGCTGCTAAAGATTGAGGCGGTGGCCGGGATCGGCGCGTGCCGCAGCAGCCTCCATCAGCTCATCGACTCGTATCTGGAGAGCCGATCTGCGCTCGAGGCGGCGGAGTTCCTGGGGTCAAGCCGTGTCCATCCGTATACGGAGTGGGCCAAGCTCGACACCGACTTCGACCGGTACGGCGCGCTGTTGAAGCAGTGGAGCGAGACCGTCGCGGCTCGCGAGCCGGAGAAGGCGCGAGAGCTATGGCGCGAGCTGCACGCCCGACTGCGCGGCGAATCCAGCGGCTCGCTGACTGACGTCCAGACGATCTGCGTCAGCCTGTTCAGCTCGCTCATGCTCAGCTGGAACGACGCTTTTCCGCAGCAGGAGCCGCCCTGCGCGATGAGCCGCTTCCTGCAGGAGATCCAGCAGCAGTTCAGCCTGGAGCGGCTGACCGGCTGGCTGGACGAGCTGATCGGCGGCTGGCTGGATCAGCTGGCGCAGGAGCTGTCGGGCCGTCGCGGCAACCGGCTGGTCGATTGTGTGGAGCGGTATGTCGAGGAGCATTATAGCCGCGAGATCAGCTTCGCCGCGATCGCCGCCGAGCTGTTCGTACACCCGAAGTATCTGAGCCAACTGTTCAAGCGGGTGACCGGGCACAAT
>Ga0160464_100836_pt1 | contig 16345 bp, 14 predicted proteins | sample HID1971I_E11MG_FD_108275 | JGI IMG/M metagenome (GOLD analysis project Ga0160464, IMG submission 108275) | Enriched millipede-associated microbial communities from UW Madison campus, WI, USA - HID1971I_E11 MG | ecosystem: Host-associated > Arthropoda: Insects > Digestive system > Unclassified ... | reverse complement strand
TTGGTCTGCGATATTCCCGTTGTACTGGGCTACGGTGCCGTTGTTGTACTTTAACTGCATTTCAAACAGCGGGGAACTGCTCTTTACCAGCCAGCCCCGCTCATTGTAAAGGTAACTATTTGTGTTCAATCCATCGTGGTGTTTTTGATCTTTTAATTGTCCAACTTCGTTAAACACATTCTCCGACAGCAAAACCTCCGCATCGCTGTTCATCATCTGATAGGTCCGCGCCTTCCGCCCCATATGATCATATTCATAGCGGTTGTAGATCGTGGTATTGCCGCCTGTCGTCACATTGATCCGCGTACTGAACAATAGCTCCCCGATGAAACTATAATGGTTTTCCACATCATCATAATTGCCCGCGTTCACAGCTCCGGAAAGATAATGCTGCTTAAAGGCCTTCTCTACCAAACCTTCATTATTGTAATAATTAAGGCCCAGCAGCATATTCGAAGTACCGAGCACCTTTACCTTACTCCCTGTTTGCAAGCTCCCTGTAGCTGTACTGGCATAAGCATATGAATACGTAGAGCCTCCCGGAAAATTATAGTCATCAAAATAATTAATATTCAGCGTATCCAAAAAGGAAACTGTTGGATATGACACGTTGGTATAGCCTGAGGGATTGCTCATTGTGCGGGTTTCCCACAGAGGCAGACCAAGACCGTCCAGGTTAGACTGAAAGATATAAAAAGGCGTATTGTCCTGATAAATTCCAGTCATGATTATTCTACCTGCCACGTCATATTTCATGAATGTCCAGCGGATATTGGCCCGCTGGATAGAATCTTGCGTAAAAGTAACCTGGTCAATCAGATTGTAGGCCAGATGATCCCAACCTTTGCCGGGAATTTTTTTCCTGATCAACCGGTTCAGATGATCATACTGATAGGCATATACCAGGTTGTTAAAGTCTGCCGTTGCATCTGTAAGCGTAGTTGCGGTTACTTTTGGCGGGATTACAAAACGCAACAGACCTTTCTCATCGTACACATAATGAGTAGAGCGCGCTACTGTATTCGTTTCCCACACCCGCTTGCAGACCACACGTCCTTCCTTATCTTTATACTCATCCACCGTACCCGCATTGCCGCTCGCCCAGTTTTCATCTTTGCTCACTGTCCTCAGCAGGTCACCACCAGCATAACTGCCCGAGGTACTTAAGGTATTGCCGCTGATCAGCCACAATTTTACTGTATCCGAAGCCGTATTCACCAGGTACTCCATTTTCTGTGTATGTCCCGACCCTGCGATTGAACTATTCAAAGGCTGCCAGACAGCACCGGGAGCACCCTGCTCGGCCACACGGTTCAGTGGCGAAGGCTCATACACCGGCCTGCTAAATGGGTAAGCCGTCTGCACCACTCCTGTATGGCTACCTGAATAATACGTGACCGCAGCAGAACCGGCAGAAGTTTTGAAGCTTCCATCTGATGTACCAGCCTTGTAGGTCAGGTAAGTATTCAGCGGCCTCCCCAAACCATCATAACTGAATACATTTACTAAATCGTACTCATCCGGGCTTCCTTTCCATTCTACCACCTGAGATGGCCTGCCTAAGCCATCAAAGTAGCTGATGCGGCAATTTACCACACTTATTGGTTGTCCCGAAAGACTGCCCTCCGTACTATGTCCTGTTTGTTTGACTGTAGTTTCCATCACATAATTTTGTGTTGAAGTCGGCGTTTGTGCCTTTGTCCTGAATAGGATTAGCATCAGCGCCATCAGGACAATGGAACTGAGATATATTTGATGTCTCATGATTATTCGAGTTTTTTAGAGTATACAATTAACCGGGTCGCACTAATAAATATACCTGCCCTTAGGCGGCATGGGAGTGTTAGTTTTTCGTTTCAGCCGGTCATTCTTCTCCCTGATGTGAACTTCCCAGCCTTTGGCGGGATATAAATATTGCAACTGCTTTTCAGTCACTACAGTTAGCAACTTCTTATCCCGGATCTCGGTCAATGCCGCAATGCGCTGCTTTTTCTGATCAGGTTTACTAGCCGCATCCCTCATCACTGAAGATAGCCCCGAGCGCCATTCATTCAGAATCTGCTCCACCTTATTCAGCTTTATGGTATCGGCAGTTTGCAAGGCGGCTTTCAAATATTTTCGGTAATCCATTTTCGCACTGTCCGCTTTTTTCAGGCTACCGGTCTTCACACCCTGACCGTGAGCAACACTGCTTATCAGCACCATCAGGGTGATGACAGCTGTATATATTCTTGATTTCATAACCGTTGTCTTAAGGTTTATAGTGATATTGATAATTCTTCTTGATGTAGCCCTGATCATTCATAATATTCTTCAGTCGCATAAACTGGTCGTATTCATAAATTAATCTTTTGCCAGAACCATCCATAGATACCTGCATCCCCACCAGCGGATAATAACCATAGGTATACACCTGGGCGCCTGTACCTGCAAGACCGTTTCTGAGGGCGGTCAACTCAGTCACCACATCGCCAATCGTAGATGAAGGACTTTGCAGTACCGAATTGTTGACCAAGCCCAATACTGTAGCATAATCGCTTCCGATCACTTTAGCGACCGGATAGCCATAATTATATCCCCAGATGTATACTTCTTTCGAACCACTAGGCCGATAACGCTCTGTCGGATTTCCCGCTGCGTCATACCCCGAGATATATAGTTCTCTAAAATGAGATGCCGATGTATATTCCTTCACCTGCCCGAGATGGATGCTACTGGAAAAGTTGCTCATGATATTTTTGGTACCGCCAATGATCGAACCTGCGCCCACTGCCGGATGCAGAGAATCCACTACTTCTATTGGCCTCAGGTAATTTTTAGTGAGCAAGGTAGACTTCATGGTCTGCTCCGGACTGCTCAATCCAAAAGCAAAATCACCATTCGAAGTAAAAGGATATTTGAAAATAGTTGATTTTATCGCTCCATTGCTCGCAGTGGTTCTGGTTTGTCGCGGTATCAACTGATTGTTGCGCGCATAGTAATTGTGGGTAATATTGGTCACAAATACTTCTCCTGATGCAAAAACAGAATCCGTTTGCGATACCAACAAAGCACTGTTCACATTTACGTAAAAATCACGGCAGTCGGCATGCCAGGGTATCTCGTTAGAATTGCGCGGCCATTCCCTGTCCTCTCCACCATTATCCTGATTGTCATAGTAATAAGGTTTTGCCCTGAAACCTACCTGAGAGCCACCCGAACCATACCCATACTCATAGTTGCTCTTTTTCAGTAAACTTCCATTCTGATGATACACTTTTTCTTCCAGCAAATTTCCCCTTAAAAAAGAATAATCTTCAGCAGGAGCAGAAGGGTAGCCATAATCCTGCGGATCCGGCTCAAAACTGTATAACCGGTCTGTTCGTCCATTGCCGCTTTCGATTGTACGTACCTCCGGGTACACTACATAGGAGCCTCCCTGTTTGGCCAGCGGATAGGCACTGGAAGTTTGCACCGCCAGGTGCTGTCCATCCCATGACCCTGGGTTTTCGTAGGTCACCATGTGCACTGGTGTGATCAAAACCCCACTGGTAAAAGTCGAATCTGTAGAATAAAGTTTATATTTAAATTCGGTAGTATTGGTGGTCGCACTCACAGGATCGTAATCCCGCAGTTCTTTGACCCTCACCCCACCTACATTGATATTGTTGCGGTTGAAGTAACCATAAGGCGTTGTAATAGTGGCCGTGCTCAGCGTACATTCTGACCAGGCCCCATCCAACGAGCCCAATGTACATCCCGAAGGCTTATACACCTCTATGCGGTAATGCCCATTTGCCAGCTCCCATTTCCAGGTAGACTGGTTATAGAGATCATCAAAAGAAAAACCTCCGTACAGATCTCCAGGTGTACTGGTCTGGAATATCTTAATATGATAACCCGAGCAACTAAAGCCAATACCATCTAAAGTATATCTGAAGATTGCTCCTCCGTCAGAACTGTTTATAGAAAAGGTTTCCTTCATACACGGCGTTGGATCGTCATACCAGTCAAAGTCGTCTCTGCTAAAGCTTTGATTGCTCATGTAATTCGGATCGATGAGGTGCTCATCAACTGTATACATCATGGCCGTATTGCCCTCATACACAAATTCTCTGTGCCCTCCTGTCGGATAGGTAATTTTCTTTAGAATATTGGCCTCTGCATAACCAAATACCGGACTACGGTCGGCAGACTCTGTATCCCGGATTTCATAAATCCAATACTTATAATATAGATTTGGAAAATAAGACGAATTGTATTTGCCATTATAGAACCCCCAGAAATCTACAGAATTTGAATACCTGCTTGGCAAGCTTTGAAACTCTTCATAATCAAAATTATATGTCAAGCTATCTGTCCCACTGACTGCACACTCCGAAAAATTATTCAGTTTAAGTCGCCTCATATTCACATCTCCCGAACCAGCATTGAAATATCCATAGTTGAATTTAAACTTCTTTTTGAGCGCATTGTTGGCGTCGTACAGTTCAATGGTATTCACCTTTCTGCCCCAGCCATCTACTCTTCCGGTCCCAGAATTCACCAGCACATATCCATTACGACCGTCTATTCTCGAAACCAGGTATTCACTTGTTTCTGTCCAGACTATCGCCTGCTCTGGTGAAGTATTGAAGCTCGACATCGTGCCAAAAGTCCAGGATTTCCGATATCCACCGGAAAATGTTCTTAATTCACCCTCAGAAAGAGCATAGCTGTATGTTAGCGTATTTTCCTCATTCATGTCTTTCACCTCTGTGAGGTACCAGGACCGTGAAGACAGCCCAGGTGAAGTTGAAGAAGTATATAAGCTCTGATAGGTGTACGTATTGTCTACCCAGTAATTTACAGTCTGTGTCTTATTCTGACCGAAATAATATTTATTGCCGTTTTCATCTGTGATAATCCAGCGCTTGATACCATTACCAGCAGGACTTCCGAAAAAATGCTCTATTTTAATTCCTGCATTTTCTGAAATAGCGATATCTCCATTTTCCGTGAAGAAAAACTTGCCACTCCTTCCGTTGAAATTATAATAAAATATATCCGGCTCCAAATCCCACTCATAAGGCAAGGTAGACTGCCAGATATGGGTCATATTACCACAATAAAAGGTGGAGGGATGATAAGGACTGGTCAGCATCCCATTGGCCAGGTCGTCCGGCTGATCCTGGATCTGCTGGGTGATCACTCCACCCGCACCCGACAGGCTGAACCCAAGGCCTGTACTACCAGCCACTTCTTCTACCCGGATACCACCTGTGCTGTTATAGTCCAGTGATAAGGAGTTGGATAGCGACCCACTACTGATGCTCAATAAAGGAAAGCTAACAGGCACCGTGCCTGTATAGTTTCCCAATGGTCGTTCCAGTACTTTAAAAATAGAAGCAGCATCGGGGGCCATCGGCGTCACCTTCGCTACTTTGTCCAGATTTTGCCCTCGCAAGGAAAGGGAAAAGATCAGGCCTGCATTAAACAATACCAGAAACTTGATGATTTGTAAAGGTTTTTGTTTCATAGCTACAATTTTAGATTTGAATAATGCACCCAATCTACAATCCTCCACTGCAGCCGACATGCAGTAGAACAAAAAGTTCCCTTTTTTTAGCAGAAAAATCTTCCGGTTACTTTTGGGCTTTTTTATACTACTGAGCGTAGTTTATCTGATTATATTTCTAAAAAAACTTCTTAGCACCAAATTATCTACTGCATAAAATTGACACTCCGCCGCCTAAAACAGGTAAATAACAAGAACAATCAGCTTTGTTTTATCTATGGTTTCCAGTAACTTATGAACCAACTCCTTCTTTATCCGGTTCAGGTCACCGATATACAATTCGAACTCCTCAGTATAATAATACGTCTGTCTCGCAATTGAGTACTCTATTGGAGCATGTAGTTCCTCTTTCAAATAGTTTAAAATATAAAACCATGCGCGGGGCTTCATTCCGAGTTCTCTAGCCCATCGCGCAGGGTTACCGGTACATCCTCTGGATATCCGGTTGTCAATCTTTTTTAAAATTTCTACTTCAATCTTCATAGCATTAATTCTTTGTGATGATTTAAAGGCACTACTTTAGCTAAAACTTAAGTAGGTACATCACTGCGGTTTGCACTTTTTGGTTCAGGTGTATATTACCGCTTTTGCCGAATATTGAAAGAATAAAATCCTCAACGACCAGAAATCATCTCTAAACGCCTGTTTTTTTGCCTCAAAAAATTTGCACTATGTTTTTCTGGTATGACGTTAGAGCTTTGCCGGCGTAAGCATTTTGTTTACCTCCTGCTCTTCTTCTGCCGATTGCTCCACCTATTTCAACATCATCGTTTCCAATTTTGGTGCCTGCTGCCAGTTGTGGAAAATCCAAAACAACTGACCCCTCTCCGCCAATTTCAAAACTCAAGATAACTAATTGATTTCAAACAGAAAAAGGGGTCAAAATTACCGAACCATTCTGCCCTTCCAATGATATTTACCACTATTTCCGGCTATACCAATATAAACAATATATAAGATATGAAAAAAACTCACTAAAGGGAGTAGAATGAGCAGGCTCTGCCTGCCCATAAACCTCGTCACACCAATCAGAAACAGAAGTTCTGTCAGCATCTTAAAAATCAATTGTACAATGGCTGTATGTAGATATTCGTCGTTAAAAATACCGGCCACTACATTCAGCAGAATACTGAGATTAAAGATCCAGATGCCGACGCCCAGCAGTACAATGGATTTATCCTTATACCTGGTACTTTTGGACGCCCATCTTTTCCGTTGTCGGATCAGTTCTGTCAGTGTCGGCTTGGCGTGCGTATATACAATCGCAGCCCGGCTCTTCAAAAAACCGATCTGGCCAGGATAGCGGCCTGCCATTTTATGGAGCAACAACTCATCATCTCCGGAAGCCAGGTCGTCGATCCCTTTAAATCCGCCGACCTCATAAAAAGCCTCCCGCTCATAGGCCAAGTTCGCCCCATTACAGGTGGAGGGCTTTTCATTGCCAATGGTCGATGCACCCAGGCCAATCAAATAAAGGAATTCCAGTGTCTGCATCTGCTCAAATACGTTCTTTTCTTCAAAAAAAACGACAGGTGAGGAAATCATCCGATAAGTATCGCGTTCATAGAGATTCACAATAGCATACAACCAATCGCTGCCCATTCTGCAGTCCGCATCCGTAGTGACGATGAGCTGTCCCGTAGCCAGGGCAATGGCCCTCTCTATGGCTTTCTTTTTATAAGAATTTAAAGGTTGATCTTCGTTCAATTGGATCAACCGGACACCCTGGCTTGCGTAAGACCCGATGACCTCAACAGTGCGGTCGGTAGAATGATCATCAACTACAATAATTTCCATCAATTCCTTTGGGTATTTCTGGACCAAAAGATCGTTTAAGGTAAAATGGATACTCTCCGCTTCGTTCCTTGCGGCAACAATCACAGACACTTTTGTTTTAGGCACGGTTGTCTCCGGAGTAAAAGAAGCCAGCCGCCTCCATCCCCTGAAAAAATAAAGGACAACGAGCACATACAGCACCGTCAAACACCCTGAAATAAAACTAACTGCGCTGTGTACTTCCAAAGAAATTCAGTTTAAAAACAAAATAAGAACCCAATACTGCCGGAAATATAATATTAATCAGCCAGATACTGGCCGTACAAGCAATCACAGCGACATCCTGCCCGGTTACGAAACCAAAGAAATAGGAAGCCGTAGCACTCCTGATGCCGATATCCAGCAAATCAAGAGAGGGCAAAGTAGACTGTACAAAGAAAAGTATACATACCATCATCAGGATATTCAGCGCCGAAATATCAGGAATGAGCCAATGAAAAATGATAAAGTATTGTGTGCTGAATACCACATACCTGGCTAAACAATATAGTAAGATCTCGAAGAGTTCCTTCTTCCTGTACCGGGCCAGGATGCTGTAAAACTTCTTATACTTACGCGTCCATTTCATAGACAGCAGTAAGCCGTTGACCCACCTGATATTGAAATAAAAGACGATAAAAAACAGGCAGAATATGATGGAGAGTGATAGGATGGTGTAAAACAGGATGGGATCCATATCTACAAACCGATGGATAAAAAGACAGACACACAATGCACCAAAGATATTGGTCAGCACCATTTGTCCGATGTTTCCGACAGCCATCACCACTACCCCGGTAATCCTCCTTCGTGGCGACAAAAAGAACACCCGCCCGCCATATTCGCCAATCCGGTTGGGTGTAAACACCGCCCAGGTCAGGCCACAGAACACCGATTCTATAGATTTCCAGATACTGATCTGCTCTACTTTAGCCAACAACCTTCTCCATTTGAGTGCTTCCAGACCCCAGTTCACAAACATCAGGCACACGACAAGCCCCAGCACAAGATAAATCTCTCCGTTTGAGATTTCGGTAAGCAGATGACTGAATTCCCTTAAGTTGTCGCTTTTAGAAAGTTTTAGGTAAATAAACCAGAATGCAAAAAAAACGATCGCAGTTTTGAGGATATAGGATAATATTTTTTTGTATCGGGATGTCAACTTTATGCTTTTACTCTGTACAAATATGCTTAATATTGTTGTATGTTGGTTGAAAAAAAGGAAAGGGTGATCATGGGGATCGATCCGGGCACGGCAATAATGGGCTACGGGGTTTTGCTGGAAAAAGGAAGCAAGATCGAATTGATCACCATGGGCATTGTGAAGATGGACCACCTGGATGATCACTTCCTAAAGCTCCAGCGCATCTTTGAGAAAACTGTAGGATTGATGGATGAATACAAACCTGATGTCCTGGCGATCGAAGCTCCTTTTTATGGAAAGAATATCCAGGTCATGCTCAAACTTGGCCGCGCGCAGGGTATTGCGATGGCAGCGGCCCTCTCCAGAAACATCCCGGTCATTGAATACGCACCCAGGAAAATAAAACAGTCCATCACCGGAAACGGCAGTGCAGGCAAAGAGCAGGTAGCAGCCATGCTCCAGCGCTTGCTCAACTTCAAAGAGACGCCTGAATTTTTAGATGCGACAGACGGCCTCGCTGTTGCGGTATGTCATTCCTTCCAAAAAATAAACACTTCCAGTGGCAGCAAGAAATCTTATTCTGGCTGGTCGGCGTTTGCAAACGACAATAAAGGGAGGTTAAAATAACTGCGAAATCCCTCCAAAAATAAAAATCCTCAGCAGGATATCTACCTGTGAGGATTTTCAAATCGTATAATCTCTTCTGGCTTATGCGTCTAATATTTTAAATACACCTTTACATGCGATCACTGATCCGATCAATAAGATCACCCATGAAACGATGGACAAGGTCATTGAATCACCAGCAAAGCGAAGATAAACGCCTAAAATACCTATCAGAATACCAACCGTCATCAATTTATAGATTGATGTATCGTTAGCTCTTTTCATGCTTTCAGTGTTGTGCTTTGGTGTTTGTTCCATGTTATTGTTATTTATAGGGACAAAAATAATATTAATTAGCCAAAAAGCAGAATAACACCGTCATAAAATTTCAGCTGATCTTATTTATGGATTATCTTTAATTCTTACATCCTAATCAAAACACGATCTTATGAAAAGAATCTTTCTACTTCTATTTACATTTTACGCGTCTATTTACAGCTACGCGCAGTCTCCCAAAATTTTTAACAGTAAATTGGAGTCCGTAACCGTTTACAGTAGAGGAGCAGAATTAAATCACAGTGCAAAAGTAAACCTGCCAGCAGGCACCAGCGAAATAATCCTCGGCAATATTGCCAATCTGATCGATGAAAGCAGCATTCAGATCCATGTCCCGTCCAATGTAACCATATTGTCAACAAGCTTCTCAAGGGATTTCCTCAGAAATGAAAATAAAAGCCCGGCCTACATGAGAGTAGAAGACAGTTTACAGCTCGCAAAAAGAGAACTCAACAGGCTGGAGAATAAAAGGGTAGTCGAAGAAAACCTGCTTGTTCTACTGGATAAAAACCAGGCGATTGGCGGATCAAATACCGGGGTAAACGTAGCAGAGCTAATTAAGGTAGCCGATTATTATAAAAACAAACAACTTGAATTAAGGAATAACATTTTTACACTGAAAGAAGCAGAAGCTGTGCAGCAGAAGAAAATTGCACAACTGCAAAAGCAACTGCAAGAATTAAGTCAGGACAAAAGCGGCACCGCAGGACAGATTATTCTACAACTGATGGCCACTACCGCTGTCAGTGCCGATCTGAATATCACCTATCTCACGCCCAGCGCAGCCTGGATGGCATTCTATGACCTAAGGGCAGAAAATACCGTCTCTCCGCTAAAGATCATTTATAAGGCCAATGTAAGCCAATCCACTGGGCTGGATTGGAAGAAGGTTAAGTTAACACTGTCCACCGGCAACCCAACGCAAAATGGCACTGCACCCCAGTTGTCGGCCTGGTTTCTACAGTTTGGACAGCCTGAACTTGCCTACAGGGCACAGAAAGATATGTATCAAAACCGCATTCAGTCAGTGGCGATGTCCGCACCTGTGTTAAAAGAAGAAATGGCAGAAGTCATGTCTAAAGCAAAAGTAAGCGGGCCTGTGGTTCAGCAGAACGAAAATATGCTGAATGCAACGTTTGACATTGAAGTCCCATATGACATCGCCTCCAACAGCAAACCACATAGTGTGATTCTAAAAGAGTTTAATCAGCCTGCAAGCTTCAAATACTATAGTGTTCCAAAAGTAGATGGAGATGCGTTTCTAATGGCTGAGATCACAAATTATGATCAGCTGAACCTCTTGCCGGGAGAAGCCAATCTCATTTTTGAGAACAGCTATGTAGGTAAATCCTTTATCAATCCCAATGCGACGACCGATACGTTGAACCTGAGTATGGGAAGGGATAAAAAAATTACCATTAAGCGGGAAAAGGTAGCCGAACAAACTGGTGTTAAACTGATCGGCAACAGCAAAAAGCAAACTTTTACCTATGAGATCCGTTTACGTAACGGGAAAAAGGAAGCAGTAGATTTATTACTAAAAGATCAATACCCGGTGTCCACAGATAAAGATATGGAGGTAGAACTCCTCAATGCCGGCGCCGCCCAGGTAAACAAAGAAACAGGTGTACTTACCTGGAAGCTTAACTTAAAACCCGGGGCTACGGAAACCATCCGCATCAGTTACTCCGTAAAATATCCTAAGGATAAAAACATCCTGAACCTGTAATAAAAAAGCCCCTGATCTTTTGGATCAGGGGCTCATATAAGATATATTTTATACTTAACCGTTCAATGCTGCAGCACCACTTACGATCTCCGTAAGCTCCGTAGTAATCGCCGCCTGACGGGCCTGGTTGTAGGACAGTTTAAGTGCTTTAAGCAAATCACCTGCATTCTCAGTCGCCTTATCCATTGAGGTCATACGCGCACCATGCTCTGAAGCATGAGAGTCAAGTACAGCCTTATACAACTGGATCTTGATCGACTTAGGGATCAATTGCTCTACAATCTCTTCCTTCGATGGCTCCAGGATATAATCGATAGAGGTAGACTGTACCTCCTCAGTTTCTGATTTCGGCAATGGCAATAAGCGCTCTGTGGTCACAATCTGTACCGCAGCATTTTTAAACCTGTTGTACACCAGTTCTACCACATCGTACTCGCCTTTCTCAAAGCCTGCCATGATGGAATCTGTAATCTTAGTTACATTTTCAAAAGTCAAAGCAGCATACACTTCATTGTTATTACCAACAACAGAATAATTACGCTTTTCGTAGAAATCCTGTGTCTTCTTACCAATGGCGACAATACTTACATTTCCGTTTGCATACTGTGAACTGTATTTTTCAGAAATTAGATTGTTGGCCGCTTTGATGATATTCATATTGAATGCACCAGCCAATCCACGGTTCGAAGATACCGCAACGATCAACACTTTATTGGGTTCCCGCTCCTGGATATAAGGAGAAGCTGAACCTTCGAGACTGCCCGACAAATTGCCCAGGATCTCTTTAAGTTTGGTAGCATATGGACGTAATTGTACGATAGCATTGGTTGCACGCTTCAACTTGGCAGCCGAAACCATTTTCATAGCTTTGGTGATCTGCTGAGTTGATTGCACTGATGCGATCCTATTTCTTACTTCTTTTAAATTAGCCATTGTCTTTTGTCTTCAGTATAAAGGAGTCTTAGTATTTGCCTGCCAATTCTTTGGCAACAGTTTCAAGCACGCTGGTCGTCTCATCATCCAGTTTACCTGCTTTCAAAGCCGATAAAGTCTGAGGATGGCGCAATTCCAATTGCTGTAAAAACTCAACTTCAAATTCCTTGATTTTATTTACAGGAACCGCACGCATCAGGTTTTTAGTACCCAGATAAATGATCGCTACCTGCTTCTCCACAGTCATCGGAGAAAACTGTCCCTGTTTCAACACTTCCACGTTTCTCGCACCTTTGTCCAATACAGACTTAGTCGCCGCATCCAGGTCAGAACCAAACTTAGAGAATGCTTCCAGCTCGCGGTATTGTGCCTGATCCAGCTTCAAAGTACCCGCTACTTTCTTCATAGATTTGATCTGCGCGTTACCACCTACACGTGATACAGAGATACCTACGTTGATCGCCGGACGGATACCTGCGTTAAACAAGTTACTTTCCAGGAAGATCTGTCCGTCAGTAATCGAAATTACGTTGGTAGGGATATAAGCAGATACGTCACCAGCTTGTGTTTCAATGATTGGCAAAGCCGTCAGTGAACCACCACCTTTCACGATACCTTTCAATGACTCAGGCAGATCATTCATCGCCTGGGCAATCTCATCGTTAGAGTTGATCTTTGCAGCACGCTCTAACAAACGGCTGTGAAGATAAAACACGTCACCCGGATATGCCTCACGGCCCGGTGGACGACGAAGCAACAAAGATACCTCACGGTAAGCAACAGCCTGTTTAGACAAATCATCATAAACAATTAAAGCCGGTCTTCCCGTATCACGGAAAAACTCACCAATGGCCGCTCCCGAGAATGGTGCATAAAACTGCAATGGAGCAGGTTCAGCAGCAGAAGCAGCAACAACTACAGTATATGGCATCGCACCGTTCTCTTCAAGAGTACGTACGATGTTGGCCACTGTACTTGCTTTTTGTCCGCAAGCTACATATATACAGAATACAGGGTTACCTGCTTCATAAAATTCTTTTTGATTGATGATGGTATCGATACATACCGCAGTCTTACCGATCTGACGGTCACCGATCACCAACTCACGCTGACCACGTCCGATCGGGATCATCCCGTCGATCGCTTTGATACCAGTTTGTAATGGCTCGGTAACCGGCTGACGATAGATTACACCAGGAGCTTTACGCTCGATCGGCATCTCGTAAGTCGTACCCTGGATAGGGCCTTTACCATCGATAGGCTCACCCATAGTGTTGACCACACGACCCAGCATTCCTTCACCAACACGGATAGAGGCAATCTTTTTGGTTCTCTTGATCGTATCGCCTTCCTTGATATTGTCGGATGGGCCTAAAAGTACCACACCAACATTGTCTTCTTCAAGGTTCAATACAATACCTTGCAATCCATTAGCAAATTCTACCAATTCTCCGGATTGAACTTTGGTTAAACCGTAAACACGGGCGATACCATCACCCACCTGCAATACAGTACCTACTTCTTCAAGTTCTGCTTCTGATTTAAAGCCTGACAATTGTTGCCTGATAATTGCCGATACTTCGTCTGGTCTTACCTCTACCATAATTTATATTATTTCTTTTATAATCAGTAATATGTTATCAATATATTGTATTTACACGACTCCGTGTGAAAACTCTTTCTTTAATTTATTCAAACTGCTGGAGATACTCGCATCAAATTGCTTGTCACCCACCTTAAGGATAAACCCACCGATCAGATCTGCATTGACCCGTGCTTTGATGATTACCTCGTTCGCACCAAGCTCCTTCTTAACCAGTGCATCAATTTGTGCACGGTCAGCAGCGGTCAGTTCGGTTGCCGAACTTACTTCCGCTGTCACAATCCCTTTAATGAAATTGTACTGGACATTAAAAGCCTTAGTTGTTGCAAACAAGATTGCAGAGCGTCCTTTGGAAACCAACAACTTTAAAAAGGCCTTGGTGATCTGGTGAACTTTACCTCCAAATACTTGCTCAAGAATTCCTGATTTCTTATCTAAAGGAACGATAGGGTTTCTAAGAATGGCTTCCAATTCACTGTTTTCCTCAATCACCTGCTCGATAAGGGTCATATCCTTTCTCATTTCTTCCAGGGCATTATTTTCTGTCGAAAGATCGATTAAGGATTTGGCGTATCTTGATGCTGCTTTATTTTCTGACATTTCTATTTAATTAGGAAAGCAATAGCAAATAATTAGTTTAATTCAACGTCTTTTAAAAGATTGGATACCAGCTCCTGCTGCTTGTCTTTATCTTCCAGTTGCTTGCGCAATACACGCTCGGCGATATCCAGTGATAAGGTCGAAACCTGAGCCTTCAACTCAGCCAAAGCCGCTTTCTTCTGATTTTCAATCTCTACTCTCGCTTTTTCAATCAGCTTCGAACCTTCTGTCTGAGCTTGTGTTTTTGCTTCGTTAACGATATTATCTTTTAATGTTTTTGCTTCCTTAAGAATCAAATCACGCTCTGCACGCGCCTCTTTCATCAACTCTTCGTTTTGAGCAGTTAAGCGGGCCATTTCCTGCTTAGCCAGTTCAGCTTTGTTTAAAGCTTCGTCGATGGATTGCTCACGTTCTTTAATGGATGCCAATACCGGCTTCCAGGCAAATTTGCCCAATATGAACATCAATAATAAAAATGCTATTATTTGAAAGATAACTAAGCCAAATTCAGGTACTAATAATTCCATTTAAATATATATTAAGATACTTTAATTTCTTTTATAAAAAACTGTACCTGGCCTAAACCAGGTACAATTTGTTTCTAGCCATTACCCATCAAGGCAACAACAACCGCGAAAAGAGCAACCGCTTCAACGAAAGCAGCAGCAATCAACATCGCAGTTTGAATTTTAGAGGCAGCTTCCGGCTGACGGGCAATACCGTCCATCGCAGAACCACCAATACGTCCGATACCTAGACCAGCGCCAATCGCAGCTAATCCTGCACCAATTGCAGCAATACTTCCTGTAATCATGATTTTATATATTTATTATTGTTAAAATTCAATTCTAATGGTGTTCTTCAATCGCCATACCGATAAACAAGGCAGACAATATGGTAAAAATAAAGGCCTGTATAAAGGCAACCAATAACTCGATTGCTCCGATAAAGACCGCGAATACGATGGAAACCGGTGCTATGGCCAGACTGTTAAATACAAACACCAGGCACAACAACGACAACATCAAAATGTGACCGGCTGTAATGTTCGCAAAAAGACGAATCATCAAAGCGATTGGTTTAGTGAATATACCGAATATCTCTACAGGAACCATTACAATATACATCCACCACGGTACATCAGGTGCAAAAATATGCTTCCAGTAATATTTATTGCCGTTAAAGACCGTCAGGAAGAAGGTACCCAAAGCAAGGATCATCGTCACCGCAATATTCCCGGTCAGGTTTGCACCTCCCGGAAGGAAAGGAATTAATCCCAGCATATTGTTAAACCAGATGAAGAAAAACACAGTCAATAAATACGGCATGAAACGCTCATATTTATGACCAAGGTTTGGTTTGGCAATATCGTCACGTACAAAAAGAATAATAGGCTCCATCCAGGATTGCAATCCTTTCGGAGATTTACCTTTACGTTTTTTGTACCCGTTTGCTACATTCAGGAATACAGCCAGTATGATGATAATGGAAATAAATAAGGTACAAACATTTTTGGTAATGGAAAGATCGAGCGGACGTGCATTTAATGCATGATGTTTCTCATCTAAAGCGATATATTGGCCATGATCATTTGCAGTTTCAGAAGCATAATAGATCTTCTCATGAAACTTAACAAAACGCTGGCCTTTTTGCTCGATCACCACCTTAGCCTCGTCATCGTGATGAAAATCACCTGAGCTAAAATTAACAAATCCTGAATTTGTATACAGAATAACCGGAAGACTGATGTAGGTATGCCCGATAACATGCCAGCTATGAGAATCTGCAATGTGGTGCAAAGCAAATTTCCCGATATCAAACTTCTTCTCCTCTTTTGCTTCAGCAGAATGTTCTGCCACTGCATGTGATTCGTGATCCTGAGCAAAAGCTGCAGGTCTCATACTAAAAAACGCTAAAAAAAGCGTAAAAACAACAATTAACCTTTTCACTTTAAACTCAAAAACGTGGCTACAATCCATTTACTCGCAGATTTTTACTATTTATTTTGGTGGCGCAAGTTACGCAACAAACAGTATATTTCAA